>JABAOE010002826.1_pt1 | contig 46013 bp, 40 predicted proteins | sample 7062141 | NCBI WGS metagenome assembly JABAOE01 (sample SAMN14538627, study PRJNA623070) | marine sediment metagenome | biome: marine biome [ENVO:00000428]; feature: marine pelagic biome [ENVO:01000023]; material: deep marine sediment [ENVO:00002113] | place: India: Gulf of Khambhat ...
CTGGTGATCGAGGTCAGCATCGTGCGCCCGGGCCCGATCACCGGCGGCATGGTGCACCCCTACCTGCGGCGGCGCTCCGGCGAGGAGCCGGTCGAGTATCCCCACGAGTGTCTCGAGCCGGTGCTGGAGAAGACGCTCGGCGTGCCGCTGTTCCAGGAGCAGGTGATCCGTCTGGCGATGGTCGCCGCCGACTACACCCCCGGCGAGGCCGACCAGCTGCGCCGCGACATGGCGGCGTGGCGCCGCAGCGGCCGCATCGAGCGGCATCGCGAGCGTCTGGTCCGGCGCATGACCGCCAAGGGCATCGCGCGAGGAGTTCGCCGAGCGCGTCTTCGAGCAGATCCGCGGCTTCGGCGAGTACGGCTTTCCCGAGAGCCACGCCGCGAGCTTCGCGCTGATCGCCTACGCCACGGCGTGGCTGAAGTGCCACCACCCCGAGGTCTTCACCTGCGCGCTGCTCAACGCTCAGCCGATGGGCTTCTACTCCACGTCGACGATCGTCGAGGATGCCAAGCGCCACGGCGTGACCGTGCTCCCGATCGATGTCGCCCACAGCGACTGGCACTGCACGCTCGAGCCACAGCCCGGAGTCCCCGCGAGCGAGCCGCTGGCGATCCGCATGGGTTTGCGTTACGTGCGGGGGCTCGCCGAGGCCAACGGCGAGAAGATCTGCACCGAGCGCGCCTGCAAGCCCTACGAATCGATCGAGCGTTTTGTCGAACGTACGCGGCTCGACGAGGGCTCGTTGATGCGCCTCGCCGAGGTGGGCGGTTTCGGCAGCTTCGACACGGACCGGCGCTCGGCGATCTGGCGCGTGCGCGGCGAAGCGCGTGTCGGCTCCACGGCGATCGGGGTCACCGAGCGAGAGCGGCTGCCGGGTTTCGAGCCGCTCGGCGCGCTCGAGACGATCAACTGGGACTACCGCACCGCGGGACACAGCCCGCGTGGGCACCCGCTCGGACCTCTGCGCGAGCAACTCCGCGGCATGCGCTTACCCGATGCCGCCTCGGTCGAACGGATGCGTGACGGAAAGCGTGTGCGCTACGCCGGGATGGTGATCTGCCGCCAGCGTCCCGGCACGGCCTCGGGCGTCTGTTTCATGACCCTCGAGGATGAAACCGGCTTCGTCAACCTGGTCGTCTGGGACAAGATCTTTCGCGAGTTCTCGGTGCTGATCAAGACCACCAGCTTCATCGGCGTGACCGGGAAGATCCAGAGCCGGGATGGCGTCACCCACGTCATCGCCGAGTCCTTCTGGATCCCGAAAGTACGTGTGGAGGTCGCCTCCGGCGGCAGCCACGACTTCCACTGAGAGGCATCAAAACCGACATCCGTCGTGTCGCGTCCCGCGACACAGCGGCGGATCCCGCGAAACACGCGATACGCCCGAGACACGGCTCCTTTTCGAACACCCCCGTCGGATCCGCGTCGATGAACGCGACACCGGCCGGTGACACCGGCATCGCCACGCAAGGTTTTGGAGTGCCCAAACTGGCATCCGGCTTGCTCTTTAAAGAAGCGGCAAACGCACGATCACAGGGAATGAATATGAACAACACGACGCGACGAACACTCCACGCGATCCTCTGCTGCGGGCTGGCCTGCGCGCTCGCCGCTCCCGCGGCGCACGCTCAGGTCGAGATCCGACAGCGCGGTGACGAAGACTACACCAACGATTCACGCCGCCGCCCGTGGCGGGTCCTGTCTCCGTTGAGCCCCTCGACGACGGAAATCGAGGAGACGATCGCGCTCCTGGATGCGGACGATCGGGTCACGGAAGCCGTGATCGAAGAGATCGAGCGGATCGCGGAAAACGATCCGAGCCAGATGGTCGAGCTGACGCTCGACTACAACGGAATCCTCGACACCTCGATGTGGTCCGAACTGGAGGATCTGGGCGGCGAGGTGGTCCAGGTTTTCAGCTCGATCAACGGTTGTTCCGTGCGCCTCCCGGCGGATAAGGCGGACGAGCTGTTGGCCAACGCCAAGGTCGCCCAGATCGACTGGAACGCGCCGATGGGCTTCAGCATGGACGTGGCGCGGACCGCGGCGCAGGTACCCGTCACCTCACCCGGCAGCGGTGGAAGGATCGACCCGCTGGACGGAATCGAGGGGGTGACCTCCGACGGCGCCTCATCGGTCACCGGGACACTGCCGGAGGATCTCCGGGGCAACGGCGTGACCATCGCGCTGATCGACTCCGGTGTGCGTACGCATCCGGATCTCGGCAACGTCATCGGTTGTGTCGACCTGCGCAACCCGTTGACGAACCCGCAGGATCCGTATCAGTCGACCGCGGAACTGGCCGGTGATCCGGTCCCCTGCACGGACTTCAGCGATCCCTTCGGTCACGGCACGCACATCGCGGGCATCCTGATCGGCGACGGCTCCGCGTCCAACGGGCTTTACCTCGGGATCGCTCCCGGCGCCGAGGTCATTTCGATCCGCGTCCTGGACCACGAGGGCATGGGCAACGTCGCCGACGTGATCACGGGAATCGACTGGGCGATCGAGAATCGTGGGAAACACAACATCGACATCATCAGCCTGTCGCTCGGCGGGCCTTTCTTCGTCCCGGCGACGGATGACCCGTTGGTCAAGGCCGTGGAGCGCGCCTGGGACGACGACATCGTGGTCGTCGCGTCCGCGGGCAATCTCGGGACCTACGGCCACTTCACCATCACGCGGCCGGGCAATTCGCCGAAGATCATCACCGCCGGCGCGCTCACGGACTGGAACTCGATGGTGCTGCCGGACGACCTGAAGTCGAGCTATTCCTCGATCTCTCCCACCCTGATCGACGCCTACCTGAAGCCCGACCTCGTTGCTCCAGGCAATCGCATCGTCTCGACGCGCGCCCCGGGATCCGCATTGGATCAATTGCTGGCACCGCTGGGTGCGGTGTTCGGGACGGACTATCTCGAGATGTCCGGTACCAGCATGGCGACACCGATCGTGGCGGCCGCGGCGGCGCTGATGCTCGAGAACGAATCGTTGAAACCGGATGAAGTCAAGGCCCGGCTGATGTTGACCGCCGATGACCTGCCGGGCAACGCGCTCGAGCACGGCGCCGGCAGGATCGACATCGCGGCCGCGATCCTCGACGGCTCGACGACGAACTCCGCGCGCTCGCCCAGGGTGCTCCGGGCGCCGGTGTGCTGCGAGCTGCTCGTCGAGGACCTGTCCGGGGTCTGGGGTCCCATCTGGGACGCCACGACACTGTGGAGCGATACGACCCTGTGGTCCGACACGACCATCTGGGGCGACACCACGATTTGGGGCGATACCACGATCTGGGGTGACACGACCATCTGGGGTGATTCCACGATCTGGTCCGACGCCGTCGTGATCGGCGAGTAGGGAAGGAAGCCGAAACGAGAACCATGCGAGCCACCGTCCTCAGGCTGTACGTCGCAGCCATCGTCGCCGCCGCCGGAATAGCCGTTGCGCTGCTTCCGACGGAGGGTATGCCTGCGGACCTGGTCGCCCTGTCCCTGTTGGCCCTGCTGTCCATCATCGCCGGCGCCCGGCCGGTTCGCTTCGTTGGCAAGGGCAACGAGATCACGGCGACGCACTCGACGATCATCTGCGGTCTGGCGGTGCTCGGTGCCCCGGCCGCGTTGGTGATCGCCGTGGCCGGACTGATTTCCACGCTGGTCATCCGGCGGCGGCGTCCCAAGGTCATCCGCTCCGTGTTCAACTTTGCCGGAATCATGTTCTCCACGGCCATGGCCGCGCACGTGTTCTTCACACTCGGCGGTGCGCCGGGCAAGATGAGCCCGACGCTGTTCTGGCCGCTGTTCGCCGCCACCGCGTCGTACTGCGTGTTGAACACGGGTCTGGTGGCCATGGCCGTGGCGGTGGAGCGACGCCTGTCGTTCCATCGCGTCTGGGATGGCTTGCGCTGGACCGCACCGTCCTACGTCACCGGCGGAATCCTCGCGCTCGGGCTCGTGGCGGCCTACGAGTACCTGGGTCCGCTGGGCCTGGCGTTCGGCCTGCCGCCGATCTGGGTCTTGCTGAACTTCTACTCGACCCATCGCGGCAAGTTAGAAGAGAAGGAGCTCAGGATCAGCGAGGTGGAGACGCTCAACACCCGGCTCCAGGGCAAGGTTGACGAGCTCGAACGGGCGCTCGCCGAGGTCCACGAGTTGCGCGCGCTGCTGCCCATCTGCATGCACTGCAAATCGATCCGTGACGACGACAACACGTGGCATCAGATCGAGGCCTATATCGCCAAGAATTACGACACGAGCTTCACGCACTCGTTGTGCGACAACTGTCGAGAAGAGCACTACCACGACTTACCGCTGCCGGACGGGGCCGCGAAGGGCGACGGCTGACCCCGCGGCCACCGGATGTTTCAAGACGGCACCTACGGGACGGAATTCACCGGTACGGCCATGAGCTTCGCCCCGGAGGCTCCAACGAAGGGAAGTCCCTAGCCCGAGCGCCTCCCCCAACCCGTGATCATCGCGATCAACGCGATCGCGAACAGCGCCCACGAATGGAAGTTGAATAGTCCGACCTGTGTGACCGCGAGCCGGGGCACGCCCTCGGCCTGGCCCGTCATCCCGGCCGCCAGGACGGTCGGGATGAACCACGGCAACACGAAGGGATAGGTCGACACGGTCAAGTCGAGCAGGTTCGCTCGCCGATTCGCGCCCACGGCGAACCGTTCACCCAGGCGACGCGCCACCCCGCCGACGGTCAGGATGGCCACGACGGCGTGTGTCGTCAGCAACACGCAAGCCGAGGTGATCCCGAAGATCGAGAGCTCCGCACCGCGCGCGGAACGAACGCGCCGTCCCGCGGTGGTCATCCAGCGCTCGAGCAAACCGCTGGCCTCGAGCCCGGCGACGAGCGCCATGAGCAGGATCGTGAAGACGCTCACGCCGACCGCGCGCTCGACGCCGCTCACGATCAGGCCCTTGGCCGTGAATTGCTCGAGATCGAGGTACATCAGTTGACCGGTCTGAAGCCGTCCGGTGAGGAGGCCGATCGCGATCGTGGCCACGCTGCCGGCGAACAGCCCCTCGATCAGGTGGCGTCCCCTGAGCAACATCGCCACGACCAGGACGGGGGCCGCAAGCAGCAGCCAGCCGAGCGGATCGGCGTCGGGCCGCACGATTCCGGCGAGGGACGTGTCCGGGGCCGAGCCCGCACCAAAGCCCAGAAACGCCAGGAGCGCGAAGACACCTGCTGGAAGTGCGTAGCGTAGACGCGAGCGTACGACCTGCCCCATCTCGGCGCCCTGCGTCGTCGCAGAGGCGATCGTGGTATCGGAGACGGGGGAGATGTTGTCGCCGAACGTCGCACCGGCGAGGATCGCGCCGATGAGCATCCTCGGATCCGCCGCGAGGTCGCCCGCCGCCGGGTACAGCAGCGGCGCACACAGGAGGATGGTCCCCAGGCTCGTTCCGGTCGAGGTCGACACGGCGCAGCAGATCAGGAACGCGGTCGCCACGAACATGCCTCCCGACAACCCCGCCGCCGAGGCCGTCGCAACGAGCGTCTCGACGAAACCACTGGCGTTCATCAGCTCGGCCATCACACCGGCCAGCATCCAGGCGAAGATCATCAACAGCACGATCGGACGCGCCGCCCCGGCGACCGCCGCCTCCGCGTAGGCCCTGCGGTCCCGCGCGAGGGTCAGGCCCAGCGCCAGAGCCGCGAGCAACACGGGCCAAAAGCCACGCTCGTCCGGCGCTCCCGCAAGACCGAGCCAGATGACACCGGCGAGAAACAAGACGACGGGCGCGAGGATGCCGGCCGTACCGAACCGAAACTCGAGAGGTCGCATCGGCGCCAAGCTTAACAGCCGCGTGCCCGTGTTACGCTCGCCGCGAGGAGGATCGTGATGGCCCAAGCGCGGGACGAGTTCACGCTCTACGACCTACGCGTCGAAGTCGCGGAGTGTCGCGGCGAGATGGTGTGCAATCACAGGCTGGGGGACTACTTCGAGCTTTCCGGCGAGGAGCTCAGCCTGCCGCCGGGCCAGAGTTTTTCGATCTACGCGCTGGCGGCCCTGCTGCCGCTACTCCCGGCCAAGCAACGCCTCACGGACGACGCGGACTGGATGACCACCGACACCGACATTGCCTGCCCCGATCCGCACTGCGGGGCGTTGTTCCGGATCAGGCGTACCGGCAAGCGCGTGTTTCGACACGATGATGTGACCGTCGTGCCGATGCCCTGATCGATGAGACCCGACGGACAGCGCCGGTACGAGCTCGCCGGGAGCTACGACTTCTGCCGCGTGATCAACGGTGGCTGGCAGCTCTCGTTCGCGGAGCAGGGGCAAGAAACCGCGAGAATCGTGGAGGAATGGTCAGGGCTGGTCGAGGCGGGGTTCACGACGTTCGACGTCGCGGACATCTACTCCGGCGTCGAACAGATTGCCGGACGCGTCGCCGCGCGTTTTTCGCCGGGAGAGGTCCAGGTGCACACCAAGTGCGTGCCCGACCGCTCCCTGCTTCCGGGGCTCCGCGCCACCGACCTCGAGGCCATGATCGACGGCTCGCTGAAACGCATCGGTGTCGAACGGCTGGATCTCGTCCAGTTCCACTGGTGGGACTTCAAGGTGGACGGGTGGATCGAGTCGTTGCACACGCTGGACCGGCTGCGCGAGGCCGGCAAGATCCGTCATCTCGGCGTCACGAACTTCGATACGGCGCGGTTGAGCGCGCTGCTCGACGCGGGTCTTCCTGTCCGCACGAACCAGGTGCAGTACTCCTTGCTCGACCGTCGGCCGGATGACGGGTTGGCGACCGTGTGCAGGCGGCGTGGCGTGGCCCTGTTGGCCTACGGGACGCTCGCCGGCGGCTTCATGGGCGAGCGTTGGATTGGTGTGCCGCGCCCCGACGTGGACGGGCTGAACCGCTCGCTGGTCAAGTACCTGTTGATCGTCGACGAATGCGGCGGGTGGGATGCGCAGCAACAGCGTTTAAAAACCCTGCGCGCCGTCGCCGAGAAGCATGGCGTCGATCCGGCCGGCGTGGCCGTGCGTTGGGTGCTCGAAAGGGCCTCCGTCGCGGCGGCCATCGTCGGCGCCTCGGGAGCGCACCATCTCGAGCGAAACGAACGGGTCTTCAGGTTTCGCCTGGATAGCGAAGACCACCACGCGCTGGAGCGCGATTTCCCCGACGGCTTGCGCGGTGAGGTTTACGGACTCGAACGGGAATCCGGGCGTCACGCTTCGATCATGCGCTATGAGCTACAGCAAGCGCCCGACGCCTGATCGGGAACCGGGGATCAGTCGAGCGATTTGACCTGGGAGCCGGGCACGATGTCGAGCTTGTTGCCCTCGTCGAACCGGACCCAGCACTTCGAGCCGCCGTCGTAGTCCCGGGCGGAGAGTAGCAACGTCGCCGGCTCGCCGAAGGCGGTGCAACGCCGTTCTCCTTCGGGCTCCTTGCCGCGCCACATGCGGATGAACGGGTTCTCCTCCCACTCCTCGCCGATCGTCGTCGGATCGGTGTGGCCGGGATGGACGACCATCTCCTTGGGCAGCCGCATCAGGACTTCCATGATCGAGTGCCGGATGTCCTCGAAGCTGGTGTGGCCCGGAGCACGCGTGCCGCCGACCGTACGACGAAACAAGGTGTCGCCGGTGAAAACCCGCTCGTCGTTGACGACGAAGGCCAGCATCCCCAGCGTGTGCCCGGGCGTGTGAAGCGCGCGGATGTGCAAGTCCCCGCTCACCAGCTCGTCGCCGTCGGAGATCTCGACGTCGAGCGAGCCGAACAATCGCGCTTCGCTGGTGTGGCCGCAGATGGGACAGCCGAACTTGCTCTTGTATTCGCCGTTGTTCTGCACGTGATCGATGTGATGGTGCGTGCACAGGATGTGAGTCAACTCGAGGCGTTCGTTCTCGATCGCCTCGAGGATCGGGCCCATCGGGCCGCCGGTGTCGATCAGCACCGCGTGCCCGCCGGGCCGGTCCGCCACCAGGTAGGTGTTGGACAGCCATCCGTCACTCATCGTCTTCTTGATGATCATTCGCTCAACCTCCGTCAATCGAACTTGATGACGGAGCGGATCCCATCTTGCGCCTCCATCAACTCGAAGCCGCGGTTGACCTCGTCGAGCGTCAACCGGTGCGATACGAAACCGTCCAGATCGATCTTCCCCTGCAGGTACATGTCGACCAGCATCGGGACGTGCGTTCGGCCTTTGGCGCCCCCGAAGCTCCCGCCCTGAACGTGGCGCCCCGTGATGAGCGCGCGGGGAACGATTTCCAGCTTCTCGCCCTTGCCCGCAACGCCCAGGACCGTGCAGAGCCCCCAGCCCAGCCGCGCGGCCTCGACCGCCTGGCCCATGACCTGGACCCGACCGGTGGCCTCGAAGGTGTAATCACAGCCGAGTCCCCCGGTCATCTCGAGGATCGCTTCCAACGTGTCCGGGCCGGCGACGAGGGTCTCCGTGGCGCCGTACTTCCTCGCCAGCTCGAGGCGGTCCTCGGAAAGGTCGACGGCGATGATCCGGTTGGCCCCGGCGAGGTGGCAGCCGACGAGCGCCCCGAGACCGACCATCCCGGCGCCGAACACTGCGCAGGTTGACCCGGGAACGACTTCCGCCTTCCAGAGCGCCGCCGCGAGTCCCGTCGTTGCCCCGCACGCGAGCGTGCACACCGACTCCAGAGAAGCCTCGGGATTGACCTTGGCCAGCGCGATCTCCGGCATGACGGTGTACTCCGCGAACGTGCTACACCCCATGAAGTGGCGCATCGGTTCGCCGTCGCGCGAGAGACGCGTCGTGCCGTCGGGAAGGTGCCCCTTGCCCTGTTCCTGGCGGATCGCGGTGCAGATGTTGGTCTTGCCGCTCGTACAATGCTCACACTCGCGGCACTCCGGGGAGAACAGGGTGATCACGTGATCGCCCGGCTCCACGGAGTGCACTCCAGGGCCGACGCGCTCGACGATACCGGCGCCTTCGTGGCCGAGCACCGTCGGGACGTAACCGCTGGGATCGGCGCCGCTCGCCGTGTACAGGTCCGTGTGGCAGACCCCGCAGGCGACCAACCGAACCAGGACCTCCCCGTCGCGAGGCTCGGCGAGGTCGAGCTCCTGAACCGAAAGGGGCTTGCCGAATTCCTCCAGAACCGCTGCTCGGATTTTCATGCCGGAATCTCTCCCGTGGGTGTGCTCGGGCCAAGACTACCTCAGCGGAGGCCCCTCGAGGCAAGGTTGACAGGATTCCGGCGGGCTTTCTCGGCGAGGTGTTCCCTTTTCGGGGGAACGATCGTACTTTCGGGCTCGGGGGGGTCCTTTTCGGAGAAAAGGCCGTGTGGAGAACTTCTCATCTATTCGGCNNGCTCGGGGGGTCTTTCTCGGAGACAAGGCCGTGTGGAGAGTTTCACATCTGTTTGGCGCGGCGGCGCTCGGGATCGCCTGTCTCGTTGTCGCGCCGGTGCCGGCTGACGCCGCCACCTACGTCAACTTCGAGTCCTCCCATGTCCATCCGATCGCACTGACGCCGTCGGGCGGACGCCTGCTCGCCGTCAACACGCCCGACGCCCTGCTCGAGGTGTGGACGGTCGAGACGGACGGTTCGCTGACCCGCGAGGCGGCAATCCCGGTCGGTCTCGAGCCGGTGACCGTCGTTGCCCGGACGGACACCGAAGCCTGGGTCGTCAACAACCTCTCCGATTCGGTCAGCATCGTCGATCTGGCGGCAGGCACCGTCACGCAGACGCTCGACGTGGGGGACGAGCCGACCGATGTCGCCTTCGCCGCGGGCAAGGCGTTCGTCGCCGTCTCCCAGGAGGATGCCGTCAAGGTCTACAACCTGGCCAGCCCGGGATCCGCTCCGAGCATGGTCCCGCTGTTCGCGCGCGACATCCGGGCGCTGGCGACCGATGGGGCGCAGGTGTACGCCGTGGCGCTGCGGTCCGGCAACGAGACGACCATCGTCAACGCGGAGATCATCTTTCAAAACAATCAGTCGGGCCTGAGCGCATCGCGACTGGCTGCCATGAACCTGACCGACATCACCTGCGACGGCGCCCCGCCCGGCTACCCGCCGCTGCCGACGGGCATCGCGCGAAACCCGGCCTTGACCGACCCGGGACCCACCGAGGACCCGCCGGTCAGCCTGATCGTCCGGTGGGACGAGGCCAACGCGCGCTGGGCCGACGAGGCCGGGTCGGACTGGTCTCACTGCCTGCCCTACCGGCTTCCCGACCACGACCTTTTCTCGATCAACGCGACGACGCTGGCCGTGACGGAAGTCGATCATCTCGGCACCTCGCTCTTCGAGGTGTCGATCCAACCCGGGACCGGGCGAATCTACGTCCCCAACACCGAAGCCCGCAATCACGTTCGCTTCGAGCACCCGTTGGGGGTCCAGGGGCACGTCGTCGACAATCAACTGTCGATCGTCGATCCCGGAGCGGGCAACTCGGTCACCCGCGTCGACCTCAACACGCACATCAATCGCGCGAGCGACCCGGCCACCAACCTGGCCGAACGCCTGGCCAGCATCTCGCAGCCCGGGATGATGGTCTGGAACTCGACCGGCAGCACGGGCTACCTGACGGCGATCGGCTCGCGCAAGGTCTTCCGCGTTTCGGGCACGTGTCTCACCGGAAGCTGCATCTTCGGCACGTCTCGGGCCGCCCCCGATACGGTCGAGACCGGCGAGGGACCGACCGGCGTCGCACTCCACGAAGGTCATGACCGGTTGTACGTGCTCAATCGTATCTCCCACAGCGTCGCCGTCGTCCAGGCCTCGAATCTGAGTTTGCTCGACACGATCCCGCTGCACGACCCGAGTTCGGACGATACCCGGCTGGGCCGGCGGTTCCTCTACGACGGGATCGACACCTCGGGACACGGAGACGCCGCGTGCTCCAGCTGTCATCTCTCGGGCGATCACGACGGGCTCGCATGGGACCTCGGGGATCCGACGGGCGACATGGTCCCCTACTCGAAACAGATGGACAACGTCCGATTCGTGATTCCCAACGCCGGCGTTCCGGTGGAGTGCGATCCGACATTCTGCGCGGCGCACGACGGGTTCGACCCGCAAAAGGGCCCGATGACGACGCAGACGCTGCGCGGGATGCTCGAGCCGCTGCACTGGCGCGGCGACCGCGCGACGATGAACGACTTCAACCCGGCCTTCGTCGGCCTGCTCGGCAAGGAAGACATCGGTCCGATCAACGATGCAGCGGCCGGGTTGAGCGCGACGGACATGGAGCTGTTCCGTCAGTTCGCCCTGGCGATCAGCTACCCGCCCAACCCGTATCGCAATGTCGACGACACGACGCCCTGCCCCTTGCGCAGCGTCGACCCCAACTGCGAGGTGCAACCGTTCGGCGCGATCCGCGCCGGGAATCCGACCGAGGGGCGGCTGTTGTTCGACGGGTTCCCGTCCGATGCGGGCCAGCCTTGCCTGGCGTGCCACACCCACCCGTTCGGCGCCGGCGGCGGCAAACTCGGGGGCGTGCCGCCCGCGGAACCCACGTCGTCAGACGCGTCCGCGCTGTTCAACGGGGACGCCGATCAGTCGCCGCACAGCGATCTGAAGATCCCGCACCTGCGGAACATGTACGACAAGATCGGACCGGTCCTTCCCGACCCGCTGGGAGCCGTGACCGACACGAAATCGGGTTTCGGCCTGATCCACGACGGTTCCGTCCCCGACATGTTCCGCTTCCTGTCGAACAGCGTGTTCACGCTTCCGGACGCCAACCAGGCGCGCGAGCTTCGCGACATCGCGACGTTCATGTTCTTCTTCCCGACCGGAATCAAGCCGGCTGTCGGGCAGCAGGTGACGGTGCCGATGGGCGCGCCCCCGACGGGAACTGCAAACGAGGAGGCGTTGCTGACGACGCTCATCGGGCTCGGGGATCGCAACGACAGCAACCGGCACTGCGATTTGACCGCTTCCGCGCTGTCCGGCGGACGGATGCGCCGATGGCATCTGGACGGAGCAACCTGGAACACCGATGTCGCGGCCGACCTGCCTGTATCGACCACCAACCTCCGGCAGAACGCGACCGGGCCGATCACGTTCACCTGCGTCACACTGGGGTCCGGACCGCGGCTCGGCGGCGACCTGGATGAGGACGTCGTCCTCGACGGCGACGACTGTGCGGCCGCCGATCCGGGCTCCTGGGCGCCGGTGGTCACCATCGGCGATCTCGCGCTCGCCAAGTCCGCCTTCACGGAGCTGAGCTGGGGCGATCAGGGCGGCGCCGCGGGACCGGACCGCACGCATGCCGTGCTCGGGGGTTCGCTGCTCGACTTGCGCTCGACCGGAATCGGCGCGACCGCCTGTGTGGACGGCCCCGTGGCGAGCACCCTGTACGACGACATGCGTCCCGATCCGCTCCCGGGAGAGGGCTATTTCTATCTGGTGCGGGTGGCCAACGGCTGCGGTACGGCCACGCTCGGTACCGGTCGCGGTGCGGCGGATTCGGCCGTCTGCCCCTAGCCCGCTATTCGTCGTCCGAGACGAACGCCTCGAGCGGGGGCATGCCCGCTTCCCAGGTGCCCGTCTTCGGGTTCCAGTGACGATCGTTCGCCGCGTCGTACTCCCAGTCGCCGGGAGTGTCCCCGGAAGGCGCCTCGGCGGCGGCGGGCAGGGGTGCGGGGAGTGGCGGCAGCGCCGCGGCCGGTGGCGCGGCCGCGGCGTCCGCCGGTTGATTCGGCGGAGGGCCGGCATGCCAGTGCCCGTGTGTCGGGTCGTAGTGCTGGTTCTTCGCCGCGTCGTACTCCCATGGGATCGGCGCCGGACCTGAAAGGTCCGCCGCGCGACCGTCGTGATCCGCTTGACCTGCCTCGCCGGGGTTCTGAGGCGGCCTCCCCGGGTGCATGTGGCCGTGAACGGGATCGAAGTACTGATCGTTTTCCGCGTCGTAGACGTACGGCTGCACGGACAGGTCGGTCGTCCGGAACGTATCGATCGCGATGACCACCCCACCGATCACCGCAATGCCGACGATGATGGCCAGGACCCGACCACCCGCCACGCCGGCGCGGATGTTGTCCCCGGCGCCACAGCAGTTCTTGAACTTCTCGCCGCTGCCGCAGGGGCAGGGCGCATTGCGCGACACTTTCATGGTTCCAACCTCATGTGCCTGGCCGGACCGGCCGTCCGGCTAAAGGATACGCGCAAGTCGACCGGTCTGCAGGCGGGGTCGAAAGGACGGGCAAAAGACGGTCACGGGATAAGTGAGAAGGCGTCCACCTGGTAACTCCAGCCTTGCCCCTCGGTGAATCGCATCACAACCACGTACTTACCCCGGCTGATTCGTTCCCCCTGTTGGCCGCGCCGCGTCAACGTGAAATAGCCGGTTTCATAGGCGAGCCGGCCCTCGACGACGCGCTCGCCCCGATCGAAGGCCATCGCCAACTCCTCGCCCTGTTCCCGCGCCGCATCGAACACCTCCGCGAAGGTTTCGCGGATCGCCGCCCTGCCGCGGACCGTATCCCCGTCCCCCATGTAAGAGGCGTCTTTCGCGTAGGCCGCGGCTGCACGGTCGGCGTCCTGCGTCGCGAACGCCTCCGACACCATGTCGAAAAGCATGTCAATGCTGGTCTCGACGTCGGGCTGTTTGGACACGACGTTTCGGGCCTGACTGTAATCTTCGAAATCGGTCAGTGCCAGCAGGTCGTCGCGCTTGCTGCCGTTGATCCCCCCGACGTAGAGGCCCTTGTATTGCCTCGGGACGTAAACCTTGATTGTCCCGCGCGTTCGCTCGCCGAGAACGTAGCCACCGGTTTCGAGGGCGGTACCATCGGGAGCGGTGAACGAGTCATAGCTTGTCGAACAATGCGTGCTCCGTCCGGGACAGCGATCGGCGTTGATGTAAACGATGAAGTAGTCGGCGGTGATCTGGACCGCATCATAGCGGCCGTTGCGGTGGCACTTGCCGCCGATGCAACGATCGAGCTCGATCGTCTCGGCCGCGATTCCGCCGCAGATCAGCGCAGCAAGGATCGTGACGAATGATGTCCTGAACACGTGCACCTCCAGGTTACGCGCATCCATCAGTCTACACGTCGACCGATTATACGAGAGACGCTACTCGCAGTAGTTGGTCGCGTTCTTCAGTGTCACGCCGCACTCGTTGGACGGCGTGGTGCCGTTCCGTTCGGCGAGCGTCCGGGTGAGCCCCCAGCTGCCCTCGGCCCCCGCACCGTCCGTCGAGACGACGACGAAGAAGAGGTCGCCGGAAGGAGGGCTGGCCCAGGTGAAGCTCCCGCCGTTCCCGAGAGCGCAGACGCTGCCTTGCAACGCGTGCGTCGAGACATTCGAGAGGTCTCCGTAGAGCAGGTTGTAGTCGGTCGCGGTGCAGGTCGCGGCATTCCAGGTCAGGTCGATACCTGCGCCGTTACGCGTCGTGTCGAGGCTGCCCCGCGGGACCGAGGGCGGACCGGCGGCCTCGGTCATGCAGGCGGCCGCGACGTCGGTGACAACGCGCACATTGTCGACCGAGAAATACTTGTCGGCAATCGCGCCCTGGTAGTCGAACCGGACCATGAAAGCGGAGTTGGCGTACGCGGTCACATCGAAAGAGAGTTGTTGGTTGAGCGAAGCGGTGGCGCTGGTCCAGAGGTTGATCCACTGCACGCCGTTCCAGACGTCGATCGCCCCGACCTCGTCACCCGTGAAGTCGCCCGGCTCATACTCGAATCGGACATTGACCTCCAGCGTCACACCCTGCAAACCCTGAATGACCAGATCGATTGCCGGTGACGTCGCCGTCGTCGAGGTCGACGGCAGATTCAAGCAGTCGCTGTCGGTCCCGCCGGCGGAGGCCCGGCGGTTGTCCGCGATCAGATAATTACCCGAACTCAGGAGCGGGATCCACGAGGAGTCGTTCTGGATGGCCCAAGCACCGCAGTTGTGCGCCCCCGGGCCGGTGGTGATCGCCCAGTCGTTGATGACCAGAACGTCGGTAAAGTCCTCGAAGTAGGCGTCCTGCATGCCGCCGCTCGGATCCCCCGGTGTCTCGGAGAGGACCACGAGATTGTCGTCCGCCTGCAGCGTTGTGTTGTCGACCGCCTTGGCGCTGTAGAAATAGGGTTGCGAGTCGATCAGTCCGGCGGTGTCCGTGTAGTCGGTGCCCGTCAGGCCCCCGGCAATCAGGTTTTCGAGTGTGATGGCCGGCGGACCCGAGGTGTCGCGATACACGTTGTAAGTGACCGGTCCCGGGCAAACGTTGTTGGCCGGATTCCATTGGAGATCGATCGAGCAGCTCGACGCCGATGAGGAGTTGGTCGCACTCGTCAGGCCCAGGAACGTCGGACGGTTGACCGTGTCGATCACGGTATCCAGACCGTCGAACACTTCGTCCGGGCACGATTCCGAGCTGACGCGCACGTTGTACGCGTGAAGCCCGAGGTCTGCGGGCTGATACGTCGGGAGGGTCGCGCCGGCGATGATCGCCCCGTCGCGCGTCCACTGGTAGGTGAACGGTCCGGTTCCGCCGGCCAGGTCCGCGGTCAGTACAGGAACGTTTCCCTGGCAAACGGTGAGTGGGCCGTCCGGATTGACGTCGACGAACGGGTTCTCGTCACACGGGCTGCCCGACACGCAGGAGCCGCCTCCGACACCCCGGGGCTCGTTGAATCTCTCGACCGAGTTGTCGTCCTCGACCCCGTTCGCGAGATCGACGGCGCGCACCTGATAGTAGTAGAAGGTCCCGTCGACGAGCTGGCTCAAATCGGAAAAGGTCGTGTCCGTAACACCACCGGCGACGAGATTACCGGGGCCCGCAACGAAACCGGGCGATGTCGACCGGTAGACGTTGTAACTCACCGGCCCGCCGCATTCCGCGGACCCCGCCACCCAGGAAACTTGAAGCGTGCAGATACCGAACTCGGGCGCGTTGACGACCGTGACACCTCCGAAAACGGGTGCCAGCGTGCAAACTCCGGTGGGGGTCACCAACACCTCGTTCGAGTCCGGCGAATTACAGGCGGCGCCGTCGGACGAGCGAACCGCGTAGTAGTAGTCGATCCCACCACTGACGTCGAAATCGCTGAAGGTGTAACCGAGCCCTCCTGCGACCCCGGGGCTCGTGTCGGTCACCTCGGCGATCTGCTCGTAGGGACCTCCGGGTGTGCGTGACCGCAAAACCCTGTACGAAACGACGGAGGCGAGATCGGAGTCGTTCCAGTCGAGGTCGACGCGGTTGTCCCCGTTGTTCGCCGCGGCGAGCAGCGGTGCCGCGGGAACCGTTTCGCAGCCGCATCCCTCGAAACCGAACGACGCTATCTGGGTCTTCCACAGCGAGCTGGCGTTGGTCTCCCCCGTGAACCAGAACGTACAGTCGTCCTCCGGATCCAGGCTCATGTGGTTGTAGTCGCCGTAGCGGTTGCTGGAGTTGGACGCCGTCCCGGCAAAAATCGTCGACTCCGGCTGGGTCATCGTGCCCAGCGGGTCGCTCGCCTCGCGGCCCGTATAACGCAGGCTGGGAAACGTGGCCGCGGACGATACGTTGTAGGCCAGCGCGATGTTCATCGATTGATCCATGGCCGGCGAGCTCATGAAGCGGTTGTCCGAGTCGATCGAATAGGTGCCTTCCTGGTACAGCGACCAGCCGGGAGTTCCGCCGCGCAGCTCGAACCAGCGCACACCCCCGGTGTTCGCGCCGTCGATGTCGACGACGAAACTGCCGACGAGGGTTTCGGTGCCGTCGAAGTGACGGATGTACTGAAGCCGGTTCATGATGACTTCGCGTAACGGGTCGAGTTGGACCGACGTACCGGGTTGTGGGAAGCAACTGAACGACGTCAACCCGCAGAGGCTGGAATCGAACTCCGCCACGTCGATGCTGGGCTGCTGGGTGAACGCCGAGTTGGCGGTGTTGATCCAGTCGACGTCGAAGGTCCACATCTCGAGCAAGTCTTCCGGCGCCCCGACGCCGCTGTGCGCCTCGGTGTCGCGGTGACGCATGATGATCGCCGGCGCGCCGCTCGGCGGGATCAGCGATCCGTCCAGATCCGCCGGCGTCGGCGCCTCGAAACCGAATCCCGAGAGGCCGGGAATCGTGACGCGGATGAAGCTCGCCGCGTTTCCGGCGAGCATGGCGCCTCGGTCCATCGCGTAGATGCCCGGACCGCCGTCGTTCGCGGTCACGATGTAGGAGCCGTCGCCGCCGCTGGCATCGGTCGGCCAGGTCCCGTACTTGGGGTAATCCGGGAACGACGGTGTCGTGAACCTGTAGGCGTACCAGCCACCGGACACGGGGTCGGCCGTCTGCGACACGTACATGCAGAGGTTGTTTCCGGATGCGGAGAACTCGGACAGCATGAAGCGGTCGGCGTGCCGATCGTAGAGCACGATCGGATCGCCGAGGCCGACCCCGCACTGTGCGGTACCGAGCGAGTCCATGGAAAACTGTGCGAGCTGCGTCGGCGTGGGCAGGGCCTTGTCGTAGATGCGTACGAGGGCGCCCCCCGATGCGTTGGCCGCTTGGATGTAGTGGTTCGGCCCGACCGCGCCGGTCGGATCCGGCGGAGTCACCCCCGTGAAGCCGATGCCGTCGAAGTTCCGGTTCGGGGTCGTGAACGTCTCTCCGAGCCCCTCGAGTTGGCCGCTGAGCGACGGCTCCTGCTGTTGCTGAACCAGCGGGTCGATGTCGAGCGGATCCGGCCCCCCGACCATCCCCGGCTTCGGGTAGAAGCGGCGCGGGATCTCGCGGATGGGATCGCCCGGTTTCCATACCGCAGCGGTCAGCGTCCGGACGTCTCCGTCGAAACGATGCGGCGTGACCTCCGCGATCTGCTCGATCGCGACGGCGACCGGTGTCGGTTCGGTGACGCGGTCGGCATCCTCTCTCGCCTGGCCGGCGGCCGGGCCAAGAAAGAGCGCGCACAGCGCAGTGCATTGAACGTACCTGAGGCTCCTCAATCTCGACTCCCTGACGTGAAACACACCCGCCCCCGGATCAGGATGGATCTTCGGCCTGTTGGGTAAAAAATTTCTGCTGACGCAACAAGCTGACCTTGCCGCGTTTGCTCGACATGGAGAGCTTCGGTCCACCGCCGCCGATCGTCGCACGGGCATGCTTGCCGGGCTCTTCGAAGCGGCGGTGCTCGATCTCCAACGAGAAATCGGTGCTGATGATCCCGGAGGTCGCGATCGCGACCTCGTGGGTGGCGTCTTCATACACCGTGATCTCGAGATCGCCGGTCACGGATTCGATGTGCTGGTCGGACTCGGTCACGCCGCTCTCGAGAAGCGCGACGACGCGGCCGTGCTCGGAACGCACGTTGACCGCGCCGGTGACCTTGCGCAGACTCACGTCGCCCTTGATCGTCCGAACCGTCAGGTCTCCCTGGAGTCCCTTGACCGCGATGTCGTCGTCGACCGTCGTGAGCTCGACACGGCGCCCGATCGGCACGAACAGGACCAGGTCGATCCGGTCGCGGCGATCAAAGCTCGGCTCGGCCGGCGACTTCTCCTGCGCCACGCGGATCTCCAGGTCCTCGCCGCGGCGCTCCCGCCGGACAATCAGTTTCGGTAAGTCCGGCTCGAGCCGTTGTTGCGTCGCGATGATCTCCACCTGATCCTCATAGCCGCCGAAGCGAACCCAGATATTCCCGTGCGGGTTGTCGACGACGACACGGCCTGCCCTGCCGACGGCCTCCATGAAGGTGTCGGACGACTTCTCCCAGGTTTCCTCCGCGGCGGCCGCGACCGTCGCGATCCCGGTCAATACCAGGGTGCACACGATCCACCTGTGGGGCTGGAAGACACTCGACTTAGAGCGCAATGACCGACTCCCTGGGGAAAAAAATACGGTTATGGCCGGGGCCGAACCATTCTATTCTGGCGAACTTTCGGGTTCGCGCCAGTTATCTCGCATCGAGGTGCCTCGCCAATCGGGACAAACCCCCGTAGACGAGGCGAGTTTCAGATTCGTATCCTGGGCCATGGAACGCCGCTTGAAAGTCTGGGCGCTGGCCTTCGTGCTCGCCGTGCTCGGCGGTCTCTTCTCCATCCTCGTCTTGCTGTCGGGACGTGCCGAAAGCGCACGGAGAATCGTGATGGAGCGGTGGACGGAGACCATCGGCCCACAGGAAGAGGTGTTCGACCGCTATCCGGCCAAAGAAACCAATTCGGACGCCCGTGAACTGATCGATGCGACGCTGCCGTTCGGCGTCGACAGCGCGCCGCGCTACGACGAGGACTTGCCACGGCCCGATCTCGTCATCGCCACGAGATTCAAAGAGTTCAAGGCGCATGGCTCGAGCTGGTACGGGAGACAATTACGAAGGATCTCCGGGCCGCCCGACCCTCCGCCCGAATCCGTGGCCGAATTCCTGGCGGGATTCCGAGAAGAGATCGATCGTGTCCAGGAGGTCCTCCTCGGAGAGGGCACCATCGAGTGGGAGCTGAATCTCGCGGCGTTGTGGGGGGCGCCGATCCCGAACCTGCTCGGGCACATCGACCTCAACAAACTGCTGTTGGCCGATTGCTTCGCGGCGCTCAGTGCCGGGGACACCGAGCGGGCGGAGCGCGCGCTCGAATCCGCGTGGAGACTCGGCGAGCTGCTGGACGAACGGCCCGAGATCATCACGCAGCTGACGCTCCTCGGCATCAAGCGGACCCAGGCGCAGGCGGTCCGGTTCCTGCCGCATCTCGAACACTGGCATCCGCGATTGGACGGGAACGCGCTGCGGAAGCGGATCGAACAGGCGTTGCTCCTCGAGGGCTGGGTGTGGCCCCAGATCGATTTCGGACCCGGCAAGGACGCCAGCGCATGGCGACGCATCAACGCCGCCGTGGCCGGGCCGTTCATGCGGCTGGGAACCGCCGACGCCAGCGAGCGTCTGCGTCGAACGCTGGTCCGCCTGCGGGAGACGCCGGCGTGGTGCAAGCCCGCGCTCGATCGCGTGGCCTTCAGTTTCAACATCCCGATGCCGTGGTGGAACCGCTTCGGTGAGATCCTGATCTTCGATGTGGAGAACACGGTGACCCGTGTCGCTCGGACCCAGCTCCAGTTCGAGCTGACACGCCGGGTGCTCGAGATGGCTGCGACGAGGGAACAGACCGGAACTTGGCCCGTGCAGAGCGAACCGTGGCTCCAATCGCGGGCCTGCCCGCCGGACCGTTGGGTCTACACGGCCGACGACACGGTCGCGTCGATCCGCTTGGACCGCGATTTCGAGCCGCTCACGGGCTTGGATAGGTTCGTTGCGTGGGAGTTCTCGCTCGCTGCGGCGGCGTTGCCTCAGCCGGAGCCCTCACGCAGGAATTGATCGATCCGCGCCAGGACCTCGGGCGAGTTCATGATGAACGTGTGGCCGCGACGTACGACGAACGTGTCGCCGAACCGCCCCGCGAACGTCTCGTCCACGGTGACGATCCCGTCGCTCGCGGTCGTGTCAAGCCAACGCAGCGGCCCGACGCCACGGGTGCCGGCGACGACGAGCAGCTCGAAGTCGATCGGGCCCAACAAACGGGCCAGCTCTTCTTCGGACAGCGCGAGCTGGCGCACCGCCGGAACGACGCGCCCGACCCGCGAAAGCCGGCGCGCCAGTCGGCTACCGCGGTTCGGCGGCGCGAGCATCACGACGCGCCCGAGATTGACCGGGCGGTGGCTGTGCAGCAACCGGCGTAAGACCAGGCCACCGAGCGAGTGTGTGACGAAGTGCAGCCGCGCGGTCTCCCCGCGGATCTTCTCCGCCACGTGCTCCGCCAACCGCTCGATCGGCCGCGTCAACGACGGGTACCCCACGCGGCGCGTGTGCCAGCCGAGGGCCTCGAGCCGGCGCGCCGCGTTGCGCAGCGAGCCGCGCGTCCGCCCCATCCCGTGGAGCAGTAAGACCTTCTGTTCCATCCCGAGTGACACGATACCCGAGCGCGAGGGCTGCCTACTAATTCGTGAACAAATCGAAAATGTTACCCAGCATACTCGTGGGCGCCTTGTAGAACTCGGTGTACTTGCAGTTCGTGCAGGTGACCGTCGAGTAGCGTTGGCCCTGGACGTCGAAGATCTTGCTCCAGAAGCCGCCCGCACCGCGCATCTCGGCGGTGTCGCACTGGGTGTTGCCGCACTTTGCGCAGCGGTAGTTCAAGCTCATGGGTTCTCCTTCATAGGAAGGATACCCGAGCTCCGATTTCTTATTCGCCGGGCGGTGCGCTCGATCCGAGCATGACCGGGGCCTTGAGCTCGAATTCCGTGTCGAGCAAGTAGAGCAACAGTACGGCCATCGAGTCCTGATCCCGATCGGTGGTGTTGTTGTAGACGCTGACCAGCTCGTATTCGTGGTCGGCGTACATGGGAATGCCCTCGTCGTCCTCGAAGTGCTGGAGCCGACGGATCCCGATGCGGTCGGCATAGCCCTCGACGTCGCTCTTGAAGACCGTCTCCCCCGCAGTCAGGTCGCGGAGCTCGATCGATTCCGCGAACGGGTGCAGATGAACCGCGATGTAGTGAACGGTCGTGTCGTAGCGCAGAGCCAGCAGATCGGTGACCAACGTCCGGTTGACCTGGCGTCCCGGCGGCACGACCCAGTGGCCGGAAAACGACCGTCCCAGAACGTCGTCGCGCAGGTCCTCCGCCGCCGCCGTGCCCGGCAGGCAGCCGGGCCCGTGGTGTTCCTCGACCGTCTCTTCCCGGCCCCAGTGCGCCGGCGACTCGCCGAGCGAGACCAAACCCCATCCGGAGGTCGCAAACAGCGGCTTCATCGCCGCACCTGCCGCTTCCAGATCACGTTGCCGGACGTATTCGAGCGTGATGCGATGACGCACTTCGCGCGACTGCCCGTCGTGGTTGAGCTGCAGGACCTGCGTGGACAGGATGAATTCCTCGTCCGAGTAGTACGGTAGCCCGAACCCGTCGGGAAGCTCGATCTCGAGCTGTCCCTGCGACAGCGTGAACAACCGTTCGGTGTGGTAGATCGGGATATCGTGAAGGGCGGCGTGGTGCTCGCGATTGAAGTCCAGGTTGGAATGACACATGAGCTCGTCGGGCATCGGCGAGATCCCGTCGGCGGCGACCATTCTCGACTGGAAGCCGGTGACCCACAGCAGCTCGGGCTGGTCGGCCTCCGGAAACCGCAGCGTCTGCGCACTCGACGGACCCATCATCGAACGGTGCTCCCGATCCACCGTGTAGACCGGTGACAGCGCCTCGACGGTGCGAAGGGGCACCTCGGAAGCGGCAGCGCCGGAGCCGACGGCGAACGCAACGAGCAAAGCAAAGATCTTGTGCACGACGAGGCTCAATATACGACCGGTTCGGCGCGGGTTCATGTGAAACAATGTGACGCATGCTGTTGTCGATCATCGTCGTCAACTATCGCTCCTGGGACTGCCTGGAGCGTTGCCTGGAGTCGTTCCCCGTCCCCGGGCCGGACGGCGATCGTGAGATCGTCGTCGTCGACAACGACTCCGCGGACGGAAAATTCGAGACTTTCGCCGGGCGTTTCCCCGAGGTCCGCTTCATCAAGAACTCGGGGAACCACGGCTATGCACACGCGTGTAACGTGGGTGCGCGTGCCGCGCGGGGCGAGCTGCTGCTGTTTGCCAACCCCGATCTGACGGCGGGGCCCGGACAGCTGGAGAAGCTGCTCGACGAAAAACGGGCCTACCCGGATATCCGGATCCTCAGCGCAAGCCAGGTCGGCAAGCGCGGCAGGCCGCAGAAGTCGTTCGACAGCTTCCCCACGCTGTGGACGGCAATCCCGGGGGCCCGGGCCCTGCAGCGGCTGGTCGCGCCGGGACGCTACCCCCACCCGCGGCGTGCTCACGATCGCCTGATCCAGCCCGACTGGGTCGCCGGCTCCTTGATGCTGATGACCGCAGACGATCTTCGGCGGTTGGGCGGCTGGTGCGAGGACTTCTGGATGTACAGCGAGGACGTGGACCTGTGCATGCGGGCTCGCAAACTCGGCTGGCGCGTGGCGCTGACCCCGCGAGCGACCTTCGTCCACCGTCACGGTGGAACGACCCGCGCGAATCTGGCCACCGAATCGATCGCGCGCTTCGAGTCCCTGGTGTCCCGACACGTCTTCATCAGCAGGCATTACCGCGGATTGAGGGGATCCGTCTTCCACGGCGTGCTCGCCGCGAACAAGATCGTCCTGCAGGGCATCGCCGGACTCGTCAACCTGCTCACGTTCGGAACGGTGCGCCCTCTGCGTGTCCGCGGCCGCGTCTGGCTCAGCCTCGTCGGCTACTATGCGCGAAGACTAGGCGGTGGGGACTGGCTCGGCCCGCGGGCGGTGCGCTCGGACGCACCGACCGAGAACAGCGAAGTCACCTCGGAGGTCTGACCCATTCGATACCTCAACATGGTGCGCAACGTCGCCAACTGGCACGAGTACCTGCTGCACAAGACCGGGATCCGCAAGCGCGATCGTTTCATCTTCCGGCTGGCCCACGGCATCGAGGCGGACGTGCCCAGGGCCGCTCTGTTCACGTTCAAGGAGCTGTTCTTCACCGATGATTACTTTCGCGGGTTGCCCCAGGAATGTTTCGCGGACGGCCCGTTGACCGTCATCGACGTCGGCGCCAACGTCGGCTACTTTTCGCTGTACGTTTTCACCCGCTTTCCCGACGCCCGGGTGATCGCCTTCGAGCCCATCGACAGCAACTTCCGCTTGCTCGAGGCCAACCGGAAGCGCAACCCGTCCGTTGACTGGACTCTCGTACGACAGGCTGTCTATTCGAAGACGGGTCCACTCGTGTTGACGATGGCCCCGGAGGACGAGTTCACCGCCGACGCCACGGTCTTCGACAACGCCAGGGGCGACAAGGAAGTCACGGTCGATGCGGTGAGCCTCGCGGAGGCGCTGGATGCGAACGTCGTCGGGGCGGTCGACTATCTCAAGTTGGACATCGAGGGCGCCGAATACGATGTGTTGTACGGCTCGCCGCCCGAGCTGTTCGAGCGCATCCGGACGATCGTGATCGAGACCCACCCCGGCCGCGCCGAGAATCAGAACAAGGCGGCGCTCGAGCGCTACCTGTCGGAGGTCGGTTACACCACCAGGACCGACTCGAGCCCGTTCATCTGGGCCTGGCGTTAGCGGTGCAAGCGCATCCTGCGTCGTAGATTCGAAAGCGGCCGCCCGAGCGCGTAGACGAAGTGGTGCCAAGGACGGGCCACTCCGAGACGCCCGTCGACCTCTTTCAGGACGGACCCTGCTTCCTTCTGCAACCTCAGCCGTCGTAACCGGTAGGACCAGGCCGTCAGGGAGCCGGCGTCGTTCAGCTCCAGCGCGGTGTCGGCGTAATCGCGGACGAGGCTCTCGAGCTCTCCCGCGTGAGCGCCGCTCTCACGGTTCACGTTGGATTGCTGGCGCTCGTGTCGGCGGAAGGCGCACAGGCACTCCGACGTGTAGGCGAGGTCCCCGCGACGCAGCAAGTGGAACCACATCTCGAGATCGACGAGCTGCCGGTAGCGGGCGTCGAAGCCGCGCTCGGCATCGGCGCGCCGGAACAGGACGCAGCTCGGCTCTCCGATCAGGTTGCTCCCCGTGCCGACCGTGCGGGCGATCGCCGTGGGTCCCGGCAAGAGCTGCCGCTGCCCCGCGAAACCCTTGATGCGGATTCGTCGGGACCGCTCATCGATGATCTCCCTCGCGCTTACCGCGAGCGTGGCCGACGGATTCTGTTCGAGAAGTTCGACCCATGTCCCGAGCGCCGTGGGGCGCGTCAGCTTGTCGTCCGAGTGCAGGAACTTGACGTAGCGACCTCGTGCAGCTTCGAGGCAGGCGTTCCAGTTGTCGACCAGACCCAGGTTACGCTCGTTGACGCGGAAGCGGATTCTCTCGTCGCGTCGCGCATAGTCGGCGATCACCTCCGCCGAATCGTCCGCCGACCGATCGTCGAGGACGACCAGCTCGAAGTCCTGGAGCTTCTGGTCGAGGACGGAGTCGATTGTCTCGGGAAGGTAGCGCGCGCCGTTGTAGGACGGGATCAGGACCGAAACCGAGGGGGCCGACATGCTCGGCCATCGTAACACGCCTCAGTCCGGGGCTCGGTCGTGCATCAGGTCCGCGATCCCGGCGTCGGCGGCCGCGGTCTCGTCGGCCTCGCCGGCCAGGGCGTGGTTCAGCAGCACGCTGACGAGGATCAGGACCACCGTGATCCAGAACAGCCGTCTCATCCCAGCCTCCCCGGAACCGGGGCTCTTGCCGGTTCCGCGTGCTGCTAACCGCAAGCGGCCGGTTTATTCGGCTCTTATTGAGAAGAATCAGACCGTGGCCACACGCAGCGCCAACCGGCAGCCGTCCAGGTACTCCCGCACGTTGACGTATTCGTCGACCGTGTGCGGCCCGTGCTGCCCGGCCCCCATCGTCACCGTCGGGATGCCCTTCGCGTTGACGTGGTTGGCGTCGAGACCGCCCTCGGCGGATCGCAGACGGAGCTTCAGGCCGACCTGCTTTGCGGCGGCCACCGCCTCGAGGACGACCGGTGCGCGTCGATCGATCTGGAACGGGTCGTAGTCGGTCTCCGAGCGGAACACCGCCCTGCCCTGCACGCCCTTGTTGTTCTTGACGCGTTTGGCCTGTCGTTCGAACGCCGCGCGCCAGACGTCGGTGATGCGGGCCTTGAACCGAACGTCGTGGCTACGGGACTCCCCCTTCACGTACACGCGGTCGGTCACCTGGTTGGTCGCTTCGCCGCCCCGGATCACGCCGACGTTCGCGGTCCCCGTCTTGCCCTTCATGCGGATCTTCCCGAAGTAGCCGCGTGCCGCCGCATCCTCGATCGCGCGAGCTGCGATGAGCGCGGCCGAGACGCCGTGGTCGGGGTGCACGCCGGCATGGGCCGACACGCCGCGCACGTCGACTTCCCAGCGATCCGCACCGAGGGCACCGATCCACAGATCGCGCGGATCCCCGCCGTCGATATTGAAACCGAGCTTCGGGTTCGAGAGGTCCTTCTTGCGCAGGGCGAGCGCCCCGCGCAGGCCGACTTCCTCACCCACGGTGAAGCAGAACGTCAGCGGGGGGTGATCCAGTCCGCGGGTCAACACGTTTTCCAACACGGTGACCATGCAGGCCACGGCCGTCCGGTTGTCGGCCCCGAGGCCCGTGTTTCCCTGCGAAACGATGCGGTTTCCCCGGCGTACGGGGACCGCGCCGCGGCACAGCGGCACGGTGTCCATGTGCCCCATCAGGAGCCGCCGCGGAGCCTTGATCGTGCCGGGCAGCGTGACGATCAGGTTGCCGACCTGGTAGCCGTCACCGATTCTCTTCGCCGCGTCGTCGAACTTGATCCAACCGGGCCGTGCGCCGGCTGCGCGCGCCTTCTTCTTGACCGCCGCGGCGACCTTCGTCTCGCTGCCGCTGAGCCCCTCGATCGCTAGCAGATCCATCAGGTGTGCGAGCGCACGTTTCTCGTCGATCCGAATCGGTTGCATCGTTCGTCTCCGTTAAGGCGGGGATTATGACGTAACGTGGAGCGAACGTCGATACGTCAGGCGTCGCGCGAACCGCGTCCCGTCACGAGGCGCGTCAGCGGCCAGAAGAAGCGGCCGATCAAGCCACGCGGGTAAGTTTCCATCCCGGCAAAGCCGAGCCGCGTTGGCATCTCGCGATCGTCCGGCCAGTACGCGGTACCGAACAGCCAGTCCCACACGCTGAGGACCTGACCGAAGTTCTGGCCCCCGCGTCCGTGAGTCTCCACGTCGTGGTGCCACACGTGCATGCGCGGGGAGTTCAACACGTAGCGCAGGGGTCCCCAGGAGTACCTCACGTTGGAGTGGTTCAGGTCGAGCATCACCGTCCAGAGGATCGCGATCGCCAGCAGGACGCGCCAATCGACACCGAGCACCACGAGCGGCAGGTAGGAGAGCGTCTTGTAGACGATGACCTCGCCCCAGTGGAAGCGGAAGTTGCCGATCCAGTCCAGCTCCTCGATGCTGTGGTGCAGCTTGTGGAACTCCCACAGCCACGGAACGTTGTGCAGCAGCCGGTGGATGTTCCACTCGACGAAGTCCTTTAAGACCAGAAACACGATGAACTGCAGCCACAGCGGTGAGCCGGCCAGCAACGCGAGCGACTCGGGCAGGGGCAACCCGGCCTTCGCCAGCAGGCCGTTGAGCGCCTCGATCACGTGTCCCGCCCCGAGGGCCAGGAGGAGCCCGAGGTAGTGGCCGTTGAACACCAGCCAGACCAGGTCCTGAGCGAGCCCCCGACGAAGGACCCGCTGCTCGCGACGCCAAGGGGCGACCCGCTCGACCGCGAAGCAGCCCAGCGACACCAGGAGGAGCCAGAAGTAGTACTGCACGTAAATCGGCATTCCGACCGACAGATTACACGTTTCGTCGGCCGGGGAACCTACCGCCCGAGGACTCGCGGGGGCGAAAAGGGTGGTCAGTGCCCGCTTCCCGGGAGCACTTTTGGGGGCAGTGGACTGGGCGCCCTTCGCGACCTACTTATAGAATGGATGGGCACGGCCATGGATACCTTCGGCGACCAGCTCAGGCAAGAGCGCAAGCGGCGCAATGTCGCGCTGGACGAGATCGCCCGCCTGACGAAGATCCGGATCCGCTACCTCCAGGCGCTCGAGGACGGTCAACACGAACGGTTGCCGGGGATCGTCTTCGCCAAGGGCTACGTCCGCGCCTACGCCGAGACGATCGGAGCCGACGCCGACCGCCTGGTCGGGGCCTACGTCGCGGAGCAGCGCTCGCTCGGGCGGTTGGAGACCGAGGCTTCCCAGGAAAACGTCCTGGAAGCGCTGGCCGCCGCCGTCGAGACCGACAAGGAAATCGCCCAGCGGCGCGGCGTAGCCGCAATTGTCGTGGTCATCCTGGCGCTTGGCGCAGCGGTCGCGGGTTTCTGGTTCGGCGTGCGCCCGATGCTCCAAACGGAGCCCGAACTCGTCGCCACCGTCCCGCCGACAACGACCTTCGAGAGTCTTGCCGAGCCGGCGCCCGAAACCGACGTGGCGGGCTTGCTCGGTACGACACCAGGGACCGAAGAAGCAACGGTCAACGAAGCCGATGCCCGCGTCGCGAGACCGGCCCAGCCGGAGCCGATCGAAACGGGAGTCGACGTTGATGCGACGGAGCGGGCCACGTCGACCGACATCGTCGCGATGCCGCCTTCCGAACCCATCGTGACGGAGGTCGAACCGGCTGCGCTTCAAGCCGAGCCGGAGGCGGCACCTCCTCAAGCCGAACCCGAACCTGCGCCCGAGCAGCCGCTGCCGCAAACGATGGTCACGATCGACGACATGTCCGTCTCGGAGTTCGGCGTGGGCACCGGCGTTGAACAGCGCGTACTCGTCGGGGAAGCGTCGGAGTTCGAAACGGGAACGATGGTCGTCTTCTGGAATCGAGTCATCGGCGGTGAGCCGGGAAGGCACATCCGTCACGTCTGGTTCCACGAAGGCAGCGTGAGAGGCATGCGCGACCTCTCGATCGGCGCCGCTCATTGGCGGACGTACTCCAAGCAGACGCTGCGCGGGGACGGGACCTGGACCGTCGAGGCGCAGGACGAGCAGGGCCGGGTCCTGGCCCGGCAGACCTTCGTCGCCACCGGCCGAAAGCTCTAGTTTCCGGCCGATTTGCCCCCGAGGGGGCCTCTGGTGGTGAGGTAAGATTCGACGTCGTGATCGACACGCACTGCCACCTGACTCACGCGAAACTCATCGGCGAGCAGGCGGAGATCGTCGAACGCGCTCGCGACGCAGGGCTCAGAGCTTGCATCACGATCGGCACCGGACCGGAAGACGCACGCGCCGTCCTGGAATCGATCGGGCGTCACCCCGGCTTCCTGTACGGGACCGCCGGGCTCGACCCGTTCACGTCGCACCGCGCCGGGGACCGCTTTGACGCCGAGCTCGAGGAACTCGCCGGCCTGATCGACGCCGGCGGCTTCTGCGCATGGGGCGAGATCGGGCTGGACTATCACTACGATCTCGATCCCAGGCCGCGCCAGCGGGAACGTTTCGCACGACAGCTCGAGCTCGCCGCCGAGCGGGATCTTCCGGTCGTGATCCACGTGCGGGAGGCGCACGACGACATGATCGACGTGCTGTCTGCCCACCCGCGAAACCGTGGTGTGATCCACAGCTTTACCGCCGGGCCGCCGGAGGCCGAACGGTACCTGGAACTGGGTTGGCACCTCGCGTTCAACGGCGTGCTGACGTTCAAGAACGCCGCGGCTGTACGCGACGCCGCGGTGCTCACCCCCGCGGACCGTCTGCTCGTCGAGACGGACAGCCCCTACCTTGCGCCGGTACCGAAACGTGGAAAACGCTGTGAGCCGGCCTATGTCGCCTACACACTCGCCGCTCTCGCCGAGCTGAGGAACGTCCCGCTGAAGGATCTGGACCGCCAGACGTCGGCCAACGCCCGCAGCCTCTTCGGGCTGGCGGATGCGTTGGAGACTGCCTGACCGGGCCGCTATCATCCACGCTCCAAGCAACGAGGTCCGCGTGTCAGTCCTTCCCGAAAGCCGTCTCTACACGTTCATCGACGAGCCGCGCGAATACGCACTCTATTTCCTCGAGGGTCAAAAGCTGATCCAGGATCTGGCCCTGGTCCACCCGATCCAGGGGCCGGGCTTCGCCTATTTTCGAGAGACGGTGCTCAGTGTGCAGCCGATGATCGCGCTGCTCAAGGGCGGCGAGCAGATCGGCTTCTACCTCGATTCCAACGAGCCCGACTTCCGGCTGAAGATCGAGACCAGCCATGCCGGCGCGACGCGTTGCATGCTCCTGCCCGAGGACTTCCGCGAGTTCCCCGGAGCAATGCACGGCTTGATCCGCGTTCTGAAGTTGTTCCCCAACAACCGACCACCGTACGAATCGATCATCGAGGCACGTGGTCTCGCCTTGCGCCAGGTCGTCAACCGCGTGCTCGCGGACTCCTACCAGGTGAACTGTGCGATCCAGATCTCCGACGCGTCGGACCAGAGCCTGATGCTGCATCGGTTGCCGATGCTCGAAGACCGCGACGAGAGCCCCGACGCCGCCAAGGGGCGGCGCGACGGGATCCGCGAGCGGGTCGATTCGGTGTTCGCCCAGGCGTTGACCGATACCCGGGACATCTCGGCGGCGTTTGCCTCGGTCGGCTTCCGGCTACTCGCGCACCGAGCGGTGCGCTTCGAGTGCCGTTGCTCGCACGAACGGATGCTCGCCCACCTCGGTCCGATCTACAAGCGCGAGGGCGAGTCGCTGTTCGACCCCGACAGCGAGACGCTCGAGATTCGCTGCGAGTACTGCAAGTCGAAGTACGAGTACACCAGGACGGAACTGCGGGATGTCTCGGCGAGTGGGGGAAAAATCCACTAAAAGTCGGGCAACCTTGACATCGCCGGGTCGCGATCCCAACACAGGCTGTGTCAGGGGCAGTTGAGGAGTTTCGATGAGTTGGTCGATCCGACTGGGACGCCTGTTCGGCGTTCCGGTCTACCTGCATTTCACGTTTCTACTGTTGCTCGGGCTGGTGGGCCTTCTGGGGTTGCTTCAGGGCGGCCCGGTGGCCGCCGCGTCCGGCGTCGTCCTGATCGCGTCGGTCTTCGGCTGCGTCGTGCTGCACGAGTTCGGGCACGTGCTGGCTGCGCGTCGCTACGGCATCCCGACGAAGGATGTGATCCTGCTTCCGATCGGCGGACTCGCCCGGCTCGCCCGCATGCCGGATGAACCGCGGCAAGAGCTCGTCGTGGCACTCGCGGGGCCCGCGGTCAACGTCGGCATCGCCGGAGTGTTATTCCCGTTGGCCTCTCTGGGTGCCGGCGGGTTTCTGGGCCAGCTCCTCGCGATCAACGTGGTGCTGTTCCTGTTCAACATGTTGCCCGCGTTTCCGATGGACGGGGGCCGCGTCCTTCGAGCGCTGCTGGCCCGACGCATGGACTACGTACGCGCTACCGACCTGGCCGCGGCGATCGGCAAGGGGATGGCCGTGCTGCTGGCGCTCGCCGGGGTGTTCGGCATCCCGGGTCTCTGGAGCGCCAATCCCATGCTGTTGGTGATCGGCTGGTTCGTCTGGAGCGGCGCGGGACGTGAGGTGGAGATGGCTCGCCGCAGCCGGTTCTTCGGCTGGTCGGCGGATCCACGACGAAGCAACCACGACGTCGTCCACGAAGCAGAGGTCGTCTGGGACGGACCGTCGTCGGAGCAGGGGCAGGATCCCTTCGTCCGCCGCCGCTACTACCGCGCGGGGCCGTTCCTCGTCTATCGCGACGAGAGAACTGCGGGACGCGACGGATCCTCTCCCCGCGAGTAGGGCGATCGTTCGACACATCGATGGCTTCCGCCGAGGTTGCGACGATCCCATCGGGATCCGCCGGCTCGAGGCCCGACCCGGATCACTCTACTGCCTCGATTGCCAGGATGAGATCGTCCGCAAGCACGGCTCGATCAGTCTTCGGAAGAGCGCTGCTGGCGCAACTCGATGACCCGTTTCAGCGTATCCGCCGTGCTCTGCAAGCGGTTGAGCTCTCCTTCGAGCCTCTTCTTGTCCGCTTCGTCGTCGACCTTCTTGCAACGCGCCGCGAGCTCGTCGATCTGCTCGACCACCCCGGCGCGGCGTTGAAGCAGGGCCTCGATCGTCTCGGCCTCCTCGGCCTTGTCGAAGACGATCTCCTCCACGGTGCTGCCATCGACTGCTTGCCGGGCGCGTCGTGGCGCTGCAGCCGGGATCGCACGGAAGCCGTCGGGCAGGACGCGCTGGTTCATGAAATTCGGCGAGACGATCTCCACGCCGGCATCGTGCAACGCATCGAGCACGGCCGCCCGCAGCCTGGACCCGGCCGTGATGATCTGCTTCACCTCGGTGAGCATGCCCGCGACCCGGTAGCTTACCGAGAAATCACCGAGCTCCTTGATCTGCACGAATCCCCCGCTGAGCCCGGAACGCTCCGCGGCCTGCAACAGCAACGGTTCCACCCGGGTTCGCGGAACGTCGTACCCCAGCGAAACCGACGTCGCGATGATCGTGCCGGAGGCCCGTATCCGCGTGAACGGATGGGTGACCAGGTACAGGTTGGGCAACGTGGTCAAACGCCGGTCCTCGTTCTGGATCTCCGTATGCACGAGCCCGCGCTCGGTCACCCGCCCGAAGTGGTCACCGCAGCGGATGAAGTCGCCGGTGCGGAAACTCCGTACCGCACGCAGCATGAGACCGGCCATCGCGTTTCCGAGGATCGTGGTGGACGACAGTGCGATCGCCGCCGACAGCAGGAGTCCCAGCAGGCTCAACAGCTGACCGCGGCGGGCGTCGTCCATCGGGAGGACGAGGATGATCGCGAGCACCCCGGCGAAGGTCAGCCCGACCATGATCATCTGGTTGCGGAACTTGACACCGATGTGCTTGGTAGCGTGCTTCTGGAGCACCAGGTTGGCCGCCCAGAGGACGCAAACGACCACGACGATCGTTGCCGTCGAGGGAATCAGGCTGATCAAGAACTCGAGCATCGGTACCCGGGCGAGCCTAGCACGATCGGTCCGTCGCGGTCGGCAGTGCCAGGGCGCTTTCAGGCCGTTTTCCACTTCCGCCGCAAGGGACTTGCATGACGGCCGTCGTGGACGCACCCTAGAAACGAGAGCTGGGGGGAAAGGGAAGCGGTCGTGGAAATCTCGGTACGTACCCAGGGTCGAGTCGGGCTCTTTCGAGTCGAGGGCCCGGTGCGCGAGGGCGCCCATGTACACCTTCGTGATGCGCTCATCCAGTGCATCGACGAAGGGCAATCCAAGTTCGTGGTGGACATGACTCGCGCGGATTCTCTCGACAGCGCCGCCCTCGGTGAGTTGGTCGCCTGCCTGAAACGAGCGCGCCAGGACGGTGGTGACCTGAAGCTCGTCGTGCGACCGCACGGGATCGTTCACGAACTGCTTCAGATCATGCGACTCGATCGGATCTTCCAGATCTTCGGGGACGAGAAGGAAGCGACGGCCGCGTTCACCGTCGGCCTCAACTAGGAGCGCGCCCTCACAGTTTCCAGAAGATCCACCACTCGGGTCCTCAGCTCCGCCGTTCGTTCTACGTAGTCGGGCACCGCGCCGGCGGGGGCCGTATCGAACGCCAGCGGCTCACCAAACGTCAGCCACACGCGTCCGACGAACGGAATCAGACGTGACAGGCGCAGGCTGCCGGTGCGTGGCCACACATCGTAAGCACCCTCGATCGCAATCGGCACGATCGGTGCCTCGATGTTCGACGAGAGGATTGCGGCGCCCTTCTTGAAGCGCTTGATCTCACGGTCGATGCTGCGCTCCCCTTCCGGGAACAACATGAGGACGCGGCCGTCGCGCAGACCCTGGGCCCCGACGCGCATCGCGCGCAACAGGTTGGTATCGGGGTCGACGGGAATCAAACGGATGAACCGCGCGAACCCGCGCATCAGACGGGTTTCGAAGTACTCGCTCGAACCGACGATGAAGACGTCGCGTTGCACACGATACGGCAGCGCCGCGCTCAGCAGGAAGCCGTCGATATAGCTCTGATGGTTCGGGCAGATCAGGTAGGGGCCTTTCTCCGGTAGGTTCTCGAGTCCGCGCACGCGAAAGCCGAGGAACAGCCAGGCGACCAGGTGAATCAGCCTGAGCCCGGCGAACATCGCCCAGACGGAGAGTCGGGAGCGGAAGAACCCGCTGACGTCGGGGTCGCTCGCGTCACGTCGGCTCAGGATCGTCGGCCAGGCATCCTCGAGGCGAGCTCTGTCGCCGGCGGCCCCTTCCTCGGGCCGGGTAGCCTCGACGAGGTCACGTACCGTGTAGAGCACGTGGGCGGTCTGCTCCTCGATCTGGACACCGAACCGGGCCTCGACCTCGGTCAGGAGCTCGACACGCTCCATGGAGTCGAGGCCGAGGTCGAGCTCGAGGTTGGCCGCGCCGCGGACCGCCTCCGGTTCGCGAACCGCGGCCCGGATCAGATCCAGCGCCTCCGCGACGTGAGGGTCGGCCAACCACTGCGGGTCGTCGGGGCTGCGGTCCGGCGCCGCGTCGGACGCGATCTCGTACTCGCCGGCCAGGAACCGGCGTTCGATCTCGAGTCGCTTGAGCTTGCGTGTCGTCGTCCGCGGCAGCGGCTCGGAGACGATCGTGTAGCTGAGGATGCGTTTGTGGTTCGGCATCCCGTGCGACAGGTCCTCGATCTCCCAGCGGACGATCTCGCGCGCGTTGAGGATCTTCCGCCGTTTGAGCTCGTCGAAATCGGGGAAGACGATCGCGTGAAGCCGCTCGGCGGCGGGCTCACCGGGACGTGCGTGGCCCAGCACGCAGAGTTCGGCGATCGATGCGGCTTTGAGATAGTGCGCCTCGATTTCCTCGGGGTAGATGTTCTTGCCCGAGCTGGTCACGATGATCTCTTTGGCGCGACCGGTGATGTAGAGCCGCTGGTCGACGTCCAGGTAGCCGAGATCACCGGTGCGGAACCAGCCGTCGTCGAAAGCTTCGGCGTTCGCGTCGACCCGTTCGTAGTAGCCCGGCGTGACCACCGGCCCGCGCACGGCAATCTCCCCGACGGCGGTCGCCGCCGCGCCACGCAGACGGTCGGCCGGCGGCGGGTCCTGCGCGTGGTTGTCCACGGGAAGGATCTTCACGTCGACGCCGTCGATCGGCTGGCCGACGGAGGCGACGTGCCGGTCTCCGCGCCGCAGCACGCTGACGCCGCCGGTCGTCTCCGTCAAACCGTAGGCCTGCAGGATATCGAAGCCGAGCCGGTACAGGTCCCGCCCGATGGCGGGCTCGAATCGTGAACCTCCGGTGACCAGAATCCTCATCTTCGGGCCCATGACGCGGTGAACCTTCCGGAACAGCTTGGGGCCCAGATTCAGGCTGAACGTATCCCGCAGCCATCCGTTCAGGCCGAGCTGGAACTTGAAGACACTGCGGACCAGCCGACCGGACTTGGAGACCTTGTCCAGCACCCGCTCGTGGATCAGGTAGAAGAACTGCGGTACACAACAGAAGACCGTGATCTCACGCTCCTGCAGGGCCCGCAACAACTCCCCGGTGTTGATCGTCTCGATGAAGACCGAGCGCGCCCCCATCGACAACGGCATCGCCAGGTTGGCGACTTGCGCCAGCGCGTGGAACAGCGGGAGCACGCTGAGCACCGCATCGTCGCTGGCGAAGCCCACCGCCTGTTGCGCGGAGCGACACACCGCGCCCAGGTTGTCGTGCGTCAGCACCACGCCCTTGGGGTCGTGCGTCGTCCCCGACGTGTACAGGATCAACGCGGGATCGCCCCCCGCGGGATCGGCCGCCGGCTTGCCGTCGGGCGGTGCAGCGAAATCGACCCGAGCAACCCCGTCCCGATCGGCGTCGAGCAAGAGCAGGTTCACCTGGGGTAGATCACGGACGGCCTCACGCGCGATCTCGTAGCTCGCCTCCGACGCGACGATGCCCGTGGCACCACAATCGGCGAGCAACTTGGCCACCTGAGACGCGCTGTAGTTGGTGTCGAGCGGAACCGCAACCAGTCCGAGCCGGCTCATCGCGAGATACGCGGCACACCACGGCGTGCCGTTCTCCGAGAGGATCGCCCAGCGCTGCCCCGGTTGCGCTCCCCGGCGGGCGAGAAACGCCGATGCCGCTACCGCCATCGAGCGGAGTTCCGCGTAGTTCACGCGATCGACCGAATCGGGGCGTTGAACTTCTATCGCGCAACGGTCGGCGTTTTGCTCCGCCGCTTGCTCGAACGATTGGTAAAAACCGGCCATGCAGGAACCCAGTCTCGCGCCTCGCACGGGACTTTGCAATACGTGTGAGTGCTAAACTCCAAGAGCCGAACGAAATGCCCGATCTGACCTCCATCGACGCGATCGTTCTCGACGTGGACGGCACGCTCTACCGGCAGGGCCCCGTTCGTCGGCAAATGGCCCTGCGGCTCGCCGGCGCGTGCGTCACCCAACCACTGCGGACGCGCCGGGCGGTCCGGGTGATCCGTTCGTTTCGAGCCAACCTCGAGTCGATCCGGGCCAGCCTCCCGCAGGACGAGGACCACCCGGCGCACCAACTGCGGCGCACGATTGACCAGACGGGTGTTCGTAAGGAACTCGTCGAATCGTTGATCGAGGAATGGATGTTCGAGCGACCGCTGGCGTTGATCGGGAGCTATCCGCGCAAGGGCTTGCACCGCTTCCTCGGTAAGGCGATCAAGCACGGCCTTCGACTCAGCGTGTTCTCCGAGTACCCCAGCGAGGGCAAGCTCGAGAGCCTCGGCGTCCGCGACCCGTTCTCGGTCGTGCTGTCCAGTTGCGATCCCACGGTTCGGCGCTTCAAGCCCGATCCGACAGGCTTCTTGCGGGCCGCCGAGGAGCTCGGCTCCGAGCCTGCGAGGACCCTCGTGATCGGGGATCGTGACGACGCGGACGGGGCCGGGGCACGGGCCGCCGGGATGCGCTACCTGGAAATCGGAGGTTCGAGGTTCCCCTCGTTCGTCCCGTTGAGCGACCACCTGTTCGGCCCCTGATGCGGGGAGCCGGGCGGCGGTCGATGGATCCGGCTCTCTTTGCTAGAATCCCGCGTCCGCACTCGACCGCTCTTTTCGCCCTTTCGAGAGTGCGCCGAACAAGAGATCACAAATATGTTTTCCGACCTGTCCAAGGTGCGCAACATCGGGATCAGCGCGCACATCGACTCCGGCAAGACGACGCTGACCGAGCGCATCCTCTTCTACACGCAGCGGATCCGCAAGATCCACGACGTCAAGGGCAAGGACGGCGTCGGCGCGACGATGGACTCGATGGAGCTCGAGCGCGAGCGCGGCATCACGATCGCCTCGGCGGCGACCCACTGCGAGTGGGACGACCACCACATCAACATCATCGACACCCCCGGCCACGTCGACTTCACGATCGAGGTCGAGCGCTCGCTGCGGGTGCTCGACGGCGCGGTGATGGTCCTCTGTGCGGTCGCCGGCGTCCAGTCACAGTCCCTCACCGTCGACCGACAGATGCGACGCTACAAGGTCCCGCGGCTGGCCTTCGTCAACAAGGCCGACCGTTCGGGCGCCAACCCGTATCGCGTCGTCGAGGAGCTCAAGGACAAGCTCAAGCTCAACGCCGTCCTGATGCAGCTCCCGATCGGGCTCGAGGCGGAGCACGAGGGCGTCGTCGACCTGGTCGAGATGCGGGCGCTGTACTTCGAGGGCGATAACGGCGAGACGATCCGCGAAGACGAGATTCCCGAGCACATGCGCGAGGCGGCCGAGGAAAAACGCAACGAGATCATCGAGGCGGCCTCGATGTTCAACGACGAGTTGCTCGAAGCGGCGCTCGAGGACAACGTCACGGCCGAGCAGATCCACGCCGGCGTCCGTCGCGGGGTGCTCGATCTGGGCCTCACCCCGGTGTTCGTGGGGTCGGCTTACAAGAACAAGGGAGTTCAGCCGCTGCTCGACGCGGTGGTGCGGTACTTGCCGGACCCGACCGAGATCGAGAATGTCGCGCTCGACCTCGACGACGACGAGCGTGAGTTCGAGGTCAACGTCGATCCCGAGCAACCGTTGATCGCGCTCGCTTTCAAGCTCGATGAGGGCCGTTTCGGCCAGTTGACCTACTTGCGCATTTACCAGGGCACGCTCAAGAAAGGCGACACGATTTTCAACAGCCGCATGAGCCGGGACATCCGCGTCGGCCGCTTGGTTCGCATGCACGCCGATGAGATGGAAGATATCGAGAGCGCCGCGGCGGGTGACATCGTGGCGCTGTTCGGGATCGACTGCGCCTCCGGCGACACCTTCACCGCGAATCGGCGCGCGGTGGCGATGAGCTCGATCCACGTCCCCGAACCGGTGATCCACATCGCGATCAAGGCCAAGGACCGCAAGACCGAGGGCAACGTGGCCAAGGCGCTCGCACGGTTCGTCAAGGAGGATCCCACGTTCCGGACGCGGGTCGACCAGGAGTCTGCGGAGACGATCATCTCGGGGATGGGCGAGCTGCACCTCGACGTCTATATCGAGCGCATGAAACGCGAGTACAACGCGGAGGTCGAGACGGGCCAGCCGCAGGTGGCCTATCGCGAAGCGATCAGCCGCCGGGCCGAGTTCGACTACACCCACAAGAAGCAGACCGGTGGCTCCGGCCAGTACGGTCGCGTCGCCGGCTACATCGAGCCGTTCGAGGCCGGCGACTTCGAGTTCGTCAACGAGATCCGCGGCGGCGTGATCCCGACCGAGTTCATCCCGGCGGTCGAGAAGGGCTTCCGTGCGGCGATGGTCAAGGGCAAGCTGATCGGCTTCCCGGTCACCGGGCTGCGCGTCTGCATCAACGACGGTGCGGCCCATGCGGTCGACTCCTCGGACATGGCATTCCAGGCCGCGGCCCGCGGGGCGTTTGTGGAGACTTACAGCAAGTCGAAGCCGCAGATCCTCGAGCCGATCATGCGCGTAGCCGTCGAGGGACCCGGGGAGTTCCAGGGCGCGTTCGTGCGCTCGGTGATGCAGCGCCGGGGCGTGATCGTCGGCACGACGGAATCGGAGGGCTTCGTCCGTGTGGAGGCGGACGTTCCCTTGTCGATGATGTTCGGCTACTCGACCGATCTGCGGTCGTCGACTCAGGGTAAGGCGGAGTACACCATGGAGTTCGCCAAGTACGCGCCGGTACCCGCCGAGGTCTCCGAGGAACTGATCAAGAAATACCACAACGAAAGCGACTCCTGAGGAAACTGATGCGCCGTAAGGAAATCAACGAACGTTCGCCCGTCCGCTTGCTCGAGGCCTCGATCCACGGCGGCCTGGGCGCGGGCAACATCGGCGTCGTCGTCGCCCGGCACGGCGTGGGCAAGACCGCGTTCCTCGTCGGCGTGGCGCTCGACGACTTGATGCGCGGCCGCAAGGTGCTGCACGTCTCCCTGGAGGAGTCGAGCGAGCGGGTGCGGTCGTTCTACGACGAGATCTTCAGCGATCTGGCCCACGAGCGAGAGCTCGAGGACGTCTGGCGGGTGCGGCTGGAGCTCGAGCGAAACCGCCGGATCCATTGTTACCTCGACGGGACGTTCTCGATCCAGAAACTGCGCGACGCGATCTACATGAATCGAGATCACGGCGACTTCCACCCCGTCGCGATCATGCTCGACGGGTTCCCGTTCGCCGACACGGCAGAGCAGGAGATCGACCAACTCCGAGAGATCGCCAGGGAGCTGGACGCCGAGCTGTGGATGACCGCGGTGAGCCACCGCGAGGACAAGACCGACGAGAGCGGGATTCCCGCGCCGCTGGCCGGTCTGGTCGACAAGATCGACGTGATCCTGCAGATGGCCCACGACACCAAGGCCGTTCACGTCTCGCTGCTGAAGGATCACGACAACCCGGATGTCTCGGATCTACGTCTGGCGCTGGATCCGACGACGATGCTGCTGCGCCGCGAGCGCTAGTCGGCCGTATTCCCGGTTTTCGGGTCAAAAAAGTCCCAAAGAATCAGACATTGGGGGGCGGCAAACCCGGCCACCCGTGCATACCTTCCTTTACGGCAAGCGGATTCTCCGCATCTGCTAGGCTGCGCGCGAGCACGGTCGTGACGATGAACGGACGGGAGGCGACGGGCATGGTGTCCAGATGGATGACCACGGCCATCCTTTTGGTCGGACTGAGCTTCTCCGCCGAAGCCGCGGAGTTCGAGTTCCGCCATATCAACGATCTGTTTTCGGCTTCACCGATCGAGGATGACCTGTACACGGCCACGCTCGGGTTATCGGGTAGGGTCGATGGCTGGACCTTCAAGCTGGACGAATTCCTGTTCACCGATCGCGGCCGTGGCCTGCGCTTCGACGAGACCTACCTCACGGTGTCCCGGGAACTACTCCCTGCGGAGTCGAAATGGGGCGTACGTGCGGAGCTCGGCGCGGCTCGGGTGGGTCGCGGCCTCTACGGGGAGCGGCTTCAAAACTTCGTCCACGAAGTTCTGCAGCAGGAGAAGCTCAACCTGACCTACGCGACGGAGATGCAGAGTCACGTGTTCGTCCATCTTGATGTCAAACGCACCTTCGAGCCGGTCGGGGTGGCCACGATCGCTCCGCTGGTCGAGCTCGAGTCCGCGGGTTTCAAGAAGCACGCCCGCCTCGCCCTCGGCGTGACCTGGGAGCTTGGGCAAGGTTTCGACCTCTATACGGAGGGCGGCGTGCGCTTCAGCGAAACGAACTACGCCCCGCTCGAGCCGTGGCTGCGCGACCAGGAGCCGACGCTGACGGTCGGCGCAGGGTACAAGCGCTGGTTCCGTCTGACCTGGACGTCGAATTACTTCGGAACGAGCGACAATCACTGGCACGTGACGGCTCGCGCGCAGTGGGGCGCGCAGCTCCGCAACCGGCGCTAGGCCGTTCTCTACTTCGACGCGACTCCCTGAGCCGAGGCACTGATGACCAGCTCGACGCGGCGATTGCGGCGTCGGCCCTCGCTGGTGGTGTTGTCCGCCATCGGTCGATCCATGCCGAAGCCGATCGCCTCCAGGCGTGTGCGGTCGAGCCCCTGCGACGCGAGTAGCGCCAGCACCGCGTTCGCCCGTTGCTGGGACAGCGTCAGGTTGTGAGCGGCGCTGCCGGTCGAATCCGTGTGCCCTTCGATCAGCACGTGTTGGTCGGGGAGGATCAGCAGGATGCCCGCGAGTTTCGCCAGCGCCAACTGAGCGTCGTGCTTGAGCGTGGCCTCGTCGACGTCGAACAGGATGTCGGGCAGGTTGACGACGTAGCCGCGGGCCGAGTCCTTGGTCTCGGCGACGTGGGACAGCGCCGACTGGAGCCGGCCCTGGATCTCCTCTTTCTCGAGTCGGAGTTTTTCCGCCAGCCGTTGCTGTTCGGTTTTCTCGATCTCGAGAGCTTCCTTGCTCTCGCGCAGCTCCGTCGATTCTTCCTCGAGCTCGGCCTTGTCCGCCTGGAGTTGGCGAGACAGGGTCTCGAGGGAAACTTTCTCCTGGCGCAGCAACGCCGCCTCGTTTTCGAGCGACGACTTGTCGCGGAACAATTGTGCCGACTCGAGTTGCAGTTCGTTCTTTTCCTGGCGCATCTGCACCATCGCCATTTCGAGGGAGGCTTTCTCGGTGCGCAGCGCGGCCGTCTCGCTCGCGGTCCGCTCACGCTCGGCTCGCGCCAGGCGCGCTTCCTCGCGGGCCTGCTCGGTCAAACGTTGCGCCTTCGCGACAGCGTTCTCCGCTTCGGCCGCTCGTCGCTCGAGCGCGGCCGTTTCCTCGCGACGACGGGCCAACTCTTCCTCGACGCGGATCGCTTCGAGCCGGTGATGCGAGATGTTCAGGGCCTCGTTGCTGAGCGCCACGGCCCGTCTCGACGCATCCAGCAGCTCGCGACCGCGGCTGGTCTGCCTGGCGATCGCGTTGGCGTGGCTGAGTGCCTCGGCAGCCTCACCGTAGATTTGGGCGGCGTGTGTCTGCGCTCCGATCTCGACCGCGAGATCGAACGCCTTGCGCGCCTGGAGAAGCTCGAGCGGAACATCGGAGTCCCACTTCAGGTGGGAGATCCCGTCCATGTAGTGTTCCGGGGCTTCCACGAACCCCTTGAACGGGAACGAGGAAGCGAGATTGGACTGGCCGGCGGGGGCCACGTTGCGGAACATCAGTAGCTCGGAGGGGCGGGACACCAGATTGTAGGCCTCCGCGGTCACGACCAGGGCGAAGTTCTTCTGCCCGCTGTAGAAGGTCAGACGGCCACTCGGTTTCGGCGTGAGAAGCTCGCCGAGATTCTCGGCGTTGCCGTCCCGGGTGATGGCCCAGACGACGTAGCAGGTCACGTCGCCGCCGAACAGGATCGCCGGCTTCATCTTCGTGAAGCTGATCTCGATCTTCGCCTGTCCCTGACGGTGGATGACTTCCGCCTCCAAGCGGGCCGCGGGCGCCGCGGGCCGGTTGACGATCGGCAGATCGATCGAGCGTTTCTCCGGAAACGCGATACTCTGGAGCTCGACGGGCTCGGCGGCCAGGGCCGCGACCGATGCCACGGCCCAGAGCAGGACGATGACGACTGAGTGTTTGCGGGCCATTCCAAATCCCTCCAATCTCGGCGAACATAGGGCCGGCACGGGTCGCAGACCAGTTTTCGTGGGAAAAGGGCCTTGTTCCGGCCCCTGTCGAGGAGAACGACGATGAGACTCAGGTTGGCATTCCTAGGGGCCCTCTGGATGCTTTGCTGGTGCGGGCCGACATGGACGGTCTGCCGGTCAAGGAGGCCAGCGGGTTACGCTATGCGTCGGTCGCGACCCAGGTCGACCGGACCGGGCGCGAGGTCCCGTCGCGCTGGCGTTTCACGTTTCCGCGGGAGAACCGGCCGGGAAGCTGTCGGTGCCGAGCGGGCCCGTCGCGTCCTCGGCGGACAGTGTCGACATCGTCGTGCGCGGCGTCGGCGCTCACGGCGCGTCTCCTCACAAGGGCAAGGATCCGATCTACATCGCGTCCCAGATCGTCATCGCGTTGCAAAGCCTGATCAGTCGCGAGGTCTCGCCGCTGCGCCCGGGGGTCGTCACGGTGGGGTCGTTCCACGCCGGCTTCAAACACAACATCATCCCCGACGAGGCGCGTCTCCAGCTCGCGGTCCGGTCCAACGACAAGGAGACGCGCGAACATCTTCTCGACGGCATCGAACGGATCGCGAACGGCATCGGAACGGCCGCGGGTCTTCCCGAAGAGCTTCTTCCATTGGTGCAACCGGCCGGTGAGTTCACGCCCCCCACGGTCAACGATGACGCGTTGTCCCGCCGGATCCGCGAAGCGCTGATCCGTCAACTCGGCGCAGATGCGTTCTACGAGGAAACCTACGACGGGATGGGGGCCGAGGACTTCGCCTACTTCGTGGAGACCGAGGAGGACGTCCCGGGCTGCTACTTCTCGGTCGGCGGCACGCCGCAGGCCGATCTCGACGCGGCGGCTGAGGGCGGACCCCCGATTCCGTCGCACCACTCGCCGTTCTTCAAGGTCGAACCGCGCTCGTCGGTGACCGCGGGAGTGCAAGCAATGACACTCGCCGTACTGGAACTCCTGGGCAAGTAGATCGCGTGGTGTGTTAGCATCCGAGTGTTATCGCTGCAGGTGCCCCGATGGCCGTCCGGCCCGAGGGGATAAACGGGAAGCCGGTGAGAGACCGGCGCTGCCCCCGCAACGGTAAGCGAAGTCACGGCGGTCAAGACAGCCACTGTGCTTGGTGCATGGGAAGGCGGCCGCCCGCGGGTCCGGGAGACCCGATTCGCGAGCCCGTATACCGGCCCGCAGCCGAATAGAGAGCTCGCGCTTTCGGGCGGAACGCGGAGGTCGTCATGCTTCGTCTCTTCTCCTCGGTCTCATCGCTGTTGCTCTTGATCGCGGTGGCTCCCGCGACGGCGGAGGAACCGGATCCCACTCCGCTCGACTCGGGCTACAGCGAACAGGTTTCGGTCACGGCGGCGCGCACGCCGATCCCGGTGAACGAGACCGGGAACTCGATCTCGATCCTGACACGCGAGCAGATCGAGGAGCGTGGCCATGTCTTCCTCGCCGACCTGCTGCGTGGGCTCCCCGGGCTGTCGACCAGTCGTTCGGGTCCGGTGGGGTCGCAGACGCAGATCCGTGTACGCGGCGCCGAGGCCAACCACGTTCTGATCAGGATCGACGGCGTCGACGTGAGTGACGCGTTCGGGGCCGACGAGCTACCGCTGGAGATCCTGACGAGCGATGACATCGAGCGCATCGAGTTCGTGCGTGGCCCGCAGAGTGGTCTGTGGGGCAGCGACGCGGTGGCGGGCGTGATCAACATCCTGACTCGCTCGGATGCCGGGACTGGGGGCTCCGTTCGGCTGGAGGCCGGCTCCTTCGGAACGCTGCGCGCCGGCGGGCGCTACGCCCGGGACGGCGAGCGGGTCCGGTTCGAGGCCAACGTGTCGCGCGTCGACTCCGATGGAACGAACATCTCGCGACAAGGCACCGAGGACGACGGGACGAGCAACACGACGGCCGGCGCCTCGGTCCGTTTCACCCCGTCGGCCCCAGTCGACGTCGAGCTCTCGGCGCGTCATACCGACTCCAGTAGCGACTTCGATACCATCGACTTCGTCAACACCGGACTGCCGATCGATGCGGCCAACTCGACCGACACCGATCTGACGGTGATCCAGCTGTCGGGCCGGTGGCAACCGCAGACAGGGCGCTGGACGCACGAGGGTAGGCTCTCGTCGGTCGTCTCGGCTGTCGCGACGGAGCTGGGCGGCGTCCCGGACACGTCGACCGAGATCGACAAGCTCGGCATCTCGCTCCAGTCGGCGGTCGATCTCGGTCGTGGGGAGGATCCCCGACGACACGGCCTGGCGTTTGCGGTCGACCACGAACGCAGGGATTTCAGTCAACGCGGCAGCGCCTCCCCTTTCGGCGATCCGAATCAAGACCAGGAGATCGATAACACCGGTGTCGCGGTCGAGTATCGCTTTCGCGTGAGGGACCGCTGGGCCGCCTCGGCGAACGTCCGTCACGAAGGCAACAGCGATTTCGACGACGTGACAAGCTTTCGCCTGACGGGCACCTATGGGGTCGCCGGTGGGAAGACGAGGTTGCGGGCAGCGCTCGGGACCGGCCAGAAGGCGCCGACCTTCATCGAGCGCTTCGGTTTTTTCCCGGGTTCGTTCATCGGCAACCCGAAACTGAAACCCGAGCGCTCGCGGAGCTACGAGGTCGGCGTCGACCGGCAGTTCGGCGAGTCGGGTACTCTCGGGATCACTTATTTCCGGGCCCAGCTGGAAGACGAGATCAACGGCTTCTTTTTCGATACCACGGCCGGTGGCTTCACGGCGGTGAACGAAACCGGTGAGAGCGATCGGGCCGGGATCGAGCTTCTCCTCATCGCTCCGATCGGCGAGCGAATCGACCTTCAGGTCGGTTACACCTTCACCGACTCGACTCAGCCCGACGGTGCCGGCGGAAACGAGCGTGAGCTCCGTCGACCGCGGCACCTCGGTTCGTTCGCCGCGAACTGGCGCAGCATGGCCGGCCGGTTTGCACTGCGAGGTGGACTGTATCTGACGGGCGATGCCACCGACGTGTTCTTCCCGCCGTTCCCCAATCCGCCTCAACGTGTCGCGCTCGACAGCTATTTGCTCGGCGAGCTTCACGCGCGTTTTCGGTTGCACGAACGATTCGAACTGTTCGGCCGTGTCGAGAACCTGTTCGATGAAACCTTCGAAGACGTTTACGGGTTCAGGGGTTCGGGAACCGCAGCGTACGCCGGGGTCGGTTTCTCTGCCGCAGATTGAGGTCAGACGCCGAAGCTCGTGATCGCGGCCTCACGATCATCGAAGACCTCGAAGATCGGTAGCAGCTTGGTCAGCGTCAGCGTGTCCTGGATACGCCTGCCGGGCTTGAGGATCTTCAGCGCGCCGCCGAGGCGGTCGATCGTGCGATACCCGGAGACGAGCTCGCCGATGCCGCCGCTGTCCATGAAGGTCAGATCGGTGAAGTCGAGCAAGATTTGCAGCCGCCCCGACTCGATCAACGTGTCCATCGCCTCGCGAAAAGAATTCGCCGATGTCCCGACCAATTGCCCCTTGAGCACCAGGATGCTGACCCCGCTGCTTTCTTCGAGATCGAGATTCATCGTGCCCCCGTTTTCCGAGCCTACACCTCGAGTAAGGTCCCCGATCGCCCCGGCTTCTTGTCGACCCAGCCGCGTGGCTTGACCGAATGCAGGGAGGCGACCCTCTTGGAGGTCATATGTTTACCACGGGTTTTGACGCCCTTGACGGGGATCTTCGACAGATCGAAGGCTTGCTGGTGAATTCGTTGCCCTTTTCGCTTTTTGTACTTCACGTAGAGCCTCTTCGGAGGGCAGTCGGTAAAGTACAGGATCTTCCCCTGGCCCGGGATGCAGGTGTACTCCTTGTTGAGAATCGACCCTCCGAACGTGAACAACTTGACATGGCTGAGCCCGTCCTCGTCGGTGTAGACCATGAGGCATTTGCGGTCACGGTCCGCCGGGGCGCAGTACGCCATGTCGACGTCCACGAACAATCGCTCCGGAGGGTTCACCACTCGATAGCGGCCGTCACCGTGGACGACGACGAGCTTGTCCAGCGATGAGCAAAGGAACAGCTCATCACCCTCGACAGCGTACCCGACGTAGCCTTTCTCGCGGTCGTAGGAGAGCGTGAGCTCGTTCGCGGTCAGGTCCCG
>JABAOE010000578.1_pt5 | contig 45537 bp, 38 predicted proteins | sample 7062141 | NCBI WGS metagenome assembly JABAOE01 (sample SAMN14538627, study PRJNA623070) | marine sediment metagenome | biome: marine biome [ENVO:00000428]; feature: marine pelagic biome [ENVO:01000023]; material: deep marine sediment [ENVO:00002113] | place: India: Gulf of Khambhat ...
ACGATGCTCGTGTTCAGCCCCTCGGGCTCGACGAACACCTGGTGCGACGACTTGTCGGCAAACCGGACGATCTTGTCTTCGACCGACGGGCAATACCGCGGACCAACGCCCTCGATCGCCCCTGTGAACATCGGCGATTCGTCGAGCGAGCTGCGAATGATGTCGTGCGTCTTCTCGGTCGTTTTCGTGATGTAACACGAGACCTGGCGCGGGTGGTCGCTGCGCCGCCCCAGGAAAGAAAATACCGGTCTCGGCCGATCGCCCGGCTGCTCCTGCATCACGTCGTAGTTCAGGGTGCGTCCATCGAGCCTCGGCGGCGTGCCTGTTTTCAGGCGAGCCACGCGAAACGGCAGCTCGCGGAGCCGCTTCGCGAGCGCAATTGATGGTGCATCGCCGACCCGGCCGCCCGGCTCCTCGCTTTGGCCGACCAGGATGCGGCCGCCCAGGAACGTGCCGACAGTCAGAACGACCGCCCTTGCCGAAAACCTGTCACCGGCTTCCGTCACCACGCCGGTAACCCGCTCTCCCTCGACAACGAGATCGCCGACAGCCTGTTCGACAATGGCGAGATTTTCCTGCGCCTCGACCATTGCCCGGACAGCGCCCCTGTAGAGTTCGCGATCGGCCTGTGCCCGCGTCGCGCGCACGGCCGGTCCCTTGCTCGCATTGAGCGTGCGGAACTGGATGCCGGCGCGATCGATAGCCCGGGCCATTGCGCCGCCAAGCGCGTCAATTTCCTTGGTCAGGTGCCCCTTGCCAATGCCGCCAATCGCCGGGTTGCAGCTCATCTGCCCGAGCCCGGCAACGGTCTGCGTAACCAGCAGCGTGCGCGCGCCCGCCCGCGCGGCAGCCAGCGAGGCTTCCGTCCCGGCGTGGCCGCCGCCGACCACTATGACGTCATACGCTTTTGACATGGGTTAAAAAATGAGCAATGCGGGCCGCGCATTTTAGCTCTTTACTTGTCCTGATCATATGGCCAAGATGGCACCCCTTCACGAACCCGCAACGACTTATGGTGAGAACGTCGGTACTGGCGCTGCTGCTCCTGTGCTCCCCGCTCGGCGCCCTGACGGCCGCAGCGCTCGAATTCGAGGACTGCCGCATTACCGCCGGCCCGGGTTATCCGGGCATCAAGGCCCGGTGCGGCGTGTTCCTGCGGCCGCTCGACCCGTCCAACCCCGATGGCGAGCAGATTGAGCTTGCTGTCGCCGTTGTTCCTGCGCTCGACCTGAACCCCGAGCCGGATCCGCTCGTGCCGCTTGCGGGCGGCCCCGGCGGCAGCTCGATCGAGTTCTACGCGGGCTGGTTCTCGGCATTCGAGCCCGTGCGGCGGGACAGGGACATCCTGTTGATCGATCAGCGGGGTACGGGCGGCTCGGCAAGGATGGACTGTCCGATCGACGACGACATCGTCGAGGGCCAGTACTCGGGCGAGCAGACGCTGGCGTTCACTCGTACATGTCTCGATCAGCTGGCGCACGACCCTCGCTTCTTTACGACGAGCGTTGCCGTGCAGGATCTCGAGGCGCTGCGCCAGGAGCTTGGCTACCCGGCGCTCAACCTGCTCGGGACGTCATACGGGACCCGCGTCGCCCAGCACTACGCGCGGCGCTACCCGGAGTCGACGCGCACGATCATCCTCGACGGAGTCGTGCCGCCGCAGCTTCCCCTCGGGCCGGACATTGCGCTCGAGGCTCAGCGTGCGGTGGATCAGATTTTCTCGCGCTGCGCCGAAGACGAAACCTGCAGCGCGGTGTTTCCGGAGATCGACCTCGATTTTGCCGCCGTCCGTTCACAATTGAATGCTGGCCCGATTTCGGTGGCGTTGGCCGATCCTGTGTCAGGCGGCGCGACGACGATCAGCTTTGGCCGTAACGAGCTCGCCGCGGCCATTCGCCTGCTCGCGTACCAGCCGCGGTCGATAGCGATCGTGCCCCTGACAATTCACGAAGCAGCCAACGGCAATTACGCGCCGCTGGCCGCCCAGTTCCAGCTGACGTCATCCAGGATCGTGGACGCGCTCGCGCTGGGAATGCATAACTCGGTGATGTGCACCGAGGACCTGCCCTTCGTCGATCGCGAGTCGATTGATTTCGCGGCGCTCGAAAAATCTTACATAGGCCCGCTGCAGCTCGAGGCGCTCGAAACGATGTGCTCGATCTGGCCGCAGGGTCCGATCGACGACGACTTCAACGAACCTCTCGCGACAGACCTTCCTGTGCTGCTGCTTTCGGGCACGGCCGATCCGATTACACCGCCGCGCTATGCGGAGCTGGCCATGGTCGAAATGTCGAACAGTCTTCACATCGCGAACAAGCACCAGGGTCACGGCCAGATTATTGTCGGCTGCATGCCCGACCTGATCGCTGATTTCGTCGCCGCTGCCGATCCCGCGGCAGTCGACGATTCGTGCATGGACGATGCGTTTGTCATGCCCTTCTTTGTCGATTTTTCCGGGCCGATGCCGTGATCAGGGTCAGCGGCATCAGCAAATCCTTCGGCGATGTGCGCGCCGTCCGCAACGTCAGCTTCGAGGCGCCGGACGGCAAGATCACGGGCCTGCTCGGTCCGAACGGCGCCGGCAAGTCGACGACCCTGCGCATCCTCTACACGGTGCTCAGGCCGGACGAAGGCCAGGCAACCATCGACGGGCGCGACGTCGTCGAGGACAGCCTGGCCGCCCGACAGCGAATCGGCGCGCTTCCCCACGGCGCCGGGCTTTATCCGCACCTGACGGCAAGGGAAAACATCGCCTATTACGCGAGGCTTTGTGGGGTCACCAAGGACAGGGTCGACGCCCGGGTCGAAAACCTCGTCAACCTGCTGGAGATCGGCGACTTTGCCGACCGCAAGACCAAGGGATTTTCACAGGGGCAGCGGACCAAGGTCGCGCTCGCTCGTTCTCTTGTGCACGACCCGAAAAACGTGATCCTCGACGAGCCCTCGAATGGCCTCGATGTCATGGCGACACGGTCACTGCGTGAACTGATCCTCAGGCTCAAGGACGACGGTCGTTGTGTGCTGTTCTCGAGCCATGTCATGCAGGAGGTTGCCGCACTCTGCGACGACATCGTCATTATCGCGAACGGCAGGGTCGCGATCGATGACTCGGCCGACGGTATTCGCAAGCGCACGGGTTGCGAAGACCTCGAAGATGCCTTCGTTCGCGCCATCGAGATGGTAGAGCCGACCTGATGCGGACGTTGTTAACCGTCTTCGTCAAGGAGGTCATCGATAATTTTCGTGACCGGCGCACGCTTGCTTCGGCCCTGATCATGGGACCGCTGTTCGGGCCGGTGCTGTTTGCGTTCGTTATCAACCTGTCTATCGAGCGCTCACTCGATGATGTCGATCGGACGATGCGGCTGCCGGTGATCGGCCAGGATCATGCGCCGAACCTCGTTTCCTACCTGCGCAGCCACAACATCGAGGTCATCGACGGGCCCGAAAGCCCCGAAGAGGCTGTCGCCGCTGTCACCACCGGTGAGCACGACGTCATCGTTATCATCCCCGCGAGTTACGGGGAGCAGCTTGCCGGCGCAATTCCGGCGCGCGTGGAGCTCATTTCCGACCAGGCCAATACGCAAGCGGACCGTGATGCGCGGCGCGTCCGCATGGCTCTGCACAGCTACTCCCAGGAAATCGCGGCCATCCGTCTCCTCGCTCGCGGCGTCAGCCCGCAGGTCCTCAGGCCGATCAATGTGGACGAGGTCGACGTCTCGACGCCGAGCGGCCGATCGGCAATCCTGCTCGGCATGATGAGCTATTTCTTTATTTTTGCCTTGCTGATGGGCGGCATGTATCTCGCCATCGACACGACGGCTGGCGAGCGCGAACGCGGCTCGCTCGAACCGCTGCTGTCATTGCCGGTCACGCGCGATCAATTGATGCTCGGCAAGATCGTTGCAACCTGCGTTTTCATGGCGGTTTCGCTCATGTTGAGCCTGTGCTCGTTTTATGTCGCTCTGCGTTTTATGCCGCTGGAGCAGTTGGGCATGACGCCGAACTTCGGCCCCGATGTCGTCATTGCCGCATTCCTCGTGCTGTCGCCGTTCATCCTGCTCGGCGCCTCGCTCATGACGCTGGTCGCATCATTCACGAAAAGTTACAAGGAGGCGCAGACCTGGCTCAGCGTTGTGCTCGTCGCGCCGACCCTGCCGATCCTCATTGTGAGCATTCTCACGCTCCGGCCAAAACTCGAATTCATGTTTGTGCCGAGCCTGAGCCAGCACCTGTTGCTCGTCGACATGATCAAGAACGAGCCCGTAAACCTCACCCACGTTGCGATTTCGGTCAGCAGCACGCTTGCCATCGGCGCTTTGCTCACCTGGATATGTGCACGGCTGTATCGGCGAGAGGGGCTGCTGGGTTAGGATTCGGGAATGGCCCTGTTCGCCGAAATGCGTCGGCGCAACGTCTTCAAGGTTGCGCTTCTCTATGCGGTTCTGAGCTGGCTGATCGTCTGGTTTGTCGGCGCGGTCCAGTCCGAGGTCACGGTGCCCGTCTGGACCGAGACTTTTACGTATTTCGTTCTTGCGATCGGCTTTCCGATCGCACTCTGGTTCGCGTGGACGTACGAGATCACGCCGGTGGGCCTGAAGAAAGCGGTTGACGTCGACCAGACGCAGTCGATTGTTTACAAGACCGGCCAGAAACTGAATGCGGCAGTACTGGTGTTGACCGTGCTCGGAATACTGGCCGTGTTCGGACAGCGCCTGCTACCAAAGTTCGAGTTCCTCGTTCCCGGCATTCCCGAGGGAAGCGCTCCGGCGTCTGCGGCCACGCCGTCAGAGATTCGCAAGCTGACTCTCGACAACGGGCTGAAGGTCATCGTCTGGCCCGATCACGATATACCCAACGTTGCGATGTACATCTTCGTCAAGGCCGGCAGTCGTAACGAGCGCCCGGGCATTACGGGCTTGTCGCATTTCTTCGAACACATGATGTTCCTCGGCACAGCGAATCTCGAGCCCGGTGAGTTTGACCGACGAATGGAAGCGGCCGGCGGCGCCAATAACGCCAGCACCAGCAACGACCTGACTATCTACACTGACTGGTTTCCACGCTCGGCGCTGGAGGAGGTTTTCGAACTCGAGGCCGATCGGTTCCAGAATCTCGAAACTTACTCGGACGTTGTCCAGAGCGAGCGCGAAGTCGTCTACTCCGAGCGCCGGTCGAGCGTCGACAACAACAACTTTTCGAAACTCTATGAGCAGGTCAAGGCGACTGCGTATGTGGCCCATCCTTACCAGGCGCCTATTATCGGGTGGCCGTCGGATATCGAGTCCTGGACAGAGCAGGACCTCGAGAACTACTACCGCACGTATTACGCGCCAAACAACCTGACCTTGGTCGTTGTCGGCGACGTCACGGCAAAGGAAGTCTTCGGCCTGGCCGACAAACATTTCGGTCCGATCCCGGCGCAGGCGCCGCCCCCGGCCGTTCGGACGGTCGAGCCCGGGCAGACCGGCGCCCGCCGGGTTGTCGTGGAGGCGCCGGCGCAGACGCCGCTGCTACATATGGCCTTCCATGCCGTCACTGCGGCCGACCCGCGGTCGCTGCACATGACGCTGCTGATGAGCATCCTCGCCGGAGGGGAGTCTTCCCGGCTGCACCGGCAGCTGGTCGAGGATGAGCGTGTTGCGTTGTCGGTCGGGGGCTATCTGGGCGCCTGGCTGGACCCGGGGCTGGCCTATTTTTACCTGACGCTGCCCCCGGGGAGCGATCCGGACCTGGTCGAGCGCCGCATGCTCGAGGAGCTCGAGCGGGTTGCGACAGACGGCGTGACCGAGTCGGAGATGCAGAAAGCACGCAACGGTGTTGCTGCCGATATCTGGCGGGAGCTCGCCACAATCCGCGGCAAGGCCGGCTCGATCGGCTATCACGAGGTCTATCACGAAGATTACGAGGCGCTGTTTCGTATCCCGGCCAGGGTGGCGAACGTCACGGCCGCAGACCTGCAGCAGGCAGCGGCCGATTTCTTTCGCGCCAGCAACCTGACGGTCGGGGTATTGCGCGCGCCGCCGGAGGGCCCGGAGTGAGATTGCTGTTCGCTCTCAGCGCCCTCTTCGCGACCGGCCTTGCGTCCGGCCAGGGCGTCACGCTGCCCGGCCCCGAGTTCGTGGCGCTCGAGAACGGAGCTGTTTTTATTGTTCACGAGAAACGAGACGTGCCGCTTGTCGGCGTTACCGCTATTGTTCGTGGCGGCGCGGCCGTCGATCCCGACGACAGGGCCGGGCTGGCAAGCCTGCTTGCTTCGATGCTCCAGAAGGGCGCCGGTGAGCGCGACGCTGCCGCATTCGCCGAAACTGTCGACGCGGCGGGCGCCACGCTGACGTCTTCGGCCGGGCTCGAGGCGATAACGATATCCGGTGAGTTCCTCGCCCGGGACGCGGGCCTCGCGATCGAGCTGCTCCGCGATATGCTGCGATCGCCGATGCTCGACAGGGCCGAGTTCACAAAGTTGCGCGACCGCCAGGTCGACCTGATCCGCGCCTCCAAAGACAACGACTTGCGGGCGCTATTATCAATCTACGGGAATGCCTGGCTGTTCACCAATCACCCTTACGGCACGACCATCGGCGGTGACGAAACCTCGTTGGGAAACATCTCGCACCGCGACCTCGGCCGTTATTACGAGGACTTCGTGGGCGCGGACCGGCTGACGATTTCGGTTGTCGGCGACATTGACGCCGGTGAGATCATCGAGTCTTTAACGGCCGCATTCGCTGACTGGCGGCCGGCGTCGGAACCGCTGCCCGAAATCGAAGCAGCGGCGCCACAGCCGGGCCGGCGCGTGCTGCTCGTCGACAAGCCGGGCGCAACGCAGACCTACTTCTGGATCGGCAATGTCGGCGTCGCTCGGAACTTTGCTCAGCGCGCCGAGCTCGATATCGCCAACACGCTGTTCGGCGGCAGGTTCACATCGTTGCTCAATAACGAGATGCGAACAAAAAATGGGCTTACTTATGGTGTGGTTTCATCCCTCGTAAGACCTGCGCAGCCCGGGTCAGTCGCAATCATTTCTTATACCAAGACCGACTCGACTGTCGTCGCCATCGACCTTGCGATCAGCCTGCTGTCGCAGATGCTCAACGAGGGCTTCAGCGCGGAGCTGGTTACATCAGGCAAAAATTACATCCTGGGACAATTCCCGCCGCGCTTCGAGACCTCGGCGCAGCTCGCCGGACAATTTGCGAGCCTGCATGCCGCCGGCCTCGACGAATCGTACGTCAACGACTATGGCGCTGCCGTTGCTGAAGCATCGGGCGAAGAGATCCTGTCGGTCATCAGGGCCGTGTATCCGCGGCCTGAAAACCTGGTGTTTGTGATCATCGGTGACGCGGAGCTGATTCGGGATGACATTGCCAAGTACGGCCCCGTCACCGAGATGTCGATTACCGAGCCCCGATTCACGCCGTAGCCCGGCTACTTGCCGATACAGAACTCCGAGAAGATCCGTCCCAGGAGGTCGTCGGACGAGACCGCGCCGGTGATTTCACCGAGGGCTTCCTGCGCGAGCCGAAGCTCCTCGGCCAGCAGCTCACCGGCCCTGGTTTCCTCGAGCGCCTTGCGCCCGGTATCGAAGTGGGCGGCTGCTCGACTGAGCGCATCGATGTGCCGCTTGCGGGTTGTGAATGCGCCCTCGCCGAGATTTCTGTAGCCGGCAGATCTTCGCAGCCGGCCGTGCAGGGCGTCGATCCCGGCGCCCGTCTTCGCCGACAGGTACAGGATGTCATCGACCAGCCCCGGTGCGTCGCCGGTTTCGTCGATCTTGTTGCGGACGACGATGATTTCGGCGCCATCCGGAATATCTTCTTCGATCCTCTTTGCAAGCGGCTCGTTCGCGTCCTGAATCCAGAGCACGGCATCGGCGCTTGCAAGTGCTTTGCGCGCCCGGCGTATGCCCTCCTCCTCGATACGGTCCGGATCCTCGCGCAGGCCCGCTGTATCCACGAGCTCGACGGCCAGGCCGTCAATATCGATCCGCTCGCGCAGAACATCGCGGGTCGTTCCCGCCACTTCCGTAACAATTGCCGTGTCCTCGCCGCTGAGCCGGTTCATGAGACTCGATTTACCCGCATTCGGTTTGCCGACGATGATTACCCGGTAGCCGTCGCGCAGCACCCGGCCGATTGTCGCGTTGCGTTGTAGTTCCTCGAAAGCCATGCTGCACTCGTCGACCCGCTGCAGCAGCTGTGCGTCGTTCAGAAAATCGATCTCCTCCTCGGGAAAATCGATAGCCGCCTCGACATGCATGCGCAACCGCACGAGCTTTTCCCCGAGAGCGTCGACGGCGGCCGAGAACGCGCCGGTTAACGAGTGCAGCGCCGCCCTCGCCGCCTGGGCGGTGCCGCTCGTGATCAGGTCCGCCACCGCCTCTGCCTGCGCGAGGTCGAGCTTGTCGTTCAGGAATGCGCGCTTGGTAAATTCGCCGGGTTCGGCCAGTCTTGCCCCGAGCTCGACCGCGGCGTCGACGAGCATAGACATCACGACCGGGCCGCCATGGCCGTGCAGCTCGAGCACCGACTCGCCCGTGAACGACGCGGGCGCAGGGAAGTACAGGGCGATTCCGCTGTCCAGCTCATCGCCTCGCGCGTCGCGAAATGTCTGGTGCGTCGCGTAACGTGGTTTCGGTAGACTGCCGAGCATCGTGGTGGCAATAGCCTCGGCCTTGTCGCCCGAGATGCGCACCACCCCGATACCGCCCGTGCCGGGCGGCGTCGCCGGAGCAACTATCGTGTCACCGGGGTGTCCCATGTGCCAATGAGACCACAGGATTCAATGTCATGCAGAATGTAAAGGTGCAATTCGACAACGACGACGGCCTCACGCTGTCCGGCATTCTCGACCTGCCGGCCGGCCCGCCGGTCGCTTACGCGTTGTTTGCGCACTGTTTCACGTGCTCGAAAAACCTCAAGGCTGCAGCCAACATAAGTCGCGCACTGGTTGATGCGGAAATCGCAGTGCTTCGTTTCGACTTTACGGGCCTCGGCCAGAGCGAGGGGGAATTCGCCGACACGAATTTCTCGAGCAATGTTGGAGACCTCCTGGCCGCGGTTCGTTTCCTCGAGGCCGAGCATGCAGCGCCGTCGATACTTATCGGGCACTCGCTCGGCGGCACCGCGGTGCTTCGCGCCGCATCGAGCATCCCGTCCGCCATCGCGGTCGCGACCGTCGGCTCGCCCGCTGAACCGTCGCACGTGGGGCACCTGCTCAGCGATGCGCGCGACGAGCTCGAGGCGGCCGGCAGCGCCGAGGTCAACATCGGGGGCCGGCCGTTCACGGTCAAGCAGCAGTTCCTCGACGACCTTGCCGAACACAGCCTGAGCGACAGTATCGGTTCATTGCGCAAGGCCTTGCTGATCATGCATGCGCCGCTCGACAATATTGTCGAGATCGATAACGCGTCCGCCCTGTTCCTGGCGGCAAAACACCCGAAGAGTTTCGTGAGTCTGGATAAGGCCGATCACCTGTTATCTGACGAACAGGATTCGCTGTATGCCGGCCGCCTGCTCGCTGCGTGGGCGTCCCGCTACCTGCCACAACGCGAAGCCGGTAGCGAATTATCTGCCGAGCCGGGCAGCGTCGTCGCACGAACCGCGGGCGACGGTTTTTACACGGAGCTTGCGACCGGCGAACACGTGCTCGTCGCCGACGAGCCCGCCACGGTGGGCGGCAGCAATCTCGGGCCGTCACCATACGAGTTATTGTCGGCTGCCCTCGCGAGCTGCACGACGATGACGCTGCAAATGTATGCCCGCTTCAAGAAGCTCGACTTGCGCTCTGTGACGGTGCGCGTCATTCACGACAAGATTCACGCCGATGACTGTGCCGGCTGCGAAACAAGCGTTGGCAAGATCGATGAATTCAGGCGCGAACTGACGCTCGAGGGTGACCTCGACGACGCACAGCGCGAGCGCATGTTGCAGATAGCCGACCGCTGCCCGGTGCACCAGACATTGCACAGCGAGGTGAAAGTCAGGACATCACTAACTTAAAGATCGTCATGGTCCTTTCCCTCCGGTTGTAATAAGCAAAAGACCACAGTGCTTCTCCACGCCGGCACCGTCATTTGGCTGCTGCCGGTCGACTGTCCAGGGTCAAGCTTTCAATTTCGTCGGTCGAAACAAAACCGGTTTCCTTGGTCCACGCCCAGTTGGCGCCCTTGCCAGGATCGAACGCCTCCAGGGCCTCGGTAAACCGCGGTGACATCTGGTTTCTGCCGCCCGCGTCCCACCACTGCCTTATTCCGGGAATTTGCAGGTTTCGCGCAGCCATGCGCATCTCGACAGTAAACAAATCATCGTCGACGACGCCTCTTTCATGCAGGAGAAACGTCGTCTGATACTGGCGGAAGTTGTTAAGTAACCAGCAGCCAACCGCAATCCAGCTGTCATCGGACAGGTTTCTCGAGTCGTACTGCATGGCCGCGCCGTCCCGTCCCAGCTCCCGGTTCGATGCCGTAGTCAGCCAATGTGCCGAACTGTCTGATTGCCAGGTCTGCAATCCAAAGGCCTTGGTATTGTCCGTGTTCTGCCTGATCTGCTTCACAAGATAAAGAAGCGTCGCCACCACGGCGGCTGCGCCAATAATTTCGCCAATTGCTCCTATCGCCTCCCAGTTCATCACTCATCCTCCGATCCAAACGGCACAATCCGATCAATCAATCAGAGTTTAGGAGACGCGGCGGGAAATGGTGGCCCGGAGCAGCGGCGCGCAACCCGCGAGAACTAGTCGGCCGTGTTCTTCTTGCCTTTCTTGCCGGCTTTCTTCTGCTTGGCTTCGGCCTCGACGACCTTGTTGATCTTCCACTGCTGTGCGATCGAAAGCACGGTGTTCGTCACCCAGTACAGCACGAGGCCCGATGGGAAGAAGGCGAAGAACGCCGTGAAGATAATCGGCATGACCTGCATGACCTTGATCTGCACCGGATCGCCGACCTGGGGGTTGAGCTTCTGTTGGAAGAACATCGCCGCGCCCATGATAAGCGGCAGAATGAACAGCGGATCGCGTGACGACAGGTCGGTAATCCAGAGCGCGAATGGCGCCTGGCGCATCTCGACGCTCTCGAGCAGCACCCAGTAGAACGCCAGGAAAAACGGCATCTGTATCAGTATCGGCAAACAGCCGGCGGCGGGGTTGACCTTCTCGCGCTTGTACAGGTCCATCATCGCCTGGCTGAGCTGTTGCCGGTCGTCCTTGTAGCGATCCTGCAGCGCCTTCAGGCGCGGCTGAAGGTTGCGCATCTTCGCCATCGAGCGCCCGCTCGACTCGGTCAGCTTGTAGAACAGGAGCTTGATCAGGATCGTGACAGCGATTATGGCCACGCCCCAGTTGCCAAACACTCCATGCGCCTTGCTAAGCAGCCAGAACAGCGGCTGCGACAGGATCGTGAGCCAGCCGTAGTCGACCGTCAGCTTGAGCGACGGATCAATGTCCTCGAGCTGTTGCTGCAGCTTCGGGCCGACGAACACCGTTGTCGTGAACGTTTTCGATTCGCCCGGGTTAACGACGACCGGCGAACCGATTGCGCTGCCCGTCGCAACATTGCCGCGAACGGCAACGCTGTAACGTTGGCTCGTGCCTTTTTCCGGAACGATCGCGCTGACGAAGTGGTGCTGGATCGATCCGACCCAGCCCCGGTCTGTCGCCAGCTGGAGTGGCCCGTCATCAATCAGGTCGTCGCGATCGAGCTTCTCGGATTTGTCGCCGTTGTAAATGATCGAGCCTATGAACGAGTAGGTATCGACATTGAACATCGACCGTTCAATCGGGAACGACCGCCGCTGCAGTTGCGCATACTCGGCGCCGCGCCAGGGGGTATCGCCGGCATTTCGGATCGTTTGCTCGACCGCGATCGTGTAACTCCCGCTCGTGAATCGCAGCGTCTTTTCGACGCTGACGCCGGCGCCGTCGCTCCAGCTCAGCGGTACGACAAGCTCTTCGGCGCCGCCGAGTTCAAAGCTGTTACGCGCGCTTGTGAACGAGGCCCGGTGATTTGCCTCGGGGCCGTCGCCGGCCGACCGCAGCCCGGTTTGCACGAGCCCGAGCTCGTTGGGGTCGGTGTCGAGCAGCCGAACGAGATCGTCCGGCCGGTCCTTCGCAACCGGGTAGCTCAGCAAGGTGGCGCCCTGGATCGTGCCGCCCTCTGTGCTTATCTCGAGATCCAGGACATCGGTGAGAACGCGGATGGTCGGCGCCGACGCCGGCGCGACCTGCTCTGCCTGCCCGTCGACCGACGGCATGACATCCGGCGTATCGATATCGCCGGCGCCGAGGTCTGGCAGATCAATGTCGTCTGGCGGCGCCGGCGCGGTGCCGGTGTCGGTAGCAGCCACCGGGGGCGGTTGGGTCGCCTTCGGCGCGTAATCGGCAACCCAGGCCTGCCAGGTGACCCAGCAAAGCATCAGGAATACGGCCCAAATCAGCAGTCTCTGGTTATCCATCTTCTTCGTTCTCGCGGGCTTCCTCGCCGCGGGCCTCGCGGCAGCGCTGCCAGTGCGCCGCCATGCTGTCAAATAGCGCCCGGTTTGTGGCTGTCGCCGCAGCGCCCTGGTTGATCACGACAACGTCGAGCCCCGCTATCTCGGCCTGGTGTTGCCGAAACGACTCCCTGACGATGCGCTTAATTCTGTTTCTGCCCGTCGCCTGCCGGCAGTTTTTTTTCGAGATCGCCAGGCCCAGCCTCGCGATCTCCAGGTCATTCTCCCGGCTAAGTACCGTAAACCATTTGTCCCGGCTGCGGGCGGCTTTTTTAAATACGCGCCCGAACGCCGCGGCGCTCAACAACCGATGGTCTTTTTTGAGCCGGTAGATGGAGCTTCCAGCCAAGAGAAAAGAATTGTTTCCGTTGGTGTTACGGCGTGAGCTTCGCGCGGCCTTTCGCACGCCGGCGCTTCAAAACGAGGCGCCCGGCTTTCGTGGCCATGCGGGCACGGAACCCGTGGGTGCGGGCACGCTTGGTTTTGCTCGGCTGATACGTACGTTTCATTGGTCGGCTACCTGGTTTTTCTGCAAGTCGCTCAATGACCTGCGCTCCGGAAGGGCGGCAAGAGTACGCACTGGGCCTGCGGGTGTCAATAGACCGGCCGCAACACTTTTGCATCGCGCTCCTGGCGCATAATGGCACGCCGATCTAGCGGCGCTCAGGCAGACGTTATAGACTGCCCGATCGTCTATTCTAATAACTAGTGTTTGATCGTTTTGGGGACTCAATTGGCAGCCGGCATGACGCTCTGGAATCGTTGCGTCCGGGATCTACAAGCGGAGCTCCCCGAGCAGGATTTCAATACCTGGATCCGGCCGCTGCAGGCTGTTGAGGACGGTGAAACCCTGCGCCTTCTCGCCCCGAATCGCTTTGTCGTTGACTGGCTGCAGCAACACTACATGGGTCGGATCCTCGAGATTGCCGCAGGGCACGGCGTGTCGGCCGAGGTGGTTGTAGAGGTCGGGTCGCGGCAGGTCGCCACGCCGCCGCCCAGCCGTCCGCGGCCTGTTGCGTCTTCGCAGCCGGCCCCGATGGCCATCGAGTCTCGCCTCAACCCGGCCTTCACTTTCGACGCGTTCGTCGAGGGTAAAAGCAACCAGCTAGCACGCGCTGCGGCTTCCCAGGTCGGCGAAAACCCGGGCAAGTCTTACAACCCGCTTTTCATTTATGGCGGTGTCGGCCTCGGCAAGACGCACCTCATGCACGCCGTCGGCAACGCCATTCTCGAGCACAAGCCGAAGGCCCGGGTGGCGTACGTGCACTCCGAGCGTTTCGTCGGCGACATGGTTCGCGGTTTGCAGCACAACACGATTTCCGAATTCAAGCGCAGTTATCGTTCGCTCGATGCGCTGCTCATCGATGACATACAGTTTTTCGCAGGCAAGGAGAGATCCCAGGAGGAGTTTTTCCATACCTTCAACGCGCTGCTGGAAGGTCAGCGGCAGATCGTGCTGACCTGTGACCGCTACCCGAAGGAAGTCAACGGCCTGGAAGAACGGCTCAAGTCCCGTTTCGGTTGGGGCCTGACGGTTGCCATCGAGCCGCCCGAGCTCGAAACGTCCGTCGCTATTTTGATGAGCAAGGCCGCAGCCGAAACAATCGACCTTCCCGAGGAGGTGGCGTTCTTTATCGCCAAACGGATTCGCTCCAATGTCCGCGAGCTCGAGGGCGCATTGCGCCGCGTCATAGCCAACTCCCGATTTACGGAAAGGCCGATCGATCTCGATTTCGCCAAGGAAGCATTACGCGACTTGCTGGCCATGCAGGCCCGGCTGGTTTCTATCGAAAACATCCAGAAGACCGTGGCGGCCTACTTCAAGATCCGCGTTGGCGACCTGTTGTCCAAGCGGCGCAGCCGCTCCATAGCCCGACCGCGGCAGGTCGCCATGGCGCTGTCCAAAGAGTTGACCAATCACAGCTTGCCGGAGATCGGGGATGCATTTGGCGGGCGGGATCACACAACTGTTTTGCACGGCTGCCGCCGCATCCGGGCGCTGCGGGAGACGGACAAGCGCGTGAACGACGATTACATGAACCTGTTGAGAACACTCACAGGATAATGTGGATAACTGGTGGATAAGCATTAGCCGGAAAGTTACCCACAGGCTATACACAGGAGACAGGCAACTAGCACACCTGGTTTCCGCGACAGTTTTTACATATAACTTATTGTTTTTTATAGGGTTTTATTTGTTATCCACAGGGTCTTGCGCCCTTAATAATAGCAATAAGTAAGCAATGTCCAATTTTTATTAACAGGTGGTATCTATGAAGTTTAGTGCAGCTCGGGATGTGCTGTTGAAACCGCTCCAGGCCGTAATTGGCGTGGTAGAGCGCCGGCAAACAATGCCGATCCTCTCGAATGTGCTGCTGGTCGTAAAGGGCAACGAGCTGGCCGTAACGGCGACCGACCTGGAGGTCGAGCTCGTGGCCCAGACGGAGGTTAACGTCGAGGCGGACGGCGAAATCACCGTTTCCGGGCGAAAGCTGCTCGATATCTGTCGGGCGTTGCCCGAGGGGTCGGAGCTTGATGTCAGCCTGAGCGGCGAGAAGGTCAGCCTTCGGTCCGGCCGCAGCAAATTCAGCCTGGCCACGTTGCCGGCGGCCGAGTTCCCGAGCGTCGAAGACATCAAGGCCGGCCAGACAATCCGGGTCGACCAGGATGTGCTTGGGCGGTTGATCGAAAAGACGCACTTTTCAATGGCGCAGCAAGACGTCCGTTACTACCTGAACGGCATGTTGCTCGAGACAGGCGGCAAGCATTTGCGCGCCGTGGCGACGGATGGCCACCGGCTGGCGCTGTGCGAGGCGGACGTAGGCGGCTCATTGGACGAACAACAGGTGATTGTGCCGCGCAAAGGCGTCCTCGAGCTGCAGCGCTTGCTGGGCAGCGACGGGTCGGTCGACCTCGAGCTAGGGCCAAATCATGTGCGGATTCAGCTGCAGGGCATCCGGTTCACCTCGAAACTCATCGACGGCCGGTTTCCGGAGTATGAGCGGGTTATCCCTCAGGACTCCAGCAACGAGTTGACGGCGGACCGCGAGGCATTGCGCGGGGCGCTGCAAAGAACCGCAATCCTGTCCAACGAGAAATACCGTGGGATCCGGCTGATTATCCGGGACAGTGGTGTCGTCATGCAGGCGCATAACCCGGAGCAGGAGGAGGCCGAAGAAGAACTCGAGGTCGAGTACAGCGGCGAAGATATCGAGATCGGCTTCAATGTGAATTATTTGCTCGATGCGCTGGGGGCGGTCGACGGAGACGAGGTCAAGATGTCGGTTCTCGATGGCAACTCGAGTTGCCTGATACGGCAGCCGGGCAGCGACGACAGCAAATTCGTCGTCATGCCAATGCGGCTGTAGGAGCGGCGTAGCCGCAACGTTGTGCCCATCCAGGAGTTCTCGGCGCAGGATTTTCGGTGCCTGGAGCGCGTTGAGCTGCATGCCGATCCGGGCTTCAACGTGATCTACGGGCCGAACGCGTCCGGCAAGACAAGCATTCTCGAGGCTATCGCGTATCTCGGCAGAGGCAGATCTTTTCGCGGGGCGCCGACCGGCAGCCTCGTAAGGCACGGCCAGCCCGAGTTCGTCCTTTTCGGGCGCGTCGAAGACGGCGGGCGGATAGCCAGCGTCGGCGTCCGCAACAGCTCGGCCGGGCTCGAGGTCCGTATCGACGGCGAGTCCGGCGGCGGCGCCGCGGAGCTTGCCGTGGCGCTGCCGCTGCAAGTCATCGATCCGGATGTTCATAATCTCGTCGCAGGGGCGCCCGAGGAGCGGCGCCGCTACCTCGACTGGATCGCGTTCCACGTGGAACACGGGTATCTCGATAGTTGGCGGCGTTTTCGGCGAGCATTGAAGCAGCGCAACGCGGCGTTGCGGGCGGGGCAGGCCGTGGCCAGCATTCGTGGCTGGAATGCGGAAGTCGCCGAGCTGGCGGCGATTGTTGATGCGGCCCGCCGCCTTGCGCTGGAGGTAGCGACCGACAGCCTCGAAGAGGCGGGGCGGGCGCTGCTCGGGAGCGAGGTCCGATTCGAGTACCGGCGTGGCTGGAGAGAGGGCGTGGCGCTGATGGACGCCCTCGAGTCCGGGACCGAGCGGGATATTCAGCTCGGGAGCACGCAGGCCGGGCCGCACCGGGCCGATCTCAAGTTGATTTACGACGAGCGCCAGGCCCGGAAGCTCGTGTCGCGCGGGCAGCAAAAACTCCTGGCCAGCGCGATGGTGCTGGCTGCGGCCGAGACCGCGCAGGCCGCGCTGGAGCGGCCGTTGCTCCTGTTGCTCGATGACCCGGCAGCCGAGCTCGATGAGGCCTCGCTGGCGAGGCTGATGGCGCGCGTGAGGAATCTCGGCAGCCAGGTCATCGCGACGAGCCTGCACCCGGAGACGCCGATAATTGACACGGCCGGGGCGATGTTTCACGTGGAACGCGGCGTGCTGAGGCGAGAATCCTGAGGGGCCGTTCCGGCGACCCTCAAAACAGCCAAAACCCTATAAAAAATAAGCATTTGGGGGTACTTTGCGGGCCCCGGTTTGGTACAATAGGCCGGTTATATCCAGAGGGCGCGGCATGGCCGACGAAACCGAATATACTTCCAGTAATATCAAGGTCTTAAAGGGTCTAGAGGCGGTCCGCAAACGGCCGGGCATGTACATCGGCGATACCGATGATGGCACCGGCTTACACCACATGGTCTTCGAGGTCGTCGACAACTCGATCGACGAAGCGCTCGCGGGTTATTGCAGCACGATAACCGTGACCATTCACGCCGACGAGTCGGTGACGATCACGGACGACGGCAGGGGCATCCCGGTCGACATGCACCCCGAGGAGGGCCGCTCGGCCGCCGAAGTGATCATGACGGTCCTGCACGCCGGCGGCAAGTTCGACGATAATTCCTACAAGGTCTCCGGAGGCCTGCACGGCGTCGGCGTCTCGGTGGTCAACGCGCTGTCCGAGCATCTCGTGCTCACGATTCACCGCGAAGGCAAAACTCACCAGCAGGAATATGAGCACGGCGAACCAAAGGCCCCGCTGACCGAGGTTGGCGACACCGACCGTTCGGGCACGACGATTCGCTTCAAGCCCTCGAGCGGGACATTTACCAATATCGAATTCCACTATGACATCCTGGCCCGGCGCCTGCGCGAGCTGTCTTTCCTGAATTCGGGCGTGCGCATCCACCTGATCGACGAACGGGACGAGCAGGAAGACACCTTCCAGTATGAGGGCGGCATCCGCGCGTTTGTCGAACACCTGAATCGCAACAAGACGCCGATTCACCACACGGTTTTTCATTTTTCCGAAATCCAGGACGACGTCGGCGTGGAGGTGGCGTTGCAGTGGAATGATGGCTACCAGGAGAACATGTTCTGCTACACGAACAATATTCCGCAGCGTGATGGCGGCACCCACCTGGCCGGTTTTCGCTCTGCGCTGACGCGCACGCTCAACACCTATATCGAGAGAGAGCTCAGTGGCAAAAAGGAAAAATTCACGCCATCGGGCGACGATTCCCGCGAAGGCCTGACGGCGGTCCTGTCAGTCAAGGCGCCCGACCCGAAATTCTCGTCTCAGACCAAGGACAAATTAGTTTCATCTGAAATTAAAGGCATCGTCGAGCAGGCGATGGCGGGCCGGCTGTCGGATTTTCTGCTCGAGCGCCCGCAGGAAGCCAAGGGCATCGTCTCGAAGATCGTCGAGGCCGCGCGCGCCCGCGAAGCCGCGCGCAAGGCCCGCGAAATGACTCGCCGCAAAGGGGCCCTGGACGTAGCCGGGCTGCCGGGCAAGCTCGCTGACTGCCAGGAAAAAGACCCGGCGCTGTCAGAGCTGTTCCTCGTAGAGGGCGACTCCGCCGGCGGCTCCGCGAAACAGGGCAGGGACCGTCGTACCCAGGCGATCCTGCCGCTCAAGGGCAAGATCCTCAACGTCGAGAAAGCGCGCTTCGACAAGATGTTGTCGTCTGTCGAAGTCGGCACGCTGATCACCGCGCTCGGCTGTGGTATTGGCCGGGACGATTTTGACCCGGACAAGCTGCGCTACCATCGCATCATTATCATGACCGACGCGGACGTCGACGGCTCGCACATTCGCACGCTGCTATTGACCTTCTTCTATCGGCAAATGCCCGAGCTCATCGAGCGCGGGCACGTCTATATCGCGCAGCCGCCCCTTTACAAGATCAAGCGCGGCAAGCAGGAGGTGTACGTCAAGGACGATGCCGAGCTGAATACCTACCTGCTCAATTCGGCGCTCGACAACGCCGAACTGCATGTCAATAACCAGGCGCCCGCGCTCTCCGGCGCGGCGCTCGAGGCGCTCGCCAAAGAACACATCGCGGTGGAAACGATCATGGAGAGGCTCGCCAACCGCTATGACGAGGTCGTGTTGCGGACGATCGCAGGGCTGCCCGAGGTGTCCGAAGGCATTATCGAGAACCTCGATAAACTCGAGGCATGGACCAGCGAACTGTCCGCCGCGCTGCCGAAGTCCAATGGCGGCCGGGGCAATGGCGGCAACGGCGGAACTTACTCCGCAGAACTCGATCGGGGCGACGAGGACGGCGAGGGCGTCCGGATCGGAATCACGCGTGTCCAGCACGGGATAGGCGCAACACGATATCTGCCGCGAGAGTTTTTCGACACCAACGAGTATCGCCACATCATGGCGCTGCAAGCGAAGCTGTCGGACCTGATCGGCGACGGCGCTTACGTCAAGCGCGGCGAGCGGCAGGCGGCGGTTGTTGATTTTGCCGGCGCCGTCGAATGGCTGATGGACGAAGCGCGCCGCGGGCAGTCGATCCAGCGCTACAAGGGCCTCGGCGAGATGAACCCGGAGCAGCTCTGGGACACGACAGTCAATCCGGAGACGCGGCGGCTTATGCAGGTCAAGATCGAAGACGCGGTCAAGGCGGACGAGATCTTCACGACGCTGATGGGTGACCAGGTAGAGCCGCGCCGCGAGTTCATCGAAAAGAACGCGCTGACCGTCGAAAATCTCGATATCTGAACCCCCCCGGCGGCAGGCGCTATGACTCGCAAGCGGTTACTGATTCATACGGCCTTCCTGTTCGTGCTGCCGCTCGTTGTCGCCTGGTTCGGCCTGGGGCTCATGTCGGCGGCGCTGCTCGTTGTCCTGATGCTGCTGTGGCGGTGGGCCATTGCACTGAGCGGCATCGTCGCACCAGAGAAGGCCCCCGACGTGGTGCTGGAATCAATTGGGATAAGCCACTTCGTCGAGAAGGTGCGATGGAGCATGGACCGGCTCGGCATCGACTACATGGAGCGCCATAATGGCGGGACGCTCGGAGCCTATTTCACCGGGCGAACGGTTCCACAGCTGCGCGTTCGCACCGGGGTCGTCCAGACCGTCATCGGGAACTCGCCGGAAATACTGCGCTTCTTGTGGGGCAATTACAGCGGCACGCTTGGCGACAAGGCGGATTTTCTCGAGCCGACGCCGGAAAGATTACAGCTCGAAGCGCGCCTGGACCGATACGCTCGCAATCTGCAGGTCTGGATTTATCATCATCTGCGCCAGGAGCGCGAGTTGACGCTGCACCTCTGGGGAGTCGACGATCCCGAAACGCCGGGCTGGCAAAAAGCAGCATTGAGGCTGACATATCCGGTGCTCGCGATGCTAATCAGGCGGACTTTCAGGATCAATGAACACCATTACTCGAAGGCTGTGCATTACATTGAGGAATTACTCGCGGATGTCGATGTGCAGCTCGCGGATGGGCGGACGTCGATCCTGGGCGAAGAGACAATCAACTACACGGATATTGCCTTCGCGGCGTTGTCCGGACCCTGGTTAATGCCGGATGGCTTTGGCGGCGGACACGCCGATGCCTGTCGGATCGAGCGAGACCAGGCGCCGGCGAAAATGCGCGATGATATCGAGAGGTGGCGGGAGGACTATCCGAGAGTCACGACGCTTGTCGAAGGGCTTTACGCTAACGAACGCAAACCGCAAAAAAAGGTCCAATAAAAACATGCGAACACTATTCACCACGATAGCCGTCGTGCTGCTCGCAGGCTGTGCCGCGCAGGACGAACAGGAAGATGCATCGTCTCAGGATATAGATCAGGCCGTGAGGGACTTCATCGAGCTGCGCGAACTCGAATCGTTGGATGCGCTCGTCTCCGGTAGCAACGATGGCTGGCGAGAAATCAGCGACTATTTTATTTTGTACGAAGGCAGGCGGGACACCTACCTCGTCGAGTTCGTCCGCCGCTGTTTCGAATTAAGAGACAACACCCGCATTACGCCGGACGAGCGCTGGGACAAGAACAGGATCCGCGCGCGCTTCGATACGATTCGCGGGTGCCGAATCGCCGCGATCTACGCCCTCGATGAGACCGAGGCGGCAGAGGTCGAGAATATCGGCGAGGCCCCGGGCAGCCGCAATTAACTCCTGGGCCGGCGCCTGGCTTCGCTAGTTCGCGCCGGCCTTCTCCTGATACAGCCTGCTGATTTCGAGCATCCTGGATTCGATCCAGTTCTGCGCCAGCACGTTCGTTTCTCTCGGGTAGCGGCCACCGGGATCGATGGGCGGCCCGATACAGAATCGAATCTTGCCGGGCGTCTTCACCATGCCGCGCTTTGGCCACAGGTCGCCCGCGTTGTGAGCAACCGGGACAACCGGACAGCCCGTCTCGCTGGCGAGCGCCGCGCCGCTAACGCCGTAGCGACGAGTCTCTCCCGGCGGCATGCGCGTGCCCTCGGGAAACATGCTGATGCTCAGGCCCGCAGCGATGCGCTCCTTGCCCTGTGCGATTACCTGCTTGACGGCGGCGCCGCCGGCGCCTCGGTCGATCGCGATCGCCTTCATCACGAGCCCGAGCGCCCAACCGAAAACCGGCAAGTAGAGCAGCTCTCGTTTGAGCACCCAGGCCGAGGTCGGCAGCGCCGCGATCTGCCAGTAAGTTTCGAGAGCGGTCGTGTGCTTGATCAGGAAGACGGCCGGTTCATCGGGAATGTTCTCGCGGCCCTCGGTCGTCACGTCGAGGCCGCAGACGACGCGGCCCGCCCACAGGCAGAAATTTGCCCAGGCCCTGGCGACCGCCCAGCGCCAGGAGTGCGGCGCCCAGAACAACGACAGCACGGTGGCGGACAGCAAGAGCGCCGAGCCGTACATAAGAATCGTGAACAACAGGCCGCGGAACCAGAGCATGTCAGATGGACAGGCGCGATATGTCGGCCACATCGAGGAACAGCGCCCGCAGCTGGCTCAACAAGGCAAGGCGGTTGTTTCTCGTGGCCTTGTCGTCGACCATCACCATGACGTCGTCGAAGAAAGTGTCGACCGGCGTACGAAGATCGGCCAACGCGGTCAGCGCCTCGGTGTATTGACGCGCTTCGATCATTGGCCTGACGGTCGTTCGCGCCTTATCGAGCGCTTCGCCCAGGGCGACCTCGGCCGGCTCGGCAAGCAGCTTCTCTTTTGTCTCGGTGACGCCGTCGACCTCGGCCTGGCGCAGAATATTTGCGATGCGCTTGTTCGCGGCCGCAAGACTCGCCGCAGGCTCTAGAGCGATGAACGACTGGACGGCTTCGAGGCGACGCCCGAAGTCGACGAGCGATGCGGGGCTGCGGGCGAGCACCGCGTCGAAAGTCTCGGTGGCGAGCTTCTTGTCACGATCCAGAAAGTAGCGCCGCAATCGTTCTGTGATGAATTCATACAGATCCGATTCGATGTCGGTGCCTTCATCGGCTTTGCTCGGCTGCGCTTCGACGGCCGCGGCGATCAGCGCCTTGAGGTCGACGTCCAGGCCGCACTCGACGAGCACACGAATGATGCCGAGAGCCGCGCGGCGCAGCCCGAAGGGGTCGCGATTACCGGATGGCTTCTTGCCGATCGCGAAGATGCCGGCTAGCGAGTCGAGCTTGTCCGCAACGGCGAGAACCTGGCCGCTGACCGACGCCGGCAGCGCGTCGCCCGCGAAACGTGGCAGGTAATGCTCGGCGATGGCATCCGCAACATCGGGCGGCTCGCCATCCGAAAGTGCGTAATACCGCCCCATGATGCCCTGCAGCTCCGGGAACTCGCCGACCATGCCCGTAACGAGGTCGCACTTGGCGAGCATCGCTGCGCGGGCGGCGACCGAAGCGTCCTGGTCCAGTGCTATTGCGATTTTTTCCGCGAGACCGGCCGTTCTCCTGGCCTTGTCGTGCATCGTGCCGAGCCCGCGCTGGTAAACGACATGATGAAGCGACTCCTGACGGGCGGACAGCGGCGTGCGTCGGTCCGAGTCCCAGAAGAATGCGGCATCGGCCAGTCGCGGCCGGATGACGCGTTCATTGCCGTCCCGCACCTGGTCCGGATCCTTGCTCTCGAGGTTCGCGACCGTTACGAATTTCGGCAACAACTTGCCGCCTTTACCCGCGACCGGAAAGTAGCGCTGGTGACTCGTCAGGGTCGAGACAACCGATTCGCGCGGCAAATCGAGGTACTGGCTATCGAACGTGCCGACGATGGCTACCGGCCACTCGACGAGAGCCGTGACTTCGTCATAAAGCGCGTCCTCGCCAACCGCAACGCCGCCGGCCTTTTTCGCGGCCGCCGCCACGCCGCTCGCCACGAGCTCGCGCCGCCGGTCGAAGTCGGCGATGACGCGGCCGGTTTCTTCGAGCGCCGCGAGATATTCCCCGGGCGAACTGATCGTGATCGGCTTTGTCGCGTGAAAACGATGGCCGCGCGTCTTGTTACCAGCAGGAACACCCAGGATTGACGCCTTGATCGTCTTTTTGCCATGCAGCAAGACAACCCAGTGAATCGGCCGAACAAACTCGGCATCGCCCGCGCCCCAGCGCATCCGGCGCGGTATTGGCAAAGCCCCGAGCGCACTCTCGATGAGGCCTGGCATCAGCTCGGCAGCCTTCTGACCCTTCTCGACGATGTCGCAGGACAGCCATTCGCCCTTGGCGGTTTTTTCACGCGACAGCTTGTCGACCGCGACACCGCATTTTTCGGCGAACGCCTCCGCTGCCGGGGTCGGGTTGCCATCATCATCGAAAGCGACCTTGAGCGGCGGACCCCTTTGGGTGGACTTGCGATCGGCCTGGCCCGTTGCGAGTTGTTCGAAAATGACGGCGAGACGCCGCGGGCTTGCAAAACGATGAACGGCGCCGTGGTCGAGTCGGGCGTCGTCGACAGCCGCCTTGAGTCCGTCGGCGAACGCATCCATCAGCGAACGCAGGGCCTTGGGCGGCAACTCCTCGGTGCCGATCTCGACCAAAAAGTCTGCCCCGCTCACCCGGCCTTCTCCTGCTGGTTCACGGAGTCGACCATCGGAAAGCCGAGCGCCTCGCGGCTGGCGTAGTAAGCCTCGGCCACAGCGCGCGCCATCGTGCGCACGCGCAGAATAAACCGCTGCCGCTCGCTGACCGAAATCGCCTGTCGCGCATCGAGCAAATTGAAAAGGTGCGATGCGTGCAACATCTGCTCATAGGCGGGCAGGGCGAGCCCCTGCTCGATGAGCCGGGCGCTCTCGTGCTCGGCGTGATCGAACTGGTGAAACAGTTCGTCGACGTCGGCCGCCTCAAAGTTGTACCTGGATTGCTCCACCTCGTTCTGATGGTAGACGTCGCCGTAGGTGATGCGGCCGAGTGGCCCGTCGGTCCACACGAGGTCGAAAATGCTCTCCACGCCCTGCAGATACATTGCCAGCCGCTCGAGGCCGTAAGTGATCTCCCCGGTTACCGGGCGGCACTCGAGGCCGCCCACCTGCTGGAAGTAGGTGAACTGCGTGATCTCCATGCCGTTGAGCCAGACCTCCCAGCCGAGGCCCCAGGCGCCGAGCGTCGGTGACTCCCAGTTGTCTTCGACGAAACGGATATCGTGAACCATAGGATCGATGCCGATGGCGCGCAGGGACTCGAGGTACAGGTCCTGGATATCATCGGGCGAGGGCTTGATGACAACCTGGTACTGGTAGTAGTGCTGTAGCCGAAACGGGTTGTCGCCATAGCGGCCGTCGGTCGGCCGCCGCGAGGGCTGCACGTACGCAGCGCTCCATGGCTCGGGGCCAATCGCCCGCAAAAACGTCGCCGGGTGAAACGTCCCTGCCCCCATCTCCTTGTCGTACGGCTGCATGACGACGCAGCCGCGCTCCGCCCAGTATTGCTGCAGCTTCAAGATCAAATCCTGGAAGCTGAGCACCGCAGACGTTTTTCGCTTAGCCATTGATGAACTACGGACCCTAAAGCCGCGCAGTATATAGGACTTGGGGCACCGTGAAAGCCGCGAGCGGCCACGGCTGCGGCGTTGCCCACCTTCATGGCTCGCTGCGCTGCGCTTTACTTCCGGTGAGCAACGCCTCCGCCACGACCGCTTGCACCAATAAAGTGCGGGCCATAGACGATACGCACCTTTCTGGTGCATACTCTCGGGGCAGCTTTTGTGGCGAGTTAATAAAATCAACGGCTTACACAGCGCACCAAATTGGCACAGTTCGTGCAGTTCATTGGGAAACCTGGCCCGGATGTGCCGGGCGTTTTTATGCTTTTTAGAGACTGGAGGAAAGATTCATGAAGCCCAAGGAGGTTCTCGGCCTTATCAAAGAGTGTGAGGCTAAGTTTGTCGACTTTCGTTTTACGGACACGAAAGGCAAGGAACAACACGTAACAGTGCCCGCTCATATGGTCGACGAAGACCTGTTCGAAGACGGCAAGATGTTCGACGGTTCGTCGATCTCGGGCTGGAAGGGCATCAACGAATCGGACATGATTTTGCTGCCTGATCCTGCGTCGGCGGTTGTAGACGTCTTTTCCGACGAAACCCAGGTGAACCTGCGCTGCGACGTCATCGAGCCTGCGACGATGCAGGGCTATGATCGTTGCCCGCGGTCGCTGGCCGGTCGTGCAGAGGCGTACCTGAAGTCGACCGGGATCGCGGATGCTGCGTACTTCGGGCCCGAAAACGAGTTCTTCGTCTTCGACAGCGTTACCTGGGACGATTCGATGCAGGGCGCGTTTTACAAGGTGGACTCCGATGAGGGCGCCTGGAACACCGATCGCAGCCTGGAGGAAGGCAACACGGGCCACCGCCCGACCGTCAAGGGCGGCTACTTCCCGGTTCCGCCGGTCGACTCGCTGCACGACATTCGTTCGGCAATGTGTCTCGCGCTCGAGGACATGGGGCTGACGACCGAAGTGCACCACCACGAGGTCGCGACGGCCGGACAGGGTGAAATCGGCGTCAAGTTCAACACCCTGGTGCGCAAGGCCGATGAGGTACAGATCCTCAAGTACGTCGTTCATAACGTCGCACACGCTTATGGCAAGACGGCGACTTTCATGCCCAAGCCGCTCGTCAACGATAACGGCAACGGCATGCACGTGCACCAGTCGCTGTTCAAGGGTGGCGACAACCTGTTTACCGGGGACGGCTATGGCGGCCTGTCGGAAACGGCGCTCTATTACATTGGCGGCATCATCAAGCACGCAAAAGCGCTGAACGCGTTTACGAATCCGGCGACGAACAGCTACAAGCGCCTGGTTCCCGGCTTCGAGGCGCCGACGATTCTTGCCTATTCGGCACGCAATCGTTCCGCGTCGATTCGTATTCCTTACGAGTCGAACCCCAAGGGCCGCCGAATCGAAGTCCGATTCCCGGACTCGATGGCCAATCCGTATCTCGCGTTCTCCGCCATGATGATGGCGGGCCTCGACGGCATTACAAACAAAATCCATCCGGGCGACGCCATGGACAAAGACCTTTACGACCTGCCGCCGGAGGAGGAGAAAGAGCTCAAGCTTGTTGCGTTCTCGCTCGACGAGGCGCTGGCCGCGCTCGACGAGGATCGGGATTTCCTCAGGGCGGGCGACGTGTTCTCCGATGATCTGATCGATGCGTATATCGACCTCAAGATGGAGAACGTAACGAGGCTGCGGATGACGACCCACCCGGTCGAATTCGATATGTACTACAGCCTGTAATTGTCAAAAATGTGAACCGGGCGGCATTTTGCCGCCCGGCCACCGGCCCAAATCGGCCTCAAAATTGCTATGCTGACCCTATGGAAATTCGCCCGATTCTGGCCCTGCTCGGCCTGCTCGCGACGGCCGCTGTTTTTGCGGATGTCTGGCGCTGGGTGGATGAAAACGGCGTGGTCCATTTCTCGGATACGCCTGTCGAAGGCGCCGAGCGAGTCGACGTCTCCGAAGCCAGCCGCACTACCGGAGCGCGGGTTTTCACGCCCGCGCCGGCGCTCGCCAGCCAGGCCCGGCCGGGGCAGGCTGAAGAGGAACAGCCGTTCAAGTACGAGAGCCTCGCGATTGCGTCGCCGGCTGCCGAAGAAACGTTATGGAACATAGAAGGCATCCTGAACGTTTCGCTGGCATTGAGCCCGGGGCTGCAGAGCGGGCATCAGGTGCGAGTGTACTTCGACGGCACACCGCAACTGGTCAACAGCACGAGCTTCACGATCGAGGAGGTCTGGCGCGGAGTTCACAACATCCAGGCCGAGGTTCTCGACGAAACGGGCAGGCTGATGATTCGCAGCCAACCGAACCGGTTCTATGTGCAGCAGAACACGGTGAGGGGCATAACGGGACCGTAAATCGCACTCCGCGCTCCGGCGACGATGGCGGCGCCCTGTCCAGGGACCCCAAAAGAATTCTCGACAGCCTCAGCTCCGGCGTCATACTCGTTAATGAAAGCCTCCTGATCGTCGACCTCAACCCGGCGGCCGAAAACATTCTCGGCATCAGCGTGCAACGCGCGCGCGGCAAATCGCTGCTGCGGCTCGTGGACGACGAGCCGGAAATGCGGGACATCCTGGCGCGCGTGCTGCAGACGGGCGATCACTATGCTAACGAGCTGCGGCTCGGACCGACCGAAGTACATGCCGAGGAACGAATCGTCGACTGCCGTGTCGCGCCCATCGACATTGGCAGCGCGGCGTTGATCATCGAAATGACCGACGTCACGCGGCGCTCCAAGATCAGCCGGGAGAACGCGCTCCTGATTCAGCATGGTGCGGGCCGGCAAATGATTCGCCAGCTTGCGCACGAGATAAAAAATCCGCTGGGAGGCATACGCGGTGCAGCGCAGCTGCTTGCGAAGCAACTCAACGACGAGGAGCTGGCCGAGTACACGGACGTCGTCATCAGCGAGACCGATCGGCTCGCCGGGCTCGTGGACACGCTGCTTGGTCCGGGCGGGCCGCCGAACAAGCAACCCGTTAACGTGCATGAGTTGCTCGAGTACGTTGTGCGCCTGATCGAGGCCGAGGGTGTCAAACACGTCAAATTCGAACGCGACTACGATCCCGGCCTGCCGCTCATCGACCTGGATCGTGACCAGATAGTCCAGGCCTTCCTGAACCTCGTCCGCAACGCCGTCGCCGCGCTCGATGGCCTCGGCAATGTCAGGCTGCGGAGTCGCGCAGTGACGAACTTCACGATCGGCGATACGCGGCACAGCGTCATCGCGTCGATCGAGATCGAGGATGATGGTCCCGGAATCCCGGCCGACATGCAGGATTCGGTGTTCTATCCGCTCGTAACGAGCCGGCCCGAAGGAACGGGCCTTGGTTTGCCCGCCGCGCAGGAACTGCTGAGTCGCCACGGCGGGCTGATCGAATTCGAAAGCCGGCCAGGTCGCACGGTCTTCTTCGTGCGCATACCGCTCAACCAGGCAGGGACAGGCTCGTGACTGACCGTGCGCTGAATGTCTGGGTCGTCGACGATGACCAATCGGTTCGCTGGGTGCTGGAGAAGGCGCTGCGGCAGGCGAACATGGAAGCGCGCAGCTTCGAACGCGCGGAACACCTGCTGGAGGCCATCGCGCACACCGAGCCGGACGTACTGATTACCGATGTGCGCATGCCGGGCATGAGCGGCATCACGCTGCTCGAGCGTCTCCGCACGACCTGCCCGTCGCTCCCGATCATTGTTATCACGGCGCACTCGGATCTCGAGAACGCCGTCGCCGCCTACAAAGGCGGCGCCTTCGAGTACTTGCCGAAACCGTTCGACATTGACGAGGCCATCGAGCTGGTTCGCAAGGCGGCGCGGCAGAACGGCCATGCCGAGCAGGATGCGGGCGACGCGGGCGGAGACATTCCGTCGCTGATCGGGCAGGCGCCTGCGATGCAGGAAGTGTTCCGATCAATCGGGCGGCTTGCCGGCTCGAGCATGACCGTGCTGATCACGGGTGAATCGGGAACCGGCAAGGAACTCATCGCAAGGGCGCTGCACGAACACAGCCCGCGCGCCAACAAGCCGTTCATCGCGCTGAACACCTCGGCGATCGCAGCCGACCTGCTCGAGTCGGAATTGTTCGGGCACGAAAAAGGCTCATTCACGGGCGCAGATGCGCGCCGCATCGGCCGCTTCGAGCAGGCCGATGGCGGCACGCTGTTTCTCGACGAGATCGGCGACATGTCGCCGGCGCTACAGACGCGGCTGTTGCGCGTGCTTGCCGAAAGCGAGTTCTACCGCGTCGGCGGGCAAACGCCGATCAGGGTCGACGTGCGGGTTATCGCTGCGACGAACCAGGACCTCGCACGCGCCGTAAAGGAATCGCGATTCCGCGAAGACCTTTATCATCGCCTGAACGTAATTCGAATCGATTCGCCACCGCTGCGCCAGCGACGCGCGGATATCCCGTTGCTGTTCAATCACTATCTTGCGGAGGCGGCGAAGGAACTCGGGGCGGCGCCGAAGTCCATCGATGCGGGCGCACTCGAGATGCTGCAGGGTTACGACTGGCCGGGCAACGTGCGGCAACTCGTCAATGCGACCCGGCGCCTGACGGTGACCGCACCCGGGGCCGTCATAACGACCGAAGACATACCGACGGATCTCGGCGGCAGCGCTTCATCGTACCGCGCTGCGCAAGACTGGACGCAAGGCCTGGCGAGCTGGGCCGAGCAACAGCTGAAGACGGCAAGCGGCCCCCTGCTGGAGACAGCGCTGCCCGAATTCGAGAAGACCCTGATCAGAATCGCGATGAGTCAGACCGGCGGCCACCGCCAGGAAGCAGCAAAGCTGCTCGGCTGGGGCCGCAATACGCTCACGCGCAAGATGAAGTCGCTGCACCTCGACTAGGGAAGCACGAGACCCGGACCGACTCGCCGCCGAGGTTTTTAAATGTAGATTGGTGTCAGTCGGCCAGGCCGACTTCCTGCAACAATGCCTGAAACCGCGGATCATCGCGGATGAAGTCGTAAGCGGGGTTAATCTTCATGCTAAGCACGCTGCGCGATCCAGATCGCTCATCGATAGCGACACGTAATGCTTCGAGCGTTCCTTCGGCGTCACCCATCATCGCCATGAGCTGCGCAAGGTATTCCGTGCCGATCAACGATCGCTCAATCAGGTCGTTACTGAGGTGCCCCGTCACGCCAGACCGAGCATAGGCGATCAGCATATCAGCGATCTCTTGCGCTGCCGCCGCGTCACCGCCGATCGTTGTCGTATAGCTTACGAAGGTATCCGCGCCAGCCGCGTATTGTCCGGACCGCAATTGGTGCAGGAACAGATTGCGCCTGGCGCCAAGGTAGCCCGGGTACGAGACCAGCAAGCTCTTCGCAATATCTATGGCCATGCCATACTGCCGCGCATCGACAAGGATATAGGCCAGATTCATCGTCATTAGCTTCGAATCCGGTTCAACTTCAACCGCATAGCGGGCGACCTGGACAGCCTCATCGGCTTTGCCCCGCCAGGAGAGCGTGTGAGACAGCCAGTGCAGCACGCTCGTGTTATCAGGTTCGATTTCGAGAGCACGTCGGAATGTATCCTCGGCACCTTGCCAATCATAGTAATGAATCAACTTCGACCAGGCGGCGGAGCTGCTTACATAGGGCAGGTCGGCATCAAGCTCCAATGCGCGCGCAACAGCATATGTGGACTGCTCACGCACCATCTTCCGATCGATCGTTGCCGAGTACTCCGGCAATAACATGTACGCATCTGCCAGCCCGGACCAACCAAGCGCAAAATTTGGGTCCAGCTCGACGACTCGCTCGAAGTGCTCGGCCGCGGCCGTAATGGACTCTAAAGTGCGCATCTCGAGTAACTGTTTCCCACTGAAGTAAGACTCAAGCGCGTCGATGCTGTGAGTGGGCACAGACTCAAGCCTTTTGCGTTCGTCGGGGGTTAAAGCGGCCTGCAGCCGATCGGCTATGGCGATTGCAATTTCGCTTTGAATTTCGAACACGTTGGCGGCAGTCAACTCGCGGTCATACTGCTCTGCCCACAGGTACTCGTCCGCAGCAGCATCAATCAGCTGGACATTGATCCGCACCCGCTCACCCGAGCGCTGCACACCCGCCTCCAGGATCGTGGCGACTCCGAGTTCAGCGGCAATTTGCGGGATCGTCTTCGTCGTATTTTCGTACTGGAGGACCGAAGTCCGCGATGTCGTCCTAACTGATGCGACCCGAGAGAGATGCGTTAACAGATCATCGTGAATACCGTCGACAAATGGATCGTTTTGTGCGTCCTGCGTCATATTCGTGAATGGCAGTACGGCGATGGATGCGTCGAGATCTTTAGGCGGGGCTTCGGCGGACCACCAGAAACGGTCCGCGATAAAATACGCGAGCGCCGCTGCGAGCACACCAACGACAACATAGTCGATGTGGCTTCGAGGGCCCTTAGCTCGCTGCGCCTCGCCGCTATCGCGACGCACGCCCTCTGGCGTCAGTTCGAAGGCCCATGCCAGAACCATGGCGACAGGAAAGCCGATGATGAGCAGCAGCAGGACGCCGCGCTGGAATGTCATTGGCAAATCCAGCATCGGTGCTACCGTGCTGACGATTTCCAGCAACAGCCAGGCCGTTGCAAGGTAGACGGCGGCCACCTTGAATACACTGCGCCGGCGCAGTTCCGCAAACAGAGAGATAGCGCCCCCCCGGGTCGGGCGTCAAAGCTGAAGCGAGCCAGTCAGCTCGGCAACCGAACCCAATTCGTGCCTATGCAGATAGTCTAGCAGCCCGGCGTTGATTTTCGGGCACAGCAGCGGGTCGTAGAACAACGCCGTGCCGATGCCGACGGCCGCGGCGCCCGCGATCAGGAATTCGATCGCATCGTTGGGTGTCGTGATGCCGCCCTGGCCAATGATCGGCACGTTGTGCGCTTTGGCCACCTCGTAGACCTGCCGGGTCTTGAGCAGGGCGATCGGTTTGATCGCGGGACCGGACAGTCCACCGCGCACGTTGCCGATGATCGGCCTGCGCTGCTCGATGTCGATGGCCATGCCCATGACCGTGTTGATCACGGCGAACCCGTCGGTGCCGGCCTCGATGCAAAGGCGCGCGTTCTGCTGGATGTCGGTCTGGTTGGGCGACATCTTGGTGATGATCGGCTTCTTCGTTTCTGCGCGGCAGGTCGCGACAACGCGGGCCGACATCTCGGGCACGTTGCCGAACTGAACACCGCCTTCCTTGACGTTGGGACAGGAGATGTTGATCTCGATTGCGTCGATCGGCGAATCATCGAAGCGCCGTGTCACCTCGGCGTACTCCTCGAGCGTCGAGCCGCTGACGTTGGCGATGAATCGCGTCTCCTCGAAATCGAGGCCCGGCAGGATCTCGTCGACAACTTTGTCGACCCCCGGGTTCTGCAGGCCAATCGAGTTGAGCATGCCCATAGGTGTTTCGCAGACCCGGTGCGGCTTGTTGCCGAGACGGGCGAGGCCCGTCGTTCCTTTCAGCACGACGGCGCCGACGTCCCGGTTCGAGAACCCCTCGACGCGCGTGTATTCCTCGCCGAAGCCGACACATCCCGACAGCAGCACGATCGGCGAGTCGAAAGACAGTCCGCAGAAGTCGACGTGCAGGGGGTTGGATTTTGACGCGCTCATCGGATGCGGCATTCTACGCCAATGTTCCACCTGATTCTCTACCAGCCCGAGATCCCGCCAAATACGGGAAATGTCATCCGCCTGTGCGCCAACACGGGCGTCGGGTTACACCTGATCCAGCCGCTGGGATTCGACCTCGAGGAAAAGAAACTGCGCCGGGCAGGCCTCGACTACCGGGAGTTCGCGAGCGTGCGGACGCACGCATCGCTCGAGGACTGCCTGGAGTCGCTCGGGCAACCGCGCGTCTTTGCCCTGAGCACGAGGGGAACGACACGGCACGATGTGCCGCGCTATGACAAAGACGACGCGTTCCTGCTCGGGCCCGAGACACGCGGGCTGCCGCAGCGGGTCCTGGACGCGCTGCCTGCAGAACAATGCCTGCGCCTGCCGATGCGGCCGGACAATCGCAGCCTGAATCTGTCCAATACGGCCGCGATTATCGTCTACGAGGCCTGGCGGCAGCTCGGCTTCGAAGGCGGCGGCTAGGCTTCTGCCGGCTCGATATTGCTGTTGAGCCGGAACTGGTTACCCGGGTCGTAACGCCCTTTGATTGCCCGCAGTCGCGCATAGTTCGGGCCGTAGTTGCCCGGCACCTCGTCGCCATCGAAATCGATGTTGTCGTAGTAGCCGCCGAGATGCGGCTCGAGTGCCCGATAGTACTCGCGGCAGGCAGCGATCAGTTCGTCGTCCTGCTCGGGGTCCATCCAGCCGCCCGCGATGACAATCATGATTTCGGCGTTGCGGTGCGGGAAGGCCGTGTCGAGTTCGCCGACACGTTTTACGGCCCCGCCGGCCACATGGTTGCCGACGAATACGCGCGGGTCGTCGGCATCGATCATCGTGTCGACGAGACCCTGCGTCCATTCCTTGACCATGCCGTTCTTGGCATAGGAGCGAATGCCGTGCCCGAACGGCACGTCGTTGATCGTCTGCAGATAGCTGTAGTCGCGGAGCTGAACATCGTCGACCATGGGCGTGCCGATCCTTCGCAACGGGGCAAGTTCCGCTTCGCCGGCGGCGGGGTCGCCGTTATAAACAACGTCGACCATGATGATGCGGTTGCCATCCGGCATCGTCGCGATGTTGGGCCCGACGTACATCTCGTCGGACAGGCCTGCCGACCATTCGGCATAGAACTCGAGCACGTCGCGAGCCTGGTCAACCGGCCAGACGATATTCCCCGAGAAGATGTTGCGCTCGAACGGGTGCAGCCGGTACTCGAACTCGGTCACGACGCCGAAGTTGCCGCCGCCACCGCGGATTGCCCAGAACAGCTCCGGCTCCTCGTCAGCGCTGATGCGACGAACCGTGCCGTCGGCGGTGACGATCTCGGCGCCGGTGACGTTGTCGATGGTCAGGCCGTACTTGCGGTTGAGCCGGCCGAAGCCGCCGCCCAGCGTGTATCCGCCGACGCCCGTGTGCGAGACGACCCCGGCCGTGGTTACAAGGCCCTTCCCGAGCGCTGCGGCATCGAGGCCGCTCAGCAGTGCGCCGCCCTGTGCGCGGGCTCGCTGCGCCTCGGCATCGACGTTTACGGCGTTCATCTGCGAGAGGTCGATGACGATGCCGTCATCGCACACGGACTTGCCGGGCCAGCTGTGCCCGCCACCGAGCACGGCAGTCAGGACGCCGTTATCGCGAGCGAAAGCCACCGCGTTGCTGGCATCCTCGGCGCTCAGGCAGCGCGCGATCAGCGCCGGGCGCTTGTCGTGCATGCCGTTCCAGATCGTGCGGGCGCTGTCGTAATCGGGATGGCCCGAGAGAATGACCGGGCCGGTCATCGCATCGCCGAGCTCCCTGATGGCGGCCCGCTCCAGTTCGATGGATGCGCCGTCCAGCGAAACCGCGGCAAGGCTCGTGTCAGCCTCGGTGGCCACGGGCGCCTTGCGTTCGCAGCCAGACAGGACGGGCATCGCGGTCAACACGCCGGCCGCGACTGCCGTGCGGCAAAACATTCTTCTATCCATAACGGTTCCCCTGATCTTGGTTATTATGCGGTCGGTTCGATATTGCTGTTCAGCCTGAACAGGTTGCCGGGGTCGTATTGCCCCTTGATTTTCGCCAGGCGGCCATGTGCCGGACCAAAGTTGCTTGTCGCTGCATCGCCGTCGAAGTCGATGTTGTCGTAGTAGCCGCCCGTAAATGGCGCGAGCTTCGCAAACCAGGCACGCATCATGGCCATGGCCTCGTCGTCCTGTTCGGGATCGGTCCAGCCACCGCCGACGCTGATCATCGTCTCGGCATTGCGGTGCGGAAACGCCGTGTCGAGCTCGCCGACACGCTTGACCGCGCCTCCAGCCGTGTGCGTGAAGAACGCCGCGCGCGGGTCGGCAACGAATGACTCGATCAGCACGTCGATCAATTCCTGCGTAATCTCCTTGACCATGCCGTTCTTGGCGTAAGACCGAATACCATGACCGAAGGTCGCATCTTCATGCGTCTGCAGCACGTTGTAATCCTGCACCTTGACGCCGTCATCCATGATCTTGCCAACATTTCGAAGCGGCTCGAGCTCCTTCTCGCCGATGGCCGGGTCACCGTTGTATACAACCTCCATGACGATGACGCTGGTCCCGTCGGGCATCGTTGCCATCATCGGTCCGACATACATTTCGTCAGAGAGGCCGAGATACCAACCGCCGTAAAAGTCGAGAACATCGCGAGCCTCGGATACAGGCCAAACGATGAGCCCGGAAAGCACGTTTCGGTCAAATGGATAAAGCTCGTACTCGAACTCGGTGACGACGCCGAAGTTGCCGCCGCCGCCGCGGATCGCCCAGAACAGATCAGGCTCGTCCTGTTCGCTGATGCGGTGAATCTTGCCGTCGGCCGTAACGATCTCGGCCGAGCGCAGCACGTCGATCGTCAGCCCGTAGCTGCGATTGAGTCGACCGAAACCGCCGCCAAGCGTGTAGCCGCCAACGCCCGTGTGCGACACGACACCTGCCGTTGTGATGAGCCCGTGTTCGTGCGCGGCGGCGTCGAGCGCACCGAGCAGCGCGCCGCCCTGAGCATAGGCGCGGCGCTTGTCCGGGTCGGCCGTGACCGCGTGCATCTGTGACAGGTCAATCACAATGCCATCATCGCAGCCAGACTTGCCGGGCCAGCTGTGTCCGCCGCCGCGGACTGCTGTCAGAATCTCCCGTTCGCGGGCGAACGTGACCACATTGCTGACGTCGTCGCTATTCATACAGCGCGCAATCAGCGCAGGACGCTTGTCGTGCATGCCGTTCCATAGCATTCGTGCGCTGTCATAGTCGGGGTGGCCCGAAAGAATGACGGGCCCGGTCAACGCATCGCCGAGCTCGCGGATAGCCGCTTTCTCGAGCTCGATTTCGGCGCCGCCGAGAGACACGGCAGCAATGCTCGTGTCGGCTTCTGTCGCTATGGGCGCTTTGCGCTCGCAGCCCGGGAGCATCGGAATAGCCGCGGCCACGCTTGCAGCCAATGCGCTACGGCAGAAGTGACGTCGGTTCATGAACACCCGCCCCAGTTTTTATATACCTATTGCCAGCAATCATAGAAGATTGGCGGGCATTTGCCAGCTGGACAGCTAATGCGTCGGGGCAGCCGCCGGACGCGGCACGGTGCTTTTTCCTAGTGGTTCTCCGGCTTGAGTTCGCGCGACATTAACGCCTGGACGGCCTCGCGAGGAGACGTACCTTCATAGAGTATTTGGTAAATCTGCTGGCAAATCGGCATTTCGATGCCGAGTTCATCGGCAACCTCCTTGACAGCTTCGGCAGCCAGGACGCCCTCGACGACCTGCTGAATCTCTTCCTGGGCCTCCGCAACGGTCTTGCCGCTGGCCAGCGCAAGACCCATGCGACGGTTACGGGACAGGTTGTCGGTGCAAGTCAGGACGAGATCGCCCATGCACGCGAGACCCATGAAAGTCTCTCGCTTGGCGCCAAGCGCGGTGCCGAGCCTGGATAGCTCGACGAGCCCGCGGGTAATCAGCGCAATCCTGGTGTTGGCGCCGAAGCCGAGGCCGTCCGACATGCCGGCCGCAATCGCGAGCACGTTTTTAACGGCGCCGCCGACCTCGACTCCAATCATGTCGTCGGACGTGTATGCCCGGAAGTTGCCACTCGATAACGCCTTGGCAAGGTCTTGTGCGAATGCGGTGTCATTCGCCGCTATGGTCATCGCTGTGGGCAGGCCCTCGGCAACCTCCTTGGCAAATGTGGGCCCAGAGAGCACGGCCATCGGCCTGTCTGCGCCGAGGACCTCTTCGGCAACCACGTGCGGCAATTTACCCGTGTGAAGCTCGAACCCTTTCGTGGCCCAGCATACCCGCGAGTCGTCCCGAAGCAGTGGCTTGATCGTGGTCAGCGTTTCGCGCAGGCCATGGCTCGGCACGACGACGAGGACGTCACGAACCCCGTCCAGGCAGGCCTTGAGATCAGGATTGGCGACGAGATTGGGTGGAAATGCGACGCCCGGCAAGTAGCGTTTGTTCTCGGCGGTGGCGGCCATTTCCTCGAGCAGGTCGAGCTCGAGAATGCCGCCGAGCCGAACGTCGCTGCCGCAGCGAGCAAGCTGCATCGCAAGCGCCGTTCCCCACGACCCGGCGCCGACAACGGCTACTTGCTTTGCAGCAGATTCGCTTATCAGTGCTTCTCCGCCGCTTCGGCTTCCTGTTGCGCCACTTGCTGCCGCGATTGCATGTAAAGCGCGTCGAAGTTGATCGGCTGCAGGACAAACTCGGGGAAGCCGCCCTTCGAGACCGAGTTGGCAATGGTCTCGCGAGCATATGGGAAAAGGATGTTCGGGCAAAAGCTGCCGATGATAGCGCCGAACTCTTCTTCGCCGTAGCCGTCGATTTGGAACAGGCCGGCCTGCTGAACCTCTACGAGGAACAGCGTCGAGTCATCTTCCTTGGCATCGACCGTAATGGTCAGTACGACCTCGTGCAGGTTGTCCTCGCCTTCGACGGCCTTGTGGCTGCTGCGCAGGTTCAGGTCTGTCTGTGGCTTCCATTCGCGAGCGCGAAAAATGTCCGGCGCCTTGGGGGACTCGAACGAGAAATCTTTGACGTAAATCTTGTTGATCGAGAAATGTTTCTGCCCTTCGTTAGTAGTTTCTTCTGCCATGCTGATTTCCTGTTATGACCTTTTACCTTTGCTTTTTGTCTTCTTGCCGGTGACGACCGGAAGACCAGCCTGGCCCCAGGCGGCCATGCCGCCCTTTAGCGTGTATGCGCTTTCGAAGCCTGACTGCCGCAACATCGCGACTGCTTTGGTTGAATTGATGCCCGAATCACACACGGCGATCAGGGGCCTGGACTTGCTCAAATCGTCTTTCTTTGCGTCGAACTCGTCGAACGGAATGTTTTTCGCATTAACGATGTGGCCACGCGAGAATGCCTCCGCGTTGCGAAGGTCGACGATGGCCGCGTCACTGTTGATCAACGTGACGGCCTCGCCTGGCGCTATTGCGACCATGCCACTCGCCTTGCGGCGCAGCTCCGAAAAAATCAGCACGAAAAAACTGATCATGAGAGCCAGCACCAGCAACGTGTGATTGCCGGCGAATTCGAAAATTCTTTCCATCTAGTGTCTGGGGCGGGAGATGAGGCGCCCGGGTTGTGGCAAAGCACGCATTATACCAAACTGCCGGTTCATGAAAGCGCTCGCTTCTCTTACCTTGCTTCTTTTCCTGGCGGCAAATTCCGCGATGACCCAGGAGACCGGGGGCGAGCTGGCCAAAATCAAGGAGCAGGAACTCGAGGAGGTTCGTGAGCGAATTTCGGACCTCAAAAAGAGCATGGACCGCAGCGCCGACGCGCGCGAGAAAATCACGTCCGAGCTCCAGGAGGCCGAAATCGAAATCTCCGAGAAACGGATCCGCCTCCGCGAACTCGAACGCGAGCGCGACTACAGCGCCCGGCGCAAGGACGAACTCGATTTGCAGCTGGCCAGACGAGAAGCTGAACTCGACGAAGAATCAGCCGAGCTGGCCGAACAAGTACGCGCGGCGTATATGAGCGGTAACCAGGAACGCATCAAGTTACTGCTGAATCAGCGCGACCCGGCGACGCTCGGGAGACTCATGGCGTACTACGGTTATCTCAATGACTATCGCAGCGCCAACATCGAAGCCGTAACCGGAGCCATTCGTGAGCTGGCGGAACTGCGCAGCGCGGTTGCCGCCGAAGAGGCGCGCATCGCAAGCCTCGCACGGGAGCGCTACGATGAACTCACGCGCCTGAGCAAGTTCCAGGACAAGCGGCAGGAACTGCTGGCGAGCCTGCAGAAAAAGCTCGAAGACGAAGGCAAGGAGGTCGAAAGGCTGGCCGCGCAGGAAAAAGACCTGACGCGCCTGATAGCCGAGCTGACAACCATCCTGTCGGATTACCCGATCAACTCCGAGGACCCGTTCAGCGAACACAAGGGCAGGCTGACATGGCCGGTTGCGGGCAACTTGCTGCATGATTTCGGTCAGCCCAGGGCGAGCAACCAGCTCAAGTGGAACGGCGTTGTAATCGCCGCACCGCGCGGGCGGGAAGTCCGGTCGGTTTACCATGGACGCGTCGCTTTTGCGGACTGGCTGGCTGGCCTCGGTCTCCTGGTCATTGTCGATCATGGTGAGGGTTACATGACCCTGTATGGTTATAACGAGACCATTCTGAAAAATGCTGGCGACTGGGTAGCTCCAGGAGATGTGATAGCGACCGTGGGCGACAGTGGCGGGCGGAGCCAGTCGAGCCTCTACTTCGAGCTGCGCCAGGGCACCAGGCCGCTGGATCCGCGGCAATGGGTAACCCGGCGCCCGGGGCAATAAATCGTGCGCTGATGTGTGGGAGCCGGTCCGACGCTGTGCTATCGTCAGAATTGCTGTCCAGGCGGGCACCGTGAGCAGGGACGCAGGAGAATCGTATGTTATTGAAAACCAGAGCAATTCTGGTTGTGGTCGTCGGTACCGTATTGGGCCTGAGCCTGTCGTTCAGCGGCGGTTTTCTGGCCGATCGGCCAACGGCCGAAGAACACGACAGGGCCATGGAACAGGCGCTGCTGTTCGCCGAAGTCATGCAGCGCGTCAAGCGAGAATATGTCGAACCCGTCGACGAAACCGTGCTTCTCGACGCGGCCATTCGCGGCATGGTCTCCGACCTCGACGCGCACTCCGAGTTTCTCGATGCTCAGGAATATCGCGACATACGCATCAGCACGACCGGTAGCTACACAGGCATCGGCATCGAGGTGACCGAGCAGGAAGGCGTACTTACGGTCATATCACCGATGGCCGGCTCGCCTGCCGCGAGATCGGGAATTCAAAGCGGCGACGCGATAATTGCAATCGACGGGCACGCGGTTGAGTCTGGCAGCATGCGAGAGGCGATGGGGCGCATGCGCGGCCGGCCAGGAACGAAAATCAGCCTGACTGTAGATCGTGATGGCGAAGCCATCACACATGAAATGCGCCGTGAAGTGATTCGGGTGGCCAGCGTGCACCACAAGCTGCTCGACAATGCTTACGGCTATGTCCGCGTTAACCAATTCAGCGAATCGACCTCGCGTGAACTCAGCCGTGCCATCGACCAGATGCAGGACGAATACGCCGGCATGCTCGAAGGACTCGTGCTTGACCTGCGCAACAACCCGGGTGGTGTGCTCGATGCCGCAGTCGACGTTACCGACCTGTTCCTCGATTCGGGCGTTATTGTCTCGGCCGAAGGCCGCACGGCCGATTCACGCTTCCGGCGCTCGGCGCATCGCGGCGATGTTCTGGACGGCGCGGAGATGATCGTGCTCGTCAATGAAGGATCGGCGTCGGCGTCGGAGATCGTGGCGGGCGCGCTGCAGGACCATGGCCGTGCGACGGTGGTTGGCACGCCGACGTTTGGCAAGGGACTTGTTCAGACGGTCATGCCACTGTCCAAGGGACGGGCAATCAAGCTGACGACGTCTCGATACTACACACCATCAGGCGACTCCATCCACGAGACCGGCATCACGCCCGACGTCTTTGTCGAGAACACGCCGGGTTATCCCGAAATGAGCTTGTCGGGCATCGTCGACCCCGAGAACGACCCGCAACTGATCGAGGCCGTCGAGCGCCTGCAACGACAAAGGGTGATGCACAGCAAGGCGCCATGAGCTGGCGCAAGACCGCTCTCGTAGCAGCCGCGGTGCTGCTGGCCGGCCAGGCCGACTCCGAGTCCCGCCCGCGGATAGCGATCATAATCGATGACCTCGGCTATCATCTCGCAGCCGGTAAGCGAGCAATAGCCCTGCCCGGCCCGGTCACCTTCGCCGTGCTGCCCGAGACACCGAGGGGCAGCGAGCTGGCGAGACTGGCGCATGAGAATGGCAAGGATGTGCTTTTGCACCTGCCGCTCGAGGCCGTCAACCATATAGGCGCCGCCGAGCCGGGCGGTATGGTGCTGGATATGAGCCGCGAGAACTTTCGAGCGACATTCGCCAGCGCGATCGCCGCGGTACCGCATGCGATTGGCGTCAGCAGCCACAGGGGCAGCCTGCTTACGCGGCACCCGGGACACATGGCGTGGCTCATGAAGGAAATTCGCACGCGCGAAGACCTGTTCTTCATTGACAGCTATACGACCCATCACAGCATTGCGCTCAAGCTGGCGGCCGAGGAGGGCGTGCCCGCGACGAAACGCGATGTATTCCTCGACCATGAGCGCTCGGTCGAGGCGGTAGAGCGGGAGCTAGAGCGCCTGAAGGCCAAGGCGCGAAAAAGAGGCCACGCCATAGCAATCGGCCATCCCTTTCCCGAGACGCTCGAGGTGCTCGAAAGGGAGCTGCCGCTGCTGGAGGAACAAGGCTTCGACCTCGTGAGAATCAGCGATCTGCTACACGCGGAATGGAACCGCATTTGATCGACATGTTCTAATAAGAGCATTACGTAAGTGCACCGTCCGATGATCAGAACTCTCGCTTCACCAACGCCGGTATTTTTCATGCTCTCACTCCTGGTCGCGTCGAATGCCGCAGCCCAGGAGGAAGAGGCCGCCCCGAAAGAGGACGTCGCGTGCACGATGCAGTACGACCCGGTCTGTGGGGTTGATGGCCAGACGTATAGCAACGATTGCGTAGCGCGCGTGGCCGGCGTCGAGGTGGCGAGCCAGGGGATGTGTCCGACCGGCGACTCCGGTTGTCCGGAAACCTACGACCCGGTGTGCGGCATCAATGGCACAACTTATATCAATGAATGTTTTGCCAGGTTGTCAGGCGTGCAAGTGGCGGGTCTCGGCGAGTGCACACCAAGCGGGTGCCCGGGTATTGAAGAGCCGGTTTGTGGCATGAACGGCCGGACTTACATCAACCGCTGCGAAGCGGATTCCGAGCGGGTCCCGATCCAGCGCATCGGCTTATGTGATCTCGACAATTGTCCACAAGTGTTTGCCCCGGTTTGTGCTGATGGCGTCACTTATGACAACGCTTGTTCTGCCGAGAAAGACGGCTTCCTGACTTATACGCAGGGAATCTGCAATGTTCGTCCTTGCCCGACGATTTTCGTACCGGTTTGCGGTGCTGACGGCATGACGTACGGCAATGCCTGCCAGGCGGAGCGCCGTGGTATCCGCATCGACTACGCGGGAGTCTGTGAGGGCCAGGGCAGGAACTGCCCGCGGGAGTATGCTCCCGTCTGCGGCATCGACGGCGTCACCTACGAGAACGAATGCCAGATAGAAAACGCCGGCGTGACCAAGGCCTACGCCGGCGCCTGTGCTGGTAACTAGCTGCAGTTAGGGATACGTGTAGCTCGCACCGAAACCGAGCGGCAGGCCGATCGCGTAGTAGATCAGCAGGAACACTGTCCAGCTGGCGAGGAACCAGAGCGAATACGGCAGCATCATGGCGGCCAGCGTGCCGATACCCGTGCCCTTCACATAGCGCTGGCAGTAGACGACGACCAGCGGAAAGTACGGCATCAGCGGCGTGATGATGTTCGTGCTCGAATCGCCCACGCGATAAGCCGCCTGCGTCAGGTCGGGCGAAATTCCCAGCGTCATGAGCATCGGTACGAAAATCGGCGCCAGCAGCCCCCACTTGCCGCTGGCCGAACCCACGAACAGGTTGACGAAACCGGTCAGCAGGACGATGCCGACGATCAGGATAGACGGATAATCCTGCAGGCCCTTGAGCGCTTCGGCGCCCGCCAGTGCGAGCAATGTGCCGAGGTTCGATGCGCCGAACGAATAGACGAACTGGGCAATGAAAAACATGATGACCAGGTAATACGCCATCTGGTGCATCGCATGTGTCATTCCCTGAATGACATCCTTCATGCCCTTGAGGGTTCCAGCCACATAGCCGAACACGATGCCCGGGATCAGGAACAGGAAAAAGATCAGTGCGACGATGGCGCGCATGATCGGAGCCTGGAACGTCGCGAGGTTGCCGCTTGCATCGCGCCATGGCGACGACTCGGGCAAGAGCGAGAAAACGAGAACCACGATGCCGAGCAGCATGACGATCAATGCCCAAATGAGACCCTTGCGCTCCTGGGGCTGCAGCTCGTGCAGCTCGGGGAGGTCCTCCTCGTCGCCGTCGATCGGCGTTCCACTAATGCGCGGCTCGACGATCCGGTCGGTAATCCACCAGCCGAGGCCGATGATCAGCACCGACGACGCGGTCGTGAAGAAGTAGTTATTGAGCGTGTTGACCTCGATCGCCGGGTCCAGCAGCTGTGCGCCGCCCTGGGTAAGGCCCTGCAGCAGCGGATCGAGGGCGGCCGGTACGAAATTCGCCGAGAAGCCGCCCGAGACTCCGGCAAAGGCCGCCGCGATGCCGACCAGCGGATGTCGCCCTGCCGCATAGAAGATCACGCCGCCAATCGGGATGACGAGAACGTAGCCGGCATCAACAGCCGAATGGCTGACGATGCCGACGAGGATGACCATCGGCGTCAGCAGCCACTTCGCCGTGACGTTGAGTAATGCTCGTATACCGGTCGTTATAAAACCGGAGTGCTCCGCAACGCCGATGCCAAGCATCGCGACGAGTACGGTGCCAACGGGCCCGAACTGAACGAAGTTCGTTACGAGGCCGGTCATGAACGTCGTGAACGCGTTGCCGGTAAGCTGGTTGATGATAACGATCGGTTCCTGGGAACGCGGATCGATAAAGCTGAAAGAAACGTAGGACAGCATCCACGACAATACCCAGACGACGAAGAGTAACGCGATGAACAACACTGCCGGATCGGGCAGCTTGTTGCCGATGCGTTCTACGGCGCCGAGAAATCCGCCGTCCCCATTACCGGGAACCTGCACAGCTTGTTCTTGTTGTTCTTCTGACATTCGTTTTCTCCCTTACCAGCCGCAGGATCGGCCTTCGTTCTGTTCCTCGAGATAGCCCATGAGCGGTGCGAAGTAATCGACGATCGCCGACGCGTCCATCTCCTGGGTGCCCGTCAGCTTCTCGAGGGTCTCCTGCCACGGGGCGCTCTGCCCCGCTTCGAGCATGGCCTGGAACTTGGCACCGGCCTCTTCATTGCCAAAGACCGAGCATGAATGCAGGCCGCCCTCATGTCCGGCGATCTCGCACAGCGAGCGATGGAACTGGAATTGCAGAATCCGGGCAAGAAAATAACGCGTGTAAGACACGTTTCCGGGAACGTGATACTTGGCGCCAGGATCGAAATGCTCCTCGGTCCGCTCAACGGCCGGGGCGATGCCCTGGTACCGCTCGCGCATCTCCCACCACCCCTTGTTGTAATCTTCCGGAGAGATCTCGCCGGCGTATACGGCCCAGCGCCATTCGTCGATCAGCTTGCCGAATGGCAGGAACGCGATCGAGTCGAGCGCTTTTTGCATCTGCCGGTTGATCAGGGCCTGGTCACTTTCCTCGGCCGATCCGATCAGCCCGACCTCGGCTAGATAGTCCGGCGTCATGGATAGAACGACGGTATCGCCGATGGCTTCATGGAACCCGCCGTGGGCGCCACCCTGAAACAGCGGATCCTGATTCCTGTAAGCGCCCTGGTAGTAGTTGTGGCCGAGTTCGTGGTAGATCGTGCGCAGCATGTCGGCCGTGGGCTCGATGCACATCTTGATGCGCAGGTCGTTGCCGCCGTCGAGACCCCAGGCGCTGGCGTGACACTGTACTTCGCGGTCACGGGGTTTCGTGAACTGGGATCGCGCCCAGAACGTATCGGGAAGGCGCGGCATGCCGAGCGACACGTAGAAGTTCTCGGCCGAGCGCACCATTTCCTGCGGTGAGTAACTCTTCGCCGTCAGCGTGCTGTCGACGTCGAGGTCGGAAACGCCCGGGTACGGTTCCAGCAGGTCGTATATGGCAATCCATTCCTGCGCCCACATGTTGCCGAGGATATGCGCCGGGATCGGGCCGTCCTGCGGCACCTTGTCTTCGCCGTAGACTTCGCCGAGCTTCGCGCGCACATGGCAGTGAAGTTCGTCATAAAGCGGCTTGACCTGCTCCCAGAGCCGCTCGCTCTCGGTACGAAACTCGTCGGGACTCATGTCATAGTTTGCGCGCCACATTTCGCCGAGGTTTTCATAGCCCAGTGAATTTGCCCCTTCGTTGGCCAACTCGACATAGCGCCGGTACTTGTCACGCATCGGGACAGAAATTTCGCGCCAGCCTTCCCAGAGTTCGAGCAGTTCGTCGTAGTCGCGCACCTGCTGCATCAACTGCTCGAGTTCCGCACCGGGAATACATTCGTTCTCAGAACGGCAATATTTGCCCTCGCCGTACATGCCGGAAATCTCGGTGGCAATCTCCATCAGCTCACGACGTTTCGCGTCATCGTCCGGCGTCGGCAATGACGTGCCGAGCTTCAGCAGGTTGAGCGCGCGCCGCGTCTGCGGATCGAGCTCCATGTCGTCATAGGCCAGTGCCTGCGCAACGGTCTCGCTGTGCCATTTCGCATAGCGCTCATTGGCGAGGGAGCTGAGTATCGCGGTGTCCTGGTTGATATAGGTGGCGCGCACCCAGCCGGCGGCACCGCCCTCCCGGTTCAGCTCCTTCAGTTCTTCGTTGACGCGCGCCACGAACTCTTCGGCCGTTTCGGTGGGCGCGGCCGCGGTCGCATCATCATCTGCTGCCTGCTGCGTGCACGCAGTAAGAGCAATCGCAAGCATGGAGCCCACAAGCAGTTTTACTGTGTGTTTCATGAGTTCTTCCTTACAGATGTTTTTTAGTGCACGCCGTGCATTCCGCGCCTCAAGAGTGGAGAAACGAGTAACACGACCACGCCGACGCCTAGCCCGACGTACATCAGGAATTCAAAAAG
>JABAOE010002430.1_pt7 | contig 45517 bp, 48 predicted proteins | sample 7062141 | NCBI WGS metagenome assembly JABAOE01 (sample SAMN14538627, study PRJNA623070) | marine sediment metagenome | biome: marine biome [ENVO:00000428]; feature: marine pelagic biome [ENVO:01000023]; material: deep marine sediment [ENVO:00002113] | place: India: Gulf of Khambhat ...
TCCACACGCCTGGCAGGCGGTTGCCACCGATCTGCGCGCGTGGGCTATGCGCAAACACGTTGATCATTTCGTAAGCGGAATGATCGTTGGCCGCCGAAGTCTTGAGCAAAGGTTCTGAAACCGGCATCGGTACCGCCGTGCCAACCATCGCCAGCCGGCTAACGAGATCCGGGTAGCTCGCGGCGACTTCCAATCCGATCAAGGAACCCATGCTGTGACCGACGATGGCTGCCCGCTTGACTTCGGCGACGTGCATTAGTGCTTTAATCCATTGCGCCAGTCCGCCAATGTCATCGAGAGCTTCGCCATCGGACTTGCCATGGCTTGGGAGATCAACCGCCAACACATTGTGCCCGTGGTAGGCAAAGTATCGGCTCTGCAACGCCCAAACACTGTGATCGCATGCTGCTCCGTGAATGAAAATTACAGTTGGCAGCGATGCGTCGAGCCCATGATTACCGGTGTATACATAGGTCTTGTGACCGTTGACATCGAGAAACACGTCTACCTCCGCTGATCAGGTTTTTTGGCTGGCGTGCAGCGCACGCGACAGGTCCTCCAGCAAATCTTCTCTGGATTCGATACCGATGGAGAGCCGAACGGTACCTCCGGTAATGCCGGCAGCACACAAGGCGGCATCGTCCATGCGGTAATGTGTCGTGGTCGCCGGGTGAATCACCAGCGATTTGGCATCACCGACATTGGCCAAATGCGAGAATACTTTCAACGTTTCGATAAATTTTCGGCCCGCACTGCGGCCGCCTTTCAGCTCAAAGCTGAATACCGCGCCGCAACCGTTTGGTAACAGTTCTGCGGCAAGCTCGTGATCAGGATGCGACGATAGCTCTGGATAGACCACACGCTCAACGGCATCGTGCTGATCGAGGAAAGCGACCACGGCGCGTGCGTTTTCGATGTGGCGCTGCATTCGCGGTCCAAGCGTTTCGATGCCCTGCATGATCTGGAACGCGTTGACCGGACTCATGCAGGCGCCGAAGTCGCGAATGCCTTCGCGTCGGGCGCGCAACAGGAATGCCGCTGTCGTCGACTCCTCGGTGAACACCATGCCGTGGAAGCCTTCGTATGGCTCGGTGAGGGTCGGAAATTTGCCTGACTTGTCCCAGTCGAACTTGCCGCCGTCGACGAGTAGCCCGCCGATTGCAACGCCATGGCCACCAAGAAACTTGGTAGCGGAGTGGAACAGCAGATCGGCGCCTAGATCAAATGGCTTCATCAGGTAAGGCGTGGTGAAAGTCGAATCCACCAGCAGTGGCAAGCCAGCATCGTGCGCGACGGCGGCAACCCGCGGGATATCGAGTACGTCAAGGCCGGGATTGCCTAGAGTTTCACCGAATATCAGCCGCGTATTTGGCCGAATTGCTTCACGAAAAGCGTCCACATCGCGCGGATTGACAAAGGTCGTCTCGATACCAAAACGCGGTAGCGTGTAGGCAAGCAGATTGTGTGAGCCGCCGTATAGCGAACCAGACGCCACAATATGTGAGCCTGTGTTCAGTAACGTCGCGATGGCGAGATGCAAAGCGGATTGTCCGCTTGCAGTGGCGATCGCGCCAACGCCACCTTCGAGCGCGGCGACACGTTCTTCCAGTGCCGCGTTGGTTGGATTGGAAATGCGCGTGTAGACATGACCAGCGCGCTCCATATTGAATAGCGAAGCGGCATGATCGGTGTCGGGAAACACGTACGAGGTGGTGAAATAAATTGGCTGCGCCCGCGACCCGAATTCGGAATCGGGTTGCTGTCCAGCGTGAAGGCTCAGCGTGTCAAGTTGAAAGGTTTTCGGAGCAGGCATGTTCTAGCAGATTAGAAAGGGTTGACATCAATAGAGCGCGCCGCGCGCAGTTATCGGCCAGACGCTCTCCACCGTATCGTTTCGATAGCCGACAATCCAGTCGTGCAGGCTGACAGTGGGATCGCAATGACCCGGTATGAGCCGCAGTTTCTTTCCGAGTGGCAACCGCGATGCATCGTCGACTTGCAACACGCCGTGTTCGTCAGAAGCACGGAGGTACTCGGCGCCAAGCTCAGCGACCAGCGGCATGCCAGAGTCGACTGACAGGGCCTTGAGTCCGGCATCGACGACGATGCGTCCTGGCTTAGCGTGGCTCATGACCATAGTCCATACAAACAGGCTGTGCAGGAACGAGTGAACCGGTTTGCCGTCTTCGCCTAAATTCCTGGCGTAATCGGCGTCCATGAAAATGTAGGACCCGGGCTGGATTTCGTTATAGATGTTACTGGCGGCTTCCAGCAAATAGGTGCCCGTGCCGGCGCCAGTGACAATCTCGCAGTCGACGCCGTCCTTGCCAATTGCGGCAATGGTTGCACTTACCAAATCGATCGCGCGATCGATCAACTCGCGCCGCTCATCAGCGCTGCGCACGTGCTGCGCAGCGCCTTGATAGGCGTGAATACCTCTGAAGTTTAGGTGACTGTTCGCGGCAACCGCACCTGCCAGTCTGCGCGCTGGCTCGCCAGGCGCGATACCACAGCGGTTTGCGCCGACGTCGACCTCAACCAGTACGTTAAGCTTCACATTAGATTTGGCTGCGGCTTCCCCGAGCGCGGCGACATTCGCGGCGTCGTCAACAAGCACACTCACGCGCGCGCGATGAGCGAGTGCAATGAGGCGATTAATCTTGCGATGGCCGACCACCTGATTGCTCACCATCACATCCGGGATGCCGCCCGCGACCATTGCTTCGGCTTCGGTAACCTTTTGACAGCACACGCCCACAGCGCCATGCGCCATCTGCCTCAGGGCTATTTCCGGACATTTGTGCGATTTGGCGTGGGGGCGTACCCGCACCTTACTTCCTTGCAGGGACGCGTCAAGCCGCTGCAGGTTACTCTCGAACGCGTCAAGATCAAGCAACAAGGCCGGTGTGTCGACTTCAGTTAGCGCCGTACCGACTTCGGCGGGACAGGGTATGTGAAAGCTCATTTGTCATTTCGCTCGTTGTGTTCTGGGAGGCGACGGGATAAATCGAGCACATTTTCCCGCTTCTGAAAGCGATCATCGCATGGTCTGCACGTGCCAACCGACGAGCACCAACACAGTTTTGTGCGGCACCACACTACAAGATTTTAGTCGCGGCCGCGAAGGCAGTCAGTGCGCATGACATTGCCAGCGCTTTCGACTGTCCAATTGTTGCCATAGTTGCCGTAAACGTAACCAAGAACGATGCTCAAGTTCTTCTTCTCGACCGGGTCAGCATACTCTCGTTCCTGCAGCTTTATCTTGGCCTCTTCGTAGGTAACGTGGGACTTACGCCATCTCATTGCTTCGGACGCAAAGGCGCCGATATCATCGCAGGTCATCGTGCCTAAAGGGTAGGGTGCTGCCTGCGCGCTGCAAGCCATGATTAACAAAAACACAGCAGAAAAACATTTCATGTCCAGGTTTATCCGTTAAGTGTGGTTTATCCATGTGCCCGGAGAGAGTAGTATTAACTCATCCTGAGTAACGGGGCATTGTAACCATGTTAAGTGCGCCTGCCACGATCGGACGGCACGTTTTTGTATTGATTAGCCTTTGTGCTTGTATGTTGCCATTTGTATCGCTGCTGCAAGCGCAGCAGGTGCCAGATGGACTTACCCGCGAGCAGGTGCTGCTGGGCCTTCACTACGAGGACCCCGATGTGCGCCGTGGCGCGTATGTGGCTCTGGGCAGCCTTGGCATGAAGGAAGACTTGCCACTTCTTTTCATCGCCCTCTACGACAATGACCCGCTAATTCGACAACTTGCCGAAAAGGCGATCTGGAGAGTCTGGGGGCGCTCCGGGAACGCATTGCATGACCAGATGTATCAACGTGGCGTCGAGCAAATGCGGCGCGGCCAGCTTGCCAGTGCCATCGGTAGTTTTAGTGCACTGATCGGACTGGCACCGGACTTCACGGAAGCTTGGAATAAGCGAGCGACGGTTTACTTTCTCATCGGCGAAGACGACCGTTCCATTGCTGACTGTGAAGAAGTCTTGCAACGGGAACCAAACCACTTCGGCGCACTCTCAGGTTACGGGCAGTTGATGCTGCGCAAGCGCGACTACGAGCGTGCGCTTGGTTATTTTGAACGCGCACTGACGGTGAACCCGAATTTGCAAGGCGTCAGTGAAAACATCGAAGCGTTAAAACGGGCGATCGATAGAGGAAATGGCGATGAAGTTTAGCAGTCTGTTGATAGCTTTGTGTCTGGTGTTGTCAACGAGCCAGGCCGCTGCTGGCGAGTGGGGCACCATCATGTCCCGCGAGCAAGCCTTGCAGCAACTCAACAGCGCCGATAGCTGGGATCGCCGCGAGGGGCTGGCGCGCCTAGCTGAAGTGGGAGAATCGGAAGACGTGCCGTTTATGCTACGGCTGCTGCATGACCACGAACAAATTGTGCGCGGTATGGCGGAGCAAGCTCTTTGGGGCCTGTGGTTACGCACCAACGACGGTGGTTTGAATCGCCTGCTCCAAAACAGCATCGTCATGATCCAGCACAATGAGATCGAGCAAGCGATTGAAAAACTGAACGAACTGATTCTCTACAAACCTGATTTTGCAGAGGCCTGGAACAGGCGCGGCGATGCTTATTCACACCTGGGGAATTTTGATCGCGCTCTGTCCGATTATCAGCACGCAATACAACTCAACCCATATCATTTCGGTGCCATGCAAAGCTGTGGCGAAATCTGGCTAGAACGTGCTGACGCACGGCGCTCGGCGGAGTACTTCCGCCGCGCCCTGGATCTGAATCCGAATTTGTATGAAGTCGCGTCGATTCTCCGTGTGCTCGAAGAGCAGCTCGAGAACGATCGTATCTGATCGGCGAACAACTGCTTCTCCGCTTCATCTGAATTCAAGCGTTTTGTTGTGCTGCGCGTCGGGTAGTTGGACGCCTGTGAGTTGCGGATGGGCCGTGATAGCTGTCGCGTCAATTGTATTTGGTGATCCGGTGTCCGCTGCGGATAGATACCGATGGTGCTTTGCTGTGATCAATGGCGCGGAGACATATAGAGGTCTGCCAGTGCGTCCGCGATACTCCGTGGCCATGCACTGGGGAACATTTCGACTGACCAATGAGCGACTCGATGAACCACCAGCCCAGCTGGCCAAATCGCTTGCTCGCGCCGGTGTTTCGCCAGTCGATTTTTTTCTGATGCAGCACGGAGAGACGCGGATGCTCAATGAGCTTTACCGCGGTGCAGAAAAGCAAGCATCGCGAACACGGCTGGCTGTCCAATGACCGCTCAATCGCCCTTGCAACTCAAGCAGAAAATCAAGGTCTGGGCGCGTGAGCTTGGTTTTGAGCAAACCGGTATAGCGGGGTGCGACTTGTCAAAGGCAGAATCGTACCTGCGCGCCTGGCTCGAGCGAGGCTGGCATGGCGAAATGGAATTCATGACCGCTCATGGCACCCGGCGCTCACGGCCGGCGGAGCTTGTTCCCGGCACCAAGAGCGTGATTAGCGTGAGGATGAATTATCTTGCCGCGCATGCAGCGCCGGCTAATGAAGTGCTCGATGATCGCTACCGCGCTTATGTGGCTCGGTATGCCCTGGGCCGCGACTATCACAAAGTGCTGCGTAACCGGCTCGAGTCGTTGGCGCAGAAAATACGTGGCGAAGTAGCTGACTTTGGCTACCGTGTTTTTACCGACAGCGCGCCGGTCATGGAGGTCGAACTGGCAACCAAAGCCGGGCTTGGCTGGCGCGGAAAGCACACGCTGTTGCTCAATCGTGATGCTGGCTCATGGTTCTTCCTGGGCGAGATATATACCGATCTTCCGCTCCCTGTCGATCGGGCACAGGAAGACCATTGCGGGAACTGCACCAGGTGTATCGAAATTTGCCCAACGCGGGCGATTGTTGCGCCTTACCAACTTGATGCCAGACGCTGCATCTCTTACCTGACGATTGAACACAAGGGCGCTATTCCCGTCGAATTACGGCCGTTGATGGGGAATCGCATCTACGGGTGTGATGATTGTCAGCTTGTATGCCCGTGGAACCGTTTTGCGCAAAAAGCATCACTACCCGATTTTAATGTGCGGCATGAGTTGGACACAGCACAACTGGTCAGTCTCTTCGCGTGGGATGAAAAGACGTTTGATCGCAATACGCGCGGGAGCGCGATTCGCCGAATCGGCCACGAGTGCTGGTTGCGAAATATTGCCTGTGCGTTGGGCAATGCGCCGACAACGCCAGAGGTGACCGAGGCGCTAGAATCGCGCGCCGATCACGCCTCGGCACTGGTCCGTGAGCACGTAGCCTGGGCGATCGGGCAACACCGTGAACGTACCGCGATTGCTTCGGATAAGCAGTTGCGAAGGAATTAAAAGTGGTGGCATCAACATGCGGCAGCAGCAGACAGAGGAACACAATATGTCACGATGGCTAGTTGGTATCGGTCTGGCTTTGGTGTTGACTGGCCTGCTGTGGCCATGGTTGTCCCGGCTGGGGCTCGGGCGCCTGCCCGGCGACATACATATTGAAAGGGATGGCTTTCATTTTTTCTTTCCAATTACCACCGGCCTGTTGATTTCCGTTGTGCTGACACTGATTTTTTGGATATTCAGGCGCTGACGCAACAGGGGGCTCAGTGCTAGAATCGACGCGATCGCCAATCAAAATCCGGAGGAGAACATGAAGCGCGCTCTGTACTTGGTGTTTGCAATCCTGTTTGGATCGTCGGCACACCACGCAATTGCTCAAAAGCCGGAAGACGCAATCAAGTATCGGCAGGGTGTGTTCAGAGTAATCGGTTGGAACTTTGGCTCGATGGCAGCAATGGTGAAAGGCAAGAAACCCTACAACGCAGAAGAATTTGCGCGCAACGCTGAAATCGTGGCGTTCATGAGTAAACTACCGCTCGAGGGTTTCACGCCAGGCTCGGAAACCGGTAAAACTAAGGCCAAACCAGAAATCTGGCTTGAAATGGACGACTTTGAAGCCAAGTTAAAAAAAATGCAGCAGGAGGTCGATGCGCTGGCAAAGGTGGCCAAGACTGGCAATTTCGACAACGCCAAGGACCAGCTTGGCGAAGTGGGGCAGGCATGTAAGGCCTGCCACGACAAGTACCGTAACAAGTAATTTGGATTTCGGGCGCGCCTGGACGCGAGCCAAGTCCCGCACGCAGTGTTTGTATTGTGATGAGGCCGTACCCCGGGGTACGGCTTTTTCGTTTGACCGCTATTAAACTATTGGGCGATGCTCATGGACGATGAACTTAAATCAAGCAGAACCGGGCTGAAGCGCTACGCTTCGCGAGGCCGTCATGATTTTGCGACGGTCGCAGCGATTCTCGATGAAGCCTTTGTCTGTCATGTCGGCTTTGTCGACAGGAAACAGCCGTACGTGTTTCCAATGATATATGGTCGCGATGATCACACGCTTTATTTGCACGGAGCGGCATCGGGGCGGTTGCTCAACGCAGTTGAATCGGCCGATGCGATCTGTATTACGGTAACCTTGGTAGATGGCTTGGTGTTAGCGCGCTCCGGATTGCACTCCTCAGTCAACTATCGATCTGTGGTCATGCTGGGAACCGCGGAAGCGGTCCGCGAAAGTGAGCGGGAAAGCGCTCTGAAACTGATCTTTGATCACGTCGTTCCAGGGCGTTGGGAGACCTTGCGCCCCATCAAACCGCAAGAACTTGAGCAAACCAAGGTGTTGCGGTCGGATATTGTCGAGGCATCTGCAAAGATTCGCACTGGACCGCCGCTGGATGATGAAGAAGATTACAACTTGCCGATCTGGGCCGGGACAATGGATTTTCCGGCAGTCGAGCCGGTGCCAGTCCCGGATGCAAAGCTTGCCCCTGGTGTGGCGCTACCAGCACATGTCCGTAATTGGCGGCGTCCCAGGGCAGCGGGCTCATTCTGAAACTGTGCGCATCAAGCCCGTATCCGTCGGTGGTGGCAAACTGTTCTTAGAAAGTGACTATTGCCCAGGTGGTGACCGCGCAAATGGCGAGGACGATCACGGCGCGCAAGCTGCCCTGTAGCGGTCGCAGCGACGCCGGAATGGTTTTGGCAAGTTGCTTGGTACCGGTGAACATCGGCTTGATCAGGTTCTCTTTTTTTCGCATCAGATAAAAGAGGATAGCAGCAAGGTGAATGCAGATCAGCGTCAGCAAAACCACGGCGTTGGTCTCATGGACAACATTGAACAAATTCGCCGTGTCTTCGGACACGTATTTCCACAGCGGTCCCGTCGTCATGATTTCGTCATCCGCAAACAGTCCGCTCACCGCCTGAACCAGAACGCTCGCGAGCATCGCAAGCACTGACCAGCCACCGAGGGGGTTGTGGCCCGCATACTGTTGTGGCTGTTTACTTACAAGTGATTTTACATAGTGAAGTACTGCTCGCGGACCGCACACAAAGTTCGCGAAACGGGCGGTTGGTGTGCCTACGAAACCCCATACGATGCGGAACAGGACCAATGTGAGTAGCGTGAATCCACCGAGCTCGTGATACTCCATGGCGTTACCACCAATACTTACACTGACGATTTGTGACACGATCAGCAGCACCAGCGCCCAGTGGAACACGCGCACCGGTAGATCCCATACGCCTATCTTGATTTTGCCCTGTTTTTGCTCGCTCATCTGTTGCTACACAAATGCGATAACATCGAAAGTGCTTATTGGAAAACGTGTATTGAACACAAACAACTGACAAGTCTCGTCATCATGCCAAACAGATGATGCCACTCAGCGCGCCTTGGCTGCGCAATCAGACGCCGAGTTGATCGGCCAGATCCGTAAAACTCGTCGCGTTGTAATCGAAGCTGCTGTCTGGTGACAGGTCAAGTTTCTTGCTTGGTGGAAACTCCTTGGGACGCGCAACGAAAGCCGCGCGTAGCCCGGATTGCTGCGCGGCTCGCAAGTCATCCTTGTGTGCGGCTACCAGCATTACCCGCTCCCTTGGAAAGCCGAGCATTTTCGCCGCGCCCTCATAAGCTTGCGGGTCCGGCTTGTAATGGTGGAAAAGTTCGGCCGAGATGATGCAGTCCCATGGCAGTCCAGCATTCTTAGCCATATTGGTCAGCAGTGACATGTTGCCGTTTGAAAGTGTTGCAATGACGAACTTCTTCTTCAACCGTTTGAGGCCGCGCACTGAATCGGGCCACGGCTTGAGTCGGTGCCAGACCCGGTTGAAATAATCCTTGTCCTCCTCCTTCAGGCCATCAATGTTGAACTTCACCAGCAATTCGTCGAGGATCAGCCGGTGCAACTGGTCGATATTCATCCACGCAAGCTCGCCGTGGCGCACGCGGTCCATTGCAGGCGCGTATCCGGCACGCCAGGCATTCGCAAAGCGTGCCCAGTTGAATTTGATGTTCTTGCGCTCACCCAGGGCGCGTCCTTCCCGCGTAATGCTGCCGCGCCAATCCACTACTGTCCCGAATACGTCAAATACGAGCGCATCGATTTTTTGCATCAGAGTATCTCCGAACCGTTCGAGAATGCAGTTGATTATATTGGTGCTGGGGGCAGGAGTGGCGCTTATATTACGAAAAGCGGGAGCATCTGTGATGCTCCCGCGTCTTCACGGTTCACTGGGTCAGAAGGATGCGCTGAAGAACAGGGCAATCGTCCTTCATGACGCTAGAAATTTCAGTTCCGTGGCGTGCCGCCCATGATGAACTTGACTCCGACCCAGGCGGCGAGCGGGGCACCCGGGGCAAAGAAGGTTTCATCTTCCCAGTTGTTCGGGTCGGTAATAAAGTTTCCGCTGGCATCGAACGAATTCTCCGCGAGAATACCGGCTGTTGAGTAATCTTCGTCAAACAGATTATTGATACGCGCGAAGATCTCCCAGCGATTGCTTACGCGGTAGCGCGTAGTCAGGTTGACAACCGTGTAACCGTCAACTTTTCCATTTTCGTTGTGCAGGTTGTTTTCGTTTCCGTGAACATATTGATCCGAAAAGTTCACCAACGTTGCGCCGATGGACCACGCATTGGTAACGAAATAGTTCCCGGTAAGCTTCAGTTGATGCTCCGGGATGCCGGGGATTTGATTGCCCGGGCTGACCAGAATCTCGTCCGCATTCGGGCAGCCAACGCCCGCGCTGCTGTTTGCCTCGGACACAAGGCACGCCGACGATTCGAAGGTAGCGTCGACGTAACTGTAGTTAGCCGACCAGGTGAACGAACCGTCGCTGCCCCCGGCAAGCCCAAGTTCCAAACCCTGACGCTGCGTTTCGCCGAAATTCGTGAAGTAGCCCTGGCTGGTGGCAGCGCCAGCAGAAACGAACAGGATGTCGTCCTTGTTGACCGACTGAAACAGCCCCGCATTCCAGGAAATGCCGCTCGTCAGCACGCCACGCAGTCCTGCCTCAATCGTCTGCGATGTAACTTGCTCGAGGAACGGATCGGCAGCCATTGAATTCGGCAGTGAACAAGGATTGGCACGATCGGCGCAACCCAATTCGATTGGTGTGGGAGCTCGGTTACCCTGACTCCAGCCGCCATATGCGGTCATTGCCGGATTCACAACGTAGGTCAGGCCGACCGCCGGATTGAATTTCTTGTAGGTGTAGTCCGCATCCAGATTGGGCGGGACGGGTGTAATGCGGTCATCCGCTTTCACGGTGGTGTGGTTGTAGCGGCCCGATATGGTTGCCGTCAGGGCGTCAGTGAATTTGTAGCTGTCGGTGAAGTACAGACTCGCCGTCCGAGTTTCGCCCTCCAGGCTATTCTCCAGTTCCACGTCCTGAAGGTCGCCCACGCTGCGATCAGCATTAAAGGTGTTTCCTTCTTGCTCGGTCTGGACGAAGTCCGAGTCCGAACTGTCAATCGTCGCACCGACAGCGAGGGTATTGCGCTCGGCAACGTGGCTGGTTTGTACGCCCAAGCCATAACTGCTCTGGTCCGTCCGAGTGCGATTCAATACACCCTCGGGATCTGCCGGACCGGTAAAGTCGTCGTTCACATCGCCGTTGAGGGTCTTGGTTTCGTTGCCGCGGTAGTAGGTAAGCCCCGAGAGCAACCACTCGTCACTTAGCCAATGACTGGCGTTGAGCGCAACCATGGTCATATCGTTCTCGGTGATGTCGGGATAGGTATAGATTTGGTCCCGCCGCTGTTGCAGCATGCTGTTAGGTAGCACGCCATTGCCGGTCAGGTCCGTATCCCCGTGGGTGATCGAGAGGTCAAAGTCAGTCGTGCCCGATTCCCAGCCAACCTTGCCGAAGAATTGCCGTACCTCGGAGGGAGAGAAATCACGCCAACCGTCTTCCTCAAAGTAGTTGAGCGCAAAGAAATAATCAACCTTGTCGTTGTAACCACCCCATGCCGCATCGGCTTGTACGCGACCCCAGGAGCCGCCGGAAAGTTGCCCTTCGAAACCGGGATAGTAGGCGCCGCTCTTGGTGCGAATCTCAATTGCACCGCCAAGCGTATTCAAACCGAACACAGGATTCGAGCCGGGGACGAGTGTCATTGTCGAGATTGCATTCTGGGGTATCAGGTCGTAGTTGACGACGTCACCAAATGGTTCGTTGATGCGTACACCGTCCTGGAATACGGAAAGGCCCTGAGGCGCACCCAGCAGCGGGGACGATAGATAGCCGCGGTAACTCAGATTGGGCTGATAGGGGTTGTTTTGAACTTCGCTGACGGAGACCGACGGCAGACTTTGCAGCATGAAGTCCGGCAGGTTGACTGCCTGCGTTTCCCTTATTTTTTCATCGGTCACGACCTGCAAGTTGGAAGGGACCTCGTTTACAGGAATGCCCAAACCCGGAACCGGGGTGGTGCCGACCACTTCGATTGTCGGCGCTTCGAGCGAAAACTGGGTTCCTTCCTGGGCAATTGCAGCGCCCGCTGCAAAAGCAGCGATGATAGTTAAAGCGCCGCGTACAGCGGGCGACATGTGACCGAGCCGATACATGAGATTCTCCTCCCTCGTTCTTTTCGAAACTTGCGGCCCCAACCTCGTCTGAATCACCGGGCATTTTGTTGATTCAGTTGGGAATTTATGAAAGAGTGTAAATCTAGAGTGAACTGCGTGCGGCCACACAGAGCCATGTTCCCGTAGTGGGTCGGGAATCTTTCCTGACACGTACGTCTGCGCACCCGTGCTTGCTCCGCAGGCAAATGTGATTCGACTGGCGTCGTGCGAGCAGGAGCAACGCGGAATAACGAAATATGTGCAAGACTGCGATGGCTATCAGAAGCGGATATGCCCGGACCTCGGGCAATTTGATCGCCGTTAAATGCGGATTCAGCGGGAAAAACAGTGCTGGCGCGCATGATTGGCGATCACTTCGCGGCAAGTTGGGCGTAGACTCAAAAAAAAGGATGCACAATGACCATCGGCCTTTGTCCTGGACCACCATGTGAAAGATTGCCGGCACGCTTGTTCCTGTAATCGGGCTGCGACGACGGTGCCTTCACGAGAGGAAATCCAGTGGCGTGGCTAGTATGATCTGCAGCTAACCGTAACCCGATAAATCTTAAACGTGTCGGACAACAAACTTCATTCTACGCGATTGACGACGGCTGACTCCGTCGGATCCGAGCTTATCAGTCCCTCTGTAAAGTTTGATCTGATTGTTGTCATTGCAGTCACCATCAGCACTTTCATCGTGTCCAGCCTGCTCGAACTCAATGAGCGCCTGATCGCCCTGACGCGTCCGCTTGAGGCCTACCAGATCGATGAGCTGCCAACCACCCTGGTGGCAATGATCGCTGCGTTGGCGTGGTTTTCCTGGCGCCGCTCGCGCCAGTTGATTGAGCAAGCCAATCTGCGCCTGGCGGCACAACGTGAGCTCGCCGATGCGTTGGCGGAGAACAAGCGCTTGTCGCAGCGCTATTTGCAGGTGCAGGAAGAAGAAAGGCGCTTTCTCGCACGTGAATTGCACGATGAGCTTGGCCAGAGCCTGAACGCAATCAAAGTCGATGCGGTCAACATTCGTGACGCCGCAACCGACGCTCCTGAGGTCAAGCGCAGTGCGCAGGCCATCATTGACGTTTCGAGCAAGGTATACGAGGTGGTGCGCACGTTGTTGCGCCAGCTACGCCCAGTGGCTCTCGACGAGCTCGGGCTTGCCAGCGCCGTACAGTACTCAGTTGAGGAATGGCAGCGACGTCACATTGGCATCGACTGCTCCCTCTCAATTGAAGGCGATTTCGATGACCTGACAGAGGACATCAATATCACCGCCTACCGCTTTGTGCAGGAGTGTCTGACCAACGTGGCGCGCCACGCTGAGGCAACACATGTCACGGTCTCGATGCGCCGTAGCGGCAGCCAGCCAAGAACGCCGAAGCTTGAGCTGGCAGTTGAAGATGATGGGCGCGGCGTCGATCGGGCCGTAACCGGGGATGGACTCGGACTGATTGGATTACGCGAGCGTGTCGAGGCGCTCGGTGGCCGTTTCCGGATCGAGGGCCAGGCAGGCGCGGGTACGCGGGTGTTTGCTGCGATACCGCTGGCAGCGGTGTCGCCGGAGGTGGGTCTATGAAAGAATCGCAACAAGCATCCTCGAAGTTGCGCGTGATACTGGTCGATGACCACGCGGTGGTGCGTGAGGGTTACCGACGTTTGCTCGAGCGCACCCCTGACATCCAGGTTATTGCCGAAGCGGCTAGCGGCGAGGAAGCCTACCGACTGATTTGCGAGCAACTTCCGGATGTGGCGGTGCTCGACATCAGCCTGCCTGGGCTTGGTGGCATTGAGGTTACTCGCAGGGTCATTGCACGGCTGCCCCAGCAAAAGATTCTCATCTTCAGCATGCACGAGGACACGGTGTTTTCGTCGCGGGCTCTGCAGGCGGGTGCGCGTGGCTACGTGACCAAATCGGCCGCACCCGAAGTGCTGATTGAAGCAGTTCGGCTAGTGGCGGCCGGCAAGCTCTATATCAGTCAGGAGATGGCGCAGGAGCTTGCGATCCAGATGATCCCGGGACGTGAGAAGCCAATCGATGCGTTGTCAGCTCGCGAGTTCGAAGTCTTTCGATTGCTGGTCGCTGGGCACACGCTGCAGGAAATTTCGGAGATCATGCACTTGTCTTACAAGACGGTGGCCAATTACCAGTCCAGCATTCGTCAGAAGCTCGACGTGAGCAATACCGCACAGGTGGTACGTATTGCCTTGAACCACGGCATGATCTCCAGCGTTCCTGCCGAAGACGCCTCTGCAGGTCCCGCTGAGTAGCAAGCCTTTGCAGGCTTGTCCAGAGCGGCCAATCGACATCTGGTTGTTTGACGGTGTAGCCGGCGGCCAACCGCTGGCCAAATGGCGCTACTGCCAGATCTTCGGTTGGCCCGCCGACCCGTCGGAAAACAACGAATAATTAATCTATTACAGCCTTCTTTTTGAGGTCTGTCGCCGCCCGGTGACGGAAATGTGCGTGCCGTTGGGAAAATTTCCCGAGCGTGGCGGGGATTTGTCCCTGAGCCGGTTCGCAATCGTCGACGTACACTGCTCCCGTAGTACTCCAGATGCGCATTGAATCCTCCTGTTGATTGGTTGCGGCCGATATCCGATCGGCCGTTTTTTTTGAGGTCAGTGCCGGCTTAATAACAGAAAAGCCGTTTTACAACTGGAATTCGCGCACTTCACCTGCGTTGAGTTCATGAATTTCTCCGGTGATGCCAATCCGGATCGACTTCCGAGTTGATGGCTCGGTGCTGATCCGCGCCGAGGTGCGTGTCACGTGCAATCCGAGCAGATGTTCCCGGTAGTGAATGTTCAACGTGAGGCTGTTTAGCCCCTTGGGCAGGCGCGGATTTAGCCATAACACGTCACCACGAGTTTCGATTCCGGTAAAGCAGCGCTGAATCAGATCCACTGTTCCCGCCATGGCGCCAGTGTGTATGCCCTCCGGCGTCGTGCCGTGCTGGATGTCGTTTATGTCGCTTCTCAGTAGCTCGATGAACAACGGCCACGCTCCAGGGCGGTCTGAACGTGCCAACACCCAGGAGTTGACCAAACGACTCAACGATGAGCCGTGCGAGGTGCGACGAAGATAATACTCAACATTGCTCGGGATCGTGTCGTACTCGAAGCGATATCCAAGGTGAACCAATAACTCTCCGAGCTCTTCCGCGGAGAACAGGTAAAAGAGCATCAGCACATCGGCTTGTTTGGAAACTTTGTAGCGGTTCGCCGAGTCGTTCTCCGCTTCGAGTATCCGGTCCAGCCGTTCAATGTCACCATATTTGTGGCGATAGCGATCCCAGTCAAACTCTTCCAGCTGATCGTATCCTTCGAACTGGCTGATGATGCCGTCACCGTGGAAGGGAACCGTCATCTTACAGGTGATGTCTTTCCAGCGCTGGATCTCCTCTTTTTTTAGGTTAAGCTCTTCAAACAGTTCACTGCGGCGTTCCTCGTCCAGGAGGTCCAGCACTTCGATGGCGCGCTCCAGAACCCAAACCGCCATAACGTTCGTATACGCGTTGTTGTTCAGGCCGCCCTTTTCCGAATTGGGATATTTCTCGTGGTATTCATCCGGGCCCATAACACCTTTGATTTCGTAACGCTTGGTTTTCTTGTTGTAGGTTGCGATGCTGGCCCAGAACCGGGCGATCTCCAGCATCATCTCCGCGCCATAGTAAACCAGAAACTCCATGTCGCCGGAGGCCTGGTAGTATTGCCAGACGTTGTAAACGATTGCGATGTTTACATGCCGCTGCAGCCGGCTGTGATCGTCGATCCAACGGCCGGAAATGGGGTTCAGATGCACTTTCTGGGTTTCTTCGCTGCCGTCGCTGCCGCTCTGCCATGGATACATGGCTCCCTCATAGCCTGCTTCTTTTGCGCCAGCGCGCGCGGCGTCGAGTCGACGATAACGGTAGAGTAAGAGGGAGCGAGTGACTTCTGGGATCCGCAGGGAATAGAAGAAGAACATGAACATCTCGTCCCAGAAAATATGTCCGCGGTAAGCTTCACCGTGGAGCCCTCTGGCCGGCACTCCCACGTCCAGGCCGATGGTGTGGGGCGATATGGTCTGCAGGAGATGAAAGATGTGAAGCCTAAGCACCAGTTGGGCCTGGTCTTTGGCTCGTACCTCCACATCGTAACGACGCCAAAGGGAGTGCCACGCGCGGGTGTGGGAATCCAAGAGCTCCGTGAAGCGTCCCGCCCTTGAAACAGCTTCCTGGGCGGCCAGTGAGCACTCGGAAATTGCAGCGTCTCTGCAGGTATAAAGAGAGACGATCTTTTCTACTTTGAAAGTTTTTCCCTTGGCCAGGTCAAACTCGAGCTCTTGACCGACGACTTCCTTTTCTTCATAGCTGTGGATTTCCGGTGTCATCCGCTTACCGTTCAAGAACATCCGGGTCCTCGCCGCTTGAGCCATTTCGATGCGGGACTGTACGGTTCTAACTACCAGATAAACGGAGTCGTCACCTGCCTTTCCCAGGTTGAGCGTCTCCAGGTGTTTCGAGTTGAGTTGTTTGTAACGATCCACCCCCGCATTGATGACGGAGCCGTCTAACTCGGATTTGATCCTCATCTTTCCCGACCAGTTCTCCGACGAGATGGCGGTCTCCATCGCCGCAAGGTGGGGATCGGCCATGTGAACGAGGCGCCGGGTCGATAAGGTGAAAATGTTCCCCTGTTTGTCGCGAAAGCGAATGTCACGATTGAGAAGACCGTTCTTCAGGTGCAACTCCTGTCGATAGGAGAGGATTTCCACTGCCAGGAGATTGAACCATTCGCCGCCTTCGGGCTTAAACGTAAGATGGAGCCAGTTGGGAAAGTTGACCAGATCCTCGTTAACGATGGGACGTCCGGCGATATCGGTGATGAGCCGGTTAAAGCCTCCGGCTAGGTACGTGGCCGGGTAATGCACCGTGCTGGCCGTCGCTTCCGCGGCGGCCCCGCGGGTTGCAAAGTATCCATTTCCGAGAGTACAGAGAGCTTCCCTCAGGCGCTCCTGTTCCGGGTCGAACCCATCGTATTCAAGTATCCACTCGCTCATCAGGACCCCTGTTTCACAAGACCCATTAAAGATTTTAAAAACTGTCCGACTTCATCCGTGTCTTTGAGGGTGTAGGAAGCCCGCGTGAACTTGGTCGTATCCGTTACGAGTATTCCTATCCCGCGTTCTTCCAGAACTCGAAACGCGTCTTCGTCCGTCGTGTCGTCGCCCAGGTAAAACGGCATGACATTAGATCCATCCAGTTCCAGGGCTTTCAAGATCCACAGCACGGCCTTGCCTTTGTCCCAGTCAATTTTGGGTCGAATCTCAAAAACCTTTTTCCCATGGGTTTTGCGGAGGGTGGGGTTTTCCGTCAGCAGCTGATCCACCATGGCTTCCATGCGGGGAACCTGGTCTTCGGAGACCAGACGGTAATGAACGGAGATGGAAAATCCCGTGTGTTCGACTAGGGAACCTTCAATTGGCTTAACCAGCTTCGAGATCTCCTTGTAGACCTTATCAATGGCGGGCAAGAATCCCTTTCCCGCCTCGTGAATAATTTGAGACCGGCCGGGGCAGGCAATATCAAATCCATGGCTTCCCGCATAGATCAGTTCGTCGAGCTTCACAAAGTTGAAAACCTTGGGTCGCGCGCGTCCGCTTACGATACCGACGGTCAGCGTTTTTGCGAGCTGCTGAACGATATCACGCATTTTTTCAGTCATGACGGCGTTATCCGGTTGTTCTACGATGGGGGTGAGGGTCCCGTCGTAGTCGAGAAAAACCACGGCTCTTTTATTTTCGATTCGTTGGCTAATTTCGTCGAGGCTCTCCAGGGCGGATGGAAGGTTGGGACCATGCTGCACAAACCACTCGTCGATGCGGTCAAGGGTCATTTCACCAAGGTCACTCACCACGAGATCGGCGCCGTTATCTTTTAAGCTAGCCGGATCTCCATGACGGTCGACCCCGATGACCAGCCCAAATTTTCCCCTTCGGCCTGCCTCTACCCCCGAAATGGCGTCTTCGACGATACCGGATCGATCCGGGGAGACTCCGAGCAACTGGGTACTCTTGATAAATATGTCCGGGTCGGGTTTGCCCTTGAGCCCCAGGGATTCGGATACGGCCCCATCCACCCGTGCGTCGAAGAGAGATTCCAGGCCGGCGATCTTGAGCACCGCCTGGCAGTTTTTACTGGAAGAGACGATGGCAGTCTTGATTCCCTGGGCTCGGAGTTTTTTGATGAGATCCACCGTGGTTTGAAAGATCTCGGCTCCGTCCCGCTCAAGGATCTCGCTGAATTTGAGGTTCTTTTGATTTCCAAGCCCGCAGACAGTTTCCAAATCGGGTTTGTCTGAAGGTTCTCCTCTGGGAATGTGAATGTTGCGGGACTCCAGAAAGCTCTGCACGCCGTCGTAGCGTGGCTTACCATCCACGAAGGTTAAGTAATCGGTGGTGATATCGAATGGCCTGAATAGCTCCCTATCCCGTTGTTCTCTCTTTTTGAGGTAATTATCGAATAGTTCTTTCCATGCCGTGGCGTGGACCTTTGCAGTATCCGTGACGACGCCATCGAGGTCGAAGATTATCGCGTCGTAGTGATGCTGACTCAAAGCAACGGGCTCCTATGGATGGAATGAGACTAAAGCGGTATGGCGAGAAGCAGTACGAACATTAAAAAGATTCACCGGGAATGAATAGTAGAGAGTTTCCTTCAAATAGATTAAGCGACCATTTCGCGTAGCAAGGAGTCGGGCGGGGACTTCAGACGCAAATCAAATCCTTTCAATGGTTTAATGATACCACCGGCCTTCCGAAGGTACAACAAATTTCTTTAATATCTGGGGAGTTCCGTGAATCTTAACTTAAAGAGGCAACAACCGCTGCTAGAGGGGGCCGAAGCGTCGCACGACCACGCCCGTGATCCAAACGGCTGTCAGGTAGCCAACGGCGAGTCCCCCTAACAATATCATCCAGGGAAGAAATCCAAGGGGAACAACACCGAAGAGTCCGGCCAGAGGCGTATAAATGATCAGCAGTTGAAGCCCCAGGCTTACCGCAACTGCTATCAAGAGCCATTGGTTGGACCATAGCGCGGATCGTTCACGATAGCGCAGCATCCCAAGCACGGCAAATTCCTGGAGCGGGAACGCGGTAAAGACCGTGGTGCGCGCCGTGGCTAGATCAATGGTAAGGCAAAAATAAAAGCTGAGAAGAATGATAATCGTTTGTACAACACCGATGCTTACAATGGACGCGAACATGCTACTTCCCAGAACTTCTCCGCGGCGCGGCGGCTGCTTCATGAGACCCGGCGCAGCCGGGTCGACACCCAACGCCACGGCGGGAATGCCATCGGTGACCAGATTGATCCACAAGATCTGCACTGCAGTTACGGGAAGGTAACCAAACAAGGAGGTGATTAAGATAGTGAGAACCTCCGCAAAGTTCCCGATGAGGAGGTAATTGACGAATTTCTTGATATTGGCGAATATTCGTCGCCCTTCTTCGATGGCAGCCACAATGGTGGCGAAGTTGTCGTCCAGAAGGACCATGTCCGAGGCGTCCCGGGCAACCTCGGTCCCTCGTATTCCCATGGCGATCCCTACGTCGGCTCCCTTGAGGGCCGGCGCGTCATTGACGCCGTCACCGGTCATAGCGACCACGTCACCGGGAGCCTGGAGGGCTTTCAAGATTCGGAGCTTGTGTTTGGGTTCCGCGCGGGCATAGATATCGACCCGTTGTACGGTTTCTCTCAATGCAGCCTCGTCCAGCCCATCCAGGTCGCCGCCTTCAAAGCACTCACCGTCGAGACCCACATCCCGGGCGATGGCCTTTGCGGTGATGCGGTTGTCTCCTGTAATCATGGCCACTCGAATTCCCGCCTCGGCGGCGGCGGTCATGGCGAGCTTCGCCGCTTTGCGGGGAGGGTCACTGAGCCCGGCAAGTCCCAGAAAAGTAAGATTCGACTCTGCCTCCGCACGGTTCGTGCCGGAGTTTTCTTCTTTGTATGCCAGAGCCAGGACCCTGAGGGCCTGGTTCGCAAGATGTCTATTGACTTCGAGGATGCGATTCTTTTCCTCGTCCGTGAATGCGACGGCACCATCCGGCGTGTGGAAATATTGGCATCGGTTGATCAGTACTTCCGGCGCGCCCTTGGAAAAGACAAAGTGATGTCGATCGTGCTGGACAATGACGCTCATCATTTTTCGTTCGGAGGAAAATGGAATCTCATCGACCCTCACATAGTCTCCCATGGGGATCTTGGCCTTTTGGGCGCCGGCGAGGAGAGCGGTTTCCGTGGGGTCACCCTGGTACCCAGAGGTTGGTTCATGGGTGGCGTTGTTGCACAGAGCGCCCGCCAGCAGGGCGAGGTTGTATTGTTGTCGGGTCGGTCGACCCTGGTCCAGAAACTCTCCGTCGTGGTCCATGCTGCCCCCGGTGACTTCCAGAAAATGACCGTGCCAGTAAAGGGATCTGAGCGCCATCTGCCCCTCGGTGATGGTCCCGGTCTTATCGGAGCAAACCACTTGGGAAGAGCCCAGAATCTCCACCATGGGCAATGCGCGCACGAGGCAGTTCCGTTCCAGCATTCGTTGGGTGCCGAAAGCGAGGGCAAGGGTCAATACCACCGGTAGGCCTTCGGGAATGGCGGCTACGGCCAGGGCCACCGCGGTGACAAAAACATCCAACAGACCCATTCCTGCCACGAGCAATTGTAGGAGGACGATCAACCCGATAAGGACGCTGATGATTGCGGTGATTCGCTTGCCCAATTGTGCCACCTGACGCTGAAAGTGGGTAGGGCCTTTCTCCCTGATTTGTATCTCTTCAGCGATCATTCCCACCTGCGTAATCATGCCGGTTTCCGTGACCATAAATCGTCCGCGTCCACCAACCACCACCGTGCCTGAGTAGGTCATGTTGGTTCGTTCAGCCAGGGCGGTGTTTTCCGGCAAGTCTTGAGGACTCTTGGCTACCGCCAGGCTCTCACCGGTGAGCGCGGACTCATCCAGTTGCAGGTCATAGGCCTCGGTGATGCGCCCGTCGGCGGGTACCCGATCGCCCTCTTCCAACAACACGACATCGCCCGGTACCAGCAGGGAGGCGTCCGTTGTAATTCTGCGCCCGTCGCGTAACACCGCGGAAATCGGTGCGGCGAGACGTTTCAAAGCCTCGATGCCTCGATGTGCCCGAGTGTTTTGTATAAAGCCGAGCATTCCGTTGATCAGTACGATGGCCAGTATCAGGGCGGCATCGACATTGTGGCCAGAGGCGGGGCTCGTGGCTGATACAACAAAGAGCAAAAGGGCCGAGGCCAACAGGATCAGGATAAGCGGACTCTGGAATTCGTTTAGAAAAATTTTCAAGAGGGAAACCGGCGGCGCCGCTTTGAGCTGGTTGGGGCCCAGCCGTGCGAGGCGTTGAGCTGCCTCGTTGCTGGAGAGTCCTTGTGAGGAGGTGCCGAGGTGTTCCGTCACCTGGTTACTAGAAAGGGCGTGCCAAGGCGCATGAGGAGCTAGGGCCATGACGTGATATCCAAGTGCCTATCCGGGAAGATTCCCCAAAAACCGCAGCCAGTCCCTGAGATGCAAGGGGTGTCCCATGACTGCAACAGACGAGTTCCCCGACCGACCGCCATTCAGGGAACCGTTATAGCTCAATGAGACGACCGAACCACCAGAACGGGATTGTCAGAGTAGTGAACGATTCGGTCGGTGACACTTCCCAGGACCCAGCGCCCAATTCCAGATCTGCAATGAGTGCAGATGGCCACGAGATTATCGTGTGTGGCCTGGATGATGTCAATGATTTTTGCTGCGGGGTTTCCCCAAAGGATCAGATAAGAAACGTTTGCAAGTCCTTGACCTTGCAGTTCCCCTGCTTTCATCTCGAGGTAGGTTTTCGCCTCCGAGCGCATCTTTTCGAAGATGTATTCCACATAGGGGGGTTGACCGAGGGCCAGCTCGTCCAATACCCGAACCATGAGCACTTCCAAACCCAGGCCTTTCGCCAGAGTCACGACGTGGGGCAAGGTCAGCTCTGCCATTTTTGAACCGTCCAGAGGGACGATGATCTTTCTTAGCAGAGGCGTTTCACTCAAAGGAGTCTTGTCCGTTGCTCGGACCAGCAACAGGGGGTTGCGAGCCGCATGCAGTACTTTGTCCGCTGTGCTCCCCAGAAGCCAACGCTGGACACTGGAACGACCGTGGGTCGACATGGCAATTAGCGTTCCCGGGTCATCCGCGGCCAGGTCCGTGATGACCTCAGCCGCCTTTCCAATTTTTGCACTGCAGGTGACTCTTGGCGGATCCGGGAATGAGTTGGCGACCTTTTCCAGATAGTTGATGCTGTTGTTCCTCATGCTTTCGCTCACCTGATCTACGTACCTCCCACGTTCGGGGTCCGAGAAGGCTGTGAGCACATCGGGATCGATGGTCTGAAGCAACTCCACGTCGATATGAAGAGCTTCCACTACGGCTCGAGCGGGAGGTAGCACGCGTTCCGAACGCTCGGAACCATCCAATGGCACCAGGATATTGGTGAACATTTGCATTGCCTCCTGCTTTTTGTAATCAGTGGACGGATCGTTTACTAAGAGATTCGTTTTTCCTCCCTCCTTCGGTAACAAGGAAACGCACAAAGGATGCCAGTGCTTTAGCACCCAAACTCTTTGAATTTGCTCGATGTTTTAATTGTTCATTCTCAATCTTGGGAAATTTCTTATAATGGAGTATATTTGGAGCAATAGAGGTGGCGAAGAGATATCTGTTGCATCGATTTCACAACACTGGGCGGTTCTGCAGGGGGCGTTGAGTAATCTTGGGGAAAAGAAACAATTCCTGCTCGATATCCATTTCAATTATCTTTAGGTTGTTTGATATTATTGCGATGATGGCTTCCCACCCCTGGGATAGAACTTATGGTTTTTCTTACCGGTGGGAATGTTTGTTTGAAATTCAAATACCAAGTATTTATAAGATCAGCTTTTAACTGCTGTTTTTGAACGATCACATTGGCATGGAATGTGCGGTTGAAACCAGTCGAAATACAAGTTTTAGCTCTCGACCATGAATCGGAATTATTTCACTCTGCTCCAAAAGCTTGATCCTATTTTCACAATCCCGTTAACTAAGGTGCCATCGGATCGAGTGGTCTGCTGGACTTCGAATAGGAGGTGTGAACCATGAAGGTGGCCAACCTGATGACGACCAATCCAGTGAGTGTTACGCCTGACGATTCCATACAACAGGCACTGGAAATCATGGATGAGGAAAACTTTCGCCAGCTGCCCGTGACCAATGACAAGGAGCTTATCGGGATCATTACGGATCGGGATATTCGGTCGTTTCTCGGTGGACGCAGCCTTAGCTACCTCGAAGAGCAGGAAGTCGCAATGAAAACCAAGGTCTCTGCGGTGATGACCGATAAGCCCATCACCCTGACCCCGGATGATGAGCTGCGGGAGGCAGTTGAGCTTTTGATCGAAGAGAAGGTAGGCGGGATTCCTGTGGTCGATCCGGAGATGGGGTTAATGGGTATCATCACCTACGTGGACGTGCTGCGCGGCTTCCTGGAACAAATGGAAGAGTAGCCCATCCGGCGCCACGCGATTATTAACGATTTTTCCAGAGGAGACGACTATGGCGGTTCCGCTGCAGATTACCTTTCGCAACATGGATTCTTCCGTCAGCATTGAGGATGAGATTCGTGATAAGGCATCCAAGCTGGAGCATTTCTACGATCGAATCACTAGCTGCCGGGTGGTTGTAGAGGTTCCCCACCGGCACCACCACAAGGGGATTGTCTATCACGTGCGCGTAGATGTTAAAGTGCCCGGTTGGGAAGTCGTGATCAATCGAGAGCCCACGCAGCACAGCACCCATGAAGACGTTTATATTTCCATTCAGGAAGCCTTTGACGCCGCTCGTCGGCAGCTGCAGGACTATGTCAGGCGTCAGAGAGGTGAGGTTAAGGGGCATGAAGGGTCGCCCCTGGCCCGGGTGAGCAAGCTCTTTGCCGAGGAAGGATACGGTTTTTTAGAAACCCCTGATGGTAGAGAGATCTATTTCCATCGAAATAGCGTGTTGGATGGTCATTTCGACCGGATCGAAATTGGAGCGGAAGTGCACTTCGCCGAAGAGGAGGGGGACAAAGGACCCCAGGCGAGTACCGTTAAACCGGTCGGAAAGCACCATCACTGATCGAAATCAGCACCGGGTTGCAGGTGCTGAAGCTGAACTGCAGAGCGCAGAGGGCATAGCGCAGAGCGTTTAGATAGTTTCCAATATATTATCCGCTCTCCAGTCAGTCTTTGTTACTCGTAAGCAACAGAGGGCCCGGTTTGAGTGGAGTGCCTCACACCAAATCGTCGGCACCCTCCTTCAGAATGTCTTTTTTCTCTCGCTTCCGGTCATAGCCCTTTTTGCCCTTCTTCGTAGTCTGGGGACCGCTAGTCTGGCGCGGCAGAGGTATCCGACCCAGTTTCTTTGTGCCTTTGTCTTTTGTCTGTTTCTTTTTCTTGGTTGCCATACGACCGAGAGGGGAGAGAGACGGTGCGTTTATCCATTGTTTGCCTGCATGAGGTGTAAAAGGCAAACCCCTGGATTGCTCTCTTGGTTGTTTGAGGTTTCCAGGGGCTTACCGGGCATCCGTCCATGGGCGCACTGTCACCCATGGGGACATTGCCAAAAACGGGTGGAGACGTTACGCCGCTCTTTTCTTTCGCGACTCGGTCAGGATTACCATCTCAGGATTCACCATAGTTTTGAAATCCCGAAATCTTAACCTGACCGTCTGCAGGTGATTGCCCGCGTTGAAGAAGATATGCTCATATTTCTCCAAAGCAGGGTCTGCGATCACCCTCAAACCAAACAGATTCCCGAAAGGCGGCATGGCCCCGATTTCACAATCCGGGAAAAGAGTGGCGAACTGAGCCTCCGTAGCCAGCGAGATATCCGTGGCATCCAGATTGGATTTCGCCAGCCTGAAATTCACCATGCGATGAGACGGAATCACCGCCATGACAAATTTGCCGTCCACCTCAAGAATGACCACCTTGGCCATTGCCCGGCCCGTCATGTGCTGGGTCGCGGCGATCTCCTGGGCGGTGAATGCGCGTGGATGGTTGTACACCTCGTAGGAGATCTTCGCCTGATCCAGAGCCTCTTTGAGTTTTCTGAGTACTGGCATAACACCTCCTTTCCGCCAGTGTTTATAAACGTTCGTTAACTTGCTGTCGCTGCCACTGTCTCCTTCGCTTCCGCTTTGGCGTGGGAAGGAATGGAGAGGACAGGGCAATGCGCCAAGCGCACAACCTTTTCTGTGACACTACCGACAATCATGTGAGACAGACCCGTTCTCCCGTGGGTCGAGATGACGATAAGATCCATCTTTTCTTCGTCCGCGAGGTTTACGATGTTTTTCTCGGCAACGCCCATTTCGACTTTCTCGTGAACTTTGACCTCCGAAGTCATGTCCGCGAAATTGGTTTTCATAAATCGGGACATGGCCTCCTTGTAGGTTTCCACGGGATGGAGAAAGGGCTTCAGCTGTTCCTCGGCCGTTCCCTCGGACAACTCCGAATGGTACTGCATGAGTTCAGCCTGGCTAACCACGTGGTAGACGGTAACTTCCGCTTTGAGTGCTTTTGCTAGCTCCAGGGCGTATCCGACGCTGGCACGGGAGAGCTCGGAAAAGTCCGTTGGGGCAAGAATCCTGCGTATCCTTTCCATGGCAACCTCCTTGGTTCTCATTGGTTTAACATCTATGAATTTGCATAAAATGTGCCAATCCTTTCACTAAGTTTTCACTGTTAGATCAGGCCTGTTCTCGAGCGAGGTTCTTAGTTGTGCGACGATTACCGGACGAATTTCTGATTTCTAGGAAACCCTCGTTGGTGTACTGAATACCCGCCGATCTATTCCCTGGCACACCGCTTGCTCGTCTTTGGTTTGCGGGATGGGTAAAACCATGAAGAAACTCTATTTCGTAGTCTTGTTCGTCACTCTCATTTTTTTTCCGTCAGCGGTTGGAAGCTATGAAGGCGTCGAGGTGAGGGACGGTGGAACCATACGAGGAGTGGTCAAAATTGAAGGGAAGGTACGGCAACTTCCTCCACCGGAAATCGTCAAGTTCCAAGAGGTGTGTCAGGGCGTTCCCAACGAAACCCTCGTGATCGGGTTCGAAGCTGGGATTCGTTATGCCGTAGTGACTCTGGAAGGGGTGACGAGAGGAATGCCGGTGGAGCGGGAGGCAATCAATGAGCTGGATAACCGCGAGTGTCGGTTCGTTCCGAGGGTACAAGCGGCGAGCGTGGGGCAATGGCTGGTGGTGAAAAACAGCGATCCGATTCTGCACACCGCACACGCACACTTTAGTGGGGGGCAACCGGATTTTAATCTGGGACTCTATCCGGGAAAGACAAGCCGAAAGCCCCTCGTAAGCCCGGGTGTCGTTCCCATCGATTGCGATGTTCACCCCTGGATGAAAGCCTACATCGTGGTAACGGAACACCCCTATCACGCGGTCACCGACATCCTGGGCGAGTATCAGATCATGAACATCCCTCCGGGCAGCTATCGCTTGAAGGTATGGCACGAGACTTTGGGAACACAAGAGAAACCTGTGCTGATCAGGAGCGGTGAAGTCACGGAGGTGGACTTCACCATGAGAGCGAAGCAAGGGGTGAGAAAATGAAACTCTGGCACGTTTTGCTTGCTGCGATGTTCGTGCTTCTCTCCGCCGCTACGGTTTCCGGCGCGGAGGAGGTGAAGAAAACCGGGCTGGTGAAAGGGGTCATTACACTGGAGGGTTTGCCTACCTCGGAGGTGGTGGTCTCTATTGAAGGGCTGCCGGCGGAATACATCCGTACCCACGGCTCAAAGACGGAGTCCAGGGTCATGGACCAACGGCTGTTAAACTTCGTGCCGAAGGTCTTGCCCATCGTCGTGGGCACCTCGGTCAGTTTCCCGAACAGCGACAATACCTGGCACAACGTTTTTTCCAAGTCCCGTGCAAAAGAGTTTGACGTGGGACTTTATCCTCCGGGGGAAAGCCGCAGTGTGATGTTCGACAGGCCCGGGGTGGTGCGTGTCCTGTGCAACGTCCATCCCACTATGGAGGCCCACATCGTGGTAAAGGAGCACCCGTTTTTTACCGTGCCGGGGGCTAATGGAATCTACCAGATTGGGGACATACCCATGGGTCGGTACCGCCTCGAGGTATGGCATCCCGACGTAGGAACAAAGGTTGAAGCCTTCAACATGGTACGGGACGGCGAGATCATCAACATCGATGTTCGCCTGCTGAGAAACCAATAGGTCGGGTGGCGGCTCCCGGGGACATCCAATTACGATGGAGTATCCCGCTTGAGTTTCACTGACCGCGGCGGTCCATGGTCAAAATGGATTCGCGGATCTCGGGCACGGTACCGGTTCCCGTCAGAATCATCGCCCGTTTCATTTCCTCCGTGAGTATTTGGAACACCCTTGCCACTCCGGCGGCTCCGCCCGCCCCGAGTCCCCAGCAAATGGGCCGGCCCACGAGGACCGCCTTGGCGCCGAGGGCTAAAGCCTTCACAGCGTCGGCGCCTCTTCTGATGCCGCTGTCGAGGAGAACCGGTACTCTGTTTCCCACCGCTTGAACGATCTCCGGCAGCACTTCAATGGACGCGCGATTGAAATCCAGCACCCGTCCTCCGTGGTTCGATACCACTAGACAATCGGCTCCGGCATCCACCGCAATTCGGGCGTCTTCGCTGCCCATAATGCCTTTAACGACCACGGGGAGAGAAACCTCACGTTTGAGCCACTCGATATCCTTTGGCGAGGAGGCGTGGCCTTGCCGGGGCTTGCCGTCGTTGCTCAACGGGACATAGTCTCCGATTTTGGTGGGTTGTATCGTGTCCATGGTCAGCCCCACGGCGGCGTATCCCAGCTCTTGCGCCTCCCGTGCGAAGCTGAGTACCCGGTCTCTCCCCCGGCTAAGGTATCCCATGAATACCAGCGGGCTCGACGCTCCGTCAGCCCATTCACGGGCGGTGGATCGAGCGGCGTGACTGACAAACACCATGGAGCCGACCTGTCCCGCTCCCTCCACAACATGCCGCTCCGCTCCTTCGTGGATCTTGCTAAAGCTTCCCACCGGAGCCACTGCCAGGGGAGTCGGCAGCCGGTGGCCCAGGAGCTCTATGGAAGTATCGGGATCGGTAACGTCGTGAAAAATTCGCTGGCGAAACAGGATCCTCCGCATGGCCACCTCGTTCCGCCGGAGAGTGGACATGCTCTCCGAGGCTCCCATGATATGTTCCCACGCGTCGGGAACGATGTTTCGATGGGCCGCTTCACGGATCTCGTCGAGACTCATTTCCGGGAGTGACTTATCACCGTTCCCCGATTCGTTCATCATTGGCTCCTTTCCTTCGTCTGCGGAGGCCGAAGGTTCAGCTATGGAGTAGTCTTGATGAGGCGAAATTGCAATAGCAGGGTGCGTTGGAGAGGGCTGTAGTTGTCGTCGGAGATCATGTAGAGCAGGGTCCCCGCTTTCGAGTGGCTGCGGACCGCGAGCCCTTCGAAATTATCCACTTCAAAGGGAGGCTCCAGTAGTGCGATTTCCGATCCCTTCAAGCTTGCCCCCGGCCTGATGCTCCTGGCCGGCAGTTGTCGGACCCTAACGATGGCACCTCGTAGCAGGTTGTAGCGCCGCTCCAACAGAACAATATCGCCGTTGGAAAGGGTGGAGACGTCGGTGGGCTCGAATCCGTCGGATTGACGGTAGGAGATGGGTGACGCTCCCTTTCGATCCATGATCCATCCCCGGGTGGTACCATCTTCGTTTTTGTATCTCTCTGTGATCAACAGCAAACTCCGGTCTTTCAGGATGGCCAGTGCCTCGAGGCCGCCGTTGGATGGTGCTCCCCGGAGCTCCGATGGCAGCGAAAGTTCCCGGGGCGGCCGCGAAAAGGGTTTGTTGCTACGCGGGTAGCGCCACAACCGTGGGTTGCGCTCAAAGCCGACGATAAAGGAACCGTCCCGGTCGAGGGCCAGAGCCTCCGCGTCGCGCATGGAACCCCTGAGGGACTCTCCGGACAGGGTGAGGAGAGTATCCATCTGCCAGTTGTCTATGTGTGTCAGCACACCTTTATCATCGTGGTGGAGTCGAGCGGTGACCCAGTACCCGCGGTCCGAGATAGCATAGAGTTGTTTGCCGTCCTTGCTCATGGCCAGACCGGAAAGGCCGCCAAATCGAGAATCCCTGGATTCCAGTTCAAAACCACCGAGGAATTCAAGTTGACCATGGCGAGCGCCGTTTAGATCTGACGGCTCGATCCGCGTGGTTCTTACTTCCAGGGACTTTGAACTGGCGAGGCAAAGGCCTGCCGGAAGCCACAGCCCGAGGAGGAGTATAATGATTAGGATACGGGTCATCGGTGGATCCCAGTTTCTAACGACATCTCAGCCCTGTTTGAGCGCAGGACTTGCCACCTTTCGCCCCCACATGTACCGCTCCAGGATCATGGACCAGAAAAATCCGCCCCCGACCTTGGCGGCGTATTGGGCGGCGATCACAGGGGCACTGAACAGGCCAAAGGCCACGGCGGGAAACACGATGGAATCCACCAGGGCGCTGACGAGATTGGACCCGTTGACCTTCAGCAGCCGTACCCGTCCCTTGAGTATGGCATAGATTACGGCGTCGCTGGCTCCCGCGCTGGCAAATGCGAGAAACGAGGCCAATGCGATGCGCTCCGCCTCCTGGTTTACAATGTATGTCAGCACCGAGCCGCACCCGATGAGGGCAAGCATTTTCCAAACAAGGTAATTGCCATCCCATGCTTCGTGGAGATAGTCCCGGCTCGAAAGATCCAGGCCGATCAGGAGGAACGCAATAAACGGCATGGCGACTGGGCCAAAATAGTGAACCGCGACGTTTGCCGCGACAGCGGCCACCAGGTAGGCGGCTATGATAGATTTTTCTTTCACTTTGGGAGCAATTTCAAATCATGAGCTGCGGGCAGACCTCGCGGATGGCAGCCTTTAAAAACTCTCTTTCGTAAACGTCGCTGTCCACGATGGTTCCCCCCCAGACGACGATGTCCAGATCGATGGTCCGTGACTCATATCGGTCGCCGGTCCGGCTGCGTCCCAGCTCGTCCTCCACCGTTCTTAACCAATTCTTAAGTTCGTCGAGATCCATAACGGTTTGGATCAGGATTGCCCCATTCAAGTAGTTAGGCTGCTGGCGGCCGGCCAGGGGTTCTGTTTCCACCAGGCGGGACTCTCTTATAATCCGATGATTCTCCGCGATTCGATTGATGGCCTTTGGAATGTTAACCGTTGGCTCAATGTTGGATCCGATACCGATAACAGCCTGGTTCATCTGTTCCGCTCCCCAGAACATTTCACCGAGACCGAATCCGCAAAGCTGAGGGCTTGGGGTTTATCCACCTCCACGGTTCCTCGGATGACCTTTTCGTCCTCAAGGACAATGGCGAGGATGTGATGAGCTAGTTTTTCCACAAGAAAGAATTCCGACGCCTCGACCGCACCGATGATCCGCTTTGTCAGGGTCTTGTAGTTGAGGGTGTCTTCAATGCGGTCGCTTTGAGCTGCTTGGGTTGCATTGATCTCCAGCGCGACGTTGATGATGACATCCTGTTGCTGTTTCCGTTCCCAATCGTTGATGCCAATGATCGTTTTTAACCTGAGATTCTTGATGAATATTTCCATGCTTTCCCGTGGTACAGTTTGTGGGGGTGGAGGTGAGTCGTCATATCCCTAGCAAACTGGAATGCAGGAAAAATGTCAAACGACCCTGAACGTCGCTATTAAATTGTCGTCTGATCGCTTGACACGAATTTACCTCTCGTTTTATAGGAAATGCTATCTTTCAGGAACCTGTTCGTGAACGCGCATCCTCCCGATTGATGATGCGGTATTTTCATGGGGGTGAGATATGTCATTGGTTGACGGTTTCAGCCATCTTGTCATTCAAGTTACGGACCTGGATCGGTCGGAAAAGTTCTATCAGGAAATACTGGGGTTGGATCCGGTGGGTCGGGACCTCGTTGCCGAAGAGGGTCCGAACTCATTGTTAAAGATGAACACGGGTCAAATGGTTCTCCTGGTGAAGGTCCCGAAAGTAGAACCTTTTCGCCCCAACAGCGGAAGCATTCATCACGCTTGGCTTCTTACCATCGATCAGTACAAGCGTGCCCAGGAAAGATTGAAGGCCAGGGGATATGATATAAGCGATAACCGTGAGGCGTTTCGCGCCATGGGCGAAAAGAGCATGGATGTTTACGACCCCGACGGTCACCGCTATCAAGTCCAGGCCTTTGGTCCCGAGGCCCACGGGGTCATCCGGCCGGGTATCGGAAAGGTTCGCTGCGGAAAGATCGATGACTTCAAGGTGGGATCCGTGACCCTGTTTGGAAAGGCCAAGTTTTATTTAGTCCGGCACCCTGAGGGATTCATCGCGCTCTCCCGCTGGTGCTCGCATATGAATGGCCAGATCACCTGGCAAAAGGAGCACTGGCGCTTCTTCTGTACCTTTCATGGGGCTACGTTCAACCGCAAGGGAGAACATACCGGTCATATTCACAATCTCGGCCCTCTCCGGATTCATCCGGTGACTGTCGAGTCGGATGGAACCGTCGTGGTGGATCCGGAGGTGTTCCTCGAACGGAAGGAATTTGACAAGGAGCAACTGGTTCCGCCGGTTTGCGGCTCGGAATTCTGTGCGTCTCAGGTTCAAACGTTATAGGAGGTTCAACCATGGCTGAAGTCGAGAGTCTAAGCCACAGCGGTATTTGTGTGCATGATCTGAAAGAGGCCGAGGAGTTTTACTGCGAGGTTCTGGGGGCGCGCCAGAATACGCGGGTCAACTTTAGTACCGACGATGCGATGAGAGGGCGATCGGTGCACGGCTCCGTGGTGTTGGAGGACTATCTCCTGGCACTGGTGGTGGCTCATGACTACATGCCCATGCCGGCGGACGATGAGCATCGGGGAGCCCATGGATTTCGTCATGCCTTTAGAGTTTCCCGGGCGCGGTTTGACAAGACGCTGGCCACGTTGAAGGAACGCCGGATCCCTTTCGAAGGGCCTGTGGAGCACCCGGAGAAGGGGCCCTTTGGCCAATCCATTTATTTCAAGGACCCCAGCGGTAATTTCCTCGAGATCCTCTGGCGCCGCGACGAGGCTAAACAGTACTCCAGACCCACCGTGCTCGACGTTGGTTGAATCGCAGAGTTTGCAATGAGTAACCTGGAAGTCCAAGGGATCAATCATATCTCCGTTACAGTATCGGACCTGAAGAAGTCGGAGGAGTTTTACGGGCGGAGCTTGGGTCTCGAACCTGCGGGACGCGACCTCTGGCCTCAATGTGGTGCGAGCCAGACCTTTCACGCGGGCGCCGGTCAGTTTCTGATCCTATCCGAGACCACTCAAGTCGACCGGCCGGTGGAGATTGGGACCCATCAGGCCTACCGCATCTCGGAATCCAGTCGGGACCTCTTGGTCAAAGATCTCAGGGAGCTGGGCATCGAGGTCCATACCTATAAAGAAGACCGGCCCCAGGAGGAGAAAGACAACCTCTATTTTTACGATCCCGATGGAAACCGTGTACAACTGGTCACTACCAACCAAGCCGGAAACGGCGCCGCGCGCGTCCAGGGGATCGATCATGCGGCTGCGGAGGTGGTGGATCTGGAATGGGCGGAGAATTTCTATATCAGCCTTCTGGGTCTTCCGGTGGACGTTCGCGTTGGCTGGAGCACGGCGGACTACGCGAGAGCCAAGCGGTGGGGTGAAGGCCTGGATGACATGGCGCCGGGGACCAGGCGTTGGGACGCCCTTTACACGGAAAACCGGAGACGAGTGCCGAGGGTGAATTCGCAGTTGTTCATCAGGTTTGGTGACTCTGTGCTTGGGATTTACCTTGCCACCAAACACAGGCAGGAACCTCCGGAGGAGCAGGCCGCCGGCTCTCCCCATGTGGCCTTTAGAGCCCAACGCACTGTGCTGGATGAAATCGCCAGGCTTTTGGAAAAACACGATAAGCCTTTTGAAGGACCGGTGGACCATCCCGCTTCGGTCCCGGTTCAGAGTTCGCTTTATCTCAAAGATCCCGGAGGAAACTTCCTGGAGCTCGTGGTGCCCCGGTGATCTCTAACCCATCGACTGGAGGTCTAAATGGCTGAACTTCACCCCTATCCAAGATTTTCCCTTGCCGAGCGTGACCGCAGGTGGGCGGCGGTGCGAAAACTCATGCGTGAGCAGAATCTGGACGTCATCGTCACGCCGCAAAACACCGGTCACTCCATGGATTTCCAGGCTAACACTCGTTATCTCACCCATTGCGGAGGCGGAGGCGATGCGGATCTGGCGGGCATCTTTCCCCTGGAGGGTGAAGTGACGGTCGCAGCCACGACCGCCACGGCCCGATGGCCCAACGTACAGGATTGGACCAAAGATGTGCGTGAAGCGCGCCGCAACTACGGGCGGATCGTCGTGGAAAGGCTCAGGGAGTTAAAGGTGGACCGGGGCCGAATTGGTATCACCGGTCTTGGCGAGGTGGAAGGAACCCGCACGCCGGAAGGGACCATCCTCTACGGCACTTGGAAGCAAATCCGGGAAGCGTTCCCCAACGCGGAGTTGGTAGACGCCACGCCGATCCTGACGGAAGTGCGTTACACCAAGAGCGAGGAAGAAATCGGAGCGCTTACCAAGTCCATGGAGATCATCGAAAAAGGCTACGAGGCGGAAATCGCCGCAGCCCGTCCCGGAGTCAAGGACTGGGAAGTTTGGGCGCAGGCACAGGGGGCCATGATGTTTCACGGCTCCGAGATGCCGGTCCACTGTAACTGGCTATCCGGGAAGAACCCCCGGCGTACTCTTACCAGGCCGACCATGCGAATTCTGGAAAGGGGCGACCTGATCATCAACGAACTCGAGTCAAACTGGATCGGTTATCGATCTCAAGGGGTCCAACCCGTCTTTGTGGAAGTCGCGGACCCCGTCCATCAAGAGCTCATCAAGGTGCAAAAGGAAGTTTTCGAGAAAGTCTTGGAAAACCTCAAGCCCGGGATTACCGTGGGCGAGCTGTCCGAGCTCACCCAAGCAACGGGCAAAAAGGCCGCCCCGACCTCAGGTCCTATAGCCAACGCGAAGGCCGAACTCACCATGCATGGCCGCGGTGCAGGGGATGATGGTCCGATCATCACTTCCACGGCACGCAGTCCCAAGCAGCTGGCCGTGTCGCTGAAGGAAAATATGGTCTTTATCTGCAAGCCTTCCGCCATCACGGAGGATGGCAACTATCATTGCACCTGGGGTGATTCGGTGGTGGTCACACCCTCCGGGGGACGCAGGCTGGGCAAACGCCGCCACGGTCTGGCTGTTTCCGGCATGTGAGTCGGGTTAAGTCTTTTTCTCGCCAAGACGCCAAGGGAGCAAGGAAACAATCGCGTCTTGGCGCGAGTCGTCTTAGCTATCTTTCAGAGTTCGTCTGCGTGGGTCCGAGGTCAGTATTTCTTTACGCTTTGCGCCATGCGCTTTGCTTTTCCAAATCTGCATCCATCAGCGGTGGCAAATTTATAATTTTATGGCGTCGCGGGTCTTTGCGGATTCGGGATAGACGACTTCCACTTTGCCGTTCTGCCACTGGCATAGCTGGATGGTGCCGAGCGGTAATCCATCGTCGCCAAAGCGAAGCCTGCCCATCACCGTGTCGAATTCCAGTTTGAGAAGATTTTCTCTAAGGGTATCGTTGTCCGTGCTCCCCGTGTGCTGGACGACTCTCTCCAACACCTGACAGCAGGCGTAGCCGCCGGCGGAGTGATACTCGGGATTACTCCCATACGCGGAGTTGAAGCGTGCTGTGAAATCCCTGGACAACGGGTCATTACTCTCGGGCACCCAGCTTCCTCGCATGAAGACACCATTGATTGCGTCACCTAGCTGAAGGTCCCGCGGAGCCGGGTTATCGGAAAGCCAGATTTGGCTCGTTCTGATACCGACCTTCAATGCATGGGTCACGCACTCATGCATGGGTTTGTCCGGTCGCACATGATCGAGACCCACCAATACGACATCAGGATTGGAATCCTTCACCCGGGCCATGAGCGCAGCGTAGTCTACGGGAACCTCACCGATGATTTCCTCCTGGACGAGTTGAACGCCATGGATCGGCGCGTAGTGTTTGACCCCGAGAGCCACGGCGTTGCCGATTCTGCCGTTGGTGTAGGTCAGTGCGGCGCGTCGTGTTGCCACCTTTCCCTGATTCGGGAACGTGAACTCCATAAAGCTCTTCGGGTAGTCAAAATCACAACCGGACCAGCAGAGGAATAGGTATTGTCTTCCTTTGCGAAAAAGTTCGTGGGAGCTGCCGCTCCCTTGCAGCAAAAGCTTATGGGACTCTTCCACCAGAGGTGCCATGGCCTCCACCAGGACGCTGTGGCAGGGTCCGAGCAGGAGATCTACCTTATCTTCATGAATGAGCCGCTTGTAATGCTCAGCGACCCTGGCGGGTTGGCTTTCGTCGTCGTAGACTCTTAACTCAACCTTTTTCCCGAGCAATCCACCCCTTCGGTTGACCTGCTCCAACCAGAGGTCGTAGGCGCGGCTGTAGTAAACGGCCGCGGTTTTTGCATAGCGGCCGGTTTTAGGAAGACTGACTCCAATTTTTATCGTGTCTGAGGTGGTAGCCATAATCGCCTGTGTTGACTCGTTAAGTTATAACGGCCGGTTCAATTCTACAAGCCTTCAGTAGATTCTAAGGGACAGAATGTTGAATAGAGCGACTTCAAGATAGTTTTTCGCGCCGAGACGTCACCGGATTTAAATCCGAAATCCGAATATCGAAATACGAAACAATTTCAAAATCACAATGCTCAAATTCTTAAACCTTTTAACAAGAACTACTGCTTCGTTTTTAAATGTTTTGGGATTAGTATCTTGCCTTTTCCCTGTTTGTTTCGAGTTTCAGAATTCGTGCTTTGAATTTATGATTTTTCTGATACTTGGCATCCTTTGCGCCTTTGCGCGAGCTATCTTTGTCCGGATTCCAAAGATTTAAAACATCTTTGGATGTCTTTTTCGGTTTCTTTTAAATAACTCTATTCCATGCTAGGTAAGGCCATTCGATGGAAAGTCATCAAACGAGCTTTCCGAAGGAGTAAAAATGTTTGAAGACCTGCGTAGTTATCTGTCCTACCTGGAAGAACAAGGCCAGTTGCTTCGTGTCAAAGATGAAGTGGACCCAAAATTCGACGTGGCTGCCGGTATCCGGAAAACTTCCGACGTGAAGGGTCCGGCTTTGCTGTTTGAAAACGTAAAGGGTTTCCCCAATTGGAGGCTGCTGGGCGGGATGTTTGCCACGGAAAAACTCGTTGCTCTGGGTCTCGGGGTCAAAGAGGAGGAATTGCTCGAGCGGTATTTAACACTCGAAGACAATCGAATCGCACCGAAAATGGTCTCCGGCGATCAGGATAAGACCACCACCTGGACCGGATCAGAAGTCGATCTCAACCGATTGCCCATCGTCACGCACTCAGAAAGGGACGTGGGGCCGTACATCACCATTGGTGTGCAGGTGGGCAAGGATCCCGACACCGGAGTTCGCAACATGTCGATTCACCGAATGTTGCTGGGCGGAAAGGATCGATTGTCCCTGTGGGCTCCGCCTGATCACCACCTGGGTCGTTTCATCGCCCAGGCGGAAGAAAAGGGAAAAGGTCTCGAAGTTGCCACGGCCATCGGTGTGGATCCGGCCATCGTTGTTGGCTCCCAGGCCAAAGTTCCCATGGGGGTGGATGAGTTCGAGGTTGCGGGTGGACTCCGGGGCGCGCCGGTGAAGCTGAGAAAGTGTAAGACCATCGACGTGGAGGTGCCGGCCTCTGCGGAGGTTGTAATCGAAGGCGTGACTGTCCCGGGAGAACGGATCACAGACGGGCCCTATGGCGAATACCAGGGCTGTTACAGCGAAGCCAAACAGTCTGCTGTGCTTAAAGTGACGGCCATCACGATTAGAGAGAATCCCATTTACCAGACTTGCCTGGCGGGATTTCCTGTGACCGAAAACCACACGCTCATCGAATACGGCAACGCCGCCCTTGTTTACCGAGAAGTGAAAAAAATTGTCCCGGAAGTAAGGGGAATTCGATTGACCCCGGGAGGCACCTTTCGCCACCATGTTGTGGTATCGATCAAGAAGAGACAGGAAGAGGAAGCACGAAACGTCATTCTGGCCTTGCTCGCGGTTGGTGTCGGCATCAAGCACGTGACCGTTGTGGATGATGACATCGATGTGAACAATCCGCTCGAGGTGGATTGGGCGGTAAGCACGCGTATGCAACCGGATCGAGATATCATCATTATACCTCGTCTTGCGACTTCCACTCTGGATCCGTCCGTGCCCAAGCCGCGGACGTCCGCCGGGTGGGGCATGGATGCCACCATGCCGCTGGGAGACCGCGAGCGCTTCGACAGGGTCCGCGTGCCAGGAGTCGACAAGGTCAAATACCTTTAGGAACAGAAGAAGGGGATTTTTAACCGCAGACTCACGCAGATTAGAATTAGGATGCCTCTCGCAAAGACGCAAAGTTACCAAAGAGAGAAATCTGTTAATCTCTAAAAACTTGGCATTCTTTGCGTCTTGGCGCGAAAATCTTTCATGAGACTTGTGACATGATGAGAGACTTTGAATACCACGAGCCCGCAACGGTGGGTGAGGCCTGTCATCTGCTCCAACAGTACGAAGGGGAGGCGCGGGTTTTTGCCGGGGGAACCGGCTTGACCATTCTCATGAAGCAGGGACTCCTTCGTCCCAGGGCATTGATCAACATCAAGAAGATTCCCGATTTGAAGGGCATTGCCTATGATCCCTCGAAAGGTTTGACCATCGGCGCATTGGTGACCCACCGCGAACTGGAGCTTTCCGATGTCATCGAGAAACATTTGCCGATACTCCGTCATGTCGAGCGGGAGGTGGCGAATATCCGAGTACGCAACATGGGAACGGTGGGTGGCAACCTTGCATCCGGCGAGCCGCTGACGGATTTGCCTTCTTTGTTTATCTCCCTGGACGCTCGGGTCAACATCCTTGGCGCATCGGGTGAGCGTACGCTCCAATTGGAAGAGCTCTTTTTGGATTACTACCAGACCGTTCTTGCTGATGACGAGATCTTGACTCAAGTCGTGATCCCTCCCATTCCGCCCCGCACCGGGGTGGAGTATATCCGATTTTCCAGTGGGTCTGCGGTGGACAAACCTTGCGTGGGTGTATCAGTGCGCCTCACCTTGGAGTCAAAAGGCGATGGTTGCCGCGAGGCGAGGATCGGTCTCGGATGTGTCGCCGCTACACCCATGCGGTCAGGTCAGGCAGAACAGGCGTTGGAAGGGAAAAAGATCACGACTGATACGGTTGAAGAGGCCGCTCGCTTTGCGTCTCAAGAATGCAGCCCGCTGGATGACCTCCGGGGCTCGGAGAGATACAAGAGAGAAATGGTGGCTGCCCTGATCCGACAGGCGATCCCCAAGGCCCATGATAGGGCGAAGGAAGTTACGAAGAAGTCATGAAAAAGTCCGTTCGCATAACGGTCAATGGCAAAGAACGGGAGGTGGAGGTAGCGGCCCGTGTGACCCTCCTCGAAGTGCTCCGGGAGGAATTCGCTTTGACCGGAGCAAAACTCGGCTGTGACATTCAAGTTTGTGGGACCTGTACGGTGCTGGTCGATGGGAAGCCGGTGAGTGCCTGCTCGACTCTTGCGGTGGATACCGGCGGCTGCAAGGTCACTACCATCGAAGGGCTGGGTAACGGGGAATCACTGGATCCCCTGCAGGACGCGTTCATGGAATTTGGCGCATTGCAGTGTGGTTACTGCACGTCAGGATTTATTCTGACGGCCAAGGCGTTGTTGGCGGAGAACCCGCGTCCGACGGAAGCGGAGATCCGGAGTTATCTGATGGGTAATTTCTGCCGCTGTGGCTGCTACCACGAGATTGTGGAGGCGATCCAGAGGGCTTCGAGTCGATAGGAAGGCTTGCGTGGCAGCTCAATCAAAAAATAAACCGATGCGGCGACTGGACTTCAAAGCCAAGGTCACCGGCGACGCGGTCTATCTCGCGGACATGAAAGTGCCGGGCATGTGTTACGGGCGCATCCTGCGTAGCCAAGTCTCCCACGCGAGAATCAAAAGCATCGACGCGTCCAAAGCCATGGCCATTCCCGGTGTCATTACGGTGCTCACCCGGGATGACATCGTGAAAGACAGAGGGATCGATCCTTACTATGGTCCCGTTTTCAAGGATCAGACCATTGTTGCGGTGGACAAGGTCCGGCACGTGGGCGATCCCGTTGCCGCGGTGGCGGCCCGGGATGCGGATGCGGCGGAAGAGGCGCTCCGCGCCATAGAAGTCGAATACGAGGATTTACCGGCGGTCCACGAGGTGAGGGAGGCCGCGAAAAGAGGCGCGCCGCTGGTCCATGAAAAGGTGCAGAAACCCGTGCGCGGCTTTGCCGATCTTGCGGAAATCGAAGCCGTGGAAGGAACGAACATCTGCACGCATTTTAAATTGACCAAGGGAGACGTGGAGAAAGGATTCAAGGAATCGGATCACATATTTGAAGACACTTTCGCTCTGCCCACGACCCAGCATGCCGCACTGGAGCCGCACGGTTGTATAGCTTCGGTGGAAGCGGACGGACGGATCTCGGTTTGGTCCACCACACAAAATCCCTTTGTGGTGCGGACCCAGCTTGCCAATATCTTCAAAGTGCCGGTATCGAAGGTTCGAGTCGCGGCGCCGTACCTCGGCGGCGGTTACGGCAGCAAGGTCTATCCGAAGCTGGAGCCTTTGACGGTTGCCCTGGCAAAGAAGGCCGGTGTGCCGGTGCGAATCCTGCTCAGCCGTGAAGAGGTGTTTGTCACTGTCACGAAACACGCCGCCGTAATCCGATTAAAGACCGGAGTCAAAAAAGACGGTACCCTGGTGGCGCGAGAGTGCGAGATGCTTTTCGACACCGGTGCCTACGCGGAAATCGGGCCCCGGGTTGCGATGAAGTCGGGTTACACGGCGGCCGGTCCTTACAAGATACCCCACGTTAAGATCGATTCACTTTCCGTTTATACCAACAAACCTCCGGCGGGGGCTTTCCGGGGTTTTGGCGTGTCGCAATCCGCTTGGGCCCACGAGTCCCAGATGGATATGATTGCCCACAGGTTGAAGATGGACCCATTGGAGATCCGTCTCAAGAACGTTTACGACGAGGGCAGTGAGTTTGTCACCGGTGAGCATCTGACCGGCATCGGGCTCAAGAGCTGTTTGGAAAAAGTGGCAGCCTCACTGGATTGGAAGAAAAAGCCACGTCAGCCGTCGAACGGTAACACGAAACGGGGAAAAGGCATCGCATGTCTGATCAAGGCCACGATTACTCCCTCGGTTTCTTGCGCAAGCGTGAAACTCAACGAGGACGGGAGTGCCACCATCTTTACCGGTACCGTGGAGATGGGCCAGGGCTCCGACACCGTTCTGGCTCGGATGGTCAACCACGAGCTTGGCATAGCATTGGATCGAATTCGGGTGGTGGCCGCCGACACCGACGTGGTCCCCTATGATCTCACCACCTCTTCCAGCCGGTCCACATTTCACATGGGCAAAGCCGTCCAGTTAGCAGCAAAGGACATAGGGCAGCAGCTAAGGGATATCGTTGCACGCGAGTTTGGCATTCCGGCCGAGCATGTGACCCTATCGGACGGCAAGGTGAAACTTCCGGAAACAGCGATGGATTACAACGAAGTCCTTTTCAAGCACTTTGGCATGCCCGGCGGTACCCTGATAGGGCAGGGAGAGGTCCGGACCCAGGCCGCAAAACCAGATGGAGAGAAAGTAACTTCCGTCTTTTGGTTTATCGGTGCGGGAGCCATGGAGGTGGAGGTGGATCAACGTACGGGGAAAATAAAACTCCTCAAGTATGCTACCGCTGTGGACGTGGGAAAAGCTGTGAACCCGCTGGGCTGCCAGCAACAGCTCCGCGGTGCGTCTGTGACAGGCATGGGGCAGGCGATGTTCGAGCAGCTTCTCTTTGATGAAGGGCAGCCGTTGAATCCGAATTTTATCGACTACATCCTGCCCTCCATGGCTGATATGCCCGAGACCATCGATCCAATCGCGGTGGAGATCCCCCACAGTGAGGGGCCGCTAGGGGCGAAGGGCATTGGCGAAACCGCTCTTATTCCCGTGGCACCGGCCATTGCGGGCGCTGTCTTTGACGCCGTCGGAGTACGCATCAAGGAGCTTCCGGTAACAGGGGAAAAGATTTTTCTTGCTTTGCCGGAGAACAAAGATAAATCGTAGATAGTTAAGAAGAGATCATCGCGCAAAGGCGCAAAGGACGCCAATATAATTAAATTACAAATTCAAAACTCGAAACAATTTCGAATAACCAAAATGCTAAACACAAACATCGACGGGTTTGTCTTTAGGACGGAATTTTCGTTATCGTTAGGAGTCCCAAGGATGTTGTTTAATGTTTTGAGCATTAATAATTGAGATTTTGGATTTGTTTAGGATTTCGTGCTTCGGATTTGAGATTTTTACTTGGCGGCGTCTCTGCAGTGAGTAAACTATAATCCCCGGTAGTCTGCTTGACTCCGGGTTTAAATGTTTTAACGCTTTGCGCCATGCGCTCTGCGCTTTGCTGTTCCCGAGTCTGTGTTGGTCTGCGGCTAAAAAATATAGGAGGTTTGTCATGAAGCGTAATCCCGGCCTGCGTCATTTATCATTGAAGACCCGTGATCTGGATAAAACAGAAAAATTTTACACTGATGTGTTAGGACTCGAGGTCGCCTTCCGCCACCCGCCGAAACGGCTCTTTCTCCGCTGGCCCAAGCAAGACGATCTCCTGGACTTTGTGAAAACCAGGGAAACGCTCAAGAAATCGAGCGGATTGGATCACTTTGGTTTCAGCGTCACCCGCGCCAGGCTAAACCAGCTGAAGAAACAGCTCAGGAAGAATAAGGTAAAGATCGAAGGACAGCGGGGCAACCGGAGCGTCTACTTCCGCGATAACAACGGCTATTGGGTCGAGTTTTACTGCGACTAGGCTACCCAGAGTCTGCCACCCATACTGAAACGTATAACTGCTCAAGGAGGAAGTCATGAGTAAAGTGGCTCGGCACCCACGGCATCCAGATGTGGTTGACATGAGTCTCGAAGAAATCGCGGATCGTTTCACCATGCGCTTCGCAGATATCAAACCCGATTGGAACGTGTTCGAGGACTCGAAGATTGACGGATACCACCGCGCACTTTACCGATACATCGGTCAAACCCTCGGCAAGCCGGAAATCAAATATATTCCCGCCGGTGGTACGAGGTTGTCCATTCTATATGTGCCTCCCGGTCAAGGTAATGCTCCCCACACGCATCCGGTGGAAGAGGTTTTCTTTATCCTACAGGGACATCTGATGGTGTTTTTCGAAGAGGAAGACGCCCGGCGCTTGGAGCTCAACCTCGGTCCCTGGGATTGCGTTTCGAGTCCCGGCGGTGTCATTCACGGCTTTCACAATAATGGAGTTGAGCCTGTTTTTTTACAGGTGATGGTGGGCCAGCAGAAACCGGAACCAATGGGGTACGCCGATTCAAATCTCTACGCCAAGCGGTAATTTTTCGCTCCCGGACTTCCGATAACAAGGCCCGGGATGTCTCTCCATAAGCAGCTGTAATATCAAGCCTTTTGAAACTGGTTCATCGAGCCATGGTTACATTCGTAGGCCCTAGTATACCCAAATTTCTGTGACTTAGATTTGAGGCGCGAACCGTCAGGCGCTCCGTTTTAGGTTTAATTGCTCGTTGTATCCTATTGAAACCGGAGTAGAATTTTAAGCGTGGGCAGCCTTCGGGAATGAAAGGACTCTTATTGAAAGGATTGCTAGTGAAAGTACGCAAGTTTCTATTTTGTCTATTAATCACAGCAGCCTTAGTCGGTTGTGAAAGTTTCACCAAAGGAAAAGGCGTTGCTGAGCAAGCCATTCTCGACTTTCACGCGTTGTATAATCAAGGCAACATCGACGAAATTTGGAATGACGCTGCACCAGAGTTCCGGACTGCTTCGAACAGGCAGAAATATGATGATTTTATGGGAGCAATGCAACGGAAGCTGGGAAGAGTGACATCTTCATCCAATTCCAAATGGAACATCCAGACTTTCAATCTTAAGACCACCGTCTCTATGGTCCCAAAGACAGAATTTGAGAATGGTCAGGGAATGGAAGCGTTCATCTTTACCATGGACGGACCGAATGCTGTCTTGCTTGGCTACAACATCCAGTCCATGGATCTTGTTACAAGATGAGCACCTGTGAGCATCAGTTAGTCTAAAAGCTAGAATAAGGAGGCACGATATGACGGACAAGCCGATCTTTCCAGCATTTCTACTTTGTTTTTTTCTTGGTGTTTTTGGTATCCACCGGTTTTATGCGGGAAAAATCGGAACAGGAGTCCTGCAATTGATTACCCTGGGTGGCCTCGGCATCTGGGCCCTCATTGATCTGATCATGCTGGCTGTCGGCGCATTTACCGACGGCGTGGGCAACAAGATCACTCAATGGACTTAAAATTAATAGACCCACTGTAAAGCGGTTCGAAGTTCGGTTTCCGTTCGATGCGGCGTATCACTCCGCATCAGTACTGCCGAAGTGTTTTCTCCGTTACCCCTCCCTTTTTGATACCTGCCCGAATTATCTAAGTAATATTGCTTTTACAATTGGGTCGAAGCTTGGTAAGTTAACTCGGAATTGGCCTGTGGGGGGCAATTCCAGCTGGATAAAACCAAAGCAAGGAGGGGCAGACGGTTTATGGCAAATCCAAAAGTTTATTTTGATATGGAAATTGGTGGACAGGATGCCGGGCGGATCGTGTTCGAGCTAAACGCGGACGTGGTTCCCAAGACGGCCGAGAATTTCAGAGCATTGTGCACCGGTGAAAAAGGCTACGGATACAAGGGCAGTACCTTCCATCGGGTGATCCCGGGATTCATGTGCCAGGGAGGAGATTTTACCAACCATAATGGCACAGGGGGGAAATCCATTTACGGTAACAAGTTTGATGATGAAAACTTTGATCTGAGGCATACAGGGCCGGGAATCCTATCCATGGCCAATGCGGGGCCAAACACCAATGGGTCACAGTTTTTTATTTGTACCGTCACAACCTCTTTTCTTGACGGTAAACACTGCGTGTTTGGTCAGGTGGTGGAGGGGATGGATGTTGTTAAAAGCGTTGAAAAGGTGGGGTCTGAGTCGGGCAGAACGAGCCAAAAGGTCGTCATCAAAGACTGCGGCCAGCTATAAGATTCTTGTTTCAGATAAGGGTCGGGTATGCCCTCTTGCTAGTTTGTATTGGAGCCTCTCGCAGATTTCAACTCATAGTGTTCTAGCATTATGACCGGCCCGTTTTGGAATGGGCGGCCCGTACCTGTGCGGCCGCTTCTGTCAAATTCCTTTGCGCTCACGTCATAGTTCCCAGGGTACCTCTTCGTGCCAGCCATTTGACCCATTCCATCATCGGGATGACCGTCAGGGCAAGGCCCACGACAATAGCCCAATCGGTGATGGACATAGAAATGGTCCCCAACGGGCCTTGGAAAAAAGGCAAATACACAACGAGCAAAAGCAAAGCAATCTCCCAGATAATGGCGAGGTTCAACCATCGATTGCCAAAGAATCCAGTCAAAACCGAACGGCGGTCGGATCGAAAATTGTATGCTTTGACGAGCTCGATGATTATAAGTGTCGTGAAAGTCATGGCCATAGCCTCGTTCAGCGGGCGACCGGAAAGGATCATCCAGGAAAAAAAGCCTAGGTTCACGAAGGTGGACCACAACCCGGCGGCAGCCATCAGCAGAATAACCGGTCGGGTGAAAACGCCTTTGCTGGCAGTACGGGGAGGGCGGCGCATGAGGTCTGTTTCCGGCGGCTCCACGGAAAGGGCGAGTGCTGGAAGACCGTCAGTGGCAAGGTTAACATATAAGATCTGCACGGCGCTCAGGGGAAGCGGCAATCCCAACAAAGTGGCACCTGCGATCAAACCGATCTCAGCTACATTGGCGGAGAGGAGGTACATCAAGAAGTTCTTGATGTTGTTGAAAATGGATCTACCTTCTTCTACCGCGGCAACGATGGATGCAAAGTTGTCGTCGATGAGTGTCATCGCGGCAGCTTCCTTGGTGACGTCAGTGCCGGTGATTCCCATGGCGATGCCAATGTCTGCTTTCTTGAGGGCCGGCGCGTCATTAACGCCATCGCCGGTCATGGCTACGATGCAACCCTTCTTTTGCAGAGCCGTCACGATTCGAAGCTTGTGGGCGGGGGACACTCGAGCGTAGACTTCGATGCCCTCTACTTCGCGCTCAAATCGGTTGTCGTCAACGGCATCGAGCTCCCGGCCCGTGAGCACTCGCCCTGATTTCAGCAGGCCAAGTTCACCAGCCACGGCGCGCGCCGTGAGCGGATGATCTCCTGTAATCATTACCGGCTTGATCCCCGCCTGCTCACAGGTTTTTATCGCATCTCGGACTTCTGGACGGGGTGGATCGTACATTCCGAAGAGTCCGAGAAACATCATAT
>JABAOE010001364.1_pt2 | contig 45488 bp, 40 predicted proteins | sample 7062141 | NCBI WGS metagenome assembly JABAOE01 (sample SAMN14538627, study PRJNA623070) | marine sediment metagenome | biome: marine biome [ENVO:00000428]; feature: marine pelagic biome [ENVO:01000023]; material: deep marine sediment [ENVO:00002113] | place: India: Gulf of Khambhat ...
AGCGAAGCCAGCATGACCGCACATTTTGGGGAGAGTAAGGCGTGCAACGTGAAAGGAAGAAGGAGCGTAGAAGGGGCGCCAAGATTGCGCAACCGTTGAGGAGAATCGTGGTGATGAACGGGCATGAGGAAAGTTTGGTCTTTCCAAATGACGAGCATAATAAGAAACTCATTGCCAACGTCCATCCATTGGGTTGGATCAATCCAGAGCCGCCAGGCCGGTACAACATCGTTGTGATTGGGGCAGGGACGGCAGGGTTGGTCACGGCTGTGGTAGCCGCTAGTCTGGGGGCAAAAGTTGCCTTGATCGAGAAACACTTGATGGGGGGCGACTGTCTGAATGTTGGCTGTGTGCCGTCGAAAGGAGTCATTCGTGCCTCACGTGCCTGGGCAGACTTGAAAAGAGGCGAGGAATTCGGCTTTCACATCCCTCCTGGCGTCAAATACGACTTTGGAGCTGCCATGGCACGCATGAGAAAACTGCGGGCGCACATCAGCCACACTGACTCGGCGCATCGGTATACAGAGTTAGGGGTAGATGTGTATATCGGGAGTGGGCGTTTTACCAGTGCCGATGTCATCCAAGTCGACGGGCCTGCTGGGAACAGAACTCTTGCCTTTGCGAGAGCCGCTATTTGCACTGGAGGGCGTCCGTCTGTGCCGCCAATACCAGGATTACGAGAGGCGGGTTATCTAACCAATGAAACGGTGTTTTCGCTGACAGAATTGCCGTTACGTATTGGAGTTATTGGCGCCGGCCCGATCGGATGCGAACTTGCCCAGTCGTTTGCTCGCTTCGGAAGCCAGGTCTACTTGATTGAAGCAATGCATGGGATTATGCCAAACGAGGATCGTGACGCAGCTGATGTTGTCGAGCAGCGGATACTACGTGATGGCGTGAAGCTGCTTTGCTGTGGAAAAGACTTGGAGGTTCAGAAGACGGAGGCTGGGAAACGACTCATAGTCAATTCGCATGGCCAGCAGTACGACGTGACGGTCGACGAAATTCTCGTCGGAGTTGGGAGAACCCCAAACGTCGACGGACTGGGATTGGATACGGCTGGGATCAAGTACGATAAGGACGGTATTGCGGTGAACACCAGACTACAAACGACGAGCCCTCGAATTTTTGCCGCTGGGGATATTTGTTCACGGTACAAGTTTACTCATGCCGCCGATGCGATGGCTCAGGTTGTCATCCAGAATGCCCTGTTTCCACACCCCCTCAACCTCGGGTATGCCAGCGTCGAATCCTTGATTATGCCCTGGTGCACATTCACCGACCCGGAAGTTGCGCATGTTGGGATGTATGAAAAGGATGCGAAAAAGAAGGGCATCGAGGTTGAAACCTATACACACAAGCTCGACGAAGTCGACCGCGCGATTCTCGACGGGGAAGAGGAAGGGTTCGCGCGGGTCCATATCCAGAAAGGCACCGATAAGATTCTCGGTGCCACAATCGTGGCGGCTCATGCTGGGGAAATGATCAGCGAATTTTCGGTTGCGATGAAGGCCGGCGCAGGCGCCAAGACGATCGCTGGCACGATTCATCCCTATCCAACGCAAGCTGAAGTCAGCAAGAAGGTTATTAATCTCTGGCGCAAGGCGCACTTCACCGAAGGCATGAAGAAGAAACTCATGAAACTCTTTGCTTGGATGAGATGATAAGAGAAGGAAAGGTAACACGGAGTGGTGCCGTTGTTGCAGGAGTCTCCATGTCTTTGGGCATAGCTCTTATGGGGTCTGTTGGTGCTGAGGGCACGACCTTGCTGGAAGTGGGGAAGTTTTCATCTGCTGAGGCTGGCCAGGCACTGCCGGATGGGTGGAAACCATTAACCTTCAAAAAAGTGTCCAAGCTGACCGCCTATCAACTGGTGCGAGATGAAGATTTGGTCGTGGTAAAAGCAATAAGCGAAGCTGCGGCCTCGGGGCTAACTAAAGAGGTTAAAATAGATTTAAAAAAGTTTCCTATTATGCGATGGCGATGGAAAGTTGAGAATGTACTCAAGAATAGCGACGTGACTCGCAGGGATGGCGATGACTATCCGGCACGACTTTACATCACCTTTGAGTACGAGTCTGACAAAGTGAGTTTCGGGAAGAAACTTAAGTATAAAGCTGGTCGTGCCATCTTTGGCGACATTCCAATTGCGGCGCTGAACTACATTTGGGAGGCGAAGGCACCCATCGGAACGATCATTGATAATGCATACACGGATTTTGTCAAAATGATCGTTGTCGAGAGCGGATCGCAGAAAGTCGGCATGTGGGTGGATGAAGAACGGAACATCTACGATGATTACATGACAGCCTTTGGCGAAGAGCCCCCGATGATCAACGGTGTGGCGATCATGAGCGATACGGACAATACAAAAGAACGTGCGACGGCCTACTACGGAGATATTACCTTCGCCATGGAGATGCGATAGAGCAGAGATGGGGTGGAGACAGGCAAGGACTATAAGAATAGAAGGAGAGGTTCTTTATACCGGCGCAATCCATTCAGCAAGGCATGTGCTGCGAAGTGGGGGGGTGAGCTTGGACTTTCTGTTTGGTGAGCAGTCGGGATTAAGGAGGGTGCGAGGACTGAGATCGCGTAAGAACTGATGGAGGTTCATCTAATGCATTCAACAATCGAGGGGTGGTAAGAGGGGTGCTGCTCCAAATCAAACGGTACCAGCAAGCGTCAGGCCGCGAAGATCAGGGCGTGAGCTCGTCGGAAAACAAAAAGCCGCATCTCGGCCAAGCCCTATGGGGTGGGATCACGAACCTCGTTTTACATCGTCCGCTGCTCGCGATTTTCCAGGCGAGCCTCCGGTGTAACTCGGCTTGCGGTTATTGCAATCTTCCGCTGAACGAAGGACGTTACGAGATGACCGGTCAGGAGATTCGCAATGTCTTCTCCCATCTTTATCGGTATGGGCTTCGATTTGTGTTTGTGCAAGGGGGAGAGCCGCTTCTTCGACGTGACTTACCGGAAATACTTAATGATCTTGTTGAGATCGGATTTCATGTGACGTTGATCACCAATGGCACGAAGTTAACGAAAGATCTCGTGCAGCGGTTCGACAATCTTTCGATAGCGATGTCAATTAGCCTCGACACTCTAGATCGTGCAAGGTATTGCCAAATCCGGGGTGCCGATCAATTAGATCAAGTTCTTGCGGGGGTAGATCTCTTACTGCACTATCGCCCCCCGAAGTTCATTACGTGCATTGTAAGCGAGATTAATCGCCAAGAGGTTTCCGAAGTTGTCAGGTTCGCTCAAGCGAGAGGATTCTTGCCGGTGGTGGGGGCGTATCATTGGGGTGTAGGGCTCTATGGAAAACAGGACGCTGCTTTGATGTATGTGAGGCGGCAGGCAGCGTTGGTTTTCGAGAGATTGCTCGCGGATGACGCAATACCCCCGGGTTATTTTCGGCAATATGCGAAAGACAATGTGACATGGTTGCGTGGAGACAGACTCAACTCCTGCGATGCTGGAAAGTACAGTATTTCGATCGATGCCTCCGGTAATGTGGCGCCCTGCTTGGCCTTGCCAAATGTTGGGAACCTTTTGGAGTCTTCGCTTAAGGAAATTCTGACACGATTCAATCGACAAGCAATCGCTCATTGCTCAGACTGTTCATCTTGCAACCGGTTAGATGGTCGAGTGATCGGGTCGGTGCTCCGTCATCCGATCAGGGCATGGCAGACGACGCTATCGATGTAGAGAAGGGAGGTGGAGTTATGTGGAGGATCGCGGTAGGTGCCGTGATGCTGTGTGCTGGCTGTGCCGGCGTCCCGACCTCGTTCACTCCAACTGATCCGATTCTTCCTGGAGAGTTTTCGCACGAGATGTTCGGCAAAGTGTTGGCTGCGCACGTCAAGGATGGAGCCGTGAATTACCCCGCCATTCAATCAGACACTCGGTTGTCGGCCTATCTGGGCCAGCTTGACCGGATTGATCCGAATTCGTTTGCTACCCGCAATGCGCGACTGGCTTTCTGGATCAACGCCTACAATGCCTTTGCGATCAAGGGCATCCTAGATCGCTATTCACCAATNNNATCGGCCGTGATTACCGAGTCGGTGGCACAACGATCAATTTGTACGATCTCGAACGGCAAGTGCTGATCGAGCAGTTCCGTGAGCCGCTGATGCATTTTGCCATTGTCTGCGCTTCCGCTTCTTGTCCGAAACTCCAGCCGTGGGTTTACCAGCACGATAAACTCGACCACCAACTAGATCATGCAGCCAGGGCCTTTATAAATGATCCCACGCGAAATCGTTTTGATCGAAAACAGAAAGTGGCACGGCTTTCGATGATTTTTGAGTGGTTTGAGGAGGACTTTGCGCAGGCAAATGGATCAGTATTAGCGTATGTCGCCCGCTATGTGGATGATCCTGAACTGGCACGGGAGCTGGCCCATCATAAGTACACAGTTGAGTTTCTCGAGTATGACTGGAGCCTGAACGGCATCCCACCAGAGGAGACTGGCCATGTTGGTGAGTCCTGACGAAAAAGTACCGATCGCACGGTTGCTGATGTTTTTAGAGCACGGCGAGCGAATGGCCCATGACTGCGCGACGGCTCAGGTATCGTTGGCATTGGAATCAGGACAACAGCGTTTTCTCCGGAGCCAAGCTCGCCAAGAAACGGCCCATGCGCTGGTGTTTCAAGGGGTTGTTGCCTGGCTTGCACCGAGACATCTTGGGAAGTGCCCGTTTCTTCCGGCGATGGAAGAATATCGACAGATTCTGAGGTCTGCCATCAACCGTGGCGATTTCTTTGAAACGGTGCTTGCCGAACAGGTCATTCTAGAAGGACTCGGGGAAGCCGTCTTGACAAGGATCGAGCGTGGCTTGGTAAAGCGTGGCGCGCCTTTCACGCGAGTCCGGCGTGTGCTCTTGCATCAAGAGGAGGCCCATCACTGGTTTGGTCGACGTACACTTGAACGGGCGATGGCCGATGGAAGGGTGGATCGGGAAACTTTGCGTCACCGTGCAGAGGACTATCTGGCACTGACAGATCAGATGGTATTTTTCCTCAGCGACCTCTTTCATTCACTTGCTGAGGATCCACGGGCTTGGGCTAAAGACGTGCGGACATTTTTGCCAGAGTGGTTGAAAGAAGGGCGAATTGCTGATGACAGATAGAATATAGCAGAGGAAGACGCAATGGTCTCGGTTATCATCCCAACGTACAATGAAGAAACAGCGGCACCTCTTACACTGCGTGCGCTCTTTGCTCAGCCGGGTGACTTTGAGGTAATCGTTGCTGATGGAGGTAGCACCGATCGAACTCGCGCAATCATGGAATCTTTTGAATTTACCGATGCCCCATGGGGCCATCGTCGTTCGCCACACGTATCGCGTTGCCGGTCAAAAGATTCGCAAGATACGTTTCACACTGACCGATTCATCTTGATGGCCCCGAAGGGCCGCGCTTCCCAAATGAACGCAGGAGCAAACGTTGCCAACGGAGATTGGCTGCTTTTCCTTCACGCCGATACAATACTGCCGGACGGGGCGATTCAGCGGCTGAACGATATGGAAGCAGATCACTCAATCCAAGCGGGAGGCTTCATGCATCAATTTTCCGGGGATGATTGCCGGCTAAAGTGTTTGTCGTTGCTCAACAATTTCCGCTGCACGCGCAGCCGCATCATCTACGGCGACCAAGCTCTTTTCATCCGCCGGTCATTTTTTAATCAACTTGGGGGGTTTCCGGAACAACCGATTCTCGAAGATGTGGCTTTGTGCGAGCGGCTGACCAAGGTCACACGTCCCCTTTTGCTCACGCCTCCAGTGGTGACGGACTCACGCAAGTTCGTGAAAATGGGCATTCTTCGTAGTTTCCTCCGAATCCTCTTGATTATCTTGCACGTGGAGTATCGTTTGCCAACGTTGCCTCACGCGTTTTTTCAGGACGTGCGATAGTTCAGCGGCCCAGGTGTCAGATCTTCTACTCCTGAGTATTACTTAGCTAGATCTTAGATAGCTCTCCTATGATTTCTGGAAACATAGATATCCTATGCCACAAATGTGATGGCATTTCACGGATGGGAGGACCCTGCTAGAATGCATAGCCAGATGACCGTTTCCCGTGCCCTAATGCGTCAGTACTGCACTGAGTCAATCAGCGACTTCATACCATGGACGTGATTGCCACGCACAGCAACGCTGATTTCGACGGCTTGGCCTCGATGGTGGGAGCCCGCAAACTCTATCCCCAGGCGAAGCTGGTGATCCCTGCCGGCGGACAGGAAACGCTTCGCAACTTTCTGGACACTCACGACCTAGGAATCACCAAAATCAAAGAGGTCGATCTTTCACAGGTGACTAGGTTGGTGTTGGTTGATACCCAGGAGCCTGATCGGATCGGCGCTCTCAAATCATGTATCGAGAATCTAGCAGTCGAAGTTGTAGTCTTTGATCATCACATAGAACAGGACTCACCCTGTGCCGGACGTTCGGAAAACTCCATCATTCAAGCAGTAGGGGCAACCACGACGATACTTGTCGAGCAGTTGCGAGAACGACACATTGCAGTAAGTTCCTTCGAGGCAACTGTGATGGCTTTAGGACTTTATGAGGAAACTGGATTCTTTGCTTTTTCCTCAACCACGGCTAGGGATTTCAGGGCTGGAGCATTTCTCATTGAAGCTGACGCAGACCTGAATGTGGTGGCCGATACACTTCGCCGTCCGCTGGATCCGAATGCGGTTGCGTTGTTAAATGATTTCCTTGAACACAGGGAAGTGCATTACCTGGAAGGCCGCAAGGTGCTGCTCGCGACGAGCACGATTGATCGTTGTCGTGGGGAAGCCGCTGGCGTGGTCCATATGCTCGCCGAAATGCAGGGAGTCGATGCCGTCATAGTGGCGGTCATGATGGAGGACCGAGTACAAGTAATCGGAAGAAGCCGTAGGCCGGAGATCGACGTCGGCTGGATTGCGCGTGAGTTTGGTGGTGGGGGCCATGCTGTAGCCGCAGCTGCCACGGTCAAGAAGCAGACACTCGCAGAAGTGAAGGAACGGCTTGTCCAACTCCTCACGACCAACTATCGCCCCACGTTATTGGCTCAGGATGTCATGACTCGACCGGTGAAGGTTATTGGAGCTGAAACCACCGTTAATGAGGCCGGGCAACGGATGACGAATTACGCTGTCAATGTTTTCCCTGCACTGGATGACAAGGGCCGCTTTGCCGGGCTCGTTAGTCGGGAGCTGATTCAGAAAGCCCTGTTTCACCGGCTGAGCAAAATGCCTGTCCAGGACATTATGCAGACCGATGTCTTTACTGCGCGGCCGGAGACCCCGTTTCATGACGTTGAGCTCGCAATGCTCGAACGGAACCAACGTTTTGTACCGGTTGTCGCAGGGGGCAAGGTTATCGGCGTCATTACCAGAACAGACTTGCTGAGGACATTGCACGAAGATGTCCTGAAAACCGACACATTACGTGCCGTTCCTACGGGAGGGACTCGGAGCACGGCTGGGGGGCCACATCGAAACGTGACGGGAATACTACGGAACCGTCTGCCACATCGTCTTGTAACGATCTTGGAAGAGGCGGGGAGATTGGCTGATCGGAGTAACGTTTCCCTCTTTGTGGTTGGAGGCTGTGTCAGGGATCTGCTATTGGGCATCGAGAACCTCGACTTAGACCTAGTCGTGGAGGGGGATGGGATAGTTTTCGCACGAAAACTCGCCGAGATGCTGCAGGCGCGGGTCAAGGTGCATGATCGTTTCGGGACTGCGATCGTGTTGTTACCAGATGGATTCAAGCTCGATGTGGCCACTGCGCGAACAGAATACTACGAGTATCCCACGGCGTTGCCGACAGTGGAGCAGAGTTCAATCAAGAAAGACCTCTATCGGCGGGATTTTACGATCAATGCGCTGGCTGTTCGCTTAAATGGTAAAGGATTTGGGGATGTGCTGGATTTCTACGGGGGGCAACGAGATCTCAATGAGAAGGTCGTGCGAGTGCTGCACGGACTAAGTTTTGTGGAAGATCCGACTAGGATATTTCGTGCGATCCGATTTGAAACGCGGTTCCGGTTTCATTTGGGCCGGGATACTACCGCCCTCATTAACGGTGCTGTGAAAATGAACCTGTTCCAGCGGCTATCAGGGCACCGATTGTTGGAAGAACTGAAGTTGGTTCTGGGTGAGCGTGAGCCGAAACAGGCGCTAAAACGAATGGCGGATCTTGACCTGCTACGGTTCATTCATCCCAAGCTGGAATGGTCTAGCCGATTACTGACTCTCTTGGAAGCGAGCGAGCAAGCCGTGGATTGGTATCAGCTGTTGTATCTCGATCGAAAAGCTGCGGTCTGGATTGTCTATATGATGGGGCTACTGGAAGTCTTGCCAGATCGGGGCGTGATCGATGTCCTCAAGCGGTTCCCATTTTCTGAATCAGAATCCGCCAAGCTTAAAGCGACTCGGATGGGATCTCACAAGATAATTCGCCAGCTAGGAGCACGGCCGCCGCTCAAACCAGCCCAAATTTATAGGCTTCTATCTAAACTTTCCGACGAATCACTCTTGGGCTTAATGGCCAAGAGCAAAGGTGAATCGGTGAAACGGCAGGTGTCGATTTTCTTGACGACCTCTCAACGTGTGAAGCCAGCCTTGACCGGAGACGATTTGAAGGCCATAGGACTCAAGCCGGGGCCTCAATTCAAGAGAATTCTCGATCAGTTGCTCGATGCGCGCCTCAATGGTGAGGTGAAGACGGACACTGAGGAAAGAGACCTGGTTAGCAGGTTACTGATGTCGAAGACCCCCGACTAATTCATTGGAATGATCGAGCTCGACACTTCATTTGGCAATAGCAAGGTAGCCACTGCTCGATTGGAATCATCCGCTTGAATGAACGCAAACAGCGGCACTGGCTGAGGTACAGCTCCAGGGGGCAGGGCCAGCATTGCTGGGAAATCAATGAGCGGCGAGAGCGTCGCCTGCCCGGCGAGGCGGAGACGAAATGCCATGAGAATGTCACGTAGCCGTTCGGTCTTGTCTGCGTCGGAGAGCATCTCGCTCGGAGCAATGCCGACTTCCCAGAGCGGTTTCGTAATAGTGATGGGGAAGGTCAATCCGAGCTTTTGGGCCTCTGCCGTGACGTCAATGAGAAACCCGGCCTGGATAGCCTGTTGCCGATTTGTGACCTGCTGATTGGTCACTGGATCACTCTGAGCTCCTGTTGCACCTCCCGATTCGTCCGAGTCGTCGGGTTTCGAGGCCTCAGCTCGTGGGAAAGAGGCAGTACTGTCGAACGGTGCTTCATCGTTCTGCGCTTCTTGGATGTGTGCCAGGCCCGACTCGTGTGGCAAAGCCGGAAGCGCATGGGTCAACCCGTCATACACTTTCTTGGCGGATTCAGACCATGCGGAATCAGGAGGACGTCCTGAAAAGGCCGCTTCGGCTGCTCTTCGCTCATCATTGGTCAATACTCGAGGCGTCTTTTTCGTTTCCATGGGGAGTAGATAAGCCGGGAGAATCCGAAGTCAAGAGTGCAGAATAGCCTAATCGGGGAGGCGCTGACCCTTCGTCTCAGGGGCAAAGATAAGAACCACGAGTCCAAGCAAGTAAATCAGCCCAATGGTGCTGGCAGCACGGCCGAAGGAGCCCAACGTTGCGACGAGCCATCCCGTCAGGAAAGGTGCGGCAGAGGCCAGCACACGCCCCGCGTTAAAGCAAACCCCGGCCCCGGTGGCGCGGAGACTTGTCGGATAGAGCTCGGGCAGATAGATGGGAAAGCCACTGAAAATGCCGTTGTTAAAGAACCCAAGGAGTGGCAATAGCATCAGCACGCCGTTGTAGCTGGTTGGCATCAAGTAGGTCACTGGGAGCATCACTAGACTACCCAGGCACATAAAGGCGAAGATAGGCCGTCGGCCGAAGCGATCGGCGAGCGGACCGAAACTGAGATACCCAAATATTGCTCCCACGTTTAGAGCCATGATGGCATAGCTCACGTACGTCGACGAAGCGGCAGCCTCCAAACTCTTCATCTCGGGCATCTCGCGCACGAGTGTCGGCGCCCAATTTGTCGAGCCCCACAGTCCGAAGACAGCGACAAAGGCCAACGCCGACCCAACAAGGGTGGCACGCCGGAGTTTGCCGTGGAAAATAGCAGAGAGAGGCATTGATTGCCGCTTATGAGCTTGAGTCCACCGGTCTGGCTCCTTGACCCACCAGCGGACAAGTAGGGCGACGAAGGCCGGCAAAACGCCTACCAGAAATAGCATCCGCCATCCATAATCTCTTAAGGTCAGGTTGAAGATTGCAGCCAGGAAAAATCCGACTGCCCAAGCCGACTGCAAAATGCCCGCTGCCTTGGCGCGTTTGTCTTCCGGCCAGGTCTCTGCCACAATGGCTGCACCAGCTGCCCACTCACCGCCGATGCCGAGCGCAGTGAGAAAGCGTGACAGAGCGAGGTGCCACCAGGTCTGCGACAGGGCCGCAGCTCCGGTGAAGACTGCATAGATGATAATTGTGGCGATCAAGACCTTGGTTCGGCCGAAGCGATCAGCCAGGATTCCAAAGGAGATGCCACCGATCGCCCAGCCGATGAGAAAGATAGAAAAGATGATACCGCCATACCAGCCGATCTGTTCGGTTGCAGTTGGTCCACTCGCAGACGGCAATAGGTCATGTAACGCAGGGTGAAGGACGATCGCATAGATCGTGGCGTCCATCGCATCGAAGACCCATCCGAGCCAGGCCACGAACAAGACAAGCCACTGATAGGGTGTAACGCCGGACCGCCACGACCGCTCGTTCACGCGAGCCCCTCACATTGGGGAAATCGGAGAATTCGAGTGTTGGGCGCGCAGTGCTGAGTGACAAGGAAGGGCATGGATGACGTCAGGCTAAGGTTCTTCATGGCTGGAGTCAAGCTGGAGTGGCAAGTACTGCCATGCTATAGTTTCGAACATGGCTCGGATGGATTACTATCGAGTGCTGGGAGTGTCGCGCGAGGCGTCTGATGAAGAGATCAAGAAAGCCTACCGGATACTCGTGTTTCAGCACCACCCTGACCGAAACCCAACGAGTTCAGACGCCGAAAGGCAAATTCGTGAGATTAACGCTGCTTATGAGATCGTTGGAGATTCTGAAAAGCGCCGAAGCTACGACCGGCTTTACTGGGGAGATGAACCTCGTGCCGACACGATTGATCCCGATGTCATATTGGGTGAGATGGAAACGAAGCTCTTTGACGAAGGACGGAAAGAGCTGTTCGCCGTTTTGATGACGGACGTGAAGCGGGTGAAGACCGAGCTGGAGATCGTTCGTGAACGGGCCGTAGCCGAACAAGGCTATGATTCATTTCTAGTTTCGGTCGTGGCTGCTCGTGCGGCCGAAGTTATGAATCAGTTTGTGACAGAAGATATGGACGCGCGTCGGCGACGCCTTGTCGAAGTCGCGACCGAAATGATGCTATCACAGAGTGTCGCGAAGCGAGGTGACGAAGGCGGAACTCGAATGGTCCGTGACCGCCTGGACGATTCGTTCCAGAATGGTCGCCTGCATGGATTTGCCTCGGCCATGGAGCTATTTTATGAGCGGCGATAGTGCAAAAAGGAAACGCTGAAGGAGGAGTGTTGAAAGTTCCGATCAATTTGAGAGCAACATTAATTATTAACCCATTGAAAATGTGGTCAGTGGTCCTGCCACAAACCGTCCAGCTTGCATCACGCCGAGGATTCGGCTCCGGTCGCGCAAGCGATCTATGCGTCTGACCAGGTCTCCCTCAAAGACTACCAAATCGGCGTGCATCCCCTTCGTTAGCGTGCCTACAAAGTTCTGAATCCCGACTAAGCGAGCTGCTGCGGATGTAGAGACAATGATGGCCTCCATCGAGGACATGCCAAGCGCGATCATACGGTCAAGTTCTTGCACGTTGTCTCCGTGATAGTTAAATGGAGTTCCCGCATCGGTACCCATGGCAATGGGAATGCCACGCCGGTAGGCCTTCTTAAAACTCTCTTGATGGCGTTTGGTTATGGACTTCGCCTTCTCCAACGCGCTCTCAGGAATACCACACCCGGATCTGCGCGCGGCGGTTGTGGCAAGTGCTGAGAGAGTTGGAACCATATAGATCCCATGCTTTTTCATGAGCTCTCCTGCCTCATCGTCCAAAAGTGTAGCGTGTTCAATCGAATGAACTCCCGCATGGATCGCGTTTTTCATGCCAGAGGCTCCATGCGCATGCGCCGCGACCTTCGTTTCCGCATGTCGGGCGGCGTCGACGGCTGCCGAGAGTTCTTCCACCGTCATTTGGGCTTGGTCCGGTGATGTTCCGGGTGTCAGTACACCGCCCGAGGCAACGACTTTGATCACCTCCGCACCGGCAGCGAGCTGCGCCTCGACAGCTTGTCGGGCCTGCTCGGCCCCCTCGACTTCCTGGCCGATGAATCTCGCATGGCCCCCGACCATGCAGATGGCACGACCGGCACCAACGATCCGAGGCCCCGGCACGAGGCCCGCCTCGATCGCTCGCTTGAGGGTAAAGATGGAGTGGTCGCGGCAACCGACATCGCGCACCGTAGTGACACCGGACTCGATCGTTGCCTTCGCGTGTTGTGTCGCTTTCAACAGGGTATAGGAAGGATCTTCCGATTCCACTGTGGCGACCACGTCCGGTTCTCCTCCCAAGCAGAGGTGAACGTGGCAATCAATGAGACCTGGGATAACAGTCAGTCCACGCCCGTCGATGCGACTGGCGCCCTTGGGGATCGCGATATCTCGGTTGGATCCGACTGCGACGATCCTTGAACCGCGGATGACGATAGTGGCTCGATCTAGAACCGCACCGGTGCCATCGATAAGGCAGGTGTGGTGGATGGCGATGGTCACGAGGGCCTCCGGCTGAACGTCCGTGCCGCTTCCTGCGAAGCCGTGCCTGGTGTAGATAGCCAACCGGACCGACTACCGATATCTTCGAGCGCATTGAGAAGAGTTATCACATTAGCTTGGGTACAGGATTCTCCCATCAGTCCGATCCGCCAGACTTTCCCCTTCAGGGGACCCAACCCTCCACCGATCTCAATCCCGAATGTTTCCAATAGCCGGGTCCTGACGGCAGCTTCATTGATGTGTTTAGGAACAGAGACGCACGTCAGCATCGGGAGACGTTGGCCGGCTGGAGGCAGGGGGGTCAGACCGAGTGCTATGAGCCCGGCAACAAGTGCGTCGCTGTTAAGTTGGTGGCGAGCATGGCGAGCTGGGAGTCCTTCTTCATCGATAAGGCGCAACGCCTCCCGCAAAGCGTAGAGCATTGAAATCGGGGCGGTGTGATGATAGGTCCGTTTTTGCTCTGACCAGTACTCTGCAATGAGGGCTAGATCAAGATACCAACTCTGACAATTGGCGTGACGATGCTTGACTGCGGCCATCGCGCGTTCGTTCATGGTGAGGGGTGCAAGCCCAGGCGGACAACTAAGACATTTTTGTGTGGCGCTGTAACATATATCAATGCCCCACTCATCGACTTGTAGCGGGACCCCCCCCAGTGACGTAACGGCATCCACGAGGAGCAGAGCCTGATGTGCACGACAGAGCTTGCCCACGGGCTCAATCGGCTGCCAGACGCCTGTCGACGTTTCGGCATGGACAAGCCCTACCGCCTTGACCGGTCCTGATCGTTGGAGCGCTTCGGCGATGGCATCTGGCTCGACGATACAGCCCCAAGGAGCTTCGATACGAATCGCGTTGCCTCCGCAACGTTCAACCATTGTTGCGAGGCGCGATCCGAACACACCGTTGACCCCGACGATCACGGAATCACCAGGCTCCACTAGGTTGACGATGGATGCTTCCATGCCGGCCGAACCGGTGCCGGAGAGCGCAATGGTGAACTGATTCGTGGTCGCAAATGTCTGGCGCAAGAGCGTTTGGATATCGTCCATTACGGTGACGAATGCTGGATCGAGATGTCCCAGTAACGGCGTCGATAAGGCATGCAGCACTCGCGGGTGCACCATACTGGGGCCGGGCCCCAACAGGAGCCGTCGTGGGGGAAGAAAATCCTGCATGTCAGGTAAGGTTTCCTATAATCTCACGGGCTAGTATAGCTAGTTCACCGGTTGCGAAGCTATGCGATAATCCCCCCGTGAGCCCTTGTGGGCCGTGAGGTAAGCTGACTCTTCCGTCGGAGTCAAAGACTGCTCGAGCACCCAAATCTACTCGACAAACGCGGTGGGTTAATCACTTCGAGGGGGTATAGGGGGCTGAGTACCCATGGTATAGTTCTGACGCATGAATGAGGATGCCGGCCAAGTGGATCATCCACAAGCGCTCGTCGTGATCGAGAGAAGGCCGATCTTCTCCTCGACGACTGCCCCCCTCGGCGCTCGCTTTTCCGCCGCGGTCAGTGGGCTATGCGCAGGTGTCTTGCTCATCGCCCTCGGGGCGATTCTGTGGTTCTCCGCAACCCTCCCGAAGCTGGATCGCTTTGCCGATCCGGATCACGCACTCGAATGGATGGTAAGCCGCACGATGGAGGCTCGAGACGGGCTCCAGCAAGCACCCCCATGGCAGCAATGGCTTGTCGAATGGGGCATTCGCAGCGACGAGGCTCAACGTGTCGAGGTCGTTCGATGGTATCAAGAGGTAGTGCAAACCACGAACGATCCACTGTCTAAGCTTCGCTTGGCGATTCTCCAAGGTGAATTTGGACATGAGCAAGTTGCGCTAGACGTAGTGGGTTCTTGGAAAGATCTTGCTTCACCGATGCCCGCATACGGTCAATTAATCGAAGCGGCTTATGGGCTGGAATCCTTGGACCAGGAACTGGAAAGGGACTTGCAGTCCACATTGGCCGAAGCCTTGCCTACTGGATGGTTCTACAATCATTTAGCGGCGCGGTTGGCGGAACGAGCGAATAATCAGGCCAGACTGGCGACGGTCGAACGGGACATTGTACTTCGCGGCACAGAGGTTCAAGCACGATCGAACTTGCTGATTGAGTTTGAGATAGCCTGTCTCTTGGTCGGTTCGGTAGTGCTCGTGAGGATGGTTCAGACTCGCAATAGCAAAAGGGACGAGATGTGGTTGCTTCGGACGAGCATTCCCCCGGCTTGGCCTGGCGAAATTGGTGCAGCGGTGCTTTTGCGAGGAGGGGCGCTGGCCGCCATCCTCACCGTGGCTTTTCTATCATTTGCTCCCTTAGAGCATGTCGCATTGCGTGCCTTGGTCATTCCATTGGCGAATTTGCCGCTCCTTGCCTTAGCCTACGTCTATTTGCTCAAACCGACCGGACTCAATTTCTGGGACAGTTTTGGTCTTTACATCGAGCGCCGTAATCTGAGGCCACTGGCTGGCGCGGTGCTCGCCGTGTTCGCGGCAGGACTATGGGGTGAGTGGGTGATAGGGCGGGTTGCAGAATCATTGAGGCTAACCAACCATTGGACGGAGTGGTTTGATCCCAACCTTATCTGGGCACCAAGATCCGTCATGATAGTAAGTTTGCTGGAATATGTAGTCCTCGCCCCGATCTTCGAAGAGCTCGCATTTCGCGGCCTGCTGTTCGCGTCTCTCCGTCGCCGATTCTCGTTCATGCCTGCCGCTGCGATCAGCGCCGCGGTTTTTTCCATCGCCCACGGATATGCGCTGATCGGTTTTGCTAGCGTGTTTTGGAGCGGGTTCCTTTGGGCTTGGATCTATGAAAAGACGGGGAGTTTGCTCCCTGGAATGATTGCCCATGTGCTGAACAACCTGCTTGTTTGTGTGGCCGTCATGGCGCTGCTTCGGGTCTGACTGTGTCGTTCTGAATTCTCTCGAGTGACTCAAAAAAGTCAGTATGGGGCAAGGCGGCAGCTGCTGGTCCGAGGAGAGAGAGGAGCTTCCTATTTGAGATGCGCTTGCCAGCTGCCGCGATCACCTTTTCCGAGTCGGCACGGAGACCCCATCGCTCACGGGCAACCTGGTAAATATCGTTCCACGTTCTCGGAGTCCCCTCAGTTACATTGTAGGCTTCCCCGGGCTGCCCGTGCTCAAGGGCTGTGAGACAGATCTTGGCCAAGTTCCCGACATGGATCAGGTTCACGTACTTGGGCGAGGGGGTCACCTTGCCAGTTCTAATCCAGTCGATGGGATTGCGGCCAGGCCCGTAGATGCCGGCCACGCGCAGCACAATAGCGTTACAGGTCGTGCGTAGGAACTCTTCGCTCTGCACGCGGGGCTTCGTCAGATCGATCGGTGCCGTTTCATCGATCCACGGCGGAGGGTAAGAGGGTGGATCGTTCACCCTGTAGGCTGAAGTGCTGCCAAGCACGACAACTTGCCCTGAGAATGGACCGCGCGTCGCAGCAAATTCTTGAACGAGGTCCAGCGGTACGGCGGGGAAGCACCAGAGCAGATCGCTGTCCGTTGGAATGTGCGTCCAGGTGCTTCGATCCGTGAGGTCAAATCGTCTGCGGAAGTTGGGTGCGACGTAAGAAAGGTGNNTGGATCACGGCTGGTAGCAAAAATGTGAGAATAGTAGTGCGTCGCTAAAGGGAAAAAAAAGTACCCGGTATAGCCGGAACCAAGGATGATGAGGCGCTTCGACAAGCTAGGAATTCTCCGCTGACCAGTGTGAACAGTGTGCCAGGGGCGACGGACGAGAGTCCAATGAAATCTTGATGATCTCGTTGACATATCATTGCGTTGATAGGCGTATCCCTATTAGGGATACCTCGCGTTCATTTCCTTAGGCCAGTGATGAACCTCAAATTTAAGTTCCACACCCGGGGGGATCATTAGCCGCCCGCTGGTGCTTGCGAAATTTATTATCTTGCTCGTAACTAGATAGAGTCCATTCCTGTGGCATGTTAGAATCCTGAAGCATGCCGCTTTCTAGCTTTCATCCGCTTATCTCCGAATGGTTTCATGCTCGAGTGGGTGACCCCGCGCAGGTGCAAGTGCACGCGTGGCCGGCGATTCAGTCTGGAGCGGATGCACTGATTGCTGCCCCAACTGGGTCTGGGAAAACATTCGCGGCCTTTCTCTCTTGCATCGATCATCTCTTCAAGCAAGCCCTTGCCAGAGAACTTGATGACAATACGCGGGTTCTCTATGTCTCGCCCCTGAAGGCCTTGAGTAACGATGTCCAAAAGAACTTGCAGAGGCCCTTGGCCGAGATTGGAGAAGCGGCCTTACACGCGGGTCTGCTCCTGCCTGGATTGCGTGTCCTTGTCAGGACCGGTGACACGCCGATGACGGATCGTCAGCAGATGCTGAAGCGTCCACCACACATACTTGTGACAACTCCTGAGTCATTGTTCATCTTGCTCACGGCTGAAAAGAGCCGACGCATCCTGCGCACGGTCCAGACCGTAATCGTAGATGAGATTCACGCCCTCGCGCCGAATAAACGCGGCGCCCACCTTGCCTTGTCGCTAGAGCGATTGGATGCACTGACTCTGACTAAACCACAACGTATCGGATTGTCGGCGACGCAGCGACCAATTGAGACCGTAGCGGAGTTTCTCGTAGGGGCACGTCCTGTGCCAGCGATTATCGACATCGGTCACACACGGGAAATGGACCTGGCGATTGAAGTACCAAGAGATGAGCTCAGTGCAATTGCTACGAATGCGGTCTGGTCCGATGTCTATGATCGGCTGGCGGAGATGGTTAGGGAACACCGTTCGACGTTGGTATTTGTTAACACACGGCGATTGGCCGAACGTGTCGCCCACCATCTGGAAGATCGCTTACAGGACTTAGGCTCCGAAGTCCTTGCTGCGCACCATGGGAGCCTTTCGCGTCAGGTCCGATTGTCTGCAGAAGAACGACTAAAGATGGGGCAAGCTCGTGTCGTAGTTGCCACAGCGTCGCTCGAATTGGGCATCGACATTGGATCGGTCGATTTGGTCTGCCAGGTAGGCTCGCCCCGTGCCATTGCTACGTGTTTGCAACGGATCGGCCGTGCTGGCCATGGGATTAAGGCAATTCCTAAAGGCAGACTGTTTGCGATGACCCGCGACGAGCTTCTTGAATGTGGTGCCCTGATGCGCGCCATTCGCCACGGCGTCCTGGACCGTATCGAGATTCCACCGGCTCCCCTCGATATTCTGGCACAACAGGTTGTGGCGGCTGCTGCGACTCAAACCTGGCAAGAGGATGAATTGTATGCACTCTGTCGCCAAGCTTATCCCTATCGGGACTTGACGCGACCAGAGTTCGACCAGGTCGTGCGGATGTTAGCTGGAGGCATTACGACACATCGAGGCCGAGGCCAGACATATTTATTTCACGATCAGATTCATCACCGGATTAAGGGACGACGAGGCGCTCGATTGGCGGCTATCACTTCGGGAGGGGCTATTCCTGATGCGGCAAGCTATGCAGTGGTGACAGAGCCTCATGGGACGGTGATTGGGTCTGTCGACGAAGATTTTGCCGTCGAAAGTTTGGCTGGCGATATCATGTTACTGGGCAATACCTCGTGGCGGATCAGACGGGTAGAGCAGGGTAAGGTGTTGGTGGAAGACGCGCAGGGTGTCCCGCCCAACATCCCTTTCTGGCGCGGGGAGGCGCCCTCGCGTACCGCGGAGCTTTCTGCTGAAGTGGCGGCCCTTCGGAAAGAAATTTCTGACCGGGTTGGTTCCTCTGTTACCAATACTCAGTCAACGGCGAGCGACCATGGCGGTTCTAGACTCGGAGTTCTGGCTGCTGTCGATCAACTATCGATTGTTAGTTGGCTCAAGACGGAATGCGGTCTCAATTGGCGTGGTGCGCAGCAGGTGATTGAGTATGTTTTGACCGGTAAGGCAGTATTGGGAACCGTCCCTACACAAGAGATCCTTGTAGCAGAGCGGTTCTTTGATGAAAGTGGCGGCATGCAGTTGGTGCTGCATACCCCATTTGGTGGGCGGATCAACCGAGCGTGGGGGCTTGCACTTCGCAAGAGGTTCTGTGTGACGTTTGATTTTGAACTACAGGCAGCGGCGACCGACAATGGAATTGTGATTTCGTTGGGTGAAAAACATAGTTTTCCGTTGGACTCTGTGTTTGGTTTTCTCTCGTCCAAGACGGTACGAGAAGTCTTGATACAGGCGGTGCTGCAGACACCGATGTTCATGACCCGCTGGCGGTGGAATACCAGTCGGGCTTTGGCCTTGCTCCGATTCATGAAGGGCAGAAAAGTCCCGCCTCAGATTCAACGGATGAAGGCAGAAGATCTTCTGGGCGCGGTCTTCCCCGATGCCATCGCCTGCCAAGACAACATGATTGGGGAACGCAGGAGACAGGTTCCCGAGCATCCGCTTGTGAAGGAAACGATCAGAGATTGCCTGACCGAAGCGATGGATCTTGAAGGACTGACAGCCATTCTATGGCGTCTCGAATCTGGAGCCATCCGGTACGTCGCGGTCGATACTCCGACGCCGTCTCTTTTTTCGCACGAAATCCTAAACGCGAACCCGTATGCGTTTCTCGACGATGCCCCATTGGAAGAACGGCGGGCACGTGCGGTGGAAATGCGGCGAATGTNNCAGGAAGTCCAGCGAGAAGCCTGGCCTGTCGTCCGTGATCCTGACGAATTGCACGATGCGCTGTTGACCTTGGTATGGCTGCCTGTTGAGCATGCGACTGGCTGGACCAAGTATCTCCAGCCCTTGATACAAGAAGGGAGGGCAAGCGAATCTACCGTTATGAGCGTGAGTGGTCGGGTTGTCGGATTGATTGCCACAGAGAACAGGGAGCGGGTTGAAAAGTTATTTGTGGACGGTGATGAGACCACGCTCGATGCCATTATTCTTGGCTGGATGGAGAGCCTGGGCCCAACGCGTGTGAGTGAGCTTTCGACCCGGCTGCACCTTCCTGTCGAGCAGGTGGACAGGGCAATGCTTCGTCTCGAAATGTCCGGCCAAGTCTTGCGTGGTCAGTTTAGATCTGGCTCAGCAGGTAATCCTCAACCTACTGGAGCACAAAGCGTGGGCGGTATCTTGCCCGAATGGTGTCACCGCCGATTGTTGGCCCGTATTCATCGGCTAACGATTGGAGCCTTACGAAAAGATGTGGAGCCGGTCACGGCAGCGGAGTTCATGCGCTTTTTAGTACGATGGCAACATGTGGCTCCTGGCTCCCATTTGCATGGCGAAGCCGGACTCTTGGAGATCATTCGGCAACTAGCTGGTTTTGAATCAGCTGCTTCAGCTTGGGAGCCACAGCTTTTGCGGTTACGCCTGGCAAAGTATCAGCCAGAGTTGTTGGACCGGCTCTGTTTGTCTGGAACAGTCAGTTGGAGCCGGCTGTCACCCCATCCACGACTGGTACAGGGTGGTGAACTCGATCGACGTGGAGTCACGCCAACACGCGTGGCACCGATTAGTTTCTACCCACGCGAAGGCGGCGACTGGCTGATGGATGTGCTGCACGATGCAGGTGCATCACCAAGGTTCGGCTCGATGGTCCAGCTGAGTGCTGTGGCCCAGGATCTGCGTCGGACACTGGCTGAGCGTGGGGCCTGTTTCTTTACCGATCTGGTCCGAATGACCCACCATCTTCCGGCGGAAGTGGAAGAAGGGCTTTGGGAACTTGTGGCCGCTGGCCTGGCCACGGCAGATGGGTTCGACAATTTGCGGGCTCTCATGGACCCGCGTCGCCGCCGGGCGGAAGGGCGGGAACGATCCCGGCAGCCTCGGCATGCAACCGGGCGGTGGTCCCTGCTCACACAGCCGAATGGCGCACGTACCACCGAGCACTCACGACTCCTAGTCGAAAAACTTGCGCGTCAGCTCTTGTGCCGTTACGGTGTGGTTTTTCGTGATCTGCTGGCTCGTGAATCGCTGGTCCAATCGTGGCGTGATCTGCTTGTCCAGTATCGCCGTATGGAAATGGCAGGTGAGATCCGCGGGGGTCGATTTGTGAACGGGTTCACCGGTGAACAGTTTGCCTTGCCGGACGCGGTTGAGTCTTTGCGCGCATTGCGGAGAACAAACGAGTCATCGTCGTTAGGGCAGGAGATCAGGATTTCGGCGACTGATCCGTTGAACCTTGCCGGCGTGATTCTTCCTGGTCCTCGGGTTCCAGCCGTGGCGAAGAATTTCTTAGTGCTCAAAGATGGCGTGATCGTGCGGACTGTGATGGGGCGGGAAAGGGAGGCGACACATTCTCGCCTCGCTCAAGTTGTTCAGTGATTCTCTGCAGGTGGGTGCAAGCAGGATTCCAAGACGATTCAACGTCGGGCGTAGCTATGATTTGCAGGAACGCATACAGCGCCATAAAATCAAGAGCGTGAGTGAGGGGGCTGGTGACGAGTTTCGAATTCCGGGGAGGCTTGATACTCCCAAGCCTCCCCGTGGTCGTATCATGAGCAGCGTTCAAGCTCAGTTTGCCCACAACTGCTGATACCACGTCTTCTCTTCTATGACCGGTAGCGACGCAATATCCATCGCTTGCCTGATATCCGCGATGTTCCAGCCGGTCAAGGTCGCGAGAGTTTGCGCTTCACGCTCGTAACGTTCGCGGAGCTGCTGCCGGTAATCCGTGGCCGCTGGGCACTCATCTGCTCCACTCCAGGGGTGGCGTAAGATATAGCGAGCCTGGAAATTTGATCGGTCTGACGTTTCTTGGAACATGAGATCTTCGGGGAAGTGAGCTGCGTCGTAACGGACATGCAGACGCGTCAAGAACACGTTCTGGGTCATCGGGCTGCTCTTACCAATTCGTCCCGTGGTCTTATGCCAAAATACGCCAAGGCTCCGCAGCTCTTCAGGGGAAAGCGGATTGGCTGCGCACGGATCGCACCAGTTCATGTCCCAGGCATATTCAAGAAACACTCCTCGTTCATTCTCTCGCTTCACTTGCTGTGAGAACAGGTCCCGATAGAAGTCCCCAAATTTGTCTTTTACATAGACCGGTATTTCCTGTGCTGCTGGCAGGCGCACTGTACGATAGTTTGTTGTTTCCACACGGCCTTGTGTTGTCAGGAAGTAGATGAAAAGTTCCTGCGCTCCATGAGCGTTCACTGTACCGAGCCGAATTGGAAGCATGAACTTCCGTGACTCAAAAGCAATCTGCAACGGCCTTAGGTGGGTGAAGCCGAGCTTTGTTTGCTCTGCCAGGTTCACCTTGGCGACAAAGAACTTCATGCCTTGCTTGAGATAACTGTGCAAAACCTGTGTCGTCCCCTTCGGAGTATGGTAGCCGTTTTCGCGCAACCAAGTCTCAAGCCCCGCACTTTCCTTAGCCGAGAGGATGAGGATGTCGTATTCGCCGACAGTGTACTGGGCTTCGATAGTCACACCCAAGGCACGACCGCGCTCACGCTTGACTGCGTCTGAAGCCGGTGCCATGCTTTTGAGGGGCCCTATCCGTTCCTCTAGGTCGTAGCGTCGACAGGGATTCTCATCAAAATACTCCACAAGTCGTGGCGCTGAGTAATCCGCCAAGTGCTTAAGCACTGACGCGTTACCGATGTGAATCTGGCCTTTGTTTAGCAGCGTTGGGACGGGGACTACCATCGCGAACTCCTTCACCTCGCCTTTGAAGTCATTGGCCATGGTGATGACGGTCTTATGGTCATGGCGCGCGATAACGACTTCCGATGCTTTGTTAAACAGCTTTGTATCGGCCTTGCCGACGTAAAAGCCGCAGAAGGCAGACGCCTCTCCGCTCCAGGGAAGTACCCCAAGGAGCAACGTGAATGTAGGAATAAAGATGTTTCTCATAAGAACCTCCTTGATTGTGTGAGCGACATAGAAACACGCACAGGATTAGAAACGGTCGCGGGGAAGTCAGTGCCTGAAGGCTTGGACCAGGTATAGCGGACTCCTGGCGAGAGGGAATTGAGCAATGGCAGCAGGGGGGAGCAAACTATCAATCCCCAGATTGGGCCATTTGGTTGGAATAGGCCAAATTGGATATAGAGGGCCACTACGGCAACGAACATGGCGTAGATGATCCGGCCCATTCGAGAATCGGGCGTTGTTTTTGGATCGGAAATCATGAAGAAGGCAAAGAGGAGCAGTGCGCCACTTTCAAGCTGGTGTATGGGGATGGTCAGCGGATCGCTGAGCCAAAAGGCTCGTGCAAAGAGTCCCCCGATGTAGAAGCCGAGAAAGGCCAGGGTGATGTCAGCCCGCCCTGCGCGGGTGACGACGAGGCTCCCCAGGCAAGCGATCAGAAATCCAAACCAGGCAACCTGTCCCCATTGGCCAGGCGANNCTAGTGCGAGATTGGTTGGGTTGAAGAGATGCTTGTCCCTCCAGCGAATAGCGAATTTGCTGCCGATAGCAATAAACGCAGCAAGTCCGGCATAGGCGAGGGTATCGGTCCGAAGTAGCAGACAGAGCGACAGGGCCGAAATGAGTGGGCTCTTGGGATCGAATGCTGACAAGTTGGCGTACCGCGTGCTGGCATATTGGGTAAGGAGGGCCGTGCCAATCGTAATTATGATTTGCCAGGCAGAGAGTTCGAAGTGGAGCCAGAGGAGGCCGTAGAGGAGGAGGACGGAGAGGCTAACGATTTGGTACAGGCGCGGATCACACCAGAAAACCGATTTATCCCATTCGCCCTTTTGGGTCTCTTGCCCCATGTGGCCCTCCCTTCACAGGAGGATATGGGGTTAGGGGGAGAATCCTTTCATGCCAGAAGCTAGCCTGGTTTTAGGCTATATTGTTATAGGACGGTTGTAAGTTATGACAAAGCAGACATTTCCCCGCATTTACTGCATTCCGGCAACCAAGGTACCGGTGGTGGCAGTGTTTCGCCGGGGTCCGACGAATTGGGCGCACGTGGGGCGGTGGGATCTGGCTGCAAAACGGTATGAGCCTGGTGCCTGGCTGAGCGGGCGCATATTCCCACGCCGGTCGGATTTATCGCCCGATGGGAAATACCTCTGTTACTTCGCGCATAAGCCCAGCGCTACATGGGAGCACGGTGAGGCGTTTGTTGCCCTATCAAAACTTCCGTGGGTGACTGCCCTGCATGCCTTCGCCAGCTGCGGGACTTGGACACGTGGCTACCATTTCACTGAAGACGGCAGCGGCGACAACCTCCAGAATACATCACTGCCAATCCCGTATGGCTTGCAGTCCATTGCTGTTGTTCAATTCGCCAACGAGCGGCGGAGCGGGTGGATTGAAGCACCGGACTCTCCCATCCGTGATCCGAAAGATACTTGGGACGAGCGCCGCAACGCCCGCATGCGGAAAGTTCAACCTTATGGCACACGCGTGCTCTGCGTAGAAAGCATGGGGTGGGCAGGCGGGGAGTTCGGTATTGGTGAGGCAGTAGATGGGTTGAGTGTCCGATACTCGTTGGAGTTCCGTGGGAATCTCACACTGCTCGATGACTTGCAATGGGCTGACTGGAGCCGAGAGGGAGAACTGTTGGTTGCGACTCGATCCGGTCAACTGCAAATTAGAACTTTTGAAGACAACCGTACGCTCATCACCTTTAAAGAAGATTTAGCGGCGCTCGAACCGAATCCCATCCCAGCCCCACCCTGGGCACAGCACTGGTAACTTTCCGGCGGAGGCAACTTGTTTGCTGCTTGATGAATATGGAACTCGAACCTGGAGGCATCAATGGATGAGTGAGCCGAGCGACATGGTGCTTACCCCGTGCCGCAAGCTATTTCCCATAGCGCATGGTTTAGACCTTCAGGATCTACCTGGTGCCAACTCCCGTCACTCTCATACACCGCTACCGACATCCCAGTCCCCATGTGGCCATAAAAATCTGTGAAGGCTAAACGCCGCAGGTGCTTAGCGGTACAGTTGAACTGTTTCTTGAGTGTCGTTGAGTAAAAGCGGTTGGGAGATCGGTTACCTTGCACCCAGTTCCAATCAATGAGGGTTACCAATGTCGCCAGATTTCCCTCTTGCCGGATGGTAGTTGGATCAACATACACAGTTTGCCGTTTCGGTGACTGGTACTGGCTGTCAACCGTCACCTATTCTGCCTGTGCTTGGCTGGGGGGGCAATCCGAGAATGGCGGTCAAGACGAGGGCCCACACCGTACAGATCCATCTTCGAGTGGACCGCCAGCAAGTCTCCCGCATTCCCAATTTCGTTAGTTGATCGATGGTCGTGGCTGTACCTTTCGCCGTATATCGTCGATGCGGTCGGTGATAAAGCTAAACCGTTTCTTGGGAGGATAAGGAAACCGGTAGGCAACCGGTTCTTCCTGGGGGGGTAAGTGCTTCATGTCGCGATACACATTCACGGGGGCCGAATCTGCAGCAAGGTGGAACATGGAGCGGTAGCCGAGTCCGCAGCCCATGATATTCATCAGTTCGTGAGCACCATTTTGCGCGGCCCGCTGAATCATACGCCGACCGATGGAACGATACGAATAAAATTGTCCCTTGGCCCACTTGTGTCCCCAGTACAGCTGCTCGACAGTCATCTTGGCCGGCTTATAGACGACATGTTCTCCGGTATAGGCAGTCCAGTTTGTCGTAAGCAGCCGGCCTGCCGCTTTGAGTTCTTCAAACAGGCGGGTGCCTGGATATGGAGTTGCGATACGCCAGAGTGCACCAGCTAGCCCCATGCGAGTGGCCCATTCAGCGGTTCGTTCAAAGTCGTAGACATCTTCATGATCCAATCCACAGACGAACCCGGCATGGATATCGATGCCATGGTCGTGGATACGAGGAATCAATTCCTCGTATGACTTCGCCGAGTTTTGTTTATCGACGGACTTGAGCGAATTCTGATTGATGGATTCGATCCCCATGAACATGGCCGAACATCCCGCTTCTTTCAGCGTCTTTAACAATTCAGGGTGATGGGCGATATAGGTGGCGCTCATCTGGCTCATCCACTTCTTCTTGAGCGGCCTCATCGCTTCACAGAGCTCTCTCGTATAAGAGGGATCAGACAGCAAGTCATCATCCCAAAACATCACCATCGGCCCGGTCATGTGCTCGACAAGCTTGACCACATCAGCCGGCGGTTTCTTGCGGAAGCCGTACTTGCCACCCCCGAGTGCCAAGTGAATCGAACAAAATGTGCAGCGGTAGTTGCATCCTCTCGTCGCCGTCAGTGCATCCCGGAACATGTAGCCCTTTGGTAAGAGATCCCAGCGTGGCGGTTTCGCATCCCACTGATCGACCATGTACGGCATATCGTAACGTGGCTTCAATTTCCCTTTCTTAAAATCCTCAAGGAGCCGCGGAACCGTCAATTCTCCTTCTCCCACGACGATCGCATCAGCATGACTAATTGCTTCGTCAGGCAGGGTTGAGGGATGAATCCCACCGAGGACCACTTTGGCTCCGCGCTCACGGAATCGCCGTGCCACTTCATAGGCACGAACGGCCACCACGGTTGTCACGGTGATGAATACCAAATCGTAGTCACGCGTGAAGTCTAACGGCCCGACAATTTCGTCTTGGATCTCGATGTCCCATTCATCTTCAGGGATTAGAGCGGCCAACGTGGGAAGGTTGAGATTTGGAGTCCGAAACAATTTCCAGACCGAATCCCACTTCTGATCCTCTGGATGTGGAATAACGAGACCAATCTTATGATGGCCCATAGCTCCTCCGCGTGATCTGGTTGGTGTTCGTTCTGACCTCTGTGGGAGACTAATATGTTCGAAGTCAGAGATCAAGGGTCTCAATAACAAAGGAGGGGTAGGTCCTTGATTCATTCACCCCGATTCCTGTACTTTGCTCCTCCTTCCCTTGTGACTTCTGCCGCTCCTGCTCCAGAGAAGCCGTGCGATCTTTGTTCTTGTGTCGACCATTCCATCACTTTGAAAGTCGTTCTATTGCCTCTACGCGCATCGCTTCACTCAAGCGATGCGCGTAGGACCCTACATGGCTGTACCTGGCCGTGGTCATCAGTGGCCATCGTATGCAGAAGGATCTTACTTGACTTGGAGTTTTAGCAAATTCATGAGATAAGAACCTGTGCCTTGTGCGTTTGTGATCCTGCCAAGGAGACCATGACGGCTCCAGTCGACCCATTGAATTTTGTCTCACTTGAAGGACTCCTCCACTACGGAGAAGCGTTGACGCGGTTGCCGCGTACTGGCGATCTAGTGCTCCCACCACCCAGTCAACCACGTTCGGACCGCCTTGAGCGAGCCAGAGTGGCCACCTCTGAAATTCTGTCGTTCGTCGGCCGCGCTCGTAATGGATTTGCGGATGCTACTGAATATCATGAAGCCAGACAAACAATCATTAATCACGCCTGTGATGGCGACGCGTTGGTATTCTACGCGGCGTGGAACAGCGCACTGGCGGCAGGGGAACTCACCCCACTCCTTCGAGCGACGATCGGACGGTGTCAGAAACCCACGGTACGCCGACCAGTGGCGATCGTGCCGCGCGCGCAGCTCACGGCACAGCTTGCGGAAGGACGGATTGTCCTTGATCTTGGTGATGATCGTTTCTGGTTGTTGCCGAGAGACCTTAAGGAGCGAGCCTTGCTGTTTACCATGCGGCACGGGGTTTCTCAGGTGGAGAGCAAGACGTACCGTGTCGGCTGTCGGCTGGCCAATGTTCTCGATCCAAATCGGGGAATAACCACGGCGGACGCAGTCGGGATGGCGCTGGCTAAGATTATCGGAGTAGTGGGCAAACAGCTCGACTATCTGCAAGTTCACAATTATCTAGACCCGCGGACAATCATCCATCTGGTCAGTAGAAGCCCGAACACGACACAGCTTTATCACCGAGTATTTGCGGCCCTGGTTGGCGGAGAGGCGAAGGCTGATTTTCCACAGAAGGCTGAAGCGTTGGAATCGCAGGATTTTGGATGGGCAACGGGGATCGAGAAGTCAGCCGAACTTGAAGCAGCGGCGCGGGCCTTCAGCGTCGACGTGGGGACGGCCAAAAAACTGATTAAACATCCGCTCTACTGTTATCCAGGTGGCAAGTCATTTTTCGAGACCTATGTGAATGTAGTGGATGGTGTACATCGGCTCGCAGACGCACACCGAGGCGCAGTTGCTTGTCTTTACACCCACAGTTCGACTTTGCGGGCATTGGTAACTTTCCTTGATCCACGGCCGTTCGCTGAAGCCTTCACCGAGTTCGGTGAGTACAAGGAAGGACAGGACAATGTCGTGCTATTGACCTACGAGAATGGACAGATCTCCGGCTATTCAGCAGCGGTCGGAATGTCGCAGCGTGAACAGGCGGAACGGGATGCCTGGATTACGGTGGAGCGTGAGAGACAAGGGCGGGTGACACTAAAACCGCAGCAGGTAAAGAAGCTGGTGGCGCTCGTTTCGGGCGGAGACTTCGCAGGCGGCGGGGCGGCATTGAAAGAATTGCGGGTAGCTGGGAACCGTTTTGGATTGGACGTCTATTTTGTGCAGCACGGATTTCTCGGGTTAGCCAACAACTGGATTGAAAAAGTCTCCGAGCAGGACACGCGTATGTTGGGCAGTCGTCCCAGCAGCCCTATCGGCAGCAGTCGCTTCGAGGATTTTAAGGACGAACAGGTGCAGCAAGCGGCGGTCCGAAATCTGGAGCCGTATCTACGAGACGGCGTGATGGTGGTGATGGGAGGAGATGGAAGCTTACGAGGCGCGCGTGCCGTTTATGAAATGTTTGGAGTTCAGGTAACTGGTATCCCGGGTACGATCGACAACAATATCGCTGGGACGACCTCCCTGGGGTTTCACTCGGCCATACGATTGGCGGATCAGTCCATTGAATCGCTCAAGGCAACGAGCTCGGCGATGGGCAGCATCTTTTTTGTCGAATTGATGGGGGCCGGATCTGGCCATCTGGCCTTAGCTTGCGCCTACCAGGGAAGGGCCGAAGGGGTGCTCGTCAATGAGCATCCGGATCCGGATGCGTACATCGATGACGTGATTCTGGGAACTCTGAAGCGGTCGCTTGGAGTGCCCAATAAGAGCCATCTGTTCATCGTGGCCGAGCGGACGCCACATCGGCATCATCCTGACGGTGGTGTCCACGGATTGCCTGACTATGTGGCTCGCGAAATTTCAAAATGGCCACAGGTGTGTCCTCAGGCAGGACACTACCCGCTTACGCATGCCACCAAGGCCACGATTCTCGGACATACGCTCCGCGGAGCTCCCCCGACACCAGAAGACAAGGCCATCGCACAACACCTGGCCTACGAGACCGTCACGCGGTTGGTGGAACGGCCAGGCGAAATTGTCGGTAGCATGTTGGCCTATCGGGAGCCTGGTTGCATCGAAACGATTCCGCTGCATGCGCTCACATCTAAACCCTTTGATTGGGAAATCTTTACGCGTATGCATGGACGAGACACTAACTGCAAGCTCCTGTAATTCTGTGAACGTAGAGACAGCCTCTCCTTCGCGGGTGCGATCTGTAGTCAGGTCAGATAGTTGGTGGGCGACGATAAGAATGAACGGAGGTTGTTGAAGACGTTCTGGAGCCTGCAATCCGCGCAGGTCAGAAAGAGACTACATGACGGCAACACTTTCTAAGCGGGTTTGTATCAGATTTGCTTGTTCCTCGTGGTTCTGTCTGATGAGACGTGCTCGTCATGCTAACCCATTAGTCGGTTGACATTTCTGAACCTTATTCTTAGGGTCTCTTGTGCCGGAGTACTCTCAGAGGGGATGGGGAGGTCTATGCAGATTCAAGTTAATACGGACAATAACATCAAGGGGCGTGAAGACATCGTGGTCCTTGTTTCTACCCGAGTCGAGGAGGCGGTAGGGCGATTTAGTGATCGAATTACGAGGATAGAGGCACACCTCAGCGACGCCAATAGTTATAAGTCGAAGGGTGATGACATACAGTGTGTGCTTGAAGCGAGATTGGCAGGTCTTCAACCTATTGCGGCAAGCCATCGGGCGGCGACCGTCGAGTTGGCTGTGGCCGAAGCTGCGGATAAACTGCAACGCTTGATCGAGAACAGGCTCGGACGAATTCATGATCGATAACCCCCCACGGCTCGTGGTTGTGAGGGGAAGAACGACAGCGGGAGTCAAAGTGGTCCACGAAGACTAACGCCGCTGTTCACATCCGTAAGGACTCCAACGAATCCACTGCAGTTTGTGTGGCGTAGCGTGGCTCGTACACAAGACTATGTCTTGCGTGCGTCGCTGAATGATGGCAAAACCTTTTACAAATCGTGCTGCAGCAGTAGAACTGCACTCCACAGGGTTCAACTGTTGGGGCCGAACCCCCTCATGGCGAATTGTTGAGTGTCACGCTGCTTGAAGACTGCATCCACCTCAACAGGAGCGGTGGCAGCGTGCTCGGATCGTTGGGCCAGACGCGGGCTGTATGACTTCGCCTATATCTGGACGGCACGCGCACTTTCATCGCCGCGCCGGACTCCACGGCCTCCACAGAAGTAGAGCTTGGGGAACTATATTGTGATTGGGAAGAAGCTAGCTCACTTCGTGCAGCTTAATCAGATTTGTCCCGCCTGGTTGTCCTACGCGTGTCCCAGACAGGATCACGACCTTTTCTCCAGTTTTCGTCAGCCCTTCTGATTTTGATCGTCGTTCTGCTTCATCTACACGCGCATCAGTCTGTTCAAGCTGTGCCATTGTAAAGGGACGTACACCCCAATAGAGGGCCATCCGTCGCCTGACCGGCTCAAACGGAGTAAAAGCGATAATTGGGGCGGCTGGTCGTTGTTTCGAAATCAAACGGGCTGTTGCCCCGCGCTCGCTGAAAGCGACGATCGCGCTCGCAGAGATTGCTCTAGCAGCGGAAAAAGCAGCGGTACAAATGGCATCTGGAAAGGGGAGGTTTTCTAAATCGGTTTGACGTTTGGGAATTACACCAGGCTCGGTTGCTTCTTCCGCCGCTCGAATAATGCGATCCATTACCCGGACTGTTTCGATTGGATACTTGCCGATGGCCGTTTCTGCCGAGAGCATTACCGCGTCTGTTCCATCGAACACAGCATTGGCGACATCCGAAGCTTCTGCCCTTGTCGGACGCAGGGCCTGGGTCATCGACTCCAACATCTGCGTGGCCGTGATGACAAGACGGCGTCGGCGGTTGGCTTCTGCGATAATTCGCTTCTGCAAGACGGGGACTGTCTCAGGACCCATCTCAACTCCGAGATCGCCGCGCGCGATCATCACACCGTCGGCCTGTTCCAAGATCTCGTCAAGGGTGGCCACAGCCTCAGCACGCTCGATTTTGGCAATAATGGGGAGGTTGCTGCCGCAATCGGCAATGACGGCTCTCGCAGCGGTGATATCCTCAGAGCTTCTGACAAATGAGAGAGCGATGTAATCCACGCCCTGCGCAATGCCAAATCGAATATCTTCCCGGTCCTTGTCTGAAAGGCTGAGTGAGCTGACTGCTGTCCCGGGGAGGTTGATCCCCTTGTGTGAGGTGATCCGTCCGCCGGTAACAACGTGGCATTCGACGTCATTACCGGTGACTCGATCAGTTGCCAACTCAATGAGCCCGTCGTCGATCAATATTCTGGCGCCGGGCCGGAGATCGCGCGTGAGGTATTCGTATGTGACCGGGATCAGAGGGACCGTAGGGCGAGTATCGGCATTTGATTGTGCGGGGAGCTGGTTGTCCAACTTCCTCGGTGATATTCGTAGGCGGACGACCTGGCCGACATGCAGATCAATTCCTTCTGCTTCCAGGGTGCCCACGCGAATTCTTGGTCCTTGCAGATCCTGAACGATGGCCACGGCTGTACCGCGGCGTTCCGCCGCGCGGCGGATGGCCCCGATCGAAGCTGCATGGGAGTCATGGGTGCCGTGAGAGAAATTCAAGCGAGCCACATCCATCCCCTGCTCGATGAGCCGATCCAATATCTCTAGGGAATCACTGGCCGGACCAATGGTGCAGACAATCTTGGCTTTTCTCATGATGGCTTTCTTAGGAGGATTAGCCGAGAGAAAACCTCCATCGTGCGTAGTCTCCATTCTCTTACTACCCTCCTGTGGACGGGGAGGATTGTCTCATACCATTAACTCATTCAGTATCGATTGTCTATGAGCTCACACACTCCACTGATGCGTCCACTGTAAGACGGGCACAAGCACAGGCCGCAAAACATAACAAAGCCTGCATGGCGTGAAAACTAGAGGTCACTGGGTGTTTCAATATGTGCATTGCTCCAGACGGGCGTTTCAAATTTGGGCGGAGCGTTGGTGGCTCAGGCAACAGGCAGAGCGCTCTGGATGGCGGTTGCGCTTGAGGCTCCAATGCTAGCGATGGACGCTGATGAGGCGGCCTCCATGACCGCTAGAGGGACTTGCAGGAGTATGCATTGATCTTGTAACAGGCCTGAGAAGAATGACGTTATGCCTTAACTACCGTCGGGCGCGGTGTGCGGACTGCCGGCATGCAAGTGACTGAAGAAGAGTTGAGTGTCGAGACAAACGGTTCGACACTTAATGTAATCCGACGATTACGCTCACGTGTTTCAGGCCTGGTAGATAGGGACCTTTTCGAAGCCTTGTTCTAGAGTTGTGCCCAATGTTTTGGCCAATCTATCGGACTACGCTGGTCACAACGACGATCGGAATGGCAATTGAACACTAGGGGGCAGCTGGGATGTTTCTGACAGTCTGGGAGGTGACTGATGTAGACCATGGGCCATTCGTATCCTGCTGTTCAAGGAACTTGGAGGCCGATCGCGAAAGTCGCCGCATAACCACCAGCGATTGTCGTGGGAGTGAGCATAAGTTGATCGCCACCACGCCAAAAGATGCGATCGTGACGGTTGCGCACGGTGCGAGACCTTTTCTTGGAGTAGGGCGGATCAGTGTAGACGCGATCTGTAAAACTATCCTTGAAGTATACCTGCGATGTGAAGTCATAGCTCCGTTGGGCCTTAGGGGAGGTGCGAATCTTGAAGTGAATGTGTACTGTCCTTCCAGGATACCAGCCTGGGTAAATAGTGACGAACCGCGCCTCTCCTTGACTATTGGTAAGCTGGTAGCCACGCAAGAATTTCTGACCGATGGTATTGAACCAGGGGTCTCGTACGTCAGAGTAAACGCCCATGGCATCGCAGTGCCAAATGTCTACCTGAGCCCCAGGGATGGGATGACAAGCTCCAGGGGTGAGGCGAGACACCAGAAACGTTAGGGCCAGCGGCGTTCCTGGTTTAACTTGTCCGTCGGCTGGATCTGAGCGAATATCGGATCGATGCAATCGCTCATCGACGAAGTAAGGACCTTCGGTTTGTGCTGGTCGGACGATACAAGATGGTTTGGAGAGGATCGCAAGTGTGTGACGCGGATTCAGAAAGCTGGTGATGAGGCAGCCCGCTCCGGCAGCACCAAGCCATGCCGCAGCTTCACGGCGGGATAGGAGCCGCCCCAACGAGTTGTCGTCATGGGTCATCCCGTCCTCGTGGCAATGCTTCTAGGGAGTGGAGACCACCGCACACTACCGGTCTGATGCCTCCTGCTTCTCACCGGTTGAGCGGGGTACCTTGTAAATTACTCTCGCTCCAGGCTTGAACGTCACATAGTACCATATCCACTCTGACATCACTCGCACACGGTTGCGGAACCCGATCAAAAAGAAAATATGTATGACACACCACAGCAGCCATGCGATCAGTCCGGAAAGTCTAAGATTGCCGATCTGGGCCACTGCTTGTGCGCGCCCAATGGTTGCCAATATGCCACGATCCGCATAGACAAAAGGCGGGCGTAGGTTTGGCGTCAGTTCATTCCGAATGAGGGTTGCGACATACCGTCCTTGCTGCATGGCGACAGGGGCCAAACCTGGGAGGGGAGTTCCCTCAGGACCCGTACAATGGGCGGCATCACCAATCACAAAAATCCACGGATCGTCAGGGATTGTCAGATCTGCTTGGACCTTGATCCGATCGTATATATCCTGAGGTACCTCAAGAGAAGCCAACAACGAGGACGCTTTGTTGCCGGCTGCCCAAATGATATTGGTGGAGCGAATGAATTGACTCCCGATCATGACACCATCGGGACGGATCTCGCTGACCGAGCTGTTGACAGCGATCGTGATACCCATCCGTTCGAGAGCAGTAGCAGCCTTTGCCGCAAGAGTGGGGTCGAATCCGGCGAGTATGCGTGGGCCGGCTTCCACGAGTAGTATGTGGAGGTCTTCGAGGTGCAAGGTCGGAAAATCCGGTCCCATGGCCTTCCTCCCAATCTCTGCCAATGCGCCGGCCAGCTCCACACCGGTAGGGCCCTCCTCCCACGATGACAAAGGTTAGGCAATCCTGTGTGCCTGATGTGGCTCGTCGTCGTTCGGCCTCCTCGAACGCCACAAGCATTTTTTCGCGTAAGCGGACCGCGTCGGCCAGTGTTTTGAGCCCCGGTGCATCTTGCTCCCACGAGTCATGTCCGAAATAGGAATTCTGCGAACCTGGAGCGACAATCAGAGCATCGAATGCAATGGGGCTACTATCTCTAAGCCGTACAAGGCGCGCTGCACGATCGATGGCCAACACATCATCCAGAAGTACTCGGACGTTTGCGTGCCGACGAAAAATCGTTCGCAATGGCCACGCGATGTCGCTCGGAGAGAGAGCGGCAGTGGCGACCTGGTAGAGCAACGGCTGAAACAGATGATGATTGGCTCGGTCGATGAGCACCGTGTCGAGTTGTGAGAGGTCTTGCGCAGCTGCTAGGCCTCCAAAACCAGCTCCGATAATGACGACCTGTTTACGAGGCATGGGAGGCCTTCAACGATTAAGATAAAGGCTAAGACGGTGGCTACCTTCTCCTGAATCGTGGCGGAGCATTCCGAGGAGCAGGCCGAGGTGCCGTAGGTGCCGAGAGCCGTGGATGGCCGAAATAGTGATGGGGCGTTCCCCAATAGGGGGTGTAGCCATAGGGTCTCCCCCAGTAGCCATAGGGTCTACCCCAGTATCCATAGGGTGCGAAATGCGCACCATAAAATCCAGAGGCGAGACCTCCTGAGCTTTGTGAAGCAACAGTCGTCCAATCAACCAGGTGTTTGATATCTAGGACGGGATAGGTGTAGTCGCTGTCATCCAGCCGTCTCGTTGTTGAGCCTCTTACGACACCAACAATGGTGATCGGTGTCCCGGCTGGCACGCTGGCCGGGTCGAGAAATTCTTCTCGGACAGCGAAAAAGCGTCCTTTTGACCGAAGACGATCTTTCGTTGAAGGCCCATCTGATTTCGTCGGTAGTTCTAAGATTTCAATTTCCGTCTCTTTCGTGGTTCGTTTAGCCAGGATGACAATGCCTCCAACCATCACGACTCTTCCGACATACTTATCCGGGGCTGTTTGCAAGTCGGCAAATGTCACGCTGGTATCAATTTGCTTTGCGAGCTCAGCAGGCACTCCTAGATAACCTGTATCACGCTGCACCTGATGGATGGACTCGGCGCAAGCGGACAGCAACAGACATCCAAGAAGAAGCGGGAGAATTATGGTCATGCGAGGCATGATATCTCTCCTCATCTAGAAATGGTAGGACAGGCCAGCCAGCGCATGCTGTGCGGTGTACGTACCTTCAAATCCTCCAACGGCGCCAAAAGCCTGATCGAACTGTAACCGGGCTTCCGTGTATTTATATTCAGTAAATATTGCAATGTGCGGGGTGACAAAGGCGCGTAGGCCAGCAAGTACATTCCACCCACCAGCGACGGTAGTGTCACTTTGAACAGTGGGAGTATCTCCAATGCGGGCAATAGCCAAGCCGCCGCCGATTCCAACATAAGGTTGGAATGTACGCCCAGGATACCGAACGATGAGATTAACTCCGACAGTGGTCAGCCTCAGATGGATACCCGGGTCATTATCCAAACTTTTGATGTGAGGCGTGGTGTGGAGAATTTCGCCTTCGATCCCGATCCAATAATGCTGAGGGAAGTAACCGAGCTTGCCACCATAACTAATGGAATTGGCAAGATCGAAGTTGGGGTCACGCGGTGTGACCCCCTCTAGCCCGCCCGTTCCTGTGATATTCATCAGCCTATCTGCAAAATTGACCCCGGCATTTCCAGCGACGTACCATTCTGCATGCGCCATGTCTGGCGCACTTGCCATCATCGTTACGAGCGAGGCCACGAAGATACCAGCACTCCTAGGTAGCCTCGGTCTCATAGGTGCAAATCCTGTGTGAAGAGGTCTTTATGATCTTACCAGGAGAAAGAGTGGGGCGGTATAGGCTGAGAAAGGAGATGGTGAATGCCCTCTCATTCAGATGAGGATGCCTGAGATATGGATTATCGAGAGCCGTCGTCAGGCCACCCATAATGTAAAGCGGCGGACGGGGGGGCACTAATTCATAGACCCATGATAATTCTCTTCCACGCGGTGGCTCTGAAACACTAATCTTTTACATTAATGATATACTTTAAAGGCATTATTTCTAAATAGATTTCTTGAATCTACATAACTGTCATTCTTGGGATAAGAGTGACATCGGACTGGATGTTTTTCCGCTCATCATCGAACGGTGCTTGTCAATGTGTATCACATTAAGCGGACCGATGAACGACCCATTTCCCCCTGGCTGTGTGGTTCTGTTGTGACGCACTCTCACAGCCTGCACCGACAGGTATTCTACGTCGAGTATCAAAGGCGAGAAGAACGTTTCTCGAATCAGTGTGCAGTCGGACATGCCGATCTTGGCACTACTTCAGTCTTTGTGAGGAGTACCTCGTAGCAGTTTCCGCATTTCCCAGACGGAGAGGACAGGCTTGTTCGACTCGAAATGCTCCAAGTCGATGCGAACGTCATATAGTGGGAGAACGGCATTTTTTACTTGGGTGACGTGATACCAACAGTCGTATTTCTGTCCCCAGCGGTCTAGATACCGAAGTCGAAGATAGCCATTGCTGATGGGTTTTGCGCGGATCGGTGCGTCTGGGCCTAAGACAATAGAAGCCTTATGTTTTTGATTGCGTACACGACGGGGAGGCACTTTCTTGACCGCGAAATTTCCATCCCATCCACCCATATGCAACAGGCAATCATGTGCCACCCCTCCACCTACATTTTCAAACTCGGGGAAGAGTGTGAGCACATTTCCCGAGGTCATTGCAGAAAAGTTGGTGATTTTCACATCAGGCTGCGCGGCAAGAAATTCTTTCTTGGCTCTGGCGGCAAAGGTATAGAGATACACACCGATAGTGCCTAGGGCGATGAGGAACAAGACCAAGCCGATCAGCCATGACCAATCCATATCACACGACGATGAGAAGCCCTTGGAGTGGAGGGATGGGCGAGAGGCTACGTTTTCAAGAGCGGGCTGTCAATAGAATGATGCTGTTAGCATGCGGCAAGGTCATTGCTGCGACCGCAGGCGAGGCAGGAGTAATCACGTTACTTGATCGGTCCAAATGACCAGCTCACGTCTGCCTTGCCTGCGCTGTCTTCTGTGGCAAATCCCTGCGTGATGAAGGCCGTGCCCAAGCCACCGGGATGATACCGGTCATCCGTCTCCTTGGGGGGAGGCTGTTCGCTGACTGTCATTTCAATTGATCCACTCATGCCGTCTGCGATCGGCCTCACGCCTGTTTGGACCGAGCCAACACGACCAGAGCCCTTTTGCTCCGGTATTGCGACGAATCCGATCCGAATGCTTTCTTCCGTCTTGATCCCGACTGTAACCCCAGCTCGGTAAGTGCAGTCTGACAATTGCATCCATAACACCATTTCGGAAGTGTTGTCCGGTATGCCCGTACCCTTTAGGCTCAGCTGCGCTTTACCCAACGTTCGCCCGTCGCCGAGCGAGGCACTGTGATGAATGGGGCCTCGCCATACCAGCCGTTCGCCATTGGATTCACTCGACCGGGTTAGTATCCCTGAAACCGCAGCCGATTGGTTCAGCCTGAGGTTGTTGCCTTGGTTGTCAGCACCTGCGAAGTTATAGGTAAAGTGCATGTGGCCAGTCATTTCAGACACATCCCGATAGTCCTCGCATTTCGGCGGATTGATTACGGTGATCGTGCTGACCAGAGTGTGGCTATTCTTCTCTGAGGTAAAAGGCGGATACTCCACGGATACTGTTACCGGAAGTGTCTGAGCCGCTTGAGCAGGTGCATGGTAGACTGCTGTGACTGCCAGGGGGCGCTGGTTGGATACGATGGTGCCTATGTTATCCGACCCGTTAGGAATTCCGTTCACGAACCATCGAACTGTTTTGTCGTCCTGGAACCATCCCGCCTTACATTTCTTTATTAAGCGGGGCGGTAACTCGTTGGCGGGAGTCGTGGGGAACAGGGAGAGATCTGTTGGGGCGCAGGGGGCGAGCACTAATCGAAGCTTGCCTCCGGCGACCACGGTGGCCTTTAGCGGCCAAAGTTGCCCCAACAAGCTTTCCTGTGAATCCGGTGTAGATTGATATGAAGAACTATTGCCCGAAGGTTCTGCTGCAAGTCCTAAAGATCCGGTGATGGTCGAGAAAGAACTAAGAGATACAAGAATGCGGATGAGCCATCGACCAATTGGGCGTATCGTAGACATTTTCTTCTCGGGCGCCTGTGGCAGTGTGAGTCGAGCATCAGATGAATTGAGCGTGGTGGTGTGCGGATAGCCCATTTTCCTTCTTGTTTCAACTGGGAGGGAATCGTTTACCCTAAGAGAGAGGCGTGAAATCGACACTGGTATACTTAAAGTAATGCAGCAGGAACTGAAAGAATCACCTCTGCCTCTGAATGTCTGTCTCATCGCCTTAGGCTGCTTCGTCTTCGAGCGCGTCTATTCAATCTGGTCTCCCCCCTGTCTCGCGAACCTAGCCTGGTCGGTTGATTGCCGCAATCTTAATCAACCCGGGTTATCTTCCTAGCCGGTCAAACACGGTAAGTTTAGCCCTTCTTTTGGTCAGTCTCACAACACTGTGCCTCAGGATCGCCTTTTGTGGGAGGACGTGTCGCCTACTTATGCGCTATCTCCTTCTATTTTCTGGCAGCGATGTGGTGAGACAAGCTGTTCGTTACCATCAAAAATCTGGAGAAGTCTATGGCAAGCTGCGCATTTGGTAATAAGAACGATTAGCCAATTTTGACGGTGTTTGTCTACATGTATATCTACCGTTCACAAAGTAGAAGAGAAGCTATGCGGTTCTCCTACGTGACCGTGATGTGTACTTGCTTCTCATTGAGTTTCGAGGAGTTAGTAAGTAAACTTTGGACGGCACTTCTCTACATAAAACATCTTGTGCTGATGGGGGTGGTGTGATGGTCTTTCGTTCGTTGTTGTGGGTTAGCGGTGTGGTGCTGCTCGGTGGTTCAGTGCTCGAGGCCGCAAACCTGGCCTACATGAATAGAGGAAGGGCTTCGTCGGTCAACTTGGTCCAAGGAAAAGATGGCGCCCCGATGATCCACATCCCTGCCGGCCCCTTTTTGATGGGAAGTAACGATGGACTTCCAAACGAGCAGCCTGAACATATGGTCACATTGAACGCCTTTTACATCGATCAATTTGAGGTGACAGCGGGTCGTTATCAGATGTTCATCGAATCGGCTAACCGGGATTTGCCGCCAACTTGGGATGGGGAGGCCGCTGAGACGATGAGCAACTTGCCTGCCGTCGGCATGTCGTGGATGGAGGCAGAGGCCTACTGCACCTGGGCTGGGCGTCGCCTTCCGACCGAGGCGGAGTGGGAAAAGGCCGCTCGAGGCACGGACGGACGGCGATATCCTTGGGGGCACATGCAGCCGTTCGTCGATATTGCAAACTACAATCGGGGTGTTTGGGTGAGTGAGGCCGTCACCTTAGTTCCGGTCGATAGCGGCCTCGAAGGGATGAGTGTGCGCCATGGACTCAAGGAAGGAGGAAAGAGTGCGTATGGACTCTTTCATATGGCGGGGAATGCAGCGGAATGGGTTGCTGACTGGTACGGCCCTGACTATTACCGACAAAGTCCTGCCGCGAACCCGAGTGGGCTTGCAACTGGAGAGAAGCGTGTGATCCGAGGTGGGTCATGGGCTGACCTGCCGATGGCATTGCGCGTCACTGCCAGGTTTTCTGCCGAGCCGGATTTTGAAGATCGCACGATGGGATTTCGCTGTGCCATGGATGCGGGGAAATTGTCTCTCGGCATTGCCGCATCTCGTTAGTCGGAGGGATGGTTGCCTTAAGATACCCGAATAACCATGGTATCCCCACCCCCTGATTCTCCTGAGCTTCGCCGATCCCGATGGGGTCGTTCTCCGAGTCAAACACGAGAACGAGTCATTGCATTGGTAGTGGGTGGCCTTGTTCTGTTGTATGCCCTCTGGATCCTGCGCGGTGAGGGCCCATCGGAGAATCTTCCGATGCCAAGCGGCTCAACCGACTCCGTGACTCTGTTGCCAGAAACAGTGCCGCTCGCGACGGGGGAGGAACCTGTTGTTGATATCTTTACCAAGGCGGGGTGTCCGGTGTGTCACGCAATCCCTGGCATTCCAGGTGCCACCGGTCAAGTAGGACCACCGTTAGTTCTTGGGACGACAGGGGAGCAGCGTCTCAGAGATCCGCGCTATGAGGGGCACGCCAAGACGGTTCATGATTACGTGGTGGAATCGGTGCTCGAGCCGGAGCAGTTCATCGTTTCTGGCTATCCGGAACGCACCATGCCTTCCTGGTATGGGTCAAAGCTGAGCGCCTTAGCGCTTGAAAAGATTGCCCGCTATCTCGAACAGCAAACCGAAGGTGACTCAGACCGCTAATCATTACGGTTAGGCGGCGGGGAATGGTTACCGTTTACGGATGGGTGTGACGTTTCCGGACGCCGCGCCTCCTTGGACCCTGAAAGCATCGCCACTTGAACCGCCTACTTGCTTATCCAGCAGAGCGTTGACGACCTCATCACCCTTAAGACCTTCAAGCTTGATTTTGAGACGAAGGTTGTTTGCGCTATCTGCATTGATGAGCGCATGTTCAAGACTGATTTTGTTCTCCTTGTAAAGTTGGAACAAAACATGATCGAAGGTCTGACAGCCTTCGTCAGTGCCCTGTTCCATCGCCTCTTTCAACGTATCGATGTCGGCTTTCTTGACGAGGTCCTTGATGCGTGGCGTATCAAGCATGATTTCTAGCGCGGGAATTCGCTTGCCGTCCAAGGATGGAATTAGTCGTTGAGAGATAATGGCCCGAAGATTGAGCGAGAGTTGAAGGTAGATCTGAGCATGACGCTCGACCGGGAAGAAATTCATAATACGTTCGATCGCCTGGTTGGCATTGTTCGAGTGTAGCGTACCGATGCACAGGTGACCCGTTTCTGCGAAGGTGATCGCAGCTTCCATGGTTTCCGTGTCTCGCACCTCGCCGACGAGAATGACATCCGGGGCTTGCCGCAAGGTATTCTTGAGGGCATTCTGAAAATTCAGGGTGTCAAATCCAACTTCCCGCTGGGTAATGATCGATTTCTTGTGTGGGTGGACAAACTCAATCGGATCTTCGACCGTAATGATATGGCCGGGATGGATCGAGTTTCGGTGATCAATCATGGCAGCGAGTGAAGTCGATTTACCGGAGCCTGTGGCCCCCACTACCAACACAAGTCCACGCTTGGTCATGGCGATGTCTCTGATAATGGGCGGGAGCTGAAGTTGCTCGACGCTCTGAATTTCTGCCTTGATATGGCGGAAGACCAATCCGACGTTTCCTCTCTGTCTGAAAATGTTGACGCGAAACCGTCCCAATTCTTTGTAGTAGAGTGCCAGGTTCATCTCCATCTTTTCTTCGAACTCTGCCCGCTGCTGACCGCGCATCAAGGCCAGTGCCAACGCTTCCAGCTGTTCGTTGTTGAACGGAGGGGTATCCGCCCGCTGTGTGATCCCATGGATGCGGTAGATCGGCGGAGCTTCGACGGTCAGGTAGAGATCGGACGCCTCACGATCTACCATGACCTTCAAGAGACTGCGAATATCCATGATTGGTCTCTCCGTCCAGTTCGTGGTTCCTAGGCAGCTCCGCTAACAGCTGCGTTGAATAAATTGGGGTTCATGCTGCGCGCTTGAGCCTCGGCCTTATGGACTACACCGCGTGTGGCGAGCTCAACCAGTGCCATGTCCATCGTTTGCATGCCGTCTTTCTGGCTGGCCTGCATAATGCCCGGAATTTGGTGCAGCTTGGCTTCACGGATAAGATTGCGTACCGCCGTCGTCGCGACCAAGACTTCCAAGGCTGCAACTCGCCCCCCCGTTTTCTTTTTGAGGAGTGTCTGAGTAACGACGGCTTCGAGGGCTTCCGACAGCTGGGTTCGTATTTGCGCCTGTTGTGCGGGTGGAAAGGCGTCGATGATACGGTCGACTGTCTTGGGCGCGCTTGAAGTATGGAGGGTTCCGAAGACCAGGTGCCCGGTTTCCGCCGCCGTCAACGCGAGCTGAATAGTCTCCAAATCCCTCATTTCTCCGACGAGCACGATATCGGGGTCTTCCCGAAGGGCCGACTTGAGAGCGTTGGCAAACGATAACGTATGAACGCCGAGTTCCCGCTGGTTGACCAAGCACTTCTTGGACTTATGGACAAACTCGATAGGATCTTCGATAGTGATGATGTGGCCTTCAAATGTGTTGTTCAGGTAGTCGACCATTGCTGCGAGGGTGGTGGATTTACCGGACCCAGTGGGTCCGGTGACGAGGATTAATCCCTTTTCCTTGTCGCACAGCTGCCGAAGTATGGGTGGCATGCCTAGTTTTTCTAAAGGAAGAATAAGGGTCGGGATGTTCCGAAATACGGCGGCTAACCCCCGCTGTTGGACGAAAACGTTGACGCGAAAACGCGCAATATCGCCCAACTCAAAAGAAAAATCACACTCGCGCTTTTCTTCAAAGCTCTTTCGCTGGGTGTCATTCATCAAATCATAGATGAGCGCGTGCGTTTCCTCCGAGGTGAGCTCCGGATGGTCGAGCTTCTTGAGATCTCCGTGGATGCGGATCATCGGAGGTTCACCGGCGCTGATGTGGCAGTCCGAGGCGCCTTCTTTCACAGAGAACGTGAGGAGTTTGGAAATATCCATTGAGGCAACTCCATAATGAGATGACGGCTCAGCCGAGCAGGCTGAATGTTCGGGATCGAATTGGGTTCAAAACAGAATCCTGAAGGCATCATGCCACAGGATCATTGGAAAGCAAGAAAATAGGGGGAAGATGCGAAACAGACCGGGTAGTGAAATAAGACGCCTGATGCGCGTCAAATGAGACCAGTTGCACGACCTGCCAGTTCGAAGGCACGGAGCGCCTCGTCAATCTGGTCGGCGGTATGCTCAGAGGTCACAGTCACACGAATACGACTCGTGTGGTCCGGTACAGTCGGAGGTCGGATGGCGGGCACGAACACATTGTGTGCCAACAATTGTTGGGAGAAAGCCAGGGCTCTGCCAGCGTCACCGATAAGAATGGGCAGAATCGGGCTAACGGTTGCTGTCATCTGGAAGCCCAGTCGATCCAGTCCATCAAACAGACGCCTTCGATTAGCCCATAGCCGTGTTCGGCGTTCCGGCTCGCGCTGTATGACAAGCAGTGCGGCGGTCGCAGCTGCCGCCGCACTTGGCGGGGAAGCAGTTGTAAAAATGAAAGGGCGGGCGGTATTGATCAGGTACGCAATCATGTCCTGGGATCCCACTACATAAGCCCCACTACTTCCGAGCGTCTTACCGAACGTGCCCATATGAAAGGGAATCTCACGATCTACTCCGAAGTGCTCGATTGTTCCCCGACCGTTCTGCCCCATGATGCCTGTCCCATGCGCATCATCGACGTATAGGGTCGCACCGTATTGCTCGGCAAGTGAGGCGAGCTCTGGTAAGGGGGCGAGATCGCCATCCATGCTAAACAGCCCGTCTGTAACGATGAGCGTAGGCCGGTTCGATCGCCGCCGTGTCAACAGCGATTCGACGTGAGTGCTGTCACGGTGACGATACACGCGGAAATCGGCGCCGCTTAACCTACAGCTGTCGATGAGGCTGGCATGACTAAGTCGATCTGCTAAAATCAGCCCTCCTTGCCTGACCAATGCGGGGATAATTGCGAGATTTGCCAGATATCCGGAGCCGAATATGAGCGCGGACTCTGCCTGCTTGAAGTTTGCGAGAGCAGACTCCAGTTCCGTATGGGGACGAAGCGTCCCGCAAACCAGACGGGAGGCGCCGGCCCCAGCGCCGTATTCTTCTGTTGCGCGGACAGCTGCACGGACGACTTCAGGATGTGTCGCGAGACCAAGGTAGTCGTTGGAACACAGCAGTATGACCCGCCGTCCTGACAAATGGACGATCGGTCCTATGGCTGATTCCAACGTTCGTAGTCGACGAGTCAATGATTGATCAGCTAGTTGTTGAAGGTGAGCTCGAAACATGTCCAAATGTTTTATGCCCGTAGACGTGATGATTTCCTACGCTTCCGAGGCCTGATCAGACGACATCCTGCCGTTCCCTGATGAATTGACAAGCTGAATCAAGCCCTAGTATAAAACATGAGTTTGGTTCCAGGGAATCGGTCTTCTCTACCTACATATAGCGATCTTACGGATGGCATATCGTATCAAAGTCCCACCGCGATCTCTGCCCGTCGATGAGGCTCACATGATGAGTAGCCTTGAACACCGGCTACTCAATCTTAAGGAGTATCGGTGGCCTATAGTAGTAGGATTGAGTCTCGTGGTCTTGGTGGGAGGTATCGTGTGGGGTGTTTTTTGGTACGACGCCCAAACTGCCAGTAAGGCACAGGATATTNNACCCTGCATTATCTGATGCGTCCGTCTAATGATCCCAAAAAGATGGAAACCAATCTGAAGGAGGCAATTACCCTTTACAGAAAAGTTGTGGAAGAGTATCCGAAGACTGCATCCGCCCCCCTCTCGCTGTTTAATCTTGGAAATGCATTGGTCCAAGCAGATGAGTTGGATCCGGGGATTGAGGCCTACAAGAAATTCATCTCAATGTATGCAGACAATGAGTCGCTGCTCAGCCTCGTTCAACAAAAGCTTGGTTATGCGTATCAGTTGAAGGGAGATCTCGAGGAAGCGACGAAGGCATATTCCGCAGTTCTTGAGATTCCGGGTTCGTTGAATCGAGATCAATCTCTATTTGAACTGGCGCGGCTTGAAGAAGGACGAGCGCGATTTGACGTGGCGTTGACACTCTATGAGGACCTTACAAAGAACTATCCTGACTCTCCGCTAGCGGGTGAAGCCGGGATTCGCGTGAAGATGTTGGAGGCCAAGCAATCGTCTGAGGCAACTCCAGCCTCGCCACCATCAACTCACTCACCTTAGACCGTGCCGGATCCGTCCACGACGCCCTAACAGAACACCGTTTGGCCCTGTGGATGGACCCCGGGCACACCGTTTAGTTAGATTACCTTAGAATTATCGCCGGACGAGCAGGAACTCACCGGGCCGGATAATATACCCAGAAATTTTATTGCGGGCCTTGAGGGTTTTGAGAGGAATCCCGAAACGCTTGGCGATTTTTCCTAGCGTATCACCTACACGCACACGATACCATTTTGAAGAGTCACCTTTCGCGAACTTCGGTTTGGCGCGCATGCGTTTAAACTTGTGAGTGGGAACCTTGTGCAGCGATTGTGCGATCTTGTCGCGGGTTCCGCTAGGAACTTTCAGGAGATAGAGGGAGTCACCTGGGGGCGTCATATTGCGCCGAAGTTCGGGGTTTAACTGACGAAGTTCTTTATAGGAAACGCCCGT
>JABAOE010003344.1_pt1 | contig 45414 bp, 43 predicted proteins | sample 7062141 | NCBI WGS metagenome assembly JABAOE01 (sample SAMN14538627, study PRJNA623070) | marine sediment metagenome | biome: marine biome [ENVO:00000428]; feature: marine pelagic biome [ENVO:01000023]; material: deep marine sediment [ENVO:00002113] | place: India: Gulf of Khambhat ...
CGGATCTCGTGTGCCAGTCCCGATGCCAACAGCCCCACGTATGAGGCGCGCGCGGCCGATTGCCTGGATTGCTCGAGTTGTTGATTCTTGCGCACCAGGTGCAATACGTAGAAGAACCCCGCAATCAACACACCCACCGCGAGACCCGCGGCGATGATGATCTTGGTGCGCAGCGAGGCGTGCAGGCGGTTCATCTCCTCGATGACTGGCGATGGGGCGATGCCGACGAGCACGAGACCATCGGAGACGCCGATCGGCGCACGCAGGACGACGTCGTTGACCAGGTCGGCCCCGCCGACACGGTGCGTCTGATGTGGTCCCTGGTGCCGCGGGATGAACATCTGGCGGACCCCGAACCGGTCGCGTACTTCAACCTGATGCAGGATGAACCGACGGGTGAAGCGCTGGTGCACGAACTCACGAAGGGCCTGCTCCTGACCTCGAACCCGGGTGAAATCGATCCCCGTGCCCTCTCCCGATCCCAACTGGGTGACCTTCTCGGCGATCTGCTCGGCCTCGCGCTGGGCCAGGTCCAGGCGACTCGTCAGGACCCCCAGGCCGACCTCCCTGAAGGCCAATTGGATTGCAATGCCGACCAGAATCGTCAGTAGGACCCCGAAGATGAGATACGCGCGGATCGGCTCGCCGTCCGATGAGGAGGAGAAGGCAAGACGAAAGTTCGATGGGACGGCCGCCTTGGCTGCCAACTGAAAACCTCGTACAATGACAAAGGGCCTATTTTAGCGCCGGTTTGGCGATTCGGCCCCGGTTGCTGCAGATCATCCGCAACGACTGGGGTGCCCCGGGTTGACCATCGGGCGCGAGCGCGGTTTAGTCTAGTCATTGCGCCCTGTCCTCCACCATGACTAACCCGCAAAGGCGACGGGGTCGAGACGCTTCCCGAGGCACAGGGGTCCCGGGAAGAAGCTCAAGGGGAGGGGCGAAATGGGGTCTCAAGCAGCCGCCAACCTGAAAGGCAGCACGCGCTTGGGCATTTATCTTCGCAAGCTACGGAGCGGCTACGGTTACTCGCTTCGACGCGTCGAGGAACGTGCCCGTGCCGAAGGTGGAGAGATCGACAACTCCCAGCTCAGCCGCTACGAAAAGGGCATCTGTTACCCGTCCTTCGACAAGCTGCGAGTCCTTGCCAGCGTGTTCAACGTATCGATCCAGTCGTTCTCCGACGTGGTCGACCTCGAGGTCTACGAGGAGCTCAAGCCGGGCGCTACGGATCCGGTCGAGTTGATCGAGACCGGTGATCGCGCGGTCAAGGACGGTGATCACGGCGCCGCGTTCGCCTGCTACGAACGAGCGATCGAGCTGTTGCTGGACCGCCGCGGAGACCTCGAAGCGCGCAAGCTGCTCGGTCAGGTTCGGGTGACCCAGGCAGCCGCGCTGACCCGTCTCGGCAAGCTCGCGCTCGCCGAACAGGAACTGCGCGCCGCGCTGCGCGCGCATACCCGGTTGGACGCGGCCACGCAGATTCGAGCGCTGCTTTCCCTGGCGAACATCCATGCCGACCTCGGTGACACCATCCTCAGCGAGATCGAAGCCGAGAAAGCTTCGCGTCTGGCAAACCAATCTCAGCTCGAGCGTTACGAGGCAATGGCGAAGCACACGCTCGCCCGTGTGCTCGCGGATCAGGGCCGGTTCGCCGCGGCGGTGGATCGGTACCGCGAAGCCGCGCACCTGTATGCCGCCTGTGGGGAGACCTTCGAGGCCATCAAGGTGCGCATGGGCATCGGCACTTGCTACGTCGATCTCGGCAAAACACGCGAAGGCGTGCGGATGCTGCGTTCGGCGCTGTCCGAGGCCAAGACCGAGGGTCACCGCAGGTTGCAAGCCTACGCCTGGAGCAATCTGAGCCAGGCCTACTATCGCCAGAAGGACGTCGATCGCGCCCGCGCCTGTCTGCGTGAATCCGACGCTCTGGCTCTGTACAACAACGAAAAGCAGACCGATATCCTGTTCCTCAACGCGTATTACGAATGGAAAATCGCCGGCGATGCGGACAACCCGACTCGCGAGCGGATCGCGTTCGGGCGGCTCAAAGCGTTGCGCTCGGAGCTGGAGAGGAAATTCCCCGAGGTCGAAGATTTCGACCGTTACATGGAGAGGGGGTGCCGTCGTGCGTAGGTTCCTCGCGCTCTCTGTTGTCCTGGTCCTGCTCGCGGGCAGTGTCGCGTCCGCGGCAAGCAAACAATCACGGATCGACCGGCAGGCATCGCGTTACGACGCGAGTCCAGCCGGCTTCGCGACGATCCAGATCGAAGCCAGCATCGAGGGGCAACTCTGGTTGTTCGTCGGTCATCGTGGTGGCGACGCCTTCTGGCTGCAGGCGATCCCGCTGCTCTCGGCGGACATCACCAACGGTCTGCGCTCGATCTACGACGGGCCCGACCCGACCAGCGGTTATTACGACAAGGTTGATCCCGACGACGACGACGACGACTACGACACCTTCGACGACGGCCTCGTATCGGGCAACGGTATCCCGATTCGGCCGAAGACCGGGCCCGATTCGTCCGACGACGAGTAGCTAACCGGCCAGCGCTCGGTCCAGGTCGGCGATCAGATCGCCGGCGTCTTCGAGTCCGATGGACAAGCGTAACAACCCTTCGGAAACCCCTGCCGCATCGAGTTTCTCGCGTGGCACGTGGCGGTGGGACATCAACGCAGGAATGCTGACGAGGGATTCGACCGACCCGAGGCTTCCGGCCCGGTGGAACACGCGTAGCCGATCGTGGACCGCCCGCGCCGCCGTGGAACCCCCACGGACGCAGAACGAGACCATCCCCCCGAACCCGTCCATCTGAGCCTTCGCCAGGGTGTGATCGGGGTGGCTCGGCAGACCTGGGTAAGCCACCGATTCGACCGACGGTTGGGCGGCGAGGAACTCGGCAACCGCCATCGCCGAGGATTGTTGCGCTTCGATCCTGACTGCCAGCGTGCGCAGCCCGCGCATCAGCAGGAACGCTCCGAACGGGTCCATCACACCGCCTAGGATGCGCCGCCGGGCGGCGATACGCGAGACCAACTCTGCGCTTCCGGCGATCACACCGCCTGTCAGGTCGCTGTGCCCGCCGAGGTACTTCGTCGTCGAATGCATCGCCAAGTCGATTCCTCGTTCGACCGGTCGCTGAACGAGCGGGCTTGCGAACGTGCTGTCGACGATCGTCACGACCCCGGCCGCGCGCGCGACTCCGGCGACGGCCTCCAGGTCGATCAGCCTCAGTCCCGGGTTCGTCGGTGTCTCCAGGACCAGCACGCCGGCGCCCGCGAGTCGTGCGGGGTCGAGCGTCGCCAACTCGTCGCGTCGCACGGTTTCGACCTCGAAGCCCCACTCGGGCAGGACACGGGCCATCAACTCGGTCGTCCCGCCGTAGACGTCGTCCTGCGTGACGACGCGCTTGCCCGGCGCGGCGAGGGTCAGGACGGCGGTGCTCATGGCGGCCATCCCGGACGCGAACAGCGCCGCCGACCCGGCGCCCTCCAGGGCCGCGATCTCCCGAGCGGCCTGGGCGACCGTCGGGTTGTCGTAGCGCGAGTAAAGGTACCCGGAGCCCTCCTCGAAGAATCGGTCGATCGAAGCGTGGTCCTCGAACTCGAAGGTCACACCGGGGACGATGACCGGCGCAATGGGCGTTCCGATCTTGTCGGGCCGCGCATCGCCCCGCACGCACTGCGTCTTGGGCCTCATGCCTCCTCCTTGTACGCTCTACTTTCGCTCTTCTCGTGGCGTTTTCTCTTTATTAGGGGTGTTGACACCCCAGGACCCCATCCCCATAATTGGGCCGGTGGTCGAGAGTGGAACAAAGTGGACCATCAAGGTTCTCGTTCCACTTCTTCTTGGCAGAACACAGGCGGCAAGTTCCGGCGGGTGTTGGCACGGCCGTCGGTGCGAAATAGTCGAGGGTCGAATCGGGTGGGGAGACCCATGCTGCGGGGTAACAGTCTCGCCAAGATCGATGAAAAGGGGCGTTTGAAGCTCCCGGCCGCTTTTCGTTCGGTCATCGAGCCCACCTACGGTAACGAGTTCTTCGTCACCAGCCTGCGCGGCCTGTCGGCGCGGATCTATCCGATGCAAGTCTACGCCGAACTGGAAGACAAGATGCTCGCGGCCTCCTCGGTCCAGCCTCTGGTCACCAAACTCCGTACGAGTCTGAACTATTTCGGCCAACGCGCGGTGATGGATTCCAACGGACGCATCCTGATCCATCCGTTGTTGCGTGACAAGGCCGAGCTGAACGGCGACGTCGCCGTCCTCGGACAGCAGAATTTCCTTGAAATCTGGAATCGCGGCTCCTTCGAGGAGGCGCTCAAACGCGATCCGCTCACCGATGACGATCTCCGTGAGCTGGCCGCGCTCGGTTTTTGATGCAGCCCGCACCTCACGAGGAGAGATGGGTGCCCGATCGACCCGCACATCGTCCGGTCCTGCTGGACGAGACACTCGAGCTGCTGGCGCCGCGACCCGGTGCAACGTTCGTCGACGCCACGCTCGGCGCCGCGGGCCACGCGTTCCCGCTGCTCGAGGCGATCGCGCCCGACGGCCGGTTGATCGGCATCGACCGCGACCCCGAGGCGCTGGAGATCGCCGGACGGCGGTTGGCCGTCTTCGGCGATCGTTTCGTCCCGTTGCACGGCCGACACGAAGATCTGGTTCGGTTGTTGCGGGACGCGGGCGTGTTCGCGTGCAACGCGATCCTGTTCGACCTCGGTGTCTCTTCGATGCAGCTCGACCGTCCCGAACGCGGCTTTTCGTTCCGCCACGATGCTCCGCTCGACATGCGGATGGATCCGGGCGGCGGCGAGAGCGCGGCCGACCTGCTGGCGCGGATCGATGAGCATGATCTCCGCCGCATCCTCTCTCGCTGGGGCGAGGAGCGCCAGTCGGGTGCCATCGCGCGGGCGATCGTGCGTGAACGCGACCGGCGGCCGCTGGTGCGGACGTGCCAGCTGGCCGCAGTGGTTGAACGTGTCGCCGGACCGGCGGCGCGGCGCTACAGGATCCACCCGGCGACGCGCACGTTCCAGGCGCTGCGCATCGCCGTCAACGGTGAGATCGAAGGCTTGGAGCGCCTCGTGAGCGACTCGGTCTCGATGCTCGCCCGGGGTGGACGGCTCGCCGTCATCTCGTACCACTCGCTCGAGGATCGAGCGATCAAGACCTCGATGCGCGCGCTCGCCAACCGCTGCAGCTGCCCGCCGAAGCTCCCCGTCTGCGGCTGCGGCAAGGAGAACCTGATCCGTGTCGTGACCTCGCGTCCCGTCCGTCCGGCCGATGAGGAGATCGACCGCAATCCCCGCTCGCGCAGCGCTCGCCTGCGCGTGGCCGAAAGGCTCTGACGACCGATGACGAGCGAACGCAACTCACGCCGCTGGAGGAACCGCGCGCTGGTCCGCGAACGGGATACGCGGCGTGCCCGGCGATTATGGGTCGGTTTGGCATTGTCCATCGCGGCGCTCGCCCCCGCCGGCGTCTACCTCTACCAGCAAAGCAGTTGTGTGCAGCTGTCCTACGAGCTCGAGTCGATCAAGGACCAGCGCGAGCAGCTCGCCGAGATCGAGAGGCGCCTCGCGGTGCGCCACGCCGATGCCGCCGCGATGCGCAACATCGAGCGCTGGGCCGCACGAAAGCGGTTCGAACGGCCGGAATCGACGGAGGTCTTCGTCCTGCGCCCCGGCGGGGCGGCCGGCGACACGGTGGCAGCCCGAGTGCCCGGCGGCACGGCAGAACACGCGTCCGCGAGATCGCGGCGGTCCGAGTAGGGGATGCCGCGGGTACTTCGATTCCGGCTCATCGTGGTGTGTGTATGTGTCGGTCTGGCCGCGCTCGGCGTCGCGGCACGGCTGTACCGCCTGCAGGTGGTGCATCACGACAGGTTCATCGCACGCGCGACCGAGCAACACCAGGACGTGCACGTTCTCCAGGCGCGGCGCGGTTCGTTGCTCGACAGGTACGGCCGGACGCTCGCGGCCAGTCTCGAGTCCCCTTCGCTCTTCGCCCATCCCTGGAAAGTCGAGGATGCCGCCGAGGCGGCGGACATCCTCGCGAAAACGATCTCGAAGCCTCGTAAGGACATCCTGGCCGACCTCAGCACCAACAAGTCGTTCGTGTACCTGGAGCGCCGGCTCGATCCCGAAGCGGCGCGCGAGGTTCGCGAGTTGGGTCGCGACACGGCGGATCGACCCGCCCCGCTGGCCTTCGGCGGCAACAACCCGTTCGGCTTCCAGAAGGAGACCAAGCGCTACTACCCGCTGGGCCGCGTCGCAGCGCACGTGATCGGGTTCGCCGATATCGAGGGCCACGGGACGGAGGGTGCGGAGAAACGGTTCAACGAGGAGTTGCAGGGAGGCTCGACCAAGTTTCTCGTGCGGCGGGACGCCCGGGACGGCAAGATCCACCAGCCGTTGAGCGAGCCGGCGCGGAAGTCGTCGGATGTCCGGCTGACGCTGGACCTCTCGCTGCAGCACTTGATCGAACGCGAACTCGACTCCGCGATGCGCCGTACCGGAGCCAAGGCGGCGACCGCGTTGATCCTCGATTCGAAGACCGCGCAGGTACTCGCGATGGCCAACCGTCCGACGATCGACCGCTCCGGTCCGAGCGACGACTGGGCCCGCAGCGACGGGCGCGCCAACCGTGCCGTGGAGCACATGTTCGAGCCCGGATCGACGTTCAAGATCGTGCCGATGGCGCTGGCCATCGAGCATGACACGATCGATCTCGGCGAGCGCTTCTACTGCCACGACGGCAAGCCCTACCGCACGAGCTACGGCCGCACCATCAACGACGTCTCGAAGAACGGCATGTTGACCCCGACCATGGTCATGGCCAAATCGAGCAACATCGGAATGACCAAGATCAACCGGCGGCTCGATGCGGCGACGCTGCGCGAGGGGATCTTGAGTTTCGGGTTCGCGCGACGCACGGGGATCGAGCTGACCGCGGAGTCGCCGGGCACGCTCGCCGGCCTCGAGAAGTGGTCCGAATTCACCCACGACTCCGTATCGTTCGGGCAGGAGATCAACGTGACCGCGTTGCAGATCGCCTCGGCGATGGCGACGATCGCCAACGACGGCGTCCGCGTCGAACCGCGCATCGGGCTCGGAACGCAGGATGCGGACGGGCGTCTGACGCTGTTCGAGCCGGCCCCGTCGCACCGGGTGGTCTCGGAGCGAACCGCGCGAACGGTACGCACGATGCTCGAGGAGGTCGTCGAGAAGGGATCGGGCACCGCGGCGCGGCTGCCGGGCTATCGCGTCGCCGGCAAGTCGGGCACCGCCCAGAAGGCCGTCGCGGGCGCCGGCTACTCGGATACGGATTTCATTGCCTCGTTCGCCGGTTTTGCGCCGGCGAGCGATCCGCGCATCGTCGTGCTGGTCGTGCTGGACACCCCGCGCGGTACGCGGCTCCAGGGCGGCGAGATCGCGGCCCCGGTGTTCGCCAGCATCTTGGCCGAGGCCTTGCAATACCTCCGTGTGCCGAAGGACGCGGAGCCGCCGCTGATCGCGGAACCGCATGTCGTCGTGGAAGATACGAGGGAAGTCGTGTCGGAACCCTCGATCCGGACCCCTGGTCGGGTCCCGGATGTGCGGCGGCGGACACTGCGTGAGGCCATCGCGACACTCTCGGCCCACGGGTATCGCGTGCGAGTGGACGGAAGCGGGAAGGTGGTTTCACAGGCGCCCGCGCCGGGAACGGCGCTGGCGCCCGGCGGAGTCTGCGATCTTCGCGCGCGGGATGCGGGATGAGGCTCGCTGGTGCCAGGCTTTCCGACCTGCTCGACGGGGCGGCCGTCGCGCCCCTCGACACGCTCGAGGTCGATCCGGAGATCCGTGGGGTGCAGCTCGATTCGCGCCGCATCGGCGAAGGCGATCTCTTCTTTGCCCTGGCCGGCGAGCACGTCGACGGCGAGCGCTTCGTGCCGCAAGCGGTCGAACGCGGCGCACGCGCGATCGTGGCCGCCTCGTCCCGTCCCACGGGGCTCGACCCGGCCGTCGCGTGGGTGCGTGTCGACGAGCCACGTCGCGTGACGGGGCCGATCTCGAAGGAATTCTACGGGCGGCCGGACGAGGCGCTGACACTCGTCGGGATCACCGGCACCAACGGGAAGACGACGGTCTCCTACATGGTGCAGTCGATCGCCCAGGCCGCGGGCAGACGCGCGGGCAGGATCGGGACCACAGGTTTCGCATTCGGCGGTCTGGCCGAATCCCTCGAGCGCACGACACCGGAGGCGACCGATCTGTTCCGCATCCTTGACACGATGCGCCGCGCGGGAGCCGAAGTCGTCGCGATGGAGGTCTCGTCACACGCGCTGAGCCTGGATCGCGTGTGCGGCACCCGCTTCGCCGTCTCCGCGTTTCTCAACCTGACGCGCGACCATCTCGACTACTACGAAAGCGAAGAGGCCTACTTCGAGGCCAAGGCGCGCCTGTTCGAAACACTGGGGCCGCGCGACCGGGCCGTCATCTCCGCGGACTCGCCGTGGGGCGACCGCGTGGCGCGCCGAACCCGTGCCCAGGCGCTGCGTTTCGGTCGTGCGCAAAGTGCGGACGTGCGCTTGAGCGATGAGGTATGCCGCCTCGGCGGATCGACCGCGACCCTGACGGGCCCCGACGGCCCGTTCGAGATCGAGCTGGGCCTACCCGGCAAGTTCAACCTGGACAACGCCGCGGCCGCGGCGGCGTGCGCGGTGTGTCTCGGCTACGACCCCTCGTCGATCGCGACCGGCCTGCGTAACCTGTCGGGTGTTCCCGGGCGCGTGGAGCGCGTCGAGCGCGGTCAACCGTTCGCCGTCTGGGTGGACTACGCGCACACCCCGGATGCGTTGGAGCGGGTGCTCAAGCTGGCGCGCTCCCTGGCGCGCGGCCGCGTGCTTGCGGTCTACGGCTGCGGCGGTGATCGCGATCGCGGCAAGCGCGCCGAGATGGGCCGGGTCGCCGCCGAGCAAGCGGACATCAGCTTCATTACCTCGGACAACCCCCGGGGCGAGGACCCGCGGAAGATCGTGGACGAGGTACGCGCCGGAGCGGCGCTGGTGTCTGGAGCCGAGATCCGCTGCGAGGTCGACCGCCGCGAGGCCATCCGGGTGGCGATCGCCGAGGCCGCGGACGACGACCTGATCGTGATCGCCGGGAAAGGCCACGAGACCACACAGACCACCGGAGCGCGCGTCGAGAGATTCGACGACCGGAAGGTTGCCGCCGAGTTGCTCGAGGCTACACGCGGAGGCGCGCATGCCTGAGCTGACCGCCAGCGAGCTCGCGCAGGCCTGCCACGGCCAGATCGTCCGCGGGGACGAGACGACGCGTGTGGCCTCCTACGGGATCGACTCGCGACGTCTCGAGCAACGGTCCGCGTTCTTCGCCGTCACCAGCGAGCGCTCCGACGGGCACCGCTTCCTCGGCGAGGCACGTGAGGCGGGTGCGCTGGTCGGGATCGTGCAACACGTGCCCGATCTCGAGAACGCTCCGGGTGTGTTGATCCAGGTGGAGGACACGGTCGCCGCGCTCGCCGACTGCGCGCGGGCCATGCGCAAGCGGTACTCCGGGGCGACCTGGATCGCCATCACCGGGAGCAACGGCAAGACCACGACGAAGGAGATGGTCGCGGCGGGCCTGTCCGCCGGGTTCGCCGTCTACCGCACGCCCGGTAACTTCAACAATCACCTCGGCGTGCCGCTGACGCTACTTGCCTGCCCCGACGATGTCGAGATGATCGTGCTCGAGATCGCGATGAGCACCGCCGGTGAGATCGCGCACCTGACGGAGCTGGTGGATCCCGACATCGGGCTCGTGACCAACGTGCGTGCGGCGCACCTCGAGAATTTCAGTTCGATCGAGGACATCGCCGCCGCGAAGGGCGAGCTGTTCGCACTGATGCGCGATGACGCGATCGCGGTCGTGAATCGGGACGACGCTCACGTACGTGTCCAGGCGACCCGGCACGTCGGCCCGCAGGTGACCTTCGGCCACGACGTCGGAACGGATCTTCGGATCGAAGCGCTGGACAACCGCTTCGTCCCGGGCGCGGGGCTGACGGTCAATCACGATGGTCGTTCGTTTCGCCTGCAGCTACGGATCGGTGGCGGGCATGCGGCGCTCAACGCGCTCGCCGCGCTGGCCACGGTCGCCGCGGCAGGCGGGGACCTGGAAGGTGCGGCGAGAAAGATCGAGTTGCTCGAGCCGGACAAGGGACGGGGGCAGGTTCACGACCTGCGACGAAACATCCAGGTCGTCGATGATTGCTACAACGCCAGCCCGTCGGCGATGGCGTCGGTGCTCGAGACGTTGCGCCAGTCCGACCCGCGCGGACGGCGCGTGTTGATCATGGGCGACATGCTCGAGCTCGGCCAGCTCGGACCGGCGCTTCACCGCGAGGTCGGCAAGCGCTGCGGGGCGGCCGGTATCGGCATGCTCGTAACGATCGGGAAGCTGTCCCGTGGGGCGGCCGAGGCCGCGCGGCGCGCCGGGGTGCCCGAGGTTCACCACCACCCGGATGTCGACAAGGCGACCGAGTCGATCGTCGAGTTCCTCAGCGATGGGGACCTGATCGTGGTCAAGGGCTCACGAAGCATGCACCTCGAGCGCGTCGTGCACCGGCTGACCGAGGAGCTGGCCCCGCACCCGCCCCAGAATGACCCGACCCCGGTCAACCACGAGGTCGGTCGATGATTTACTACCTGCTGTATCTCGAGTGGGGTCTCCAGGATCAGATCGGTGCGTTCAACGTGTTCCGCTACATCACGTTCCGCACCGCGATGTCGACGCTGACCGCGCTGCTCGTCGCCCTGCTGCTGGGCCCGTGGATGATCCGCCGCCTACAGCAGTTCCAGATCGGTCAGGAGATTCGCGAGGAAGGCCCCGCGTCGCATCACTCGAAGAAGGGCACGCCGACGATGGGCGGCCTGCTGATCATCACGGCCGTAGTCTTGCCGACGATCCTGTGGGCCGATCCCAGCAACCGCTTCACGTGGATCGCCATCGGATCGACCGTCGCGTTCGGCGGCATCGGCTTCATCGACGACTACCTCAAAGTCGCCAAGAAGCACAACCTCGGCCTGCGCGCACGAACAAAGTTCGGCATGCAGATCGGCATTGCACTGGTGATCGGGATCGCGTTGCATCGGCTGGCGTCGGCCGGCGTGTTCACGACACAGATGATCTTCCCGTTCTTCAAGAACTTCACACCGGATCTCGGCTGGTTCTACTTGGGTGTGGTGGTACTCGTCCTGGTCGCCTCGAGTAATGCGGTCAACCTGACCGACGGCCTGGACGGGCTCGCCATCGGCTCATTGTTGATCGCCTGGACCGCGTTCACGGTGCTGGTCTACGCGGCGGGTCACGCGATCGTGGCCGACTACCTCGGCATCTTCACGGTCAAGGGGGTTGCGGAGCTGACGGTATTCTGCGGAGCGGTCCTGGGGGCCTGCCTGGGATTCCTCTGGTTCAACAGCCACCCCGCGGAGATCTTCATGGGCGATGTCGGGTCGATGGCGATGGGCGGCGCGCTCGGCACGGTCGCGATCCTGATCAAGCAGGAGTTGCTGCTGATCCTCGTCGGGGGCCTGTTCGTCCTCGAGGTCCTGTCCGTGATCCTGCAGGTTGGGTCGTTCAAGCTGCGCGGGCGGCGGATCTTCCGCATGGCGCCGCTACACCATCATTTCGAGTTGAGCGGATGGAGTGAAAGCAAGGTCGTGATCCGGTTCTGGATCATGGCGATCATCTTCGCGCTGCTTGCGCTGGCCACGTTGAAACTGCGATGAGTCCCGGAGCCACGATGACAGCAACCCGGTTCGCCACACCGTTCCCCGATCTCGACGGACGACGCGTGGTCGTGATCGGTGCGGGCAAGAGCGGACGGGCGGCGGCGCGACTCGCGCTGGATCGTGGCGCGAGTGTCACGCTCGCGGACCGCTGCGATGCGGCGGATCTCGCCGAGGCAACTCGCGGTCTGACCGAGCTCGGCGTCCAGCTTCATGCGTGTGGTCACCCCGCGTCGCTGGCGCGGGATGCGCATCTCCTGGTGCTCAGCCCGGGCGTTCCGCTCGAGATCGATGTCGTGCGCGCGGCGCGTGACCTGGGCGTGCCGGTGTGGGGCGAGGTCGAGCTGGCGGCAAGGTTCACGCGGGGCCGCATCGTGGGAATCACGGGTAGCAACGGCAAGTCCACCGTGACGGCGATGGTCGGCGCGATCCTGCGTAACGCGGGAATCGCGGGCGGCACCGGTGGCAACCTCGACACGCCGCTCTCCGATCTGCTCGACCACGATGCGACGGATGCGGTGCACGCACTGGAGCTTTCATCGTTCCAACTCGAATCGATCGAGACGTTCCGGCCCTTCGTTGCGGTTCTGCTCAACCTGTCGGCCGATCATCTGGATCGGCACGCGGATCTGGACGCCTATGCGGCCGCCAAGGCGCGGATCTTCGAGAATCAAACGGCCGACGATTGCGCCGTGCTCAACGCCGACGACGCCCAGTCGAGCCGCTTCGAGTCCGCGGTACGCTCCCGGCTGCACACGATCTCCACGCGTCACGAGACAATGCGGGGTGGTTTCGTTCGGGACGGCAGGCTGATCCTGCGCACCGATCGCGGTGAAGAACGGTTGCTGCGAGCGGACGCCCTCTCGCTTCCCGGCGAGCACAACCTGTCGAACGCGCTGGCGGCGGCAACCGCGGCCAGACTGGCCGGGGTGCCGCTCGACGTCATCGACGCGGTGCTCAGCTCCTTCGAACCGCTGCCGCACCGGCTCGAGCGTGTCGCCGAGTTCCGCGGCGTCACCTTCTATAACGACTCCAAGGCAACCAACCCCGCGGCGGCTCTACCCGCGCTCGGCGCTTTCGATGCGGGCACGATCCATCTCATCGTAGGCGGCAAGGACAAGGGCGGCGACTGGCCGGCGCTGGTCGAAATGGCACGTGCGCGGGCACGAGGCGTCTACGTGATCGGGATCGACCCGGCCCCCGTGGCGCGTCGCTTCTCGGACAGTTGTGCGGTCACCACGTGCGGCGACCTCGAAGATGCCGTCGCGACCGCCTTCGCCGCCGCCGAGCCGGGCGACGTGGTGTTGCTCTCTCCGGGCTGCGCGTCGTTCGATCAGTTCGACAGTTTCGAGCATCGCGGCGAGGTCTTCCGTCGGGCCGTCCGGACGCAGGGGGCATCGCATGCCTAAGCGGATGGTGTTCGATCGCTGGTTGTTCTTCGCCGTCGGGGCGCTCGCCGTATTCGGTCTGTTCATGGTCGGTAGCGCGTCGACCTACGAGGCAATGACGTCGCTCGAATCGGCCAGCGGTTACCTGATCAAGCACCTGATCTTCCTGTTCGCCGGCTTCGCGGGGTTGTTCGCCGCGTTATCTTTCCCGTATCAGAAGCTCTCCAACCGGGTGCTGGTGCTCGGCGCGGTGCTGGGGACCGTGTCGTTGCTGGTCCTCGTGCTGGCGATGCCCGCCCGTGGCGGAGCGCATCGCTGGCTGTTCGCCGGGCCGATCCAGATCCAGCCTTCCGAGATCGCCAAGCTGACCGCAGTGCTGTTCATGGCCTGGATGCTGTCGCGCAAGGACGAGCGCGTCAACGAGTTCCAGGCGGTCAGCCTGCCCACGTTGCTCGCGGTCGGGCCGATCTGCGGTCTGGTGGTGATCGAGCCGGACCTCGGCGCCGCCCTGATCATCGGAACCACGGTGTTCGTGATGATCTTCGTGGCCGGGCTGAGCTGGCGCTGGATCGCCGGAACTTCCGCCGTCGGCGTGCTCGGCGTGTTCGGCGCGGTCCTCGCGGAGCCCTACCGGTTGTCCCGGATCAACGCCTTCCTCAACCCCGGCACGGAGCTCCTCGGCTCGAATTTCCAGCTCAACCAATCGTTGATCGCGATCGGCAGTGGAGGCTTGACCGGTCAGGGCCTGGGACAAGGGCAACAGAAGGCCTTTTACATCTTCGGCGCACACACGGATTTCATCTACTCGGTGATCGGCGAGGAGCTCGGATTGCTCGGCACGATCGGTTTGGTGCTGACGTTCCTGCTGATCTTCTGGCGTGGGATCCGCGCGGCCTGGCGCGCCCCGGATCGCTTCGGTTTCTACCTGGCGCTCGGCGTGACGCTGCTGATCGTGCTCCAGGCCTTCGTACACATCGGCGTATGTGTCGGCCTGCTTCCGACGAAGGGGCTGTCGTTACCCATGGTGAGCTACGGCGGATCGTCACTGGTCGTCTCGATGACCGGCATCGGTCTGCTGCTCAACGTTTCGCAGCACTCGAATTGATGTGGATGGTGAGGGATACAAGATCGTGTTTGCCGGGGGCGGGACCGGGGGTCACCTGTACCCCGGACTCGTCGTCGCCGCCGCGCTGCGCGACGAGCTTGGCGATGCGGCCGACATCACGTTCATCGGCGCGCAGCGTGGAATCGAGCAGCGACTGGTCCCGCAGGCCGGTTACCCGTTGGTATCGCTGCGGGTTGCCGGGATCAAGGGCCGCGGCGCCCTCGCCAAGCTCGGGGCGGCGTTCGCGGCTGCGCGTGCCCTGCTGCGTTGTTTCTTCTGGATGCGGCGTCACCGACCCGACCTCGTGGTCGGCGTCGGTGGATACGCGTCGGGGCCGGCGGTGCTGGCCGCGACCTGGACGGGTGTGAAGACCATGGTGCTGGAGCAGAACCACTTCCCCGGTGCGACCAATCGCTGGCTGGCGCCGCGTGTGGATGCCGTGTGCGTGCCCTCCGAGGACGCCCGCAAGCGGTTGGACGGAATCGGCACAGTCACGGGCAACCCCGTGCGAGCCGAGTTCTTCGAGACCGCCCCGCCGTCGCCCGCCGCGCGTCCTTCGCTTCTCGTCTTCGGCGGAAGCCGCGGCGCACACTCGATCAATCGCGCGATGAGCGCGCTCGTCCCCGAGCTCGCCCGCTTCGACCCGGCGCCGCGGGTCGTCCACCAGTGCGGTGAGGCGGACGCGGAAACGGTCCGTGACGCGGCTCGCGCCTACCCCCGAGACCTGTACGAAGTCCAAGTGTTCCTCGATGACATGCCCGCGAGACTGGCCGCCGCCGATCTCGTTGTCTGTCGCGCCGGGGCATCCACCCTGGCCGAACTGACCGCCGCAGGCCGACCGGCCGTTCTTGTTCCCTACCCTCATGCGGCGGACGACCACCAACGGCACAACGCCGAATCGCTCGCCAGGGTGGGTGCCGCCCGCGTCGTGACGGATGCCGAGCTCGACGACGGCCGTCTCGTGGGAGTTCTCGAGGAACTGCTTGGCAACCCCGAAGCCATTCGCCGCATGGGTGAATGCGCGAAACGCATCGGCAAACCGGAGGCCACGCGCGACATCGTCGCGATCGCCCTCGGTCTGATGAACCGAGGAGACGCCGGTGTTTCGTAAGGCCAGACGCATGCATCTCGTCGGGATCGGCGGCTCGGGGATGAGCGGCATCGCGGAGGTTCTCGTGAACCTCGGTTATCCCGTCTCTGGATCGGATCTGGCGGGGAACCCCGCAACGCGTCGTCTGAAGAAGCTGGGCGCGGCTGTGCACAAGGGCCACGACGCCAAACACGTCCACGACGCGGACGTGGTCGTGATCTCGTCCGCCGTGAAGGAGGACAACCCCGAGGTCGTGGAGGCGCGGCGACTGCATATCCCGGTGATCCCGCGTGCCGAGATGCTCGCCGAATTGATGCGTCTCAAGTACGCCGTGGCCATCGCCGGGGCCCACGGGAAGACGACCACGACCGCGATGGTCGCCGAAGTGCTGACTCGCGGCAAGCTCGACCCGACCGTCGTGATCGGAGGCCGCGTCGGCAAGCTCCGTTCCGGAGCCAAACTGGGACGCGGCGAGATGATGGTGGCCGAGGCCGACGAGTCCGACGGCTCGTTCCTCAAGATGAAGCCGACGATCGCCGTCGTGACCAACATCGACCGCGAGCACCTCGACCACTACGCGGGGATCGACGACATCCGTAAGGCCTTCGCCAAGTTCCTGGGACGGGTCCCGTTCTACGGCGCGGCGATCGTCTGCACCGACGACGAGCACGTGCAGGCGATCCTTCCGCACATCGATCGCAAGGTGATCACCTACGGCGAGAACGACGAGGCCGACGTACGAGCGGCCGGGATTGAGGTCGACGGGTTCAGCACGAGCTACACCGCCCACGCGTTCGGTGAGGAACTCGGTCGAGTGGCGTTGCAGCAGCCGGGCCGTCACAGCGTGGCCAACAGCCTCGCCGCGCTGGCCGTCGGGTTGGAGCTGGACGTTCCGTTCGCCACGATCGCGGCGGCCCTGGGGTCGTTCCGCGGCGTCGATCGCCGTTTGCAGGTGCGCGGTGAGGCCTGCGGTGCGACCGTGATCGACGACTACGGCCATCATCCGACGGAGATCCGCGCCACTCTGGAGGCCGTGCGTGCGGCTTTCCGCGGCAAGCTCATCGTGGCCTTCCAGCCCCACCGTTACTCGCGGACCGAAGCGTTGCTCCAGGAGTTTGCCGGCTCCTTCGGGCTCGCCGACGTCGTCCTCGTCACCGACATCTACCCGGCCGGCGAGCGTCCGGTCCCTGGCTTGGACGGGTCGACGATGGCGTACGCCATTCGGCGCGGCGGGCACCCCGAAGTGCATTACGAACCAGACAAGACGAAGCTGCCGGATCGTCTGCGTGAGTGGGTCGATCCGGGCTCGATCGTGCTCACCCTCGGCGCGGGCGACGTCTGGCGCGCCGGAGACGCGCTGGTCAAGCAAGCGGGCCGCAAGCCGCGCTGTCGTGGCAACAAGTCCGTCAATGCGGCGGGAGCGACGCGATGACGACGGAGAAACGCAAACCGATCCTCGCCGACATGGATCAGAAGTACTGGCGGCGGAAGGCGAACCAGCGCGTGCGCAAGCAACGGTTGACGCGCAAGCTGATCGGCTGGTCGGGCATCCTGCTGGCCAACGCATTGATCGCCTGTGGGATCGTGTACGGTGCGATCGAGGCCTCGTCCAAGCTCCTCGGCGGTCCGGAGTTCGCCATCGACACGTTCCGCATCGAACGCGTGGAGCGCGCATCGGTGAGCCGCATCCAAGCCCAGCTGAAACGACGGTATGCCGGTCGCAACATCTTCTCCGTGAATCTCTACGAGATCGAGCGCGTCGCGGCGCTCGATCCGTGGGTCCGTTCCGCGACGGTCAAGCGGGTGTTACCGGGGACGATTCGCGTGCGGGTCGTCGAGCGCCGTCCACTCGCCGTCGCCTTGGTCGAGGGTGTGGCGCATCTCGTCGACCGCGAGGGTTATGTGATCGGGCTGACCGGCAGCGGCGCCGACAACTTGCCGGTCATCAGCGGCCTGGACAGGTTGGAACGCGAGGATCTGATCGGCGCCCTTCGCCGCGGTGTCCGGATGGTCGAGCGGCTCAACGCGCGCGCGCCGCGGTTTGCCGAGCGCCTCGCCGAACTGAACGTCTCCCGACCGGCGCAGGTCGCCGTCCGCACGCTTGGCGGCGGACCGCGGCTGTTGCTCGATCCCGAGCGTATCGAGCGCAACGTCGATCGCTGGCTCGACCTGCGCCGGGCGATCAGCAACCGCACCGGCGCGCTTGATTATGTGGATCTGCGCTGGTCGCAGCGCATCGTCGTCAAACCAATGCGTCCATAACTGTATCTCGAGAAAAGGTGCAACATGCCTAAGAGCGAACACTACACCGTTGGGTTGGACATCGGCACCACGCACATCTGCTGCGTGGTGGGCGAGGTCAACGAGCGCGGTCAGGTGGACATCGTCGGTCTCGGGGAAGCTCCGTCCCGCGGACTGCGCAAGGGCGTCGTCGTCAACGTCGACGCGACGGTTCACGCCGTCAAGGCCGCGGTCGAGGAGGCCGAGCTGATGGCCGGCCTCAACATCGAATCGGCGGTGGTCGGGATCGCGGGCGGCCATATCCGCTCGTTCAACTCGCGCGGGGTGGTGGCCGTTGCGGGCCGCGATCGGACGATAGTGGATGACGACGTGAAACGCGTCATGGACGCCGCGCGTGCCGTCAGCATCCCCCAGGATCGTGAAGTCCTGCACGTCCTCCCGCAGGAGTTCGTGGTGGACGACGAGGGCGGCATCGCCTCACCCGTTGGCCTCGTCGGCGCGAAGCTCGAGGCCAACGTGCACATCGTCACGGCGGCGACCACGTCGGTACAGAACCTGGTCAGCTGTGCCAACCGCTCGGGCATCGAAGTCCGGGACACCGTGCTCGAGCAGTGCGCGGTGGCGGAGGCCGTGCTGAGCAAGGACGAGAAGGAGCTCGGCGTCGCCTTGATCGACATCGGCGGCGGCACGACCGACATGGCCATTTTCGAGAAGGGCAGCATCTGGTTCACCGCGGTGCTGCCGGTNNGTCGGCCTGCGCACGCCGATCCCCGACGCCGAGCGGCTCAAGAAGAGCCAGGGATGTGCGCTGGCCTCGCTGGTCCAGGAGAACACGGTGATCGACGTGCCGACGGTCGGCGGGCGCAAGTCTCGACAGCTTTCGCATCAGGTGATGGCGGAGATCCTCCAGCCCCGGGCGCAGGAGATCTTCACGCTGTTCCACAACGAGATCGTGCGGGCCGGGTTCGACAAGATGCTCAACGCCGGAGTGGTCCTGACCGGCGGCGGGGGCCTGCTGCCCGGCATGACGGAGATGGCCGAACAGGTGTTCGACATGCCGGTGCGGCTGGGGAAGCCGAGCGGTGCGGGCGGTCTGGTCGAGCCGTTCTCGGGACCGCAGCACGCGGCTGCGATCGGCCTGGCGTTGTATGGGGCACGACATCTGGAGGAAGGTGCGCGGCGGAGGATTCCGTTGGCATTGCAGACAAGCGGCATCGGCAAGGTGGGAGGCCGGGTCCGCCAGTGGTTGACGGAGATGTTTTGATCGGTTTTACGTTCCAACGATGAGGAACAGTTGGGGGACGAGATGATTACGATGGACGATGGGAAGAAGAAGGCCAGCAAAGGCAGGGGTCGGCCGGCGCGGCTCGAGTTGGAGGATGCGCGATCCGGCGCCGCCGTCATCAAGGTGATCGGCATCGGCGGCGGGGGCGGTAACGCGATCAACCGTATGATCGCCTCCAAGGTGGATGGCGTGCAGTTCCTGACCGCCAACACCGATTGCCAGGCGCTGCAGAACAACAAGGCACCGGTCAAGCTCCAGCTCGGAGCCAAGCTGACCAAGGGGCTGGGCGCCGGCGGCAACCCGGAGATCGGGCGTTCGGCGGCGCTGGAAGATACGGAGACCGTCATCGACGTGTTGAACGGCGCCGACATGGTCTTCGTCACGACCGGTCTCGGCGGCGGAACGGGTACCGGCGCGGCACCGATCATCGCCAACCTGGCACGCGAGATGGGCGCGCTGGTCGTGGCCGTGGTGACAACACCCTTCGGTTTCGAGGGACGGCGACGGCACATCCAGGCCGTCGAAGGCCTCGCCGCGCTGCGGGAGGTGGTCGACACGGTGATCACGATCCCCAACGACAAGCTGCTGCACACGGTCGAGCGCGCGACGCCGCTGAACGAGGCGTTCATGATGGCCGACGACATCCTGCGCCAGGCGGTTCAGGGCATCTCGGATCTGATCACGGTGCCCGGCGAGATCAACCTCGACTTCGCCGACGTCAAGACGGTGATGGCCGGGATGGGCATGGCGCTGATGGGCACCGGGACGGCAGAGGGCGAGCACCGTGCGATGGAAGCCGCGCAGCGCGCGATTTCCTCGCCGTTGCTGGAAGACGCCTCGATCCACGGCGCTCGCGGCGTGCTGATCAACGTCTCGGGCGGCGAGGACATGACCCTGCACGAGGTCGGCGAGGCGGCCGCGATCGTCCAGGAGGCGGCCGACCCGGACGCCAACATCATCTTCGGGACCGTGATCGATCGTGGTACCAAGGGCGGTGTCAAGGTCACCGTGATCGCGACCGGGTTTCCACGTGACGACGTGCGTCACACCGTCGCGCGGCATACCGAGGTGTTCGAGCAGCCGATGACGACCGCACCCGTGCAGCAGGCGTTCGCGTCCACGGAGCCGGCCCCGATGCCGGAAACCCTGGCGCAGCAACCCGCCGATCGTCTCGGCTCGTTCGCGCGGCACGACGCGGCGAACCCGCCCGAGTTGGATTCCAACGACGACGGGTTCACGCCCAACTTCAGCAAGATGAAAGACGACTTGGACGTCCCGGCGTTTTTGCGTAAACAGATGGACTAGGAGACAACCATCGGATGAGTGAGTCGACGCCAGCCGCGGAAGAACGGGAGCGCACCCCCAGGCTCCTTGTCGTGGATGACGACCCCGCCACGGCGCAGCTGATCCGCGGGTGGTTTGCCGACTCGATGGAAGTGCTCGACGCGTCCGACGGCGAGCAAGGGCTCGAGCGGACGCTGGAGTCCCTGCCCGATCTGCTGCTGCTCGACCTGCGGATGCCCGGGCTCGACGGCATCGCGGTGGCGCAACAGCTCAAGCGCGACTCACGCACGCGAACGATCCCCATCGTCGTACTGAGCGCGTGCCGCGACACGGACAGCAAGGTCGAGGCGTTCTCCGCCGGCGCCGACGACTACATCACCAAGCCGTTCGAGGTGCAGGAGGTCGACGCGCGCGTGCGCTCGATGCTGCGCAAGCGCGAGGCGCTGCTGAACATGGAGTCGGCGGTCCGCGACCTGACTTCGACCAACGAGCGGCTCGAGCAGTTGCTGATGGTGGACGAGAAGACCGGGCTCTACAACTTCCGCGAGTTCCAGCGGCGGCTGAAGGCCGAATGGTCACGCGCCGAACGCTACGGTGTCCCCCTGTCGCTGGTGTTCTTCGATCTCGACCACTTCAAACAGATCAACGATACGCTCGGCCATCAGGCCGGTGACAAGATCCTGGAGGAGTTCGCGCTGCTCATGACGGGCGGCGCCCGTGCCAACGACGTTGCCGCACGCTACGGCGGCGAGGAGTTCGCGGTGATCCTCCCGCACACCGAGCTCGGGATGGCGCTGCGCGTCGCCGAGCGCATCCGTCGCGCCGTCGATGATTTCACCTTCACCGCCGGAGACTCTTCCACCAGCGTCTCCGTCTCCGGCGGTGTGGCCACCTATCCGGGCGGCGCCGGTGTGGACTCGATGGACGCTCTGGTGCGCGCGGCCGACGCGGCGCTGTACCGAGCCAAGGACGAGGGCCGGAACCGCATCGTGGTCTGCGAGACCGGGGCGCCCGGCGCCGTACCGCACACGCCCAAGAGCTGGCGGCGGAGATCCCCGGAGGCGTCGAGCTAGACGGGTCGCACGGCGGCAACGGTCGTCTGGCGAGGGCGATCCTTGCGGCGTTCTACCTCGTGACCGGCGTTGCGGACGCCGTCGAAGGACCGCTCGGCGAGAACTCTGCGGGAGAACTTAGACTTAACGCCAACGCGTGCCCCTAGCCGCTACTCCCGCCGCCCCCGTACCGTCCCGCCGATCACGAGCGCTGCGGAGAGGATCAGCAGATTCTTGACGATGTACTGGCCCTCCATCGTCGGACCGTATGGCAGATGCCCGGACTGAAAGGTCACCTCCGGCAGGACGACCAGCGGCATGAAGGTACCGGCCATCTGCAGCGCGAGCAACGCGATCGCTATGCGCAGCGTTTTGCGGAAGAGAAACGTCACACCGATGGCGACCTCCCACCAGCCGATGACGCTGACCCACGTCGACGCGTCGAGCAAGGGCAGCCAGGCGACCGTTGCGAGCACTAGCGGCGCCGCCGCGGAAAGACCGAGGGGTTTGAGGATGCCGAACCAGATGAAGATGACGCCGAGTGAGAGCCGCAGTGCGAGCGTGCCCCAACGCCTCATGAACGTCGAGATCGCACGGTCGAGGGTGTCGAAATCCATCGTGCTCAGTCCTCGGGGCGCTCCCCCGGGGGAGCCATTTTGACGATACGCGGTTGGAACCGGGCCAACGGCTCGACCAGATCGCTCTGGGCCGCCATCACCTCGTCGATGTCCTTGTAGACCGCGGGCACCTCGTCGAGACCGGCCGAGAGCAGCTTGACGCCCTTGGCGGCCAGTTGCTCGTTGGCGTCCCGCCAGTGCAGCGTCTTCTTCGCCTGGGTCCGGCTCATCACGCGCCCGGCGCCGTGGGCGGCCGAATGCATCGACTCGTCGTTGCCCTTCCCGCGCACGATGTAGGTCGAGGTGGCCATCGAGCCGGGGATGATCCCCAACACTCCCACACCGGCCGGGGTCGCGCCTTTGCGATGCACGATCACGTCCTCGCCGTCGTGTATCTCCCGCCAGGCAAAATTGTGATGGTTCTCCAGGTCGAGCAGCACTTCCGCGCCGAGGTGTGCGGCCATGTGGCGGTGGATGCAGGCGTGGTTCGCCGCGGCGTACTTGCCCATCAGCTCCATCGAGCGCCAGTAGTCGTGACCCTCCTCGGTGTCGAGGTCGAGCCAGGCGAGGTGCTTGAGTTCCCTCGGCAACTCTGGGTGCTGCTTCATCGCCAACCGCGAGTAATAGCCGGCGATCGTGGCCCCGGCGCCGCGGCTGCCGCTGTGGCTCAGCAGGGCAAGGTACCGTCCCGGCTCGAGACCCAGCGCGTCGTTGTCGATATCGAGCTGCCCGAACTCGACGAAGTGATTGCCGCTGCCGCTGGTTCCGAGCTGCGCCCAGGCCTTGTCCCGCAGGCCGGCCGTCAACTTGGTGAAGTCCCAGTCCTCGTCCAGGACGGGATGGACGCGGCGTTCCTTCCTGAACGCCGCGCCGATACCGAAGCGTGTCTCGGTGTGGATGGCCTCGATCAGCGGTCGGTCGTTGCGGTCGGGCATGTCGACCGGAAGGTCCAGCACGGTCATCTTGACCCGGCAGGCGATGTCGACGCCCACGGCGTAAGGGATCACCGCGTTGCGCGTGGCCAGCACACCGCCGATGGGCAGGCCGTAGCCGAGATGCGCGTCCGGCATCAACGCCCCGCGGACGGCGATCGGCAGTTTGCACGCGTTCTGTAGCTGCCGCACGGACTGCGGCTCGAGGTCCTCACCCCATTGGCGGTAAGGCGCGCTCACCCGCTTCCCCGGCTACTCCACCGGCTCGTGGGCTTCCTGCGCTTCCTTCAACAGTTTGGAAGCTTGCTCGGCGAACGCGGCCGGGACGACGATCGTCGCGTTGAGCGGCAGCAAGCCCGCCGCCTCGGCGCCGTTCAGGACACTCTCGATCACCGCGAGCAAGCCCTGGTCGTGAGTTTTGAGGATCGGTGTCATCTCGAGGTCGGTCATGACCATTTCCTCCCCTGCTACCTCTAGTTTAGCAACATATAATCGCGGCGTGCGTACCGACGAACCGGGCAATCCGTCCGAGTCTCTCAGGGCGGAGCATACGCGGGAAGCCATCGAGCAGCGCCTTGCCGACGGGCCACTGCACAGCTACCTCAGCGACTGGGTCTACGGCGCGATCGACGGGACCGTGACGACGTTCGCCGTCGTCGCGGGCGTGATGGGAGCGGGGCTCTCCACGGGCGTGATCCTGATCCTCGGCCTCGCCAACTTGCTCGCCGACGGTTTCTCCATGGCGGTGAGCAACTACCTGGGCACCAACGCCGAGGACGAGCGGCGCCAAAAGCTGCGCCGCGCGGAGCTCGAGCACATCAAGCTTCACCCCCACGGCGAGCGCGAGGAGATCCGGCAGATCTTCGCCGCGAAGGGGTTCGAGGGTGAAGACCTCGAGCGTGCGGTCGAGACGATTACCGCCGACGTGGACCGCTGGGTCGACACGATGCTGACCGACGAGCACGGCGTCTCGCTCGTCGGGCCGAATCCCTTCCGTGCCGGGTGGACGACTTTCTGGGCGTTCGTCGTCGTCGGCGCGATCCCCCTGCTCGCCTTCGCCTACCGTTACCTCGATCGCGATCTCGACATCGATCTCGCCTTCGCGCTCAGCACCGTCATGACCGGCGTGGCATTCTTCATCGTCGGGGCGCTGAAAAGCCGCTTCGTCGATCAGGCCTGGTGGCGTGGCGGTCTGGTAACGCTGGGTGTGGGTGGGCTCGCCGCGGTGATCGCCTACGTCACGGGCGTGCTGCTGCGGGGAATCGCCGGTCTTTAGCCGGGCTCTCTATCGCAGGCGGCCTCCGGAGCTAACGCGCACGAATCCGCTCCATCAGCTGGCCGCGCAGGTGGCCGACGAAGACGACGACCCAGATACCCGACGAGACGAGATGCAGGACGGTCCACACCTGCCTCCAGGATTCCGCCACCGTGGTCTGGATCAGGTAGCCGGAGGCGACCATCGGCGCCAGGGCGAGCAGCAACCCCGGGCCGCTGCGGCGACCGTTTCCGTTACCGTTTCCGTTGCGGAGCTTGTTCGCCACGTGCCCGCGCCAGATCAGCCCGCAGGCGAAGACGAGTAACGGGGCGACGAGGATGTGCAGGTGCTGGACGTGCGGTTGCCACGGGTGGTTGACGACGGCCCACTCGTCCGCAGGCTCCATCAGGTAGCGCATCAGCGCGTAGACGATTCCCGTACCGCCGACCAGCAGATTCGCCACGTACAACGTCCCGGCCTCCCAGCGGTTCACGGTGCGGGATCCCGTTTCTCGAGGATGCGGTGTACGGCGAGGACGCGACGTGTCGCCGCGGTGGTCGCGACCGCGGTCAACGTCGCCCCGCTGACCGAGCGGATCGCGCGGTCGAGGTCGAGGTCGTCGTCGAGCGGGCGCCCGTCGAACTGCCGGTACCAACCGTCGCGCGGCAGGTAGTCCAGCGGCTCGTCGAACGAGACGACCTCGACGCGCCCGACGGTACCGTCCGGCTGGACGACGACCAGCAACGTTTCTTCCAGCGTGCGCACGCGATGAACGTCGAAGTACGCGGTACCGACGACGCTTCCCTCGCGATGGGCCACGTAACGAACCGTCAGGGCACGCTCGACGGCCTTCCCGGCGAGCTCGGTCGCTGCGGAGAGCTCCGTCTCGGTGAGGAAGACCGTCTGACGCGTGACCTCGCTGTCGGGAAACGCTGAAGCCAGAGCTTCCTCGACCGTGACGAGGACCTTGGCGCCGGCCGGCGCGACCGTGAAAAACACGATCGCGCAAACCAGCGCCCACCGCTGGAAGAAATCAGAAGACATAACCCATCCCGACGTTGACCTGTTTGAAACCGGTGTTCGCGTCGTTGCTGGTGTCCTGGAAGTCCAGCTTGATCACGACCTGCGGTATGGGTTTGTAGTCGATTCCGAGCGTGACGATCTGCATGTCCGTCGCCGGGTCGATCGCGAATCCGGCCGGCACCTCGTCCTGGGTGGCGACGCTCTCCCAGCGCACGAACGGCGTCAGTTGCCCGTTGCCCTTGCGGCGCGTGAGCACGTCGTAACCTGCCTGAATGTAGGTGCCGGTCATCTCCTCACCGATCGAGTCGCTTCCGGTCAGCGCGAGCGCGTTGTTGAGCCGCGTCACGTCGTCCAACTCGGCCCGGGCGTGCAGCGCGCGCAGGTCCAGCCCCTTCCAGCGCCAGTCGACGTGACCTTCGATGATAGTCGTGGAAACGCCGATGCTGCCCGCAAGGTCGGACAGATCCTGCCCAGAGTCGCCGAAGTAGCCGGAAACGCCGGCGACGAGTCCCGGCTTGCCGACGTAGTCCAGGCGTCCCGTCCAGGCGAAATCCTCGGCCTTCGCCTTGGAACCCTTCTGGCGTCCGCCGCGCAGCCCCGAAGCGCCGAAGTCGGAGGCATCCAGTCCGTTGACCACGTAGGTACGGTAGGCAAAAGGCCCGACGTCCCCGAAGATGCCCGCTCCGCTCTCGCGCCAGGTCGACGGGATGATGCGGGTTTCGGTCACGGGGCGCGTCGCGCCGAGGAAGACCGTGGGTTCATGCAATTCGTTGACCAGGCCCATCGGAAGCAACAGCAAGCCCGCACGCACGTTGAGGGCTTCGCGAGCGAGGTAGTCGATGTAGGCGAACTCGACCGAGACCGAACCGCTCTCGCCGGTGGAGGCGTGCTCGAACTCGATCTCCGAGTTGAACACGAACCGGTCGTTGAACTTGTAGCCGAAGTAGACGATCGCGCGCAAGAAATCCAGTTCGTCGGTACTCGAGTTCGGGGTGCCGTCCTCGAGGGTCGAGTCGAAGTTCCGATACAGCATTTCGCCGTAGCCGCCGATCGAGACACCCTGCTGCCCTCGATAGACTTTGGACGCCGCCGGGCCGAGTCCGTAGACGCTCTCCTCGGCGCGGACGGCGGCCTTGCCGATGCGTAAGGACTCCAGCTCGTTGGCGAGGATCTCGATGCGGCGTTCGATCTCTCCAAGACCGGTCGCGTCCGCACCGCCGGTTGTGGCGGCATCGAGCGCCTCCTTCAGCGCCTGCACCTCCTGTTCGAGCTTCTCGATCCGCTGGTCGTTTTCGCCCGCCGAAACGGGCACGAAGCAAACCACGGTTGCGACCACGGACAGCACGACCACGAATTGCCTAGTTCCCTGAAACACCGTTGACTCCTGTTCCCCGAGTCGGGCCTCGGGGCATGAAGGTGGATGATTCGTTCACTCGAGGAGGTTGCGTGCACGCCTCGGGCGTGCTGAGGAAGCGCAGCGTCAAATCATCGGCGACGGCGACCAGACGGCCACGCAACAGCGGCGAGGCGAGCGCCTCCAGACCGTGGGGTGTCTCGCGCACGACCACCACGCCGATGGGCTCGCGACCGGCGGCCCAGCAAAGCGCTTGCTCCGGTCCGAGGACATAGAGACCGGTGGCAAGACAATCGGCGGTGGCCGCACCCTCGGACCAGACGGTCAGGCTGCCGAAGTCGGCGCTGGGCCGGCCGGTCCTTGGGTCGAGCACGTGGCCGAGCCGTTGACCGTCGATCTCGATCCCGCGCTCGGAGTTCCCTGTGGTGGCGACGGAGCCGCGCGCGACGCGCATGCGCAATGCGATCTCGTCACGGCGGCGCGGATCGGCGATCGCGACGTCCGAAACCACATCACCCCAGATCGCCACCTGCCCGCCGAGGTCGAGCACCGCGCCGCTCGCCTCCGTGGACGCCAGCGTCGCGATCGCATCCTCGAGCGCCGCCCCTTTGCCGAAGCCGCCTTCCTCGAACAGGAAGCCGTCGGTCAGCCGTGCGATCCGGTCGCCTTGAAGCAACACGTTGTCCTGGGATGCCGAAACGCGAGCCGCGTCGATCTCGTGCTCCTCGGGCCGGCGGCCGCCCGTGCGCAGCGCCCAGGCTTGCACCAGGCCACCGACACCGGCCGCGAAGGCACCTCCTGTCGCGCGTCCGCACTCGAGTGCCGCGGCCAGGTCACGGGCAAGGAGCGGGGAGAGCCGGAGTTCGTCCCCGACCGCGGCCCGGTTGACCCGGCTCAGCTCGGAGTCCGGAATCCACGTGGATAGTCGCTGCTCCGCCTCGCTGATCGCCCGAAAAGCCCTGTCGGCGGCCTCCAGGGCCGTCGCCCTGTCCGCGGCTTGGACGGTCAGATTCAGCTCCGTGCCCATCGTGTGGAAGCGCCGTTCAACCTCGGCCGTGCCGCCCATCGGGGCCACCAGAAGTAGAGCGAGCGCCAAGAAATGAAGTTTTTGTGGCATGAACCCGTTGACTCCACAGCCAAGTTAGCACAGAGTTTGTCTAGCCTCACTTAGTTCTGAATAAAAAACATATATTTTTTTCATAACTATATTAGCCAAATAAAATTATGTTTGATTACACGAACTTTTGTGCTACTTTGTCCACATTGGGAGACCCACGTTGCACCGAAAGAGCCCCCTGACCTCGACCCAGGAGATGTACCTCAAGGTGCTTTACGAGGTTCGAGGCAAGCACGAGATCGCGCGCGTCCGGGACGTCGCGTCCGGACTCGGCGTCAGCCCGGGGACGGTCTCGGGAGCGCTAAAAAAGCTTGAACAGGCGGGTTTCGTCGAACACGAGAAGTACGGCGTGGTGTCACTGACCCCCGCCGGAGTGGCCGTCGCCGAATGCACGCTGCGACGGCACGATACGATCCGCGACGTGCTGATCGAGGTGTTCGATGTGGATCCCGAGACGGCCGCGGAGGACGCCTGCCTGATGGAGCACTCCGTCAGCCCGGCCACCGTGAACAAGATGATCGCCAAATTACAGGAGATCCGTCACGGTGGGTCGGCTGATCTCGACGACCCGGCGGACCGTTGTGCCGCCTGCGAGGCGGCCGGTCTGTGCCAGGCAGCCGCCGGGGCCGGTGCCTGACCACCCAACCGATCAGTCCGTTGACGGCCGCCACGACGAGTGACACGGCGACGATTGCGGCCAGACCGGCAATCAGAAAGTCCAGCATGGTGCCCTCCGTTCGTTCTGGAGTACACCGCGAGGAGGGTTGTATTCGCCTAACCGCCCAGCGAGCCCCAGATGTCGCGCAACGCCTGAAAAACAAGCAGCAGTCCGACGAACTCGAGCGCGATGATCCCGCCACAGATCAACACGAACAGGCCGACCTTGAAGGTCGCGTAGGCGTTGCGATGGATCTCGTACTTGAACAGGGAGACGAGCTGAAACTCCATCACGTACTGCAGGCAGATCTCGAACTCTTCCATCGTGCCGAAACAGAATCGCCAGGCCCAGCGGTAGATCGGGATGTTGAGCGGGATGATGACTCCGAGGAGGAAGATTCGAGCAATCAGCGCGGGCATGGTGTCCTCCTCTATCCGCGGTCCCGGCGGCGGGCAAACGCCAGCGCCAGGGTCAGGACGCACCCGGCGACGGCGGCCCAGGCGAGGACGTCGCCGGTACGCCCGTAGATCGTGCGTCCCTCGCGCACACTCACATCGCGTACGATCACCGCTTCCTCGTAAAGACGCGTCGCGTCGAACAGGTTCCCGCGAGCGTCCACGAAGCCGGAGATGCCCGTGTTCGCCGCGCGTACGATGTCGCGCCGCGTCTCGATCGCGCGCAGCCGAACGGCGTCGGCCTGATAGCGCTGAAACGGAGTGCGTGCGAACCACGCGTCGTTCGTGATCACCGCCAGCCATCCCGCACCCGCTGCCTGCTGGGCCCTGAACAGGTCCGCGAACAGTTGCTCGTAACAAACCAGAGCTCCGACCTCGGTCCCGGCGATGGGCAACGGTTGCCCCGGCTCCGCTTCCTCGAAACCTCCGGTCACGAAGCGCCACTCCCCTTCCCGATCATCCAGCAACCCGCCGAACAGTTCCGCGAACGGGAGCTTCTCCGTAAACGGCACGAGATAAGCCTTCGCCGTCCACGGTTCGGCGAGGGCCCCGTCGGCGGTCACGACCATCGCCGCGTTGAACAGGTCCCAATCGTCAACCGTCCGGACACGCACGTACTCCAGGCCGGCGAGGATCGGAACACCGAGCTCGCGTGCGAGATCCTGGACGGGTTGCAGGGCGCGGGTTTCGGGGCGCTCCAGCCAGTGGAACATCGGCCACGGGACCGCGGTCTCCGGCCACACCAGCAGCTCGGCTCCTCGCCCTACGGCTTCGCGGCTCAGCCGGGCGAGTTTTTCCCACTGCTCGTCGTTGGCGTCGTCGTTCCACTTGACGAGCATCCTGACGTCGGGCTGGATGACCCCGACGCGCAAGCTCGATTCGACCGGCCGCTCCTTGCGCCAGGCAATTGTGTCGTAGACGAGCAGCGTTGCACCCAGCAGCACTAACAGGAGTGTCGACGCACGGGCGCGCGGGCGCGGCCAGTCGATCATGATGTGATGCAGAAGGACGTTGACGGCGACGACGGCCGCGGTGATGCCGTAGGGCCCCGTCACATCGGCGAACTGAATCAGGAACGGGTAGGCGGTCATCGTGTGGTAGAGGTGGTCCCCCGGCATGCGCAGATCGCCGAATGTGAGTAGCCAGTCCGCTGAGACCCATACAACAGGCAGGATCCAGACCCATGGCAACCCGGTCCTACGACGCAGCCACGAAGCCACGGTGGCGATCAGCCCGACCTTGAGCGCGAGGACCATCGCGAACGCGGGGTACAGGAGGTACGCCAACCAGCTGAAACGGGAGAGCGCGAGAACGAAAGAGGTCGAGATCAGGTGGCACGCCAGACCTGCCAGCACCGCGCCGCGGAGGCGGAACCAACGGCTACGTTCCTCGTGGCGCTCCAGCCAGACGAGCAGCGGAACGAGCGCGAGCAGGTTGAACACGATCCACGGCACGTAGAAGCTCGCGCCGAGCATGAGCCCCGCGATCAGCGGAAGCGTCCATCCGTTCTCGGACCAGTGCGCCAGGCGTTGCATCAGAACCCACGCCGGATGCGCAGGATGTGCTCGTCGATGCAGACCGATTCCATCGACTGCGAAGTATAGCCCTGCTGTTATGATCGCCGCGTGAGCGGCTCCAACCGAGAAGTCGAGGTCAAACTCCGCTTCGACAGCCCGGAAGACGCGTTGAAGCGCCTAGGATCGGTGGGCGCCGTGGAGTCCACTCCGCGATCGTTCGAGGACAATATCTTGTTCGATCGAGCTCACGATCCGCTGCACCAAACACGACGGGCGCTGCGGCTGCGGCGTGTCGGCGATCGTGCCGTCGTGACCTACAAGGGACCGCTCGAGGGCGACCACCGATACAAGGTCCGGGTCGAACATGAGACCGCTGTCGACGACGGGGATGCCGCGGAGCGGATCCTTCACGCGCTGGGTTATGAACCGCATTGGCGTTATCAGAAGTACCGCACGGAATTCAGCCTCGGCGCGTTGCACGTTTGCCTGGACGAGACTCCGTTGGGTTGTTTCGTCGAGCTGGAAGGCGCCCCCGACGAGATCGACCGGGCGGCGGAACGGCTGGGCTTCTCGGTCGACGACTACGTGACGGCGAGTTACCGGAAGCTTCTCGAGCTGGAGGCCGGACGGCAGGGCCGCCGTCCGTGGGATCTGTTGTTCGAGCCGGAGGACGCGACCTCTTGAACGCGATGCTGCTCGCCGCCGGGCTGGGCTTGCGCATGCGCCCGCTCACCCAGGATCGACCCAAACCCGCGCTTTCGGTACTCGGCCGGCCCCTGGCGATCCAGAATCTCCAACGCATGCGGGACGCGTCGATCGAGCACGCGGTGCTCAACCTGCACTATTGCCCGGACGCCCTACGCGCCATACTCGGTGAAGGTGGCCAGGGTGGGATGCCACGCGTCAGCTACACGATCGAGGACCCGATCCTGGGAACGGGCGGCGGCTTGCGCAACGCGCGCGATCTGTTGATCGGCGACGGGCCGATCCTCGCCCACAACGCCGACTTCCTCTCGGACGTGGACTTCGCGGCGATGCGCGACACGCACGATAGCGGCGACCAACTGGCAACACTCGCGCTCGCGCCGTCGCGGGAGGGTTACTCCAAGGTCGATATCGATCATGAGGGTCGCATCGTGTCTCTGGCCGGCCTCCCGGAGGTCGACCCGAAGTCGGTGGCGGGCTCCTTTCTGTTCACCGGCTGTCACCTGCTGGACGACTCGGTCCTCGATCGGTTGCCTGCAACGGGACCGAGCAACATCATCGATACCTATCGCGAGCTCGCCGTCGAGCGTCGGCTCGGCGCCTACCTTCACCCGGGCTTCTGGTGGGAGTTCGGCACACCTCGGTGCTTCCTGGACGGGCATCTCGCCTTGTTGGATCTCGACGAGGCGACGCGTTCCGGCATTGGCGACCACGACCCCGTCCGCGAAGTCGCCGGGTGCCCACTCGTCTCCACGGGACCCGGCGTCGAGCTCGACGCGGGGGTCGTGCTCTCCGGACGCTGCTCCCTCGCGATGGCCGCCCGAATCGGCGAGGGATCCCGTCTCGAGGACTCGGTCGTGCTCGAGGAAAGCTGGATCGGACCGCGGGGCAGGCTGCGCCGGGTGATCGTGGGCCCCCATACCGAACTCCCGGCCGGGTTCGAGGCGCGGGACGCCGTCGTGTGCCCCGATCTCACACCGGATCGCGATCCCGGGGAGGGTGTCGAGCGGCATGCCGGCCTGTTGATCCGTCCGTTGGCCGGCTGACGATGCGCGAAGCCGTTCGACGTTGGATCGACGATCGCTTTCCCGGCGCCCGTGTGAACCCGCTTGCGGAGGATGCCTCGACGAGGTCGTTCTATCGGCTGACGGTGGCCGCGGGAACGTCGATCTTGATGGACTACGGAGCGCCGTTCGAGGGTGAGTCCGAGGATCAGAAGCTTGCGGCCATCTTTCGTAGAGCGGGTCTACCCGTCGCCGACATCCTCGAAGCCCGACCGGAGCTCGGGTGCCTGGTTTTGGAAGATCTCGGGGCCAAAACGCTCGAGGATGAGCTGCAAGCGTGCAATGAACAGGGTGAAACGCCCCAAGTGCTGCTCGACGCGGCCCATCTGGCGGGGAGGATCGCCCGAGACGGCTCACCTGTCCTGTCCGAATCGGCGCGAGCAGCCGGTCCCTCGCTGGATTCCGAACGTTTTCGATTCGAGATGGCGTTCTTCCTCGACAACTTCGTCGCCCGACATCGAAAGATCAGGGGTGAACACGGGAGGTTGGGGTCCCTGCTTGAAAGCCTCGCGGACGCCGCCGCACGCACTCCGCGACCCGTGATGTGCCATCGGGATTATCACAGTCGAAACATCCTGGTCCGGGAATCGGGATCCCTCGCTCTCGTGGACATCCAGGATGCCCGTTGGGGCCCGGATACGTACGACCTCGCGTCGTTGATCTTCGACGCCTATGTCGATCTGGCCGATGTGTGGATCGAACCGTTGATCGCCGCCTGCCTGGAAGCGGCAGGAACAGACGATGATCCCTTGGTCAGGCAGCGCCTCCACCTGGTCGCTGCGCAGCGCATGATCAAGGCGCTCGGAACCTTCGGTTACCAGATCGAGGTGGCCCACAACGACCGATACATGGACGCGATTTCGAGAACCTTGGCGCGTTTGGATCGATTGTTGCCCCTGAAAGAAGAAACCTTGGCGATCCATGCCGCGTTCCGATCCCTGGATCTTTTCGCCGCGAACCCCTGACCAACCCTGGTCCTTATCCCTTGAACAACCAGGCATCGAAGACGAGCGATGGTGAGATCGTCCCATGGTGGCTGGTCCGCCCCGGGCCGATGCCTCCCAGGCAACTCTCCACGATCCTTTGCGGTCGAACGTGTGCCCAACGCGGGCGAAAGGAGGCACCGTCGGGGTACTGACGGCCGTGGAGCTCGACGAGCCAGCCGTCCTCGGCCGGGTGGAGGCTCAGCCGGCTCACCCAGACCGATCGTTTCGGTGGATCGATCCGTGGAGGGTCGATTTCCAGACAAACCGGTTTCGATTCGGGCAAATCTCGGAAGGAACCGCGTCGTAGGTTCCCCGGTCCCACCCAATTACCCACGACATGGCGCCCATCGGCGAGAACGCCCGCCGGTGGTGGGAATCCCGCGTCGTCGGAGACCGATCCGAACAGACTGGTGGCGGGATCGGCGTTACTCCGGACGACCCAGCCCGAGCCCACCTTGAAGCCGAGCTCGGCGTCAGGGCCGTGCAGGGCCCCGACCAGAGCTCGCCCGACGAAGGCGCTCGTTTCGGGTGAAAAAACGACCTTCGCGTCGTCCGGCCACGACGCGTCACGGGGTGAACCCGGATCACGGTCGGCCCATGCGGCGGCAACGTCCTGGCCGAGCCATTCGCGCCAGCAGCGTGCGGCAAGAAACATCGGTCTTGGATCGTTTTCAGGCATCCAAAGGGCCCAGACGCGGGTGCGGGAGCGCGTCTGGACCGTCGCGCGCCCTGTCGACCAGGCCTCGCAGGTGCATCCCGCCTCGATCCAGGCCGACTCGGCCGTTTCCGGGGTGTTCGCGCGGAGCCACAGTTCCATCTCCTCCGGCGACGGCAGCTTCGCCGGTGCATCGATGTCGTCGATGGGCTCTGCTGCCGTGTTCCAGGGGCACGCGTCGACCGGTGTCTCGGGCGTTTCGGCCGAGATCGTTCGACAGGCGACCAGGGAAGCGAGCACATCGCCGCTGGAGGCGGCAAAGCCGACGCAGTCGCGTCGCGGATCGAGCCAGCGCAGCGCCCCGCCTTCCTCGGTGCCGCGCCTCGCGTCGACCTCGCCCGACGAGCAGTTCCATGACAGACGGAGTGACCTAGAACTGCGGTGGAAGTACTCCACCGGTCCGCCGCCGTGATCGCGCGACGTTTTTTCAAGGAGATCGGCGACGGTCTCGACCGAATCCCCGGTACCCTCTTTCCGCTCGTCGAAACCTGACATGAGTACGCTCGTCTCCAACCCCTGATCCCTTGTCATCGAGGGTTGCCGCGTCAATTTTTTTTAGATGCGCACCGTCATCAACCCTGTGCAAATTGTCGGCGCGCCGACGCTGGTGGATAGGGGTTGACCCTGTCGATGACAACTGCCAATGCAACGGTCGAATGCAAGGTCGTTCCCGATGGACTCGATCGCCGCAAGGGCTTGCCTGCCAACGGTTTCGAGCAAGAACGGTTTCAGCGCCACGTCGAGCCGACCGTCAACGATGCGGTCCGCATCGGTCACGCGAAACAACGCGCGTCCGGTTCGCGGGTCCGTATGCGCCGACTCCATGCGTCGCACGTAAACACCCTGCTGGACGTTTTGTAAGATCTCGTCGGGATCGTCGTCTCCGTTCGCGATGAACGTACACCCCATGCGCGGCAGGATCGCTTCACGATAGCTGCTGCGTCGACCGTGACCGGTCGGCTGCTCGCCGGACTCGGACGCCGTCCGCACGGAATGCAGGTACTCCCTCGGACGCCCCTCGCGGATGAGTGCAACCGGGCGAGGCGTCGTGCCCTCGTCGTCCACGTTCCAGGATGCGCGTGCGCGTCTCGGATCGTCGATGACGGTCAGCCGGTCGTCCAACCCATTGACGTCCGGGGTCAGCCAGGACGCCCCGCGTCGCACCACGTCCGCCTCCGCCGCATGGCCTACCAACTCGTGAATCCAGATCCCGCCGACCGCGGGTGCAAAAACGACCCGCGTCCTCCCGGAAGGCGGGTCGATGGCCTCCAGGCGGGCTTCGACGCGCTCTCCCAGCTCGGCGAGAAGAGAAGAAATGTAATTGCCTTCATCGCGGACGACGCACTCCACCGCGGCACGGGCGTGACGGCCGTTTCGCCCCGCGACCGCGTCGAGGCGTAGCCGCCGCATGGAACGACAGTCTGCAAAAAATAGACCTTTTCCACCAATCTTGACCTCCTGCCGGAACTCGACCCAACGCGCCGTGACCCGTGCGTCGGGAAGCCTCTTCTGTGCCTCCACGATCGCCCCGCCGAGCGTCGCGACTGCAGGGCCGGCGTCGAGCCACAGCGGATCGGTCCCGTGCCGGGCCGTCTCGACCGGCGACTCCCCGGAGACCAGGTCGGCCAGCTGGTCCGGCTTCAGGTCGGAATGGAAGGTAAGGGGTTGTTCGGGTCGTTCGACGCAGGCGCCGGTCCAGATTGTGTGACTGGTCGTGGGATAACCTGCGGTTTCCCCGACGACGGTCAGATCCTCCCGCCGCTCGACGAAGACGGTGGTCGGTCGGGTCCGCTCCAGAAAGTCACGAATCGCTCCATCCCATTGTTGATCAAGCACTTGGACGGTTTAGCACGACGCCGCTTGACTTGCGCGGGTCATCGAAGGAGTCTATTCTGCGGTGCGATAGGACCGACGCGCCCACGGGTTCCTTGTCGGAAAAAACGAACATAAACGATTGCCTTTCAGCGGCTTAGAGGCTACGCCAGGGCGAGTATGGCGGATTATACGATACTCATCATCGACTACGAGCCCCGTAGTATCGAGCGCATGCGAAAGCCGCTGGAGGATGCAGGCTACCGCGTTGAGGTCGCGAAGGACGGCCAGGCCGGGATCGAACGATTCCATGAGATCGAGCCCGGTGCCGTGATCATCGAAGCCATGCTGCCCAAACGGCACGGCTTCGAGGTCTGCCAGGAGCTGAAGAACACACCGCACGGCGCACGCTGCGCCGTCATGATCGCGACATCGGTGTACAAGGGGCGACGCTACCGCCACCAGGCCATGCACCTGTACTCCTGCGACGCCTATCTCGAGAAGCCCATCACCGACGAGGATCTGATCTCCACACTCGAGACGTCGCTTCGGGACTACGCCGAAGCGCGCGCCGCCGCGGCCCAGGATTCGGCCGCCGAGATGGAGATCGACACGGCGCCACTGGCCGAAGAGGTTCCCGTCGCTGACCGGCCCGCCGGGGGACCGCCGGGGATGCCGCCCCCTGTGCGGCCCGATCCGGGCGCGACGATGGAAATCGACACCAGCAACCTGGCGGCGGAAGTCCCTACGGATCCGCCGACCGAAGAGTCGGCCCCACAGGCCTCTCCCGCCGAGCCATCCGACGATGAATTCGACATCGTGGAACGGCTCGACGCCCTGCTGAGCGACGACCCGAGCAAGAGCTCGCCGACCCGCTCCGAAAAGTAGGCCCTCGAGTGCCCCGCATCACCAAGATCTACACGAAACAGGGCGACTCCGGATCGACCCGGCTGGGTGGCGGCCAGAAGGTCTCCAAGACCTCCCCGCGGATCGCTGCGTACGGCACGGTCGACGAACTCAACTCGGTGATCGGGGTCGCCCTGGCTTCGGGGCTGGATCCCGGGCTGGTCGAGCCGCTGTCCAAGATCCAGAACGAGCTCTTCCACCTCGGGTCCGATCTATGCATCCTCGAGGAAGACAAGAAGACGCTCCCGGTCCCCCGGATCGAACCGCACCACGTCGAGGCCCTCGAGGGAATCCTCGACCGGCTCACGGTCGAGGTCGGGCCGCTCGAAAACTTCATCCTCCCCGGCGGTTCGATCGGTGCGGCGCACCTGCACGTCGCGAGGACCGTGTGCCGGCGTGCCGAACGGCTCGTCGTGGCTCTCGCCGAGGAAGAAACTGTCGGCTCGGAGACGGTACGCTACCTCAACCGGCTGTCCGACGCGTTGTTCGTGATGGCGCGCTTCGAGAACAAGCGCAAGGGCATCGACGACGTTTGCTGGGATTCGAGAAGCTGAAGACGCCTCCGGAAGCAGGAAGAGGGGCAGTATTCTCACTACCGGAGGCCGTCTTCGGAAGGAACGGCTCCTCCCGTCTTAGATTACGCACGAGCCGGATTTTGGTTGCATCGATTTGGGGTCAAGTCTTGGCATGAGACACAACTCAAGCCCGGCGGTCCTGCCGGCAGATCCCCGGCGTTTGTCTCATGCCAAGACTTGACCCCATTATTCGCGGGCGGCGGCCTCGACGGGTGTCATGAACTCCAGGCACTGGATCAGCACCTCGCGCATCCGCGCGCGCTCCACGACCATGTCCAGCATGCCGTGCTCCACGAGGAACTCGCTGCGCTGGAAGCCTTCGGGGAGCTTCTGCCGGATCGTCTGCTCGATCACGCGCGGGCCGGCGAAACCGATCAGCGCCCGCGGCTCGGCGATGTTGAGATCGCCGAGCATGGCGAACGATGCGGTCACGCCGCCGGTCGTCGGGTCGGTCAGGATCGAGATGTAAGGCAATCCCGCCTCGTCGAGCCGCGCCAGGGCGGCGGAGATCTTGGCCATCTGCATCAAGGAGAGCGCGCCTTCCTGCATGCGCGCCCCGCCGGAGCAGGACACGACGATCAGAGGTGCACTTTCCTCCAGGGCGCGTTCCGCGCAGCGCGTGACCTTCTCTCCGACGACGCAGCCCATCGATCCGCCCATGAACCCGTATTCCATCACCGCGACCACGACCGGCCGGCCGCCGAGCTTCCCCGTGCAGGAGACGAGCGCGTCCTTCATGCCGGTGCGCTTCTGGTAGTCCTTGATGCGGTCGGAGTACTTTTTGGAGTCAAAGAACTCCAGAGCGTCCTTCGGTGCGATGTCGGCGTCGAACTCCTCGTACTGCCCCTCGTCGAGCAACATCCCCAATCGCTCCCGCGCGCTGATGCGGAAGTGGTAGTTGCACTTCGGACAGACGTTGGCGTTGAGGGCGACCTCCTTCTTGTAGACCATCTCCTTGCACGCGAGGCACTTGACCCAGAGCCCTTCGGGCATCCTGAGCCGGCGCTCGGTCGCGCGCTGCTTGGGGGTCTTTTCCTTCTTGAACCAGGCCATGGCGTGCGGCCAAGCTAACCCGGCGGTTCGGCCTCGTCAACCGCGGCCGTTTCGCTCTCGGGGTCCGGAAGCCGCTCGAACACGAGGTATTTCCCCTGTTGCCCGACGGTGCGTAGACGTCGTACCAGCTCTTCCGGAGCCCTTGCCCAATCGCGCCTGTCGACCACGAAGAGCCCGCCTTCGTGATCGGGTAGGACCTCGGCCAGTCGATCGAGCTCCACTTCGACGGGGATGCGGTCCAAATACCACGTCAAACTGGGGAGTTTCATGTCGACCATGGTCACCGGACGACCCTGAGCGAGCTGTGGGACCGCCTCGATCAACCAGGCGGTCGTGCGCGTTTGCGAAACCTGTGGGGCGACCCAGCCGACCACACCGAACAGCACGACGATCTGGGCCGATGCGGCCAGGACCCAGACACGCAACGGCTGCCGGCGCCAGAGGGTGGGCAGCGAGCCCAGGGCCGCCAGGCCATACACGACCGCGGCACCACCGGCCACCGTGCGCAGCGTGCCCGACGGCTGCCCCACGCCCCAGACGGCGAACGCGATGGCGAACGCGCCGAGGGTCGCGGCGAGCAGGCTCGCGGAGCGGATGCGACGCTGCGGACGTTCGAGCTCGCGCGCGAGCTCCCAACTCAACAACATCGCGATCGCGGGAAGCAGCGGCATGAGGTAGTTGGGGATCTTGCCCCGGCTGATCGACAACAGAACGAGACCGGCGAGGAACGCGGCTGCCAGATAGCGTGCGGTCAAGGAAGCGGGATCGCGGGCGAGCCGCACCGTTCGCACCAGGGCGAAGAGCAGCGGCGCGATCCACGGCAGGCAAACGAGGGGTAACACCGGCAGGTAGTACCAGAAAGGCTCCACGTGGGCCGTGCCGGCGAAGAAACGACTCCACACCTCTTCTTTAATAAGGGTCGTGGCGGTTCCACCGATCCGGACGATGAAGGCGAGCCCCCAAGGCAAGACGACCGCCGCCCACACGGCAACAGCGACGAAGACGCCGCGCAAGCTCGGCACCACCGCGCGACCCGACGCGGTCCTGCCCGCGAGCATCATCAGGAGCGGGAGAACCACGCCGACCGGGCCTTTGATCAGGAACGCCAGTCCGGTGAGCAGGCCATAGGGCCACGCCGGTCGCGAGCCGCCTTCGGAATTGACGTCGAGGTCGTAAGCCACGACCGCCCAGATGTGAAGGGCCAACAACGCGTCCAACGTGCCCTGGCGTCCGATCACGACGAACAACGGCATCGTCGTCAAGCACAGCGTGGCCCACAACGCGCCCTGCTCCCCGAAACGGCGCCGCGTGACCCACCCGGTAAGCAACACGGTCGCCAGCGCCGCTCCGATCGACGGCAGGCGGACGACCCATTCTCCCGTGCCCAGGACCGAGAACAGGGACGCCTGCAACCAGTGCAGCAACGGCGGTTTGACGAGCCGCGGCCGCCCCTCGAAGGTAGGCACCACGAGATCGCCGCTGCGCTGCATCTCCAGCGATGTGCGTGCGAATCGCGCCTCGTCCGGATCGAATAGCGGGAGGGATGCCGCGCCGATGCCGAGCAACAGCAGCGACAACGCGAAAACCGCCGGAACAATGCGGCGGGACAGCCGTTCGGAACGATCGTGCATCGTCAAAGCGAGCCGCTATCATACGCCGCAGCGAGGAGGAGCGACGTGGCCGAGAACATGGTCGACTGGCTGTACGGCCTGCAGCACTTCGGCATCAAGCTGGGTCTCCACAACATTCAGGGGCTGCTCGACGTGCTGGGGCGGCCCGAGCGGGCCTACCGCATCGCGCACGTCGCCGGAACCAACGGCAAGGGGTCCGTCGCCGCGATGCTCGACTCGATGCTCGCCGCCTCGGGCAAGCGCTCGGGGCTGTTCACCTCGCCGCACCTGGTCCGCCCCAACGAACGGATCCGCCTGAACGGGGAGGACATCGGCGATCGCGAGTTGCATCGGAGCCTCGCGGCAATGCGTGACGTCATCGAAACCGCCCGGAAAGACGGGACGCTCGAGGCCCACCCGTCGTTCTTCGAGGTCATCACCGCGACGGCCCTCGAGGCCTTCCGTCGCCACGAAATGGACGCCGCGGTGCTGGAGGTCGGGCTCGGCGGCCGGCTCGACGCGACCAACGCGGTCGAGGCCGACGTCGGCGTCGTCGTCAGCATCGGGCTCGATCACGTGAAGACGCTCGGCCCGACGATCGAGAAGATCGCCGCCGAGAAGGCCGGGATCGCGAAGTCCGGCATGCCGGTCGTCAGCGGCGTGGTCCAGCCCGAGGCGCGCGCCGTCCTCGCGCAAACCTGCGAGCGTGTCGGCGCACGCTTGATCGAAGGACGTGAAAAAGTGGTGCTCGAAGGCAAAGGGCGTGGCGGTTTCACCCTGCGCGGCACGCACGCGACCTACGACGATCTTCACGTCGCTCTGGCGGGCCCGCACCAGGTCGACAACGCGCGCATCGCCGTGGCGGCCTTCGAGTGCCTCATGGAGCGGTTCGGAGAAACGACCGACCCGGTCGCGGTGCGCCGGGGGCTCGCGACGGTGCGCTGGGCGGGCCGCCTGGAGTGGATCGAGCGCGAGGGCAGCCGTCCGCGGATGCTTGTCGACGGCGCGCACAACCCCGAGGGGATCCGGTGCATCGCCGAGCACCTGGACGAGAACCCGTTCGATACGCCCGCCGTGTTGCTGTTCGGAGCCACGCGCGGCAAGGCGCTGGAACCGTTGCTCGAGCCGTTGTCCCGCCACTGCCGCACGATCGTCGTCGGACGTCCGCCGATCGAGCGCGGACTCGACCCCGAGGAGGTCGCCCGCGCCGCCGAACCGTTCTTCGATCATGTCGAGCCGACCGGCGACAACGCGCAGGCGCTGGCACGAGCGGAGGCACTCGCGGGTCGCGAAGGGACGGTCTTCGTGACGGGGTCGCTGTACCTCGTCGGCGATCTGCTCGCCCTGCTCGAGCGTCGGCCGGTTCCCGGCCCGGTCGGGATGTAGTGGATTTCGATCTCGTTGCGATCTGGTGTCTCGGCGTCGGCGTCGTCTGGCTGGCCTTCAATCTCGCCGTCACCTGGTTTCAGCGCTACGTCTTACCGTTGTCGAGTATTACGGAAGGGCTGGATGAGGCGGACACGACACCTAGCGTGACGGTCGTAGTTCCGGCGCGCAACGAGCGCGACCGTATCGAGGAGAGCGTCCGGCGGTTGCTCGCTCAGCGAGCGGTCGACCTGGAGCTCGTCGTCGTCGACGACCGTTCCGACGACGGAACGACCGAGATTCTCCGCCGGCTGGATGGAGAGGACCCGCGCCTACGGGTGATGCGAATCGACGAGCTACCGGTCGGCTGGCTGGGTAAGCCCTACGCGTGTCACCTCGGAGCGATCAACGCGCGCGGCGACTGGATCCTGTTTACCGATGCGGACATCTGGATGAATCCGGACCTCATCGCGGATTCGATTCGCGCTGCCGAGGCGGAACGATCGGATCTGGTGTGCCTGTTGCCGGCCCAAAAACGCATCACGCTGTGGGGTCGTGCCGCGTTGTTGACGTTCTCGATGGCGCTCGCGATCACGGCCGGAAGAGCCAACAGCGACAGCCGGCTCGCTCCGGTCGGAATCGGCGCCTACAACCTCGTTCGCGCCACGGCGTATCGACGCGTCGGAGGCTACGAAGCGCTGCGTATGGAAGTGATCGACGACATGAAGCTCGGATTGCTGCTCATGCATAACGGGAGCCGGCTGCGTTGTTGGACCGCGGCCGACGAGGCCGAGATGGACTGGGCCGCGACTCCGCGCGAGCTCGTGCGTGCGCTGGACAAGAACTTCATCGCGCTGGCCGAACTGAACTTCGGCGCCGCTACCCTCGGCATCGTCATCACGCTCGCGGCCTGGATCACCGCGTGGGTCGGCCCATTCAGTAACGGCTGGACCGGATACGCCGCGTTCGGAGGCATGGTCTCGATGATCCTGCCCGGCGCGTTGTTCGCACGGCACTCCAAATGGGGCCTGCTGCCCGCATTCCTGACGCCGCTGATCTTCCCGTTGCTCCCGTGGTCGTTGCTGCGCTCGGCTTGGCTGACTTGGCGCCAGGGCGGCATCCGCTGGCGCGAGACGGTCTACCCGTTAGAGTTGTTACGTAAACACCGTGTTTCGTTGTTCTTGAAACCAAGGCGTCATTGAGATGAAGCGACGAGCAGTCGGGCTCGCGATCGTCGGTCTGGTGGCCGCTTTCCCCGTTCACGCGGATGACGACGCACGCGCCATCGTCGAGAAGGCCTTCGAGGCCGCCCGGGCGAACGAAGCGATCGCGCGCGACTACGTCTATCACGAACGTATCGAAGAGACCCGGTACAACAAGAAGGGCGAGGTCAAGAAACGCGAGTCGCAGACGTGGGACGTGACGCTGTTGGACTACAGCGAATACCGACGCCTGATCGCCAAGAACGACGGGCCGCTGTTCCCCGAAACGGCGGCGAAGGAGCAACGCAAACTCGAGAAGCAGCTCGAGAAGATGCGGACGGAGACGCCGAAGAAGCGCAAGAAACGTTTGGCCAAGATCGAGAAGGGTCGTAAGGAAGGCGAGGCGTTCCTCGAGGAGATCACGAAGGCGTTCGACTTCCGGCTCACCGGAGAGGAGGAGATCGGGGGCGTTGCGACGCACGTCATCTCATTCACACCGAAAGAGAGCTACAAACCGCGTTCGCGTGAAGCCAAGGTGTTACCGAAGGTGCGCGGGACCCTGTGGGTCTCGAAGGGCGACTACGGCTGGGTCCAGGCGGACATGCAGACCATCGGCAACATCCGCTGGATGGTGATCTTCAAGCTCAACGAAGGGGCGCGGGTTCGATTCACGCAGCGAAAACACAACGATGAGGTCTGGCTGACCGACAACTGGTACGTGCGGATCAAGGCGCGCGTGGCGTTCGTCAAGTTCGACGGGGAAGTCCACGGCAGCTACAGCAACTTTCGGAAGTTCACGACCGACACCACACCATCGCTCGGCGAAGCCGGCGGGCGGCCTCGATCCCACGCTGCAGGTCCTCTAAGATGACCGCGTGCGCCATCAACCGCTCAAGATCGAGGCCCCCGAGCTGCGTCTCGATCCCGAACGACTGACGAAACCGTTCTCATGGGCCGATGTGTTTCCGGTCGAACGTCCTGTCGAGGTCGAGATCGGTATCGGCAAGGGCCGGTTTCTCCTCGACGCGGCGGAGAAGCGCCCGGAGATCAACCACCTTGGTGTGGAGTGGGCCAACAAGTACCTACGCTTCGCGGAGAGCCGGGCCCAGCGCCGTGGGCTGGACAACGTCCGTTTCGTGCGCGTCGACGCGAGGGAGATCATGCCGGCGATGCCGGATCGCTCGGTGGATACCTTTTATGTGTTCTACCCCGATCCGTGGCCCAAGAAGCGGCATCACAAACGCCGCTTTCTCCGCGAGGATATGGCCACCGAGCTCGCACGCGTGCTCGTCGACGGCGGCAAGCTCCACGTCGCCACGGATCATGCCGACTACTGGGAGGCGCTTCAGCCTGTCTTCGACGAGCGCCCGGAGTTCGAACGGCAACCGTCGTTCGGCGGCCCCGGGTTCCCGCTCGCGGAAGGCGAGCCGTTGACGCACTTCGAGATCAAATACGCCGTCGAGGAACGCGATCGGCATCGGGCATCGTGGATTCGCCGGGCACGCTAGCGCACTACCCCTTCGTTCGAGCGCCGCGGAAGGCAGATCCGCCGATCGGAACGGCGTAACGCACCCGACTCGGCGCGTGCGACGACAGCACCGATACCACCACCAGAACTCCCAGCACCCAGGCGGCGACCGTCGGATCGAGCCGTGGTACGAGCCCCAACACGGCGATCTTGAGGATCACGAGATACCCGCGGACCTGTAGCAGGAAAACACAGCTCTCGTGCAGGTCGAGCAGCAGCAGCGCGATTTTGAGGCTCCTTCGGCCCAAAAAATCCCGCGGTTCGGGTGGAAAAAAAAAGTCCTTGATTGACATCCGGCTCGACATAATATAGGAAATAGGAATCCGAATTCCTTTTTTATCGAAATCGGTTCGAATTATGGGAAAAACGCCATGAACATTCAGGCCTGGACCGTCGAGGAAGCCGGGAAGCCGATGGTCCTCCGGGAACGCGAGACCGCTCCGGCAGACGGGGAGGTCGTCGTCGAGGTGGCCGGGTGCGGCGTCTGCCACACCGACCTCGGCTTCTACTACGACGGCGTCCCGACCCGGCACGGCTTCCCGCTGACGCTGGGCCACGAGGTCGCGGGCAAGGTCGTGCAGGCCGGCGATCACGCAACCGATTGGCTCGGCCGTTCGGTCGTCGTTCCGGCGGTGATTCCCTGCGGCTCGTGCGATGCCTGTCGCGCAGGCCACGGCCGCATTTGCCCGCGTCAGATCTTCCCCGGCAGCGACGTTCACGGCGGCTTCGCCTCGCACCTCTGCGTGCCCGCCCACGGCCTCTGCCCCGTCCCCGATCTGGACGACCCGGCGGTCAACCAGGCGGGGCTCGAGTTGCACGAGCTCTCCGTGATCGCCGACGCGGTCTCGACGCCGTACCAGGCGATCGTTCTGTCGGAGCTCGCCGAGGGCGACCTCGCGGTCTTCGTCGGTGTGGGAGGAGTCGGCGGCTTCGGCGTCCAGGTCGCCGCCGCGATGGGCGCCGTCGTCGTGGCGATCGACGTGGACGCCGACAAGCTGGCGAGGATGGCCGAGCACGGCGCGACCGTCACCCTGCGCTCGGACGAGATGCCGTTCAAGGAGCTGCGCGGCGCGATCCGCGGCCTGGCCAAGGAGCGCGGCATCCCCTCGTACCGCCAGAAGATCTTCGAGACTTCCGGCACGCCGGCCGGCCAGTCCACGGCGTTCGGGCTGGTCGGTCACGGCGGCCACCTCTCCGTCGTCGGCTTCACCCCGGCGAAGCTCGAGCTGCGGCTGTCGAACCTGATGGCCTTCGACGCCACGGCCCAGGGCAACTGGGGCTGCCTGCCGGAGCACTACCCCGCCATCGTCGAGATGGCGCTTGCGGACCGCATCAAGCTCAAGCCGTTCGTCGAGCGGCGACCCATGTCCAGCATCAATCAAACCTTCGAGGACCTGCACGAGGGCCGGGTGTCCCGTCGCGTGATCCTCGCACCGGAGTAACCGTCATGGAACTGAAGGACCATTCGCTGATCAAGGACGCGGACTACGAGGGCGTGCTGTACGAGCACCTGCCCCTCAGGACCCCCGACCGTGAGGTCGTCGACGGCCTCCACGCCGTGCGCATCACCCTGAACAACCCGCGGCAGTACAACTCCTACACGACCGAGATGGTCAAGGGGGTGATCGCCGCGATGCGCCGCGCCTCCAACGACCGCGCCGGCGTCGCCGTCGTCTTCACCGGCGCCGGCGACAAGGCCTTCTGCACCGGCGGCAACACCGCCGAGTACGCCGAGTACTACGCCGG
>JABAOE010002731.1_pt1 | contig 44896 bp, 47 predicted proteins | sample 7062141 | NCBI WGS metagenome assembly JABAOE01 (sample SAMN14538627, study PRJNA623070) | marine sediment metagenome | biome: marine biome [ENVO:00000428]; feature: marine pelagic biome [ENVO:01000023]; material: deep marine sediment [ENVO:00002113] | place: India: Gulf of Khambhat ...
ACTAATTGCAGCTGCAATTGAAAGCATCGATAAGGTGGGCCCATTTGATTGTTCATTCAAACTTGATGCAATTGATGATGTAAGAGCTGCAAAGAAAGATGACATTGTAAGACGTGCAAAAGAAATCAAGCAACGCTGGGCAACTAAAACTGTCAGCGAAGGTGATACTATGTTAAAAGATGTTCATGAAGGAACATCAGGAAAAGTTGCCACTTACGGTCCCTCAAAACTTCCATGCAGTTCCGGAGTTTTTGATTCTCCATGGATTATTCTAGTAGAAGGCAGAGCTGATATCATCAACCTGCTTAGAGCTGGATATGACAATGCTTTGGCAATTGAAGGTGCAAGAATTGACGAGTCAATCAAAGAGCTATGTAATTCAAAAGACAAAGTTGTAGCATTTTTAGATGGAGATAGAGCAGGAGGATTTATTCTGAAAGAGCTTAAATCAGTCGTACCAATTGATGTTGAATTACGCGCTGACCCTGATGTTGAAGTAGAAGAGCTTACCCCACAAAGAATTGACGAGATTCTCAGTCCCGTTGCTAAAGAAATCAAAAGTGGAGTTGAAAGTGCACCGCCAACATTACAAAATGAAGATGACAAACCAATCGCAGATTTAGCTTCAAAGATTTATCCAAACCTAAATGAAACACTAGAAGCAATAGCTCTTGATAGTGAAGAAAAAGAAATCTTCAAGGTTCCAATAAGCGAATTGGTTAGCAAACTTTCAAGCCAGTCTGGCATCAAGTACTTAGTTCTTGATGGAATTATTACGCAAAGATTACTCGAAGGTGCAAAAAACGCTGGCATTGAATGTGTAATAGGTCATCGTGTTGCAAAACTTACCAATCCTGACGGACTTACTCTTAAGACATTTACAGATCTTGGCGTAGCCTAGAATTTTTGATGACTGATCTTAAAATCCAACATATTCTAACACTGAGTTTTCTTTTATCAAAGGGAGCTCAGCATAATTTTGTTCCAATTACCACATCTGAATTAGGAAAAAATATCAAAAAATCACAGCAAGCTGCATCAAAGCATCTCATGGAGCTAGAAAAAGATGGATTCATTCAAAGAATTACTAGTGGGAGAAATGTTTCAGTAAAAATTTCTCCTAAAGGATATTCCGAAATGGTAAAACTTTCAACTATTTTGCGCAGTAGCTTGGAATCTTCACCATCATATGTTGAGCTAAAAGGAACCTTGGTATCTGGAATGGGCGAGGGAGCATACTATATGTCGCTAAAAGGATACACAAAACAATTTGAGAAAAAAATAGGATATGTGCCGTTTCCCGGAACACTCAATGTAAAACTCAACCAAAAGAAGCATACAGAATCTGTCCAACAATTTGACGCATTAGAAGGAATTAAGATAAATGGATTCTCTGATGGAAAAAGAACCTATGGATGGGTAAAGTGCTTTCCTGCAAAAGTCAACAAAAAAGTTGATTGCGAGCTGATCAGATTAGAAAGGACACATCATGATCCATCAGTTATAGAGTTAATCTCAAAAAAAAGTATTAGGAAAACAGCAAAAATTTCTGATGGCTCTAATATAACAATTAGAATTCCAATAGAGTCTAAACTCTAAATGTCGTGAATTGCTTCGCCGTACTCTTTTTCTATTTTAGAGCTTGAAATTTCTGGAACCGGAGACTGTAATCTGGCAACTCTGATATCAAGATTGATCTTTCTGCAGCCATCTGTGATAAACTTCTCTTGATGCACTTGATCATAACCTAATGCAATAATTTCTGGACTAACTTTTTGTACAGTTTTGAAAATATCATCTTCTTGGCCAACAATACAGATGTCCACCATAGATAATGAATTCACAAGCTCCCTTCTTTGCTCTTCATTGTGAAGGGGTTCTCTTTTTTTCATCTTTTTTGCAGTTGCATCTGTTGCAACAACCACAACTAAGACATTTCCCAATGCTTTTGCAGAATTCAGAGTGTGAATGTGTCCTGGATGGATAATATCAAAAACTCCTCCTGCAAGAACTACCTTAAGTGAAGTTCTTCCAACATCCGTCAGGGTTTTTTTATCGTCTTTTATTAGGCCATTTTTAATCAAATTTTCTATGCGTGAATAGATGTAATCCTCAGAAAGTTTGCTTTTGCTTTTTACAATCTCTACAGGATCTTCATTGCCTAATGAGGAAGCGTAAATTGCAGTTAAAATTGAATTATCTATAACATCCAACTTTCTTTCTAAAACTCCCCTCTTCTTTAATTCATCGCCTGCTTACATTTTTGGTTCTATGCCTTTTGCTATGCGTAATGCATCAACTAAACCATCTGCATATCCTATGCTGAGTACCGCCACCTCTTCTTTTCCCTGCTCTAGGAATTTTTCTGCATCTTGAATGTACAACTCTGCGTTTTCTAAAACTTCTTGAAACTGTTTAGAATTCTTGTAAAGTGGAGCAATCTCTTTTATTGCATCTCTTACCATGGGAACGTACTTTTCTAGCATCTGCTTTGAAATTTTTTTAACTTTACTTGAGTTATCAAATGGCTCATCCAGGCATTCTGCAAGCAACTTTAGCGCATCCGACTCTGTAAAGTGGAGCGAACCTGGAATAACTATTGTGTGTGGGGGCTTACCAAAATCAATCTTTTTGAGGCTAGATATTTTTCCTGCAACTATTGACTGACTCTTAAACCCTATTCGTGATGCTACAATTGCAAAAGTTGACGGGCTGATTACGTTTCTTTTTTGTTCTTTTTCAGTGGCAACAATTCTATTAAGAGCGTCTTTTGGATCCAAAAAAAAGTCTTTGTCTTGGTTGTACTCTAAAAGCAAAACTGTGTGGTTTCCTTCAACAAAGTTTTTGTAAATTACGTAATATGGAGTCGTCATACTTTTCATATCATCCATGATTGTAGCAATTCTCCCAACTTTGTAATAGTGAAGACCGCATTCTCCTATCAAAGATGTAACTGCAGATGCAGCGTGAATTGTTTTTGTCTTGATTTTTTCTTGTATCGCTCTTGTCCTTAATTCAATGTGAGTTGTTGCAATATACGGATCACCATATGCAAGCAAAACAACTTTTTTCTTTTTTGCATTTTTTAGAATTTCTTTTCCATCTTCTACCAACCAGCGTTTTGCAATCTTGAATTCTCCTTTAGCAAGTTTTTCGAACTTGTTAAGATTCGCTTTGCTAATTGGGCTTGTAAACTGTTCTAGGTAGAGAATATCTGCTTTCTCTAAAACTTTCTGAGTTTCTAAAGAAATAAAGTCAGGGCCTGAAACACCAATGCCGACAAACCAAAGCATTACTTCATCTTTCGGTCGTGTAGTCTTTTTAAATGGTGCAGAGTCTTTTTGAGAACTTCTATTCCTCTTAGATATTCATCAATTGAGACTTTCTCATCAATTGTATGTGCTTCGTGAGGATCTCCTGGACCATATGTCACTACTGGGATGTTTAGCTGATTTCCAATTACATTCATGTCTCCTGTCCCCGTCTTTCTAATCAGTGTGGGGCGAGTATGCTCTACATCCATTACTCCCAGAGTAAATGCACGCACCAGAGGCGAATTGTGAGGTGCCTCAAATGGCTCTGTTTCATCTAATATCGAGTAAAAAGTCTCGATTCCCCTCTCAAGTGAGAGCTTCTCTACAGTCTTTGCAATCCTTTCTTCTACTTGCTTGCAAGTCATATCAACTGGGACTCGAATATCTAGAACAGCTTCACATTCTTTTGGTGTAACATTATGACTTGTACCGCCTTTGATCTCTGTTAGTGTTGCAGTAAGCATCATTCCTTTTGTTTTTTCTTCCTGTCCTGATTCAAGATCTTCTTTTAGAACTTTACAAAACATCATTGATTCTTCAATTGCATTTTTTGATAACCATGGAGCACTAGCATGTGAGCTGTCTTTTGCACTAATTCTCAAATTAATTGCCAAACGTCCTTTGTAAGCAATGGTTACTTGTTTTAGTCCACTTGGCTCACCAAATATTGCATAATCAATATCCAGATCTTGCTTTACCAGATGTTTAATCCCGGTTGCATTTCCTTCTTCATCAACTGCGCCAACAAATGTTACAGTACCATTGTTATTTGGAATTGACGCTGCCGCAAAAAGCATAGCCATAAGTGGAGCTTTAGCATCTGATGCTCCTCGTCCGTACAAACTGTCTCCTTCCTTTCTTACTTTTACTTTGCCTGGAACAACATCCATGTGTCCGCACAACATGATCTTTGGAGAACCACTTCCTTTTGTTGCAATAATATTTCCAACTTCATCTATCTGAATGTTTTCGAATCCTAAATCATCACACTTGTCTGCAAGAAATTCTGCTAATGCTTTTTCACTTAATGAAGGCGTATACAAACGCAATGCCTTCTCTAGCATCTTTACCGCAAACCTTGGAGTGATAGTAAATGAGGTGTCCAATTTTACTTGTTGGAATTTAATGCGTAGTCAATCATCAGCGATGGAATATCTACTTCACAGACTCTAACTGTGTTTTTGTATTCTGTCGTATTGTTTACTTCGTGTACCACTAATCCTCTCTCATCACTTTCCATCAAATCTACACCAACTATTTGTCCTTGAACTGCGTTTTTTGCCTTAATACATATTTCTTCCATCTCGTTTGTCACCTCGCATTTTTCTGCCCTTCCGCCAAGAGCCATGTTGGTCTTCCAGTTCTCAGAGTTTCTGTAAATTGCGGCAACTATCTTATCTCCAACCATGATTGCTCTAATGTCTCGAGGAGGTCTTTTTACAAATTCTTCCAGATAATGTATCTGATAAATTGGATACATTGTCTCCCTGTTTTCAATTATTCCTTCAGCAGCATCTCTGTCGTTAAGCTTTGAAATCATTCGACCCCAACTTCCTACAGTTGGCTTGATGACTTTTGGATATCCTTGTTTGTCTAATGCATCAAGAGCTGATTCTTTTGAAAATGCAACAGTAGCATAAGGTGTTGGAACTCCAACTTTTTTTAACAACATGTGGGTATACAGCTTGTTTCCAGCTAAAATTCCAGTCTGCAGACAATTAATTATATTGACTCCCATCCCCTCAAGTGCTGCAGTAGAGTGAACATTCCTGTAATAACTAACACATCTTTGGATTACTGTTCCGTAATCGTCTATACTGTTGTCTAGTTCTAAAGATAATTTTTTACAATCAAGCATCTGAATGTTAATGTTCTTTTTTTTACCAGCTTCTAGGAGAGCTTTTTCTTCCCAACGGATGGTATCATAAAGAACAGTGATGTCAGGGGTCACTGCCCCCAGTCCTCGCCAACCGTTTGGGCAGGCTTTAGATCAAAACCTTCTGCTGCTTTAACTAGCTCAAAACTTGCTCCACATTCAGGACATGTTACAATCTCTCCTTCCAAAGCATCGCTAGGAATAGAGATACTTGCATCACATTCATCACAATTTACCATTTTGATCCTCTATCTCCACTCACTCTTTGTCATTAATTATCTTTCTTTCCAACCTGTCTTCTAGAGGAATCTCAATAAGATCTCCCATCCGAAGGTTTTTGAGTCCTGATGCAACATCTTTTGCTCCCTGATCATCTTTGTCAAGACCTAGAAGCGACATTAGATATGCAGCGCCAGTCTTTCCTGCAAGCTCTCCAAATACAATTCTCCGTCTATTTCCAACTACGCGAGGTGGAATTGGCTCATAAGCAGCTGGGTTTCGAAGAATTGCTGCTAGGTGAGTTCCTGCCTTGTGTTTGTATGCTGAAGAACCTACAATTGGTTTTGAATCATAAGGTCTAATTGATGTATACTCTTCGATAAGTCTTGAAAGATCTTGTAACATGTCTAATCTAAAGTCATTTGGTGATTTGTACAAGAAGGTCAATGCAACTGCTACTTCTGCAAGAGATGGAATTCCTGTCCTCTCTCCAATACCGTCAATGGTGGTATGAATTTGATCAACTCCTGCATCGCATGCTGCAAAAGCATTAGCTAATGCAAAACCAATATCATTGTGAACATGTGCATCTAAGGGAACATCAATTGCATCACGAACTTTTTTTACAAAATTATACATGCCGATTGGTCTCATTACTCCAACAGTATCTGGAAGACTGATTCTATCCACTCCTGCTTCCTCGATTGCTTTGCAAACTTGAAGAAGAAATTCAGGCTCAGCCCTACTTCCATCTTCTACGGTAAATCTAATTTTTAACCCATGAGATTTTGCATACTCAACAGTTTCAATAGCCCTTCTTAGTGCCTCTTCGCGAGAAATTCTCAACTTGTCTTTTAGGTGAACATCTGAAATTCCAAGATATCCTGCAACCCATGTGGCATCGCAATCTAATGAAACATCGATGTCTTCTTTGAGAGCTCTTCCATGTGAAACGATGTCAGCCTTAAGACCCTGCTTGATAATTGTCTTTGTAGCTTCTTTATGATCTTTTGAAACAACTGGTGATATCTCAATTTGATCAACACCAAAGTAATCAAGCATCCATGCAATCTGAATTCTTTGCTTGTTTGTAAAAGATACGCCCGGATGTTGCTCTCCTTCTCTGAGCGTACTGTCCAGTACGCGAATCTTTTTTGGATTCTTGTCATACGAATTGTAAATGTCTGAATAGTAATTCGGATCAGTCAATGCAGATTTCGATCAATAATTAATAGAATATAAACATATTCGTACTACAATCGTCGTTTTTACAATTAAATGCAACATTATTAGTTGTTTCAGAAATTTTTGATCCGATTCTCGTTTTATGTAATTGTTCGAAGAATAATCACAGTATTTGTATCAATTACGCCAGGAATTTTTCTCAGTGCATCTATGCTGTTATTAATTGCAGAAATATTTGGTGCACTCATGATAACTGTAATGTCATACTGTCCAGTTATTTCATAAACCGTTTTTACATCATCTAATTTTGTAAGTTTAGCAGAAACCTTTGATGTATCCATAGAAGAATCAACAGAAACCAGAACGATTGCTTTGGTTGCATTTTCTTCTCCCACTTCGATTGTAAATTTCTTAATCGTTCCACTATCCACAAGATTTTTTACTCTTCTCCTAACGGCAGATTCAGAGAGTTTTAGTTTTTTACCAATATCTACAAACGATTCTCTGGAGTCATTTTTTAGAAAATCGATGATTTTTTCATCAGTTTTATCTCTAAACATTTCTTCTTTCTTCCTCTTTTGTTAACAAAACATCTAGTGTTTCTAATACTTTTGTAATATCTTCTTGAGTGATCACTAGTGGTGGTAGTAATCTTAGGATATTTCTTCCTGAATACAGCATTAACACATTATTTTGGATTCCATCCATGAGGATATCTTTTACTTCAAACTTTAGCTCTACTCCAATCATCAGGCCTTTGCCTCTGACCTCTCTTATGATTTGATGTTTTTCTTTTAGACCTTCTAGACCATCATGGAAAACTTTACCAAGTTTTTCTGCATTTTCAATTAGTCCATCTTGTGTAAGTGCTTGAATGGTTGCAATGCCAGCAGCACAAGATAATGGATTGCCACCAAAAGTTGAAGAATGCTCACCCTTGCTAATGCAGGACAAGATATCAGGACGAACAAGAGTTGCACCCATTGGTACTCCACCTGCAATTCCTTTTGCAAGACACATAATGTCCGGTGTTGTATTCCAGTGCTCAGAGGCCCACATTCGGCCTGTTCTTCCAAGACCTGCTTGAATTTCGTCAAATATTAGAAGAATTCCTTTTTCATCACACAACTTGCGAACATCTTGCAAAAAGCCATCCGGTGCGACATGAATTCCACTTTCGCCTTGAATAGGTTCCATGATAATAAAACCAGTATCATCATCAACTGATGAGCGCAAAGCTTCAATGTCACCAAATGGAGAAAACTCTACGTGCTCAACAAGTGGCTGAAAACTTTTTCGGTATTTTGGATTGAATGTAACTGATAATGCACCCATGGACTTTCCGTGATACGAACCTCTCATTGCAATCATTTTCTTTTTTCCAGTAAACTTTCGTGCAAACTTTATTGCAGCTTCAACTGCTTCTGCTCCACTGTTGTTAAGATGTACTTGTGAAAGTTTTTTTGGTGCAATGGCCATCAAAGTCTCTAAGAACTCTTCACGAGTTTTATTGTAAAGCGAACTGTGAACAGTAATGATTTTGTCGAGTTGAGCTTTTAATGCATTAACTACACGTTCATTTCTATGGCCTACAAGTGCGACTCCGTATCCCCCCATACAATCGATGTATTCTTTTCCATCAACATCCCATACATGAGAGCCAAGTCCTTTTTCAATTGTAACAGGAAATCTTTGATACAGATTTCCCATAAATTCGTCTTCAGTCATTTTGTATCACCGTACAATTATCGTGTGCGATAGCAGAGGATATTGGGTTTTCCCTCATTCCGTTGCCAATTAAAGCCTCCTTGACTCCCATATCCAAGGCTTCAGTTGCTGCAAGAATTTTCTTTTCCATTCCTGGTCCAATCTTTGGCCTAATCTCTTTGGCTTCAGCCAAGCTTAGCTTTGTAACAAGTTTTTCATCCATGAGAAGTCCGTCAACATTTGTAACAAAGAGTACCTTGTCTGCTTTTACTGCTCCCGCTACGTATGCAGCTGCTCTGTCACCATCTACATTGAGAAAATCTGACTCCTCACTAATTGCAATAGGCGATATTACTGGAGTCAATCCTTGATCAAGAAGCGAACGTATGAAAGAAGCATTAACCTGAGAAATTTTTCCCGTATATCCTCCGTCAATTGCCTGTTTTCGTCCTTTTTCATTAACGATTAACAGCTTCTTTTTTCGCTCAGCCTGAATTACTTTTGCGTCAACGCCTGAAAGGCCAATTGCATTAATTCCATTTTTTTGCAACATGCGAACAATGGTTTTGTTTATTCTTCCAGACATTACCATTGTGAAAATCTCTGCAGTTTCTTTGTCGGTGTATCTGCTTTTAATTCCACTTGGTGATGTTACAAACTTTGGTTCCTTTCCAAGCTGCTCAGAAACTTTTGTGACTTCTTTTCCACCACCATGAACTATAATTACTCCCTCTTGCTGTGCAACTTTCTTAATATCTGAAATTGTTGTGGGGTGTAGATTATCAACTACACTTCCACCAATCTTTATTGTAATCATTTCTTACACTGGTGTGAGAGGTGTGTAGTTAAGACCACGCATCTCATCAAAGCCTGCCATAACATTCATGTTTTGTATTGCAGAGCCTGCTGCACCCTTCATTAAGTTATCAGATGCAGATAATGCAATTAGTCTGTGGTTGTCTTGGTCTAAATCAAAACCAATATCACAAAAGTTTGAACCAACAAGGAATTTTGGATCAGGAAACTTATACAAACCTTTTTTGTCCCGAATTAATCTTACAAACCTTTCATTACCGTATGCTTCACGATATAACTTCCAAAGATCTTTCTCAGAAGTATCATCTTTCATAAACGTGTGATTAGTACACAAAATTCCTCGAACAACGTCTACTGCATGTGGGCTCATTGAAACATGAATCTTCTTTCCAGCAATTTCACTCAGCTCTTGCTCAATCTCTCCTGTATGTCTGTGCTTTGCAGGCTTGTATGGCCTAATAACGCCTGCCCTCATTGCATGTGCAGTTCCTGAACCAGAACCTGCACCTGATGAACCAATTTTTGAATCAACAACAATGTGTTCAGTGTCAATTAGATTATTTCGAATCAAGGGAGCAAGAGCTAGCATTGATGTTACTGCCATGCAACCAGGACATGATACTAGTTGAGCTTTTTTGATTTCTTCCCTGTGAAGTTCTGGAACTCCAAAAACTGATTTTGGAAGATAATCTGGATGTGGATGCTCCCAACCCTCATACCATTTTCCATAATCTTCAGGATTGTGTAATCTAAAGTCAGCACTCAAATCTACAATCTTGAGGCCTCTATCATACAACTCTTTTACAATATCTGCGGCAGTTGTATGTGGAACTGCTGTGAAAACTAAATCACATTGATCTGACATTTTATCATAATCTAATTCTGAGAAAACAAGATCGGTAAAGCCTTTCAAGCTTGGTTGAACTCTATGGAGGTACTCTCCAACATGCTGACGAGATGTAACCATTGTTATCTCTACGTCAGGATGATTTACTAAAAGACGCAAAGTCTCTCCTCCTACGTAACCTGATGCTCCAACTACTCCAATTTTCATGATAAACCTCTTCGTGAAGGGTATAATTTATTTCCTAATGGTACTCAGTGCAAACTCTATCATTTCTTTTGGAATGTTTCGGTTGGCAACTTTTGCTAGTCCCTTAAACTCTACAGTATTGTTGACCTCGTGTACAACCAAACCACGGTTCTCATCTTCCATCATATCAACTCCTAAAATTCCACCGCCAACTGCTTTTGATGTCTTGACAGCAAGATCTTCCATCTCAGTTGTTATCTCGCAGATTTCTGGATCTGCCCCAAGTGCTATGTTTGTCTTAAAGCCACCAGAAGATTTGCGATACATTGCTGCTATTGCATTATCTCCTACAGTAATTACACGAATATCGCGTGGAGGTCTCTTTATGAGTTCTTGAAAATAGTAAATTCTATCATGAGGACTATCTGATAGCTCTCTTGTTTCAATAACTGCGTCAATCGTATCTCTGTCTTTGATAGGCATAACACCCCTTCCCCAGCTGCCTATGATGGGTTTGATAACCAATGGATAGCCTACTTTCTCAATGCTTTCTAGCGCTGCATCTTTTGAGAAGGAAAAATACGTCTTTGGAGTTGGAATGTTATTCTTTTTTAAAAGTAAAGTCATGAACATTTTGTTTCCACAATTGTTTGCAACTTGAAACTCATTGATTACAGGTACATCCAAAAACTCTAAGCTTGCAGTAAAATGAAGTCCCCTAAAGTAACTGACACATCTTTCTAAAACAACATCCCCAAAATCAAAATCATTCCTCTTACTGTCTGTGTTGATCTGAGTTATTTTTGCGTCAATCATTGAAATGTCGTGTCCAAGAGTAGATGCTTCTTTCTCAAGCATCTTTTCTTCAGATCTTAATCGGTCAAACACTATACAGACTTTTGACATTACTCTCCCCAGTCTTCGCCTACGCTTTCTGCTTGTTTTAGCTCAACATTTGATCCATCTTTTTTTGAGATTTCAAAGTCAGCTCCACAATCAGGGCAGGAGACAATCTCTCCTACTGCGGCATCATCTGGGATGTTTAGATTTGCGTCACATTCTGGGCAGTTCATGTTTTTTTTCACCTTTTCCTTTGTAATTTATTAGCTTCTGTTGATTGCATTCCCCACAATTCAACAAAACCTTTTGCTAATTTTTGGTCAAATGTTGATCCCTTTCCATAAGTTGCAATGTCATGACTGTAAAGAGAATACTTAGACTTGCGACCAACAACACGAAAGCTACCTTTGAAGAGCTTTAATTTTACAGTTCCACTGACACGTTTTTGAGTCTGATTTACAAATCCTTCAAGATCTTCCCTTAGAGGATCTTCCCACAAGCCTGAATATACTAACCAAGACCACTCATCATCTATTGATGCTTTGAACTTATTCTCATGTTTAGTATGGACCATTTTTTCAAGGTCAGCATGAGCCTCAATTAAGCAAAGAGCACCTGGTGTTTCATAGACTTCACGTGATTTTATTCCAACTACTCTATCTTCAATATGATCAACAATTCCAACACCTGCTGCCCCTGCTTTCTTGTTAAGATATTCTATCAGTTTAACAGGATTCATTGTCTTGCCATCTACTGCAACAGGAATTCCTTTTTCAAATTTAATCTCAAGATATGTTGGTCTGTTTGGTAAGTTCTTTGTTTTTACCCAGATGAATGCATCATCTGGTGGTTCGTTGTATGGGTTTTCTAAAACCCCTCCTTCTATTGCCCTTCCCCACAAGTTTTGATCAATGCTAAATTTTTTTGCAACTGAATCTATTTTAATTCCATGTTTGTTTGCAAATTTTAATTCTGTCATTCTATCTAAATTCAAATCTCGAATTGGTGCAATTATTGGAAGGTTCGAACCTGAGCGCATCGTAATATCAAATCTTACTTGATCATTGCCTTTTCCAGAACATCCGTGTGCAAGTGCAGCAACTTTTTCTTTTTTGGCAATTTGTAAAACTTTTTGTGCAATTAATGGTCGTGCAAGTGCAGTTGCTAAACAATATTTTTTTTGATAAAGTGAGTTTGCTTTAATTGAAGGAAAAATATAATCTATTACAAATTCTTTTTTTGCATCAATATGGTAATGTTTTTTTACTCCAAGTTTTTTTGCTTTGGCTGCAACTTTTTTGTAATCATCTCCTTGTCCAACATCAACTGTAACTGTTACGACATCCATGTCGTGTTTTTCTTGTAGATACTTGACAACAACTGAGGTATCTAATCCACCAGAGAATGCAAGTATAGCTTTTTGAGTCATAAAGCACCTGACTGACCGTATTTTGAAATTTATCTTTTGTGATAGTATGTCCTAATCAGTTACTACTAGAAACTTTTGCTCAACTGAACTGAAACTAAATAGCTACAGCTAAATTTAGATCATTATTTAACACTCGAATATAACGCTGTTTTATGAAAATACAGCTTGCGATAGGCGCAGGAATTGCAGGAATTGTCCTGATTGGAATAGCAACTGCTCTGTTTGGAGTCGATTCTTCAGAAGGAAAGATAAGAGTCGCCTTTTTTCCAAACATTGGACATGCAATTCCTATAGTTGGAACAGAACAGGGATTGTTCTCTTCAGAACTGGCAGAAATTGAAACCCGAGTATTTGATTCTGGACCTCAAGCTGTAGAATCATTATTTGCAAATTCAATTGACATGGCATATGTTGGTCCCGGGCCTGCAGTAAATGGATTTTTAAAATCAGACTCTAAAGTGATTATTCTAGCTGGTGCTGCTTCTGGTGGTTCAAGCTTTATAGTTCACCCTGATTCTGGAATTGAAACTGCTGATGATTTACATCATAAAGTAATTGCTGCACCACAAATTGCAAACACCCAAGATGTATCCATGAGAACTTGGCTTGCACAACATGATCTGGTAACAGCTGAGCGCGGTGGAACAGTTCTTACACTAAATGTGGCAAATCCTGAAATCTATACTCTATTTTCTAAAGGAGACATAGATGCAGCTTGGGTTCCTGAACCTTGGGCAACAATGCTTGTCCAAGAGCTAGATGGAAAAAGATTATTCTTTGAAGAAGAACTTTGGCCTGAGAAAAAATTTGCATCAGTGTTACTAGTCGCGCGCACTGACTTTGTTTCTGATAGACCAGAAATTGTACAACAATGGTTAGCTGATCACAAAAAAGTTGTTCAATGGATTAATGATAATCCAGATGACGCAAAATTAATTTTCAATGAATTTATGAAACGGGAATTTCGAACTATATTTTCAGAAGGAATAGTTGATGAATCATTTGAGAACATTATGATTACTTCAGATCCTATTCCTGATTCAATTGAGACATTTGCATATAGAGCTGATTCATTAGGATATTTGGGTCGACAAGGTTACAGTTTGGATGGAATTTTCTATAACATACAAGACGTAAATGCACAAGAACTGGAGGGGGAGTCTTGGCAAAGTTAGAAGCGCGAAAAATTGAGAGATACTTTACTCACAACAAGTATAGACTCAAGGCTTTGGGTGGAGTAGACCTCAAAGTAGAAGAAGGCGACTTTGTATGTATTGTAGGCCCATCAGGATGTGGAAAGTCAACTTTCTTGCGAATACTAGCTGGCCTTGACAAGCCTGATTCTGGTGAGATTCTACTTGATGGTAAGCCAGTGGCTGAAACTGGTCCTGAGCGAATTATGGTATTTCAGGAGGGTGCGCTATTTCCATGGCTTAAGGTAATTGATAATGTTGAGTTTGGCCTAAAGATGGCCGGCATTCCAAAGGTAGAGCGTTCCCAGATATCCAAGAGATATCTGGATATGATGCAGCTTACTGACTTTGCAAATTCGTATACATATCAACTCTCAACTGGGATGAAACAACGTGTTGCTATAGCCAGAGCTTTGGTAATGGATCCTGAGATTTTGCTAATGGATGAGCCATTTGCAGCTTTGGATGCACAGACTCGTGATTTGCTGTTAGTTGAGATGCAGCTAATCTGGCAGAAAACAAAGAAAACAATTTTGTTTGTAACACACAATGTGGGTGAGGCTGTAGTTCTTGGAAGTAAAGTTGCAATATTTTCGAATAGGCCATCTACTGTCAAAAAACAAATGGAGATTGATTATCCTAGACCTCGTGTAGCTGAGGATGAAAAGCTAGTGGAAATTCAGCGAGATATTTTATCTGAGCTTAGACCTGAAGTCAAAAAATCAAAGGAGGAAGAATTTGAACGCTCTGGCTAAAAAAATTATCTTCTACATTGGATTAATTGTAGTATGGCAGATAGTAGCGGATGCAAACCTTTGGGATGATTCTGTATTTCCATCTCCATATGAAGTAGCTGAAGACTTGGCGTACGGAGCAGCTGATGGAAGCTTGTTTTATGGAATTGGAACTACGATGTTGAGATTACTTGCTGGTCTTGCAATAGCTATTGTTGGTGGATTGACTCTGGGGATCTTAATGGCGAGAATTGAGACCGTCAATCAAACAATTGGCAGCTTGGTTTTAGGATTGCAATCAATTCCTGGTGTTGCATGGGCACCATTGGGTTTGATTTGGTTTGGCCCATTTGATGCAGGAATTATTTTTGTTACTGCAGTAGGGGCAATCTTTGCAGTTACAATTAACACCTACACTGGCGTGAAAAATATTGATCCTCATTATATCGAAGCAGCTAGAAACATGGGTGCAAAAGGCAGCCAGCTAGTCACTAACGTTTTGATTCCAGCGGCATTTCCATATCTGATTTCAGGATTCAAACAAGGATGGGCCTTTGGATGGAGAGGGGTGATTGGAGCAGAACTTTTGTTTTCATTCTTAGGTCTTGGATTTTTGTTGCATCTTGGCCGATTCACAAATGATGTATCCCAGGTAATAGCTATAATGCTTGTGATTTTGGGAATAGGATTGTTGGTAGATGGACTTGTCTTTAAGAGAATTGAGGACAAGGTAATGTCCAGATGGGGATTACGGTAAAATAGAAAAGAGATAGCCCAAAGACCACAGAATTCTAGGACTGGCTTGGCCGGGTTCTTTGGGTTCTCAAATGACTCCAAACCCTTTATGGTAAGATAGCTAATAGGAAGCTGTATGTTCATGTCAATGAACAGTGAATAAAGCAGAATCTTAATTTCAAATCCACAGAACGATCAATTATTTTAAATCAGACCTATATTTCACAAATTCACATGAGCGATTCAAACGCACCACATGTAGTGGGAGTAGAATTCCTGAAACAAAACGGCGTAAACGTCGATGAACTCATTGAAGAATTGGTAAAGAATGCAGCAGTAGAGTTTGCAGCTTATTACTACTTTACAAATCTCAGATCATTCTGTACTGGAATGGAAGGAGAGGGAATCAAAGGAGTAATTGAAGATGCAAGACTCGAAGACCTTAGCCACTTTGAATCATGCATTGATAGAATCTTCCAATTAGGTGGAGTCTTTCCAAAAGATGCACTTGATTTTATCAAAGCAGCTAATGCTGAATTCTTACAATCTGACAGAAACACAACTCTAAAAGAAATTTTAGAAAAGTGCCTCAAAGCAGAACAAGGTGCCATCATCAACTGGAACAAGGTTTGTAAGATGACACATGGTAAAGACCCAATGACATACGATATTGCAGCTAGTATTCTAGCTGAAGAGATTGAACACGAGTCTTGGTTCCTAGAATTGCTTTATGGCAGACCATCTGGTCACATGAGAAGACGATATTCAGGAGAAAGGCCACACACATCAAAGCATTCGAGGTCACTAGATAGCCTCTAATCTTTTTCTTTTCTTATTTTTAATGAAATTGCAAATGCGCATATGACTATTGCAATTGCAAAATACATTACTGAAATATAATCAAAAGCTAGCGCAATAGAACCAGCAATTACTGGACCAACCACTGTTGCAATTGAAAGAGTTGAGCTAAAAATTCCTGTTGATGTAGAGCGAGGATTATTTTCCATTAGATGAAAGTTTCCACCAATAAACAAAAATGCCCATGTCGAACCAACTAGTGCCATAAACGGCATTGCCATCCACCACTCAGAAATCAATGCCAATCCTACAAAAACAAAGGTTGTTGCACCAATGCCCATCTTGAATTTTGTAACGTGATTGATCCTGATTTTACCAGCCATCAAATTCATTATGATAAATGCAGCTAAGGTGTTTGAAACATAGACAATTGAAATCTCATAGAGCTGAGCACCTAATTGCTCCATTAGCATGATTGGAAGAATGGTCCAAACCGAGGATGCTCCTATATGTCGCAATAATAGAGACAAAAACAAAAATCTGTTTTTGGAAATTATTGTCTTAGTTGTACCTGGAGCAAGTTGCTTTTCAGCTGTTATATTTGGAAGTTTTGTAGAAACAATTAGTCCTGCCAGAAACAGTCCACTACTTATCAAAAAGATGAGCTTGACATCATTTGCTACTCCTGCAGCTACTATTCCTGCAAGCCATCCTAATGCATGAAAAGAAATTACAGTTGCAACTTTGGCTTTCTCATGATTTGACTCATATGCATATGCAATCATTGCTGGAATCATTATTCCAGATGTAATTCCTGCTCCTATTCTTGCAAGAAGTAATAGTGCTGCATCATCTGCAAAGTAGTGCAGTCCGAAAGTTATCGCACACCCAATAAATCCAATTCGAATAAACTGTAACCTAACTCCTTTTTTGTCAGAATATCTTCCAAAGTAAATTTCTGATAAAATCTGAGCAAAGCTAAATGATGCAACTATAATTCCAATCTCAAAGATAGAATCTGTAACAGTTTTTGCAATAATTGGCATAAAGACAAAGGTGATAGCTATGCCTGCATGTTGAAAGAAAGTAGCACTTCTAACTAGATTATTTACCTGAAACTTTTGCATGATAAGTACACTAAATGTAATTTCATCACCTAATTTGAAACATACTAGTCACAATTTTACCTACTTGTGAATAAGAGTCCTAAAAAGAAATTAAACTAGAAAAAGCGAATTCAAAGCATACCTTGACAGAAAAAGAACCGTTCCTAGATGCAATCAAACACAAAGTCTTGCTCTTTGATGGAGCGATGGGAACTGAGATTCAGAAATTTGATCCAAAACCAGAAGATTTTCCTGATGGAAAAGACGGATTCAATGATGGTTTAGTAATTACTCATCCAGAGTGGATAAAAAAAATTCATCAAAGCTATCTTGAAGCAGGAGCTGACTGCATCGAAACAAATTCCTTTGGCTCAAACAAGCTAAAACTTGACGAATATGGATTTGGAGATCAAACAGTAGAATTTAACAAAAAAGTTGCGCAGCTTGCAGTTGAAGCAATTTCTGATTTTACTGACAAACCAAGATATGTTGTTGGTTCGATGGGGCCTACAGGATTTTTGCCAAGCTCCAATGATCCAGATTTAGGACAAAAACCTCTTGATGAAATTCGCGAGGCATTTGCTCTACAAGCTGAAGGTTTGATTCTTGGAGGTGTTGATGCATTGCTAATTGAAACTAGTCAAGACATTCTTGAGGTAAAGCTAGCAATCGAAGGTTCTCATCAAGCAATGGAAAAAACTGGAAAAAAAGTTCCCCTAATTGCAAATACAACCCTTGATCAATATGGAAAGATGCTACTTGGAACAAACATTCAATCCGCATACACAACTGTTTCAGATATGGGCATTGATGTTTTTGGTTTGAACTGTTCTACAGGTCCAAACGAAATGACACCCAGTGTAAGATGGTTAAATGAACAAAACGAACACAACTTACTTGTTGTCCCAAATGCTGGAATGCCGGAAAATGAAGGAGGAAAAGCTATTTACAAAATGACACCTGATGATATGGCGCAATCTCTCAAAGAATTCATCTCACAATATGGAAAGGTAAGGATCATCGGTGGGTGTTGTGGTACCGGTCCAAAACACATTGAGGCCCTAAGGAAAGTTATTGACGAAAAAGCTTAATCAGATAAGGGTTAAGTATTTAGAAAAATCGCACCAACTAAAGTCACATTGGTAACTCCTCGTGTAAGCTCTGCTCTAAAAGCAGTTGAACTAAAACAACAACCCGCTCCTTTGATCATTGGAGAGCGTGTTAACACTCAAGGCTCAAAGAAAGCCAAACAACTAGTGCTGGATGACGATTATGACGGGCTTGTTGATCTAGCAAGAGCGCAAGTTGAGGATGGAGCTCATTGCCTTGATGTATGTGTTGCAACAACTGAGCGTTCTGATGAAAAAGAATTCATGCTAAATCTAGTAAAAAGAATCAGCTTAGAAGTAGATGCTCCACTTGTTATTGACTCTACAGATCCTGAAGTAATTGAATCCGCCATTCAACAGATTCCAGGACGACCAATTATCAACTCAATTAATTTGGAAGGTGATGGCAGCAGATTTCACAAATTAGCTCCTCTAATGGCAAAGTATGGTGTTCCCGCAGTTGCACTGTGTATAGGTCCAAAAGGCATGGCAAAAACTCCACAACAAAAACTTGAAACTGCTGAACTGCTCTTTGAGACCGGAAAACAATATGGATTAAAACCCGAACAATTCATTTTTGATGTTCTCACTTTTACTCTGGCAACAGGAGAAGAAGAGTTTCAAGATGCTGGAAAAAACACACTTGAAGGAATAAAATTAGTCAAAGAAAGATTTCCAGACTCTTTTACAGTACTTGGTCTTAGCAACATCAGCTTTGGTTTGATTCCTTATGCAAGAAAGATTCTCAATTCTGTTTTTTTATATCATGCAGTAAAGTATGGACTCGATTGTGCCATAGTTAATGCTAAGGAAATTATTCCATATGGCGAGATTGATGAAAAAGAAAGAAAACTTGTTGAAGGCTTGATCTTTAATACTAATCCTAATGCACTTTCAGAATTAATTTCTCACTTTGATAAAACAGGTCCGCAAGTAACTACTGAGAAAAAAACAGAGTTTGATCCAACATGGACTGCAGGAAAAAAATCAAACTTTCGAATTATCAACCGACTCAAAGACGGCATTGAAGATGATGTTGTAACTGCAATTGCTGAAAAAATCTCAAAAACTGACTTGCTTAAAGAAAAAGATGGCAAGAAAGTACTAGATGTTACCAAAGAAGAAAGTCATGAGGGAGCAATTCAAACACTCAATCAGGATCTTCTGCCTGCCATGAAAGAAGTCGGTGACAAGTTTGGAGCAGGAGAACTCATCCTTCCTTTTGTTCTAAAATCTGCCGAATGCATGAAGGCAGCGGTTGCAGAACTTGAAAAATACCTTCTCAAAGAAGAAGGTTCCAGTAAAGGAAAACTAGTTCTTGGAACTGTTTATGGAGATGTTCATGATATTGGAAAGAATCTAGTTAAGACAATCTTTGAGAATAATGGATACACAGTTTATGATTTGGGAAAACAAGTACCCCTGCAAAAATTCCTAGACAAGATTGATGAAGTAAAACCAGATGCTGTGGGCCTATCTGCCTTGTTAGTATCTACATCAAAGCAGATGCAGTTTTTCATAGAGCATGCAAGAAAAAGCAACCTGAATCTTCCGGTACTTTGTGGTGGTGCTGCCGTAAACAGCAACTATATCAACAGAATCGCCAAAGAAGATGGAATTTACAATCCTGGTGTTTTTTACTGCAATACAATGTTTGAAGGTCTAAAAACAATGGACAAGCTAGTATCAGACGAAAAAGAACAACTACTCAGTGAATGGAAGGAGAAATTAGAAAAATGGAAGGAAACTTCTGTTGCAACTGCAGACACTGCAAACCTTCCACACAGCGGAATAAAGCCTGTATCTCCACCAACTCCGCCAAGCATCAATACCGTTATTCGTTTAGGGCCATGGGACATTAACTTGGAGAAAATTTGGCCTCTTATTGACAAAAAATCTTTATTCAAACTTTCTTGGGGTTTGCGTGGAAAAGCCGGTGAAGAATCAGAACAAGATCATGAAAAACTCTTGAATGAATGGAAACAGAGAATTATCAATGAGCAACTTTTTGAGCCAAATGTTGTTTATGGTTATTTCAAGTGCCATAACCAAAATGGAAAATTAATTGTAGATCATTCAAGCGGTGAAAAAATTTCATTTGATTTTCCACGTTCTGCAAAAACCAAACACTTGTGTTTGACTGATTACTTTGGTGACGATGACATAGTTGCTTTCCAATCCGTAACTGTTGGAAACAAAGTTGCCGATATTATAGAACAATGGAACAAAGAAGACAAGTACACTGACGCATATTATCTTCATGGCATTGCAGTGGAAGTAGCTGAAGCGCTTGCAGAGTGGGTCAATCAAAAAATTAAATCTGAATTAAAACTAGAAACAGGTGGTCTACGATATAGTTGGGGATATCCAAGCTGCCCTGATGTTCTGCAACACAAACTTGTATGGAAACTATTAGAACCAGAAAAATCTGGCATGTCGCTCACTGAATCTGGTCAAATCGTTCCTGAGCAATCGACAGCAGCGATTGTAGTGCATCATCCTGATGCAGAGTATTTTGTTTTGTAACTAGGATAATTTTTCAAGCATAGATTTTGCACCTGCAAAATCATTTGGTGATGTCAAAAGAACATCTCCTGCCAACTTCTGTATCTCTTTGATGAAATCCTCTACACTTTTCTCATAATTTGACCAATCTAATTTTAGAAATTCTGCAGATTTTTTGTTCTTTTCTGATGGGAAAAGAACTACTGGAATAATTTTGAATCCTTGTGGTTTTAACTTATCAACAATTCTTGCAACTTCATCAACTGAGTGAATAACTTGCGTTACAAAACCTGCAGGTTCTGCATCTATTTTTTTCTGAATTTTTTCAAATACTGGATAATTTGGTAAGGATAAGAAAAGATCAATTTTGTCACCAAAGCCTAATTCATTAAAGTCTTTTACAACTTGACTGGGAATTAAACCTGAATCTTTTGGTCCCTTTGGTGGTGCATCTCCTCTTAATACTAGAACCCCGTTTAATCCCAAAAGAATTGCATCACAAACCGATTGTGTCAATGATGTTACATTTCTGTCTCTAACCCGCAAGCTCGCTGTTATCTCAAGTGTTTGTTCTGCTTTTCTTGTTAAAGCTCCAATAGTTAATGGAGATATTCTAGGAATACCCAAAACAGAATCTGTGAAATGAACTCCAGTACAATGAGGAGTAATATCAGATATTCTTTGTTTGATGTGGCTTAGTGAATTTTGTAACTCCTTATGTGATAGTATCGTATCCTGAATGACTTTGGGTGGATTAATCTCGTATCTCAATGGCATAAAGTGTTTTCAACCAAACCCAGTTAAAACCTTTGAATGATAAATTCAATAAAGAATTGAGTCATTTACATATCAAATGAATTTAGATGAAATACGAAAAGCACTTTCAACCGAACTTGTTCCAAAAATAAAAGATGACCTAGATACAAAACTAGCTTCTGTTTTAATAGTGATTTTTGGCTCCGAACCAAAAATTCTGATGACTAAAAAGTCAGCCAATCTGAAAATTCATGCAGGAGAGATTGCTTTTCCTGGTGGAAAGTTTGATGAAAAAGATGAAGACCTTTTAGAAACTGCTCTAAGAGAAACAAGAGAGGAGATTAATCTCAGCATTAGACGTGACCAAGTAATTGGCCATCTAAATCCAGTTACTACTCTAAATTCAAAATTTACAATCATTCCATTTGTTGCGGTAGTAAATCGATTACCAAGACTAAAAGATAATCTTGAAGTTGAAACAATTCTTCACATACCAATGATTCCTTTTTTGAAAACACTTTCAGATGATACTGATCCAGCACACAAATCAATTCAAGAAATGTACATCCTTACTTTCAAAGATCATCTGGTATGGGGTGCATCAGCAAGAATGCTTAAACAAGTTGTAGATAATCTCTCAAAAAACAATCTTCTGTGAAAAAATGAGGATTTTTTTGAATCTGAACTGAGATTCATTTAAAAAGAGCTTTTCGCGCCTCACCTTTTATGGCTGCACGCAAGTCATCTCCAAGAAAGATAAGATTGATAAAAAAACAGAAACAGGCATCCCCTGTACCAGCTTGGATTATACTCCGAACTAGAAAAACTGTGAGAACAAATCCAAAACGTAGAGCTTGGAGACAAACAGATGTTGAGGTTGGTTAGATGTCACAAGAATTAGAACGAGTTTATACAATTCCACTAGGCAAAGTATTACTTACACCAGATAATCAAAGAGCAAAACGTGCAATTAACATGATTAAAGAATTTGCACGCCATCACATGAAAACAGAAGAAATCAAAATTGAAGAAGATGTTGCCCATCAAATCTGGTCTAGAGGAATCAAACATCCTCCACGAAGAATTCGTGTAAGGATGACGAAAACTGATGAAGGTTATATTTTGATTTCACCTTATGAAGAAGAAATTGAATCTGCAGTAAAACCTGCAAAAGAAAAAGAAGTTGCAGAAGAAAAAGTTCCAGAAGTAACTGAAGAAACCCCTCAAGTTGAAGCAGAGGCTGAAGAACCTGCTAAAGAGAATGAAGAGGAAGTCAAAAAACCACTTGACTTTGTTGATCCTGAAAAAGGAGCAGAACATTATGTTAAACGATATTTGAAAGAAGCAAAATACAAGGCATGGTTTGAGAAGAATTATCCTGAACACACAATCTATGATGCAGTAGGAATAACTGAATCTGAATTCAAGAAACTTGAAGAGAAACTAAAAGCCGAAAAACCAAAGAAAGAAGCTAAAGAAGCTCCAAAGAAAGAATCAAAACCTAAAAAGAAATCAGAATAGTTCTAAAAATTTTATTCTAATTGCGGCAGATCAAGCTTGCAGTCAATGCTGCAATCAGGTTCATCCCAATCAAGAGTGTTCTCTTGAGGAATCATACTTAATGGGTCGTATTTATCAAAACGTGTTTCTCCTTGAATTGAGGAAACCATTACAACTTTTGATTCATCTGAAGCAGTTGATGATAGCTCAACTCCTGTGCCTTCACTGAGTGCTCCACTTGTTAAAGTAGAAATAGAATCAAGCATTCCAACTGGAACATTATCTCCACCAAGAACGTAAATCATTGAGCGCTTTACGCTATTTGGTGGTGCGTTTTCGTAAAGCATCTTCAAAGAATCTCTTAGTGAAGTCTCTAAGTCTAAATGGGTTTTACTGGTTGTAACAAAACTGGTTTCTTCAGGAATTGTAGATGTTTTAAGAGAATCTAATGCGTACAAAATGGCAGAGTTTGCAATATCGTAGCATGATTTTGGACTCAAATCAGGATTGCTCTCAAGTAATGCATCATTATCAATTACAAATGTGCAGTGAGAGTTTGTTTTTACTCGTTTGAGTGAAACACCGGATGCAAAGATTCTATCTTTCTCATACTTGAAAGGCATTATAGCAAAAGAGACCACGTTTTTGTTGGCTTCACGGCAAATTTGTGAGACAACTGGTGCCATTGCAGAACCTGCTTTGCCAGCAAGGTTTGCCATAATTATTACAGAAGAATAGTTTGAAATTTTTTCTCTTATTTGATCAGATGCCTTTAGTGTAAAGCCTCTGATAGAGTAGATTGAAGGGTTTATGATAGATTCAGTTGAGATTTTAATTACAGAGTCAGAACTCTCAAGGTCTTTTTGGTCATGGCTGATAAAAAGACAATCTGAACCAAAAGTTTCATTTGCACTTGAGGCTAATTTTGAGCCAGCTCCTCCAATACCGACTATTAGAACAGGATTTGTTAACTCAATACTCATTTCAAAAGATATTCTATAATTTGCATAAAAAACCTTCTTACGTAGTTTTAATCAAATCAGCGATCTAAAAATTTTAGCTTGCGATCTCACCGACTAAACTGTGGTTTGTTGCACCCACAATTTTCACACAATGACTTTGTCCAATCTGAACAGGTTCTTTTACAAAGATTGGCTTGTAAGCAAAGTTTCTTCCTCTAATTCCTTCATCAGCATTTTCATCAAAGAGTACATCTCCCTCCCATCCAATCCAGTCTTGATTGTTCTTTAGAGAAATTTGGTTTGTCAAATTGAATATGGCTTTACTTCTTCTCTTGACCTCAGCAACATCTACTTGTTCCCATTCAGCAGCTTCTGTTCCAGGCCTTGCACTGTATCGCGATAGGTTGACAATATCGGGTTTGGTTTCTTTGATAAGTTCAACTGTTTTCTCAAAGTCTTCAGAAGTTTCAGTAGGAAATCCTACTATAATGTCAGTAGAAATTGTAAATTCTGGGAATTTATTTCTGAATTTGTTTGTTACATCTCTATAGGTTTCAGAAGTATGCCCTCTTTTCATGTCATGCAATACTTCATCACTTCCACATTGGACAGGAACATGAAGAAATTTGAAGACTTTGTCGTTTTCAAATGATTTTAACAATCCATCCCTTATTCGTGGCATGTACATTGGATTCATCATTCCAACTCGAATATTGAATTTTTTAGGAATTTCAGAAACTGCATTTACAAGTTCAGGCAGGTCAGTTCCAATATCAAAACCATAGCATCCATTATCTGTAGATGTTAACCAAACTTCTCTGCATCCTTCTTCAACTTCATGCTCTACTTGTCTTACAATATCTCCAATTCTATAGCTGACCAAGTCTCCTTTTGATATCTTTGTCTGACAAAAAGTACATTCACTCATGCATCCACTTGCAATCTCAACAATTCCTACTGTTGGATTAAGTCTAATTTTTGGCAGTCCTACTTTAGAAACATCAGAATCTGCTAACTCTACCTTACGAACTCCTTTTAGAGTTGAATCTATCACTTGAAGGGTTTTTCCTAATGAATTTGGACCAAGAAGACTTGCCTTTTGAGAACATTTCTCTACAGTATTTTGTTCAGCTTTTGGAAGACACCCTGCAACAATCATGGGCTTTGATTTTAATGACTTTATTCTATGAATCATCTTGTTTGCAGTTGCATCTTTTACAGAGCATGTCACGATGAGATTCAAATCTGATTCTTCTGCACTATTTGCAAGAGTATGTCCACCATTTACGACAAGACCTGAAATCATTTCAGAGTCTGAAAAACTTGCAGAGCATCCGTATGCTTCTACCCAAATCTTTGCCATTTTTTATCTAAATAGAGAATCTACTTCTTTTGATGTCAAAAGCTTCTTTGAGACAACTAATTCCCTTATTGTTTTTCCTGACTTTAGTGATTCTTTAAAGAGATCAGCAGATTTCAAATAGCCGATTTTAGGTGCAAGAAGAGTAACGATAACTGGACTATTTTCAATATCTTTTTGCAGCTTTGCTTTATTGGCTGTTAACCCATCAATCAAGTTTGCTGAAAATATTGGAAGGAAATTTGTCAACATGTCTGTTGATTCAAGAACACACTTTAGCATTCCAGGTAACATTACATTTAGCTCAAACTGTCCTCCTTGTGCAGCGTGAGCAACTGCAGTATCATTTCCAATTATGTTAAAGCAAATCATGTTCATGCACTCTGCTAATGATGGATTTACTTTTCCTGGCATAATAGAAGAGCCTGCATGAACTGCAGGAATTCCAAGCTCAGAAAGACCTGCAATAGGGCCAGAAGCCATTAATCTGATATCATTTGCAACTTTGTTAATCTCCAAAGCCAAGTTTCTAAGTGCAGCTGACAAGTTTGCTACTGCAAATTTACTTTGTAAAGAATGCTGCATATCTTTTTCAGGTTTTAAAGAAAGCTTGGATATTTTTCCAAGTGCAATAATTGCTTGTTTTCTATATCCCTTTGGTGTGTTTGCTCCAGAGCCTACTGCAGTACCACCCAGAGCAACATACTCTAACTCTTTTCGTGCAGAGTCTATTGCATTTCGTGCTTTGGAAATAGAAGTAACATATGCAGTAAATTCACTTCCTAATGTAACTGGTAAGGCATCCATGAGGTGAGTTCTACCAATTTTTTTAAAATTAGAAAACTGCTTAGCCTTTTTTGTTAGTGACTTTATTAAAACATCAACAGCTGGAATAGTTTCTTTTAGACTAAGTAAGATTGCAACATGCATTGCAGTTGGAAAAGTATCATTACTTGATTGTGACATGTTTACGTGATCGTTTGGATGAAGATGCTGATACTGGCCTTTCTTTTTGTGTAATACTTGAAGTGCTACATTTGCAATAACTTCATTTGAGTTCATGTTAAAGGCAGTTCCTGCTCCCGAGTTTATAGCATCAACTGCAAACTGATCCATATACTTTCCAGATAAAATTAGGTCACATGCTTTGATAATTGCATTGCCTCGTTTTCTATCAATTGCACGAGCTTTAATGTTGGCAAAAGCTGCTGAACGCTTTATCATTACAAAGGACTTGATCAAATTTGGATGTGCCTTTGAACCCGTGACGTGATATTGCTTAATTGCTCTTCCAGTAAATGGTCCATAGTAGGCATCTGCTGGAATTTTCACTTTACCTAGAGAATCTTCATCAATTCTGTATTTCATCTGAAAATATCACTGACTTAGCTGTTAATCATTCTTTTTCTAGGATGATTTTTCATAATTATCTAGTTACCAAAAAGGAATTATTATATAGCGAGTCACAAGGACATTTCCTAATGAATAAGCGTATTAGTATGCTATTTACCGTTGCTGCAGTAGCAGTAATGGGCGCAACGCTATTCGGAAGCACATTTACTCAAACCCAGATTTCTGGTCAATCCCTTGACGCATCCAAAATGGATGTTAATGTCATGGATCAAATCAGACAAATGGGCGGGTTACAGCTTGTAATGCCTCAAGCATTTGCAGAGACTGATTGTGGTGTTCTGGAAAATTCAGGTCGTGTAGTTCATGACTTCCAACTCACTGGAGTCAGCGTTGAACTTCCAATCATGGGAGGAAAAACCTACAGCGCAATGACATTTAGTGAGCAAGTCCCTGGACCAACACTAAGAGTTACTCAAGGTGACGTCGTAAAGATGACACTTACAATTCCAGACGATGAAGTTACTGGACACGGTAACGACATGCACGCATCTCAAATCACTGCAGGAGCTTTCGAGTCAGTCAATCCTGGTGAAACATCCCAGTATTGTTACATCGCTGAATCTGCTGGTATTTTCAAATACCATTGTTCTGGTGTCAAACTAGTTGGTATGGATCAACATGTCCTTTCAGGCATGTATGGCATTGCCATTGTAGACCCAGCTAACGGATACAAGAAACTAATGGTTGAGAAAACAAGCGGTAGTGGTGAACTTGACAGAAAGTTCTATTCTGCTGATGCACTAGAGTTCCAATTGCAATATTCGCAATTGTACTTAACTGATGAAGGCACTTATGATGCAGGAGCCATGTTCAAACATGATCAGACCCAAACAACAATCAATGGCCAAGCATTTGGTTATGTACCAAACGGTGTTCACAACCTTCTCATTAAAGGAGATATGGGTAAGAACATCTTTGTAGCACAACCATGGAATGATCTTGACCTAAAGCAATACCAATCACAACTTCTGTATGTTGAAAATGATCAACATGTCAGACTCTTTGTTGAAAACCAGGCAAATGAACCAGTCTATTTCCACATTGTTGGAGAAATTCTTGATAGAGTTACACAAGGTAACAGAGTTCAATCTGGTGCAACTGAGACATGGTTGCTTGGTGGCTCACAAGGAATGATTGTTGACTTGGTATTTGATGAACCAGGAGTATATGCAGCAGTAAATCATGACTATGGTGCAATTTACACAGGTGCTGCTACTATCTTTGTAGCAGGTGATCCATTTGGATTGAACCCAAGATTGATTGATGCAGGTGTCTTAACTGATCCTGTACCATCATATGCATACGCATTAGGTAATCCAAGTGATGCTGTCCCACCAATGGGAAAGAACAGCATTGCACACCCAGCAACCAACGTTCATGGTATGTACACTGATGATCGTGCAGCCGAAATACAAGCAGAAGGTGCATTACCCTTATGGGAAATCGTACCAACCTTACCACCTATCTAGGCGGTAATTCACCCATCTTTTTCTCTTTTTCAAAGTTTTAATGAATTATATTCTGTAGCTTGAGAAAACTTTTCATGAGCTTTAATGATTCTGTTCTAATTTGTGATGAAGTAGATCCGGTCTTGAACAAAGTCTTAACAGAAAATGGTTTGAAAGTAACTTACGACCCAGAAATTTCTCCAGAGAAAATTATTGAGACAATAAATCAATTCAATATTGTAATTGTTCGAAGTAGAACTAAGATCACAAAAGAGATGATCGATAAAGCAGATAATTGTAAAATTATTGCACGTGTTGGTGTTGGTTTAGATAATATCGATCAAGAAGCTGCAAAAACAAAAAACATCAGAGTAATTAATGCAGTCGAAGGTGCAATGAATGCTGTTGCAGAACTCGTTTTAGGTCTAATGTTATCTTTAGCAAGACAGATTCCTCGAGGTGATAGAGGAATCAGAAATGAAGAGTGGCTAAAAAAACAACTCAAAGGAACAGAACTCAAAGGAAAGTATCTTGGCATTATTGGATGTGGAAATATTGGAAGAAGATTAGGTAGACTTGCAAAAGCACTTAACATGAACATTATTGGATTTGATGTAATTCCAATTGATGAGGAATTCTCCAAGGAAGTTGGTTTGATGAAAACTGATTTGGACACACTTCTTCAAAGTTCTGATTATGTTTCAATTCATGTTCCATTACTTGATTCTACATATCATATGATTAATGCAGAAAAGCTTTCAACAATGAAAAACACTGCTAGAATCATTAACACTTCTCGTGGTGGTGTGATTGATGAAGAAGCTCTTTACTCCGCAATAAAGGATGGAAAATTAGGTGGTGCTGCTCTTGATGTGTTTGAAACAGAGCCTGCAATTGGAAACAAACTTGCAACTCTTGACAATGTGATTTTGACCCCACATATTGGCGCACAAACAAAAGAAGCACAATCTTTGGCTGCTACAGTGATTGCCGAGAAGGTTGTACAGATTCTTCGTGGCGTTATCTAGGGTTAAAGTTTAGTAAAAAACCTTGACTGATTCGTGGTAGCTTTTCGTCCTATTATTTTTAAGGCAGATTTTTAGAGGCGTAACTAGGTTTGATTACAAAAATTGCCTTGGCAACTATATTTGTGGCACTTTTATCCACATCATATGTTAGTGCAGCAACTTTTCAGGTAGATTATCTGGGAACTCCAGTTGAAGTAACATATGATGCAACTGGTATTACTGTAAACGATATCATTGCTGATACAGAATTCATTTCATTATTTATTGAAGTAGATGTCTCTGGCTCTCCGGGAATTCTGGATATTACATTTGATAGAAATTTCTTTGATTATGATGAGGCTGATTTATTTGCAATAGCAGATGGTTTTGATGAGATAACACCAGAAGAACTTGAGACTACATCTGAAACTAGGACACTACGTTTTGAATTACCAGCCGGAACAACTGATCTTGAAATTTTTGGAACACAGTTTGGTGATGTTACAACACTTTCAGAACCAGAACCTACACCAGAACCTACACCAGCACCAAAAACAGAATGTGGTCCTGGAACTGTTTTGAAAGATGGAGTATGTGTATTAGATGAAAGATGTGGACCTGGAACAATTCTTGAAGATGGTGTTTGTGTTTTAGTTCCCAGTGAACCATCAGTTGGTAGAGGTGGAGGCTTTGACCTGGTTTATGGAGCTGCTGCTGGTTTCATAATTGCATTTATTGTAATTATTATCTTATACATTATCAGCAGAGGAAGCAGACAAAGTAACTAAACTTTACAAGTAGACTCTGTATCCATTCCATTCATTAAATTCCAAAAATCCCATCCAGAATACTGCTTTGAAACGGTATAAGGAATAATACCAATAATTGATGTATCCATTTCCATTTGTACTGAAAGCTTTCTGGGATCTATTCTAATAATTTGTTCACCCTTAAACATACTATCATAGTGAAAAGCATAGTATTGAGCACTTTCATAATTACCTGAACGGAAAGTTCCTTCAACAATTATAGACGATGATCCAGGAATTGATATCTTTGAGGTTTCATAGGCTCCAAAAACTTCTCCATCAAAATATTCAGAAATTTTTAGACTATCTATTGTAACTTGAATTGGCATATTATTACAAACTGCAATTTGTCCGTCACCAATCAAGTCAAAATATCTAAAATTCCCTTCTTCTATTCCTGCAAACTGGAGATTTTCAATACTCAAAACATTCAAACCTGAATATACAAACGGTGCAGCAATAACAATTGATGTAATTATTACAATCACAGAATGCTTATTCATAATTTCGCCTACACTTTGATGACGCCATTTTTAATCAAATACTCTAATGCTTGGCCAAATTCATTATCTGAAACAACTCCTTGAGCCCACCATTTAGTTGATGTTTTTATCCATGGTGGAATTCCAGATTCTATATTTTTAGCAGATGTTATTTCTGGAATCTCAATAATGTCATTTTTTATAAGAAATTCTATTGCTTTGATAAAATCATTATCTGAGATCAAATCTTGTACCCACATCTTTCCCAAATCTTTAATCCAAACAGGAATTACAATTCTTCCATCATCTTCAAGTACAAATTCTGTAATTCCTGAACCTCCAGCATACTGAATATCAATTGTATATTTTCCTTCTGGATATGTAGTAGAATCAAATGGAAAAGGAGATGTAAGTGAAGTTTTAATTTCTGAAATTCCAACTGGAATTGGAGAACTACTCTTTCCATTAGCATCAGTAATGTACATTATTGCAATCTCTTCGCTTACTTCTGAGACTTCAATTGTAAATGTAAGATAATCTCCATAGTAATACACTTCTTTATCTGTTGAAATTTTCACTGCATCTTGTTGAGCTAGAGAATTTGGAATTAATACTACAAACATCATTACTAAAGTGAAAATTGCTACAATCTTAAGCATGTAAAATTATTAGAAAAATAGGTCAATAAAAACCTCAAAATTCTTAAAGAATCTTATCTAATTTTTTACTTTTTAATTGAGACAATAATGAATTAACTTCATCTAAAATTCGTTTTTTATCTTGACTGTCTGCCAATGAGGCAATTTTGCCTTTGATAATTTCAATAGGATCTGCTTCTGTTTCTTGTTTTTGATTTTGTATACTTTCTCGTTTATTCATCATTTCAAGTTCAGTATTCATCTCTTTAATCTGATTGTCCTTTTCAACTAAATCAGTTTTCGCATGATTTAGTTGAACACTAAAATGCTCAATTTTTTGTTTAATTTGTTTTTTATCTTTTTCTAAAAACTCTAATGCTCTTTTAATGTCTGAGGATTGGATTTCTTTGTACTTTGTATTGTTTAGCTCTTCTCTTGTCTTTAATTTTCTTGTTTTTAATGAGTCCACTTCTTCTTGAAATTTTTTTTGTTTTTCATTAAAATTTTCTAATCTATCTTTTTTCAGCTTTATACTTTCATTTGCAAATTTAATGTATTGAGCAGTGTTTGACATATCATCAACCACTCTATTTTTTTCCTCTTTGTACATATCATAGTTTGTTTCTGGAATATTTTCTTGATCTCCAAAAGTTAAACTCCGGTCTTGTACATCTAGAATATCTGTTACTTGAATTTTCTCTCCTACACTTCCTGTAGCATGTGCCCACTCATCTTCAGCACTATCCCTTTTTCTTTTTCTTCTATTCAGAAACTTAGAACCGCTTGGCAATGATTTCTTAGTAAAATTCAAGAATATTTCCTCCTCGTAGTATGAAAAGAACAAACAATTTTTCAAATTCTAAACATGAACTTTGAGCCCAATCTACTCCTTCTTTACTACAAAAATCTCTTAAATCGTTTGACAATATATTAAGGGGATTTTGCTAGTGGCGATTATGCCTAGTCAACAGGATCAGATCTGGATTAAACTCTGGAAGGATAATTCTCCTGAAATAAGAGACAGAGTAGTGGGATGGCGTAAAGAAGAAGCCGTCACTAGAATTGAAAAACCAAGTAGAATTCAACGTGCAAGAAGACTAGGATACAAAGCAAAACAAGGAATCATTGTTGTTCGAATGCGTGTTGGAACTGGTGGTATGAGAAAACAAAGACCACGAGGTGGAAGAAGACCAAAACATTTGGGTGTAACAAGAATCAAAGCCGATGTAAGCATGAAACAAGTAGCTGAAAATCGTGTTTTAGAAAGATATCCAAACATGAAATTATTGGGTTCATATTTTGTTTACAAAGATGGTATGCATTACTGGTTTGAGGTAATTCTTGCAGATAGGGCTCATCCTAGAATAACAAAAGATAAAGAATTACGAAAACGCGTATTGCCTGGCATCGCATAAAATGAAGATTTTACTCTTTACAGTTTTTGCAGTTATACTATTTCTAAGTCCTGTATATGGTCAAATTTCTGATAATACCGGACTAAGAAAGAATATAGAGATTGAAACAGGTGGCTATGAATTCGAGGTTGGTACTACTGCAAACTTTGATGTAACAAACTTTGAATTTGATAAAGATGAGAAAAGATTAACTTTGTTCCTTAACAGTGGTTTAGAAAATAATCTCGCTGAAATAGAAATTCCCAAAAATTTGATTAATGGAAATTTTACATTTTACCTAGATGAACAAGAAATATTTCCAAATGTTAGAGGCAACGAAGAAATTTCCTTTATTGTATTAGAATTTTCTGGAAGTGGAACTCATAAACTTGACATTATTGGAACTACCTATCTTCCAGAATTCTCCGATGTTGCTCCTTTAGTTCTTGCAACATCTCTTGGAGGAATAATTTTTCTAATAAAGAAGAAATTTTCTTAATTATTCATTTATCAATGACTGAATAATAGGTTCTAGATTTCCATTTTGACCAAATGAGACATCTCTTAGAATGCCTTTTCTATCCACAACAATAGTTGATGGAGTTCCCTGTAAGGAAAACATCTCAAAAGTTTCAGCGTTGTATTCTTTTGTTTTCATGTAATCTTTAACTCTATTGATGATTTGATTTCTATAATCTTCAGGCTGTGAATCAAATTCTGGAATCTGGCTGTAAATAAATTCCATAATTCTTTCTTTACTGATTTCTCCAGTTTCTTTGATTAGTGAATCCATTGCAACAGGAAAAGGAATTTTGTAAGGGAGTTTGTTACCATCTAGTTGGCCATAAGTTCCAAGGGCTTGTTTTGTATCCCCAATAGTTTCTCCAGTATCAAGTAGCATCTTTAGATTATCAAGAGTATTTTTATCAAAATCTTCAAAAGCAGTTGCTACGCCAATCACTCTAACTCCATCATCTTTGTATTTGTTGTAAATATTGATGGCTTCTGGAATTCCATACATGAAGCATCCAGGACAATTTACTTGAAACACTTCAACTAAGATAATGTGATCTTTTTCTTGGTCAAAATTTGTTTCTAATCCTTGTACCCATTCAGATAATTTCAGATTGGGTGCTTTTTCTCCTATTTTTGCTCTCACAAAAATATTGCCCTAATTTTGTATTAAAAACATAACTCAGTCCTAGTCCTAATAATTTGAATTACGATAATATATGAGGCTAGAAAATCGCCTTTGATGAGTCAAGAACAAGTAGTTACTGAAGAAAGATTGAAACTTTTTGCAGAAATGGAAGAAAAATATGAAAAAAAGGATACTGATTATTTTGTAAAATTACTAGATCATGATGATTATGTTGTTAGAACTCGTGCCACTTGCATTCTTGTTGATTTTGGTGGTGAAGATAAAGTACAACATGTTGCCAAAGTTCTAAAACATGATTCTAATGAACTTGTAAGGCATGAGGCTGCTTTTTCATTAGGACAAATGGGATACAGTATTGGCGTTCAACCATTAGAGGATGCAACCCTAAATGATCCTAGCATGTTTGTAAGACATGAAGCCGCAATTGCATTAGGCGTAATTGGATCACATAGTGCAAAAGAAGCACTTGAAAAAGCACTAGATGATCCTGATAAACCAGTTGTAGAATCTGCAGTTGTTGCACTATCAAATATCGACTTTATGGAAAAGTTAAGCAAGAATGAAAAATTTGCTAAACTTACTGGTGGCTAAACTGCAGTAACTTTACTGCCTTGCTCAGTAGACTCAAATTTGTAAATTCTTTCTACAGTTGAATCCTCAAAGATTTCTGAATCGTGTGTTATTATTATAAACTGCATTGGCATTCCAGCGTTTGTAATGTTTGATAACTGAGATAGCACTCCAACAAGTGCTCTTCTTCTTTCTGCATCAAGATGAGTTGTAGGTTCATCGAGTATTATCAAATTAAGATTTGATGCTCCAAGAAGACTTGCCATTCCTAGTCTTAATGCTAGTGCAATAGATACTTGTTCTCCGCCACTAAGAGATTCTAAATCTAAAATTTGATTTTTTGAATAGCAAGTAATTACAATATCTCGAGTTTTTTCAGAAAGCTGAATTCTTTGTATTTTTGTATTTAACAAAGCCAAATACTCTGAGGTTTTTGCAGATATTGTATTGAGAGCCCAAGACCTTAGGCTAGTTGCAACAGGACCATCTCTGTTGAAAACATTTGATTGAATCAAATCCAGTCTCTCTACATAATTTTGAACAATATCAAGTTCTACAAGTGCATTTTTCATTGATATGATGTTTTTTTCAGAATCTTGAATTTTTTCAGTAATAGCTCCTAATTGTTGATCAATTTTTGATAATTCATTTTGCTTTTCAGAAATAGATTTCTTAAGACTTAAAAATTCTGCCTCTTCAAAACCTTTAGTCTCTTGCTCAAGTTTAGAAATTGATTCAAAAAGTACTTTAGTTCTAGAATCTAGTTGTGCAATTTCAACTAAATTGCCTACAGTAATCGAAACTGGTACTTTCTTCACATTAACCTTCTTTACATTAATCTCATGTTGGATTTTTTTAAGATCTTCTTGATCTTTTATTGAATGAGCTTTAAGAATTGCTTCAGACTCTCTTGCCTTTTTTAGTTTTTCAGATAACTCAATTCTATTTTTACCCTTAACTTCTTGATCATTTTCAAGTTTCTTTATTTCTTTTTCAATTTTTATCAATTCTTCTTTAAGGTGCTCCTCTTGAAACAATGGATTTAGCTTATCAACTTCAGAATCACATACTGGACATTTATCATCTTTGAGCTGAAGTTTACTTGCAAGTAATTGCTTCTCTCGCAGTGAAGCTTTTTGATTTGATAATTTCTGGATGTTTTTCTGAGAATCTGCTATACCTGACTCGATTTCAGTTAGTTTTGTTTCAAGATTTTTTACCAGCCCGGCATACTCAAAACAACCTTCACAGTCACGAATTTTACGCTCTTTTTCCTCAATTTCACGTTGAATTTCTTGAATAGCTTCTTTGGCATATGCTCTAAGTTCATTTTTTCTAGATTCTAACTGTCCCAATTTTTCAAGTTTTGGCGTTTCAGTTTCAAACCTATTTTGTAAATTTTCTAAAACTTTGTTGAATTCTATTCTTTTATTTCTTAATTTTTCTTTGAGTGGTTTTGACTCATCTAATTCTTTTTGATATTTTTCTAAATCCCGCTTTAGAATTTCTATATGTGTATCATCATATCCAATTTCTTCTCGAATGTTTCCTCTAAAATCTTTGTTAATTGATTTCATTCCTTCAGAAGCTACATCAAGCTTGTCTATTCCAATAATTGCATTAAGCAATTCTTTGAATTCTTTTGGTTTAGCTTTAATGATTGAATTTAATTCTCCTTGCTGAACAATAGAGGCAATTTTTAATTTTTCAAAATTTAATCCAATTCTTTTCTCAACTTCTTCCGTCATTGATTCTCCAAATTGTTTTCTTTCACCAGCAGCAATTTGAAGCCACTTTCCGTCTAATTTTTCCGAAAACTGAGCAGATAATCCTCCTTTGGAATCAATTTTTCTCTCAGCCTGATACTCTTTTCCATTTATAGTAAAGTTGACTTTGGCAAATCCTTGATTTGCACCTCTTTTGATTAGTCCTTTGTTAGATTTTCTTGTATGATGTCCAAAAAGTGCAAAAGTAATACAATCAATAATACTAGACTTACCAGCACCATTGTCACCAACAAATACTGTAACTCCATTATCAAACTCTAATTTTGTATTTGAGTGGGATAGAAAATCTCCTAGTTCAACAGACGTAATCATTTTTTCTTCTCCTTTTTGAAATTTTCAAAATCTTCCATGACAACTTGAATGGCATCTTTTAGTTTGTCTGAATCAAGCATGGGCAGTAACTCCTTTACAGCAAAACTTGCTAATTGTTCCGAACCTAGTGCATTCACTGATAATTTTAGTAACTCGTCATCAATTACACTAGGTCTATCCAAAAAGACTGAAGAATTTGAAGAATCTTTTGAAACTATTCTCCAAAAACACCTTAAACTCAGCTCTTTTAGGCGTGAAATTTGAGCCTGAACTAGATCAGATTCAATCTCATCTCCTTGAATTTTTAGCTCCAGTATGGGATGACGTTCAAACTTATTGATTTTTTCTATAATTTCATCCATAGATTTTGAAAATCCATCATAGTTTAGTTTAAAAGAAAACTGTGGTCTGATATCCAATTCAATCCAATCAGCTTTAGCTTCAGAACCTGAAATATCAACTTCGTAAAATCCTTTTTTTGTTTCTTTAATTCCTTCACTTGTTGTTAATTCTATAGAACCAGGGTATGCAATTGGACCATTAAGGTGATTGAATTGTTTGATGTCATGATCATGAAGATGTCCCATCGCATAGTATGTGAAATTTTTTGGCAAGTCAGTAGATTGAATCTCTCCTGCAAACTTGTTAAACTCATTTATTCCTTGATGCATTACAAGAATTTTATGACCAGAATGGTTTTTTGCAATAGAATCTACTTCAGAAAATTTTTCTTCAAATTGTGAAATTTCATTTTTTCTCATTTTATCAAAGCCAACTAAAAGAACACCTTTGCATTCAACAGGTTTCCCTAGACCGATGTACTTTGAGAATTCTAAATTATGATAGACATAGGGAATTGGTGTGGTACGAATTCTACTAATATCATGCTCACCAAGAATAAAAAACGATTCAATGTTGTTTTGTTTTAATCTCTTAAGTGCATTTGCCATCTGAACTATGGCTGTTCCGTTTGGATTAGGAACATGAAAGATATCTCCAGAAAAAATAACAAAATCTACATGATCATTAATTGATGTATCAATTGCTTGATTAAAGACATGATAGATGTCTTGCTCTCTTTCTTCAGAGCCATATTGTACTAATCCTAAATGTGTGTCTGAAATATGTGAAAATATCATTCTAGTCTAATAACAAATCTTTTTGCACTAACTGCTGTGTCGATTCAACTGCAATCTCGTTCATCTTTTCTGCATTTGCCCAAGCATTAATTGCACTTTGATCAGCGCCCATTACCTTCTCTTTTACTTCATCAATATGGACAAGTGATGGCAAATTTGCCCATTGCCCTACAAGAACTGCATCTCCTACGTTCAATGAGGTAAGCTGAGCAATTAACTCACGACTAGTAGACTCCGTGGCTGAGGCTATTTGTCGTTGGTCATCCTCTTGAATAATCTTCATTATTGCAAATGAGCCCATCTGGCTGAGCACATTAAGATCTACACTTCTAGGTCTTTGAGAAACTATTCCAAGACCCAATCCAAACTTTCTACCTTCTCTAGCAATTTTAGCTGCCCAATACTTTGCACTTGTATCATGCTCTTTAGGAATAAAGACGTGAGCTTCCTCAATAATTACAAAAATTGGTGAGTTGAAACGAAAGTTTCTCTCTCTTTTTGTTTTTCCATGTCTTGCAATACTTGCATCTTTTCTGTCCTTTAGTAATTGTTGTAGATAAAATGCTACTGCAACATTTGCTTGTTTTTCAGATAACTCTGAAATGTTTAAGACATTTGCACGCCCCTCTTTGATAAAAGAAATTGGATCACCCATATCTGGATCCAAAATATCTTCAAATCTTCTTTGAGCTTCTTCAATAATATCTTGTACTCTGTAAGCAGAAGTTCGTATCTCTTTAAGCTTCTTGTCTTCAGAATTTACAATAAAATCAATTTCTTCTTCAAGCTTGTTCCAAAATTCTTTAGATTCTTTGACTTTATTTGTAAATGCCATTCGTAGGACGCGTTGTTGAACATTTGCACCATCTCTAATCTCTAAAACTTCTGATAATTGATCAGGATCCAATAATCTAGGGTTAATTTTTGCATCAATTACATTGATTCGTGGAATGTTTAGTGTAGTATAATCATTATGGTAATCAAAAATTATTACAGTCCCCTTTAGTTTAGAAATTTGTTTTGTAACAAGAGACACCAAGTTACTTTTTCCCATCCCTGTCATTGCCAAAATTCCTAAATGACGTGAGACAATTTTATCCAAGTTTACTTTAGCATCAATTGATTGATTTCGTAGTAAACTCCCAATCTTAACCCATCCTTCTTTTGTTGGGCTGAAAATTGTTTCAAGGTCTTGCTTTGTTGGTTGAGAAACTGCAGTACCTGGAATAGGGGGAATTGCAGGAATGATTGACTGTCCTTTTTGTAATTTATCTAAAAAACCCAAAATGCCAATATGGGCTGTGTAAGTTTTATCTCTCTTATTCATCTCTGCAATCTCTATACTCTCTGAAGCCTCATCGAAGTTGCGAACATCGGCAAAAGCAGCACTTGCCACCATTGATTTTTCTACCAAACCAAGAATTTTTCCTTCTTCTGAATCTATTATGGTGTATTCTCNNTTGATGTATTCTCCAACAGAAAGAGCTCTTGAAGTTATTGCAGTGACAAATGTTGGCTTTGATTCACCAATTACAAATCCGATATTCATCCTAATACCTCCCGTGAACCAATCTCATTACTTAATCCCAAAAGACTAACCATCTTTGCAAGTTCCTTGTCAGATATTTTACAGTTATTGTGAGCCAGCTTTAGCGCATAAGGATAACCACCAACACTACTCTTGTACAATCTATTCATAACAGATTTTATCTCATCTTCACCGCGATCTTCTCCTAAAAATTCCAACTTGATTATTGGAGTAGAATCACTTAATCTTACAAAAGTCGAAGAAATTATCTTGTCTTTTCCATATTTTTTTTCTACAAATAATTTGCTAAATCCAGGACTCTTTGTAACGTGATTATAATAGTAAATATCTCCAGCAAGAGAACCTAGACTTTCAAACTGTTTTTTAGTATTTGATGTCTTTGCAATGAAAATCACATTATCATTTTTTTTCATTGTTTTAACTATCACTTCATCCAATGTAGATTGTCTTGTCATAAATTGTGAATGAAGAGAACCATCCATCAAAACTAAATCAACCAGATCAACACTTTTCTCACAAGCATCAATCTCCATCTTACTGGCTATCCTTGAAAGATCAATATCAGAACCCAATCCAGAATCATGAAGGTCAACTAGAATTTCTCCATCTGCCTTTATTGATACTGCAGTAGCAGCCCATAACTCAATTCCCTGAAATTTTGTATTGTTAAAACTACTATCAATTCCAGCAGTTACCGCTTCTTGCTTTGTAGGCGTAAATTCAACCCAATTCTCCCTTGCTTTTTGCATGATTTGCTCAAATTTGGGACCTTTGAGAATTGAGAGCATTTTGTCTCTATTCATTATTGCATCTTTGTAGACAGTATTGAGCACAGCAATAGTTTGTTGGTTCGAATAAAATCTTTAGGTTATACTGATCTTTAACTAAAAATCGACAAATAATAACATCTACTCAATTTTGAGAATCAAAATCGATAATTTGCCGATTCCATTATATTTTAAATTGTAATAATTATTATGAAAATTCTATGAAAAAATTAACTTTATTGTATATTCTAACAATCTGCACTTTGATAGCTTCTATAACTCCTGAGGTATTTGCTCTTCATATTTGGGATGATAGGGCAGCTTTTGCCGATTACCTTGGAACAATAAAGGCAACTGGTGAATATTATACAATTGAGGTTGATGAAGCCACATTTGATATCTACTATGGGGGTTATGGTAGCATCGATATAGGCGCAGAAACTGTTGACGAAGAACAGCCAAAAGTTTCATCTATGAATCTTAACATTGAACGAAAATCATTAGAAGTTTCACTTGAACCTGTAAATTCTGATTTGATATTTTGGGTATTATTGCCAGAAGAAGTTATCAGCGCTGAAGAAGAAAAATACCAGCTCTTCATTGACGGTATTGAAACTAAATATGACCTTACAAAATTCCCTGACAACTATGCTGTAGGAATGGTTCTTCCTCCAAGTGCAGAGCAGGTTGAAATTATTGGAACAAATGTAATCCCAGAATTTGGTTCATTGACAATTGCTGTATTGGGAATTACAATTTTTGCCGTACTGTTTGCATTTAGAGGCAAATCTAGATTCTTTAACTACAATTAAGTACCGCAATTTAACAAATCACTTCACATGAAGAAAATTGGATTGCTGGGATGTGGTGCTATTGGAACTCAAATTGCTTTAGCAATTGATTCAGGAAAAATCCCTGCAACCCTTACACATGTTTATGATCAAGACAAAGAGAGAGCAGAATCCCTTGTATCAAAATTAAAATCCACACCTGAAATTGTTACAAATTCTCATCTTTTATCCTCAAATCCAATTGACCTAGTAGTAGAAGCTGCCTCTCAAGATGCAGTAAGAGATGTTGCTCTGAGTGTTCTTCAGAATAGAAAAGACTTGATGATTATGAGTGTTGGAGCATTACTTGATGAATCTGTCTTTGAAATTTTATCTGACGCATGTTCTGATTTTAAAAAAACAATTTATCTCCCGTCTGGTGCAATTGCAGGACTTGATGGCTTAAAATCTGTAAAAGATGAACTAGACTCATTAACACTTGTAACAACTAAACATCCAAAATCTCTCAAAGGCGCAAAATTTTTTGAAACATCAGACATTGACATTAATAACATTAGTGATTCGACTACAATCTTTGAAGGAACAGCAAAAGAAGCTGTTGGATTATTTCCTGCAAACATCAATGTTGCTGCATTACTAAGTCTTGTAGGATTAGGAAGTGAAAAAACAAGAGTAAGAATAATTGCAGATCCTAAAACCGATAAAAACACCCATCAAATCCAAGCCAAAGGAAAATTTGGAGAAATGTCATTTACCATAAAAAATGTACCAGACCCAAATAATCCAAAAACAAGTAGGCTAGCTACTCTTTCAGCAATTGAGAAACTACATGCAATCTGCTCAGATGATATTCAAATTGGAACGTAAAACGGCAATTATTGCCACAATTACTAAAAATCCTGAATAATATCGACCCGATCCTTTTCTTTAAATTCCCTACTCCGCCATTTTTTCTTGGTCTATGTTAGTTCAACAAACCAAACTTCAAGATGAAATTCTACGACTCAAAAAACAACAAGATGCTGTCATCTTAGCACATAATTATCAAGTTCCAGAAGTTCAAGAAGTTGCAGATTTTGTAGGAGATTCTTTAGGATTAGCAAGAGAAGCTGCAAAGACTGACAACAAAAGAATTTTGTTTTGTGGTGTTCACTTTATGGCAGAAACTGCAGCAATTATCAGTCCTAAGAAAAAAGTATTGATTCCTGATCTTGAGGCAGGATGTTCACTTTCTGATTCTATTACTTTAGATGATCTAAAAAACTGGAAAAAACAACATCCAGGCGCAATTGCAGTTGGATACGTTAACACTACTGCTGAAATAAAATCAGAACTTGACTATTGTTGCACTTCATCTAATGCTGTAAATGTAGTAAAAGCAATACCTGAAGATAAAGAAATTTTATTCTTACCTGACATGTTTTTGGGCTCTTATGTTGCAAAAATGACAGGAAGAAAGAATATGCACATTTGGGCCGGTGAATGCCATGTTCATGCAGGAATCAGACCAGAAGATATCACTAAAAAAATCGATTCTATGAAAAATGCAGAATTTGTAATTCATCCAGAATGTAGTTGTACTACTCCAATGCTTTATGATGCTGCATCAGGAAGCTATGAAGGACGACCTGTTTCTATTCTTTCAACAGAAGGAATGATGAAGCATGTCAAAAAATCAAATGCAAATAACTTTGTTGTTGCAACTGAAACTGGCATCTTATATCGAATGAGACAACAAAATCCTGGAAAGAACTTTGTTCCTGCATCAGACAAAGCAGAATGTCAATACATGAAGATGATTACACCAGAAAAAGTATTGGCTGCACTAAAAGAAGACAAATACGAAGTTACAGTTCCAAAAGAAATTGCAGATAAGGCAAGACTTGCCATAGAGCGAATGCTAGCAATTAGTTAAACTTCTAAACTAAGATCTATTCCTTTTACAGAAGTAGTTATTGCACCAACTGAAATAATATCTACTCCTGTTTTAGCATATTTTTTGATATTATTTTCATTAATGCCGCCTGATGCCTCTAGTTTCACCTTCTTGCGTAATCCCTCTTTTGTCAAACTAGAGATAGTTCTTGTAATCTGACTTGGAGAAAAATTATCTAGCATGATTATTGTTGCACCAAGTCTTGCAGCAACCAGTGCATCTTTTTGATTTTCTACCTCAACTTCTATTTTCTTATACTTGTTTTTTGCTTTTTTAATTAATTTTTCAAGTGAATCTTCTACAGCTAAATGATTGTCCTTGAGCATTACCATTTCATTTAGAGTCATTCTGTGCTTTTCTCCACCCCCAATCCTGACAGCTTCTTTGTCAAAAAATCTAAGACCTGGGGCAGTCTTTCTTGTAGCATACAGCTTTGTTTTAGAGCTAGGAATTTTCTTTACAAGATTTTTTGTCTGAGTTGCAATGCCACTCATTCGAGATAAAAGATTCAGTGCCGTTCTCTCACATGAAAGAACTGACTGTGCTGTGCCTGAAATTTTCATTATAATCTGATTTGGCTTTACTTTTGAACCGTCTTTTTTTAGAATTTTTACTTTACATCCTTTTAATCTAAAGATTTCTTTTGCATAGTTTACACCAGCAACAATTCCTGACTGCCTTGAAATTATTCTAGCACTAATTTTTTTGTGAGGTAAAAGTGCACTTGAAATATCGCCCTTTCCAATATCTTCAGCTAAAAATCGTAAGAGCTCTTTTTTTGGACTAAAGCCCAACTTAAGTTACCTTTAGAGCGTATTTTCCTTTTGCAGTAATGCCTAAAGTTGTAGCTATCTGTGAATTTGTTGGATCAACAACTAGAACAATTCCATTCCAATCTGGAGTAAGATCTGAGGATTTACATGCAGGACAAACTTTGCCCGTAGTTACAAACTTGCATTTTCTACAAGCCATTTCTCTTGCCATTTTACTTCTCCTTAACTTCTACAGCTTTCTTTTCTTTTGCAGGTTCTTCAGATTTTTCTTCACCTGAACCGCCGTCAGCTTTTTTGATTTCTTCGGCAATCCATTCATCTGCACCTAAGAAAGGCTGCCTACAAGTAATTCCAATCTTTCCCATAGCAGCTGCTTTACCTAATGATACTGCTGTAATTCTTGCACGAAGTGTTGAACCAACACGTAATGTTCTTCCACTTTGATTTGCAATAATCATTCCAGACTTTACATCACTCTTCAAGTAATCATCCATTACTTGAGAAAGGTGTAACAATGCATCAGTTGGTCCAATTCTAACAAATGCACCAAAGTCGGTAATATCTACAATCTCTCCTTGTACAATTTCTTGTAATTTTGGGTAAAATGTTAGAGCATCAAATTCTACTTTGTGGAAAGTTCCACCGTCTCCTGCAATCATCTTTCCCATCTCTTCTACTTTAGCATCAAGAATCATAATGATGTATCCCAAATCTGCATTGATCATACTCTCGTATTTTTCCTTCAAGATATTCATGGCAGCTTTCTTGAGAGTAGTTCCAAACAAGCTAGGAGGAATCCTAACTACATCAACTAGGGTAGATATAGAAAACAACTGTTCACACTTTGACGGATTTGAATTTATGAATCTTTGGGTAATTTTCAGCTATTTTCATCAAAGATTCTAAGTAATTATCAATTAGTCTGAAATTTTTGGATTGAATCAACCTATGTTTAAATATTGTAATCAGACATTTTTTCCATGGTTGGTGTAGATCAAGTACTTGAGAAATTAAGCACTGTCATTGATCCTGATTTGAAAAAAGATATTGTTTCGATGGGAATGATTAAAGACTTGGAGCTAAATCAAGGTGATTTGAAATTCACTTTAGAATTAACAACTCCAGCATGTCCTTTTAATGCAGAGATTGAAGAAGATGTAAGAAAAGTTGTTGGAGAAATTGATGGTATAACTAACTTTGACATGAAAGTTACTGCTAAAGTTATGGAGGGAAGATCTCTTGACGCAGACACTGCTATGGCAACTGTCAAAAATATCATTGGTGTTGCAAGTGGAAAAGGTGGAGTAGGAAAATCTACTGTTTCTCTTAATTTAGCATTAGCATTGTCTCAAACCGGAGCCAAAGTAGGTCTTTTAGATGCAGACATCTATGGACCAAGTATTCCTTTGATGTTAGGAATGAAAGATGCCTTTATGCAAGTTGAAGATAACAAATTACAGCCTGCTGAAACCAATGGATTAAAAGTTGTTTCATTTGGATTTTTTGCAGAACAAGAACATCAGGCAGCAATCTACAGAGGACCAATTATTTCTGGAATTCTAAAACAATTCCTAGTTGATACTAATTGGAGTGACCTTGATTATCTTATCGTTGATCTTCCACCAGGAACTGGCGATATTCCATTAACTTTAGCACAAACAATTCCAATTACTGGAATTCTCGTTGTCACAACTCCACAAGATGTTGCAAGTAATGTTGCAGTAAAAGCAATTGGAATGTTT
>JABAOE010002983.1_pt3 | contig 44720 bp, 42 predicted proteins | sample 7062141 | NCBI WGS metagenome assembly JABAOE01 (sample SAMN14538627, study PRJNA623070) | marine sediment metagenome | biome: marine biome [ENVO:00000428]; feature: marine pelagic biome [ENVO:01000023]; material: deep marine sediment [ENVO:00002113] | place: India: Gulf of Khambhat ...
CCGCCATAGAGGAAGGTGCGTCGTTGCATGCCTACGTCCTGTTTTGGCGCGGGAAGAAATCGAGAAGCGGCCCGAATTGTGCCAGACCCGTGTCATCGACGACAATTGCGCGAATGGACGGCGAACATCAGCCAGGGACGGACTTCATTCGCCAGATCGTCGCGGCGGATGTCGCCAACGGTAAGAACGGCGGGCGCGTGCAGACGCGCTTTCCACCCGAGCCCAACGGTTACCTTCACATCGGCCACGCCAAGGCCATCTGTATCTCGTTCGAGATCGCCAGGGAGTTTGGCGGTACGTGTTTCTTGCGTTTCGACGATACGAACCCCGAGAAAGAGGATATGGAGTTCGTGCAGGCGATCGAAAACGACGTGCGCTGGCTCGGTTATGAATGGGCAGAGCTCAGACATGCCTCGGATTATTTTCCGCGGCTCTACGAGCTTGCGGTGAATCTTATCGAGCAAGGCCAGGCATACGTCGACAGCCTAAGCGCTGAGGAAATTCGTGCCTACCGTGGCACCTTGACCGAGCCGGGCCGCGAGAGCCCTGACCGCAACCGTTCGATCGAGGAGAATGTCGATCTGTTCGAGCGCATGAGAAATGGCGAGTTTGACGAAGGCGAGTACGTGCTTCGCGCGAAAATCGACATGGCTGCGCCGAACATGAATCTACGCGACCCGACGCTCTATCGCGTGCGAAAGGTTGCTCATCAGCGCACGGGCGATCAGTGGTGCATTTATCCGATGTACGATTTTGCGCACACCTTGTCCGACGCGCTCGAGGGTACGACGCACTCCCTCTGCAGTCTCGAGTTCGAGGATCATCGCCCGCTCTACGACTGGCTCATCGAGCAGTTGCCCGTGCCGAACCGCCCACAGCAGATCGAGTTTTCGCGGCTCAATTTGATGTTCACGGTCATGAGCAAGCGCAAGCTCCAAGCGGCTCGTCGACGAGGGCGTCGTCTCCGGCTGGGACGACCCGCGCATGCCGACGCTCTCGGGCATGCGCCGCCGCGGTTACACACCAACAGCGATTCGCGAATTTATCAGCCGAGTCGGTATCAGTAAGAGCTTTCAGGTCATCGAGCTCGGCGCGCTCGAAACCTGCGTGCGCGAGAATCTCAATGAGCATGCACAACGCCGCTTCGCGGTGATCAAGCCACTAAAGATCGTGATTGAGAATTACCCCGAGGATGAAGAAGAGCACATGGAGGCGGCCAATCATCCGAACCGTCCGGAGCTCGGCTCGCGCCTCGTGCCGTTCGGTCGAGAGATCTACATCGAGCAGGACGATTTTCGCGAGGATGCACCGAGAAAGTTCTTCAGGCTCAAGCCCGGCGGTGAGGTTCGGCTCCGTTACGCCTACATTATTAAATGTGAAGAAGTCATCAAGGACGATGCCGGCAATGTCACCGAGCTGCGCTGCAGCTACGACCCGGACACGCGCAGCGGAGCCGATCAGAGCGGACGTAACGTCAAGGGCACCGTGCACTGGGTCTCTGCGCGCCATGCCCGTCAGGCTGAAGTGCGCCTCTATGACCGATTATTCAAAGTGCCGGATCCAGACCGAGCCGAAGGGGAGTTGACGGATCTGCTGAATCCCGACTCACTCGAGGTCGTTAAGGGTGCAATGGTCGAGCCTGCGCTCGCAGACGCCGAGCCGGGCGAGCGCTATCAGTTCGAGCGGCAGGGTTACTTCATTCTGGATGAGCACGTGCCGACGGCGTCGGGCCCGGTTTTCTCACGTACAGTGACGCTCCGTGATTCCTGGGCCAAGCTCGAGCAGCAGGCGCTCTCGACTGAATTGGGGTCGGAGTAAAATCCGAAAGGATTTTTACTCCGACCCCATTGAATTGCGGATCGACCTCGATTTCCGCAAAATCTGCCAGCCCTTAGATAACAACAACTTCCAATTGAGTCTTTAGATGGCAGCGCAACGGTATCGGAGCCGGGTCGAAAGCATGCTCGGGTCGGGGGATATCCGCATTGGCGGGGACCGGCCCTGGGATGTGACCGTCCATAACGAGGACACCTACGCTCGCATCGTCGCGCAGGGCATGCTCGCGGTCGGTGAGAGCTACATGGACGGCTGGTGGGACTGCGAGCAGCTCGACGAGATGATTTGCAAGGCGTTTCGGGCCGATTTTCATCGCGACATCCGGCCCCTGACCTACCTGCTGTTCTCGTTGCAGGCGCGGCTTATGAATCTGCAACGCCAGGCCAGAGCTTTTCAGGTCGGCCGCGAGCACTACGATCTGGGTCGGGATCTTTACCGTGCAATGCTCGATCACCGCATGATTTACAGCTGCGGCTACTGGCGTCGCGCGACGACGCTGGAGCAATCACAAGAACACAAGCTCGACCTCATCGCGCGCAAGCTCGGTTTCGAGTCCGGTATGCGTGTCCTCGACATCGGCTGCGGCTGGGGTGGGGCATTACAGTACTTCGCGGAGCGTTATGGCATCTGCGGAGTCGGCGTGACAATTTCGGAGGACCAGCACGCTGCCGCGTGTGAGCTAACCGAGGGCCAGCCCGTCGAGATTCGCTTACAGGATTATCGCGAGCTCGACGAGCAGTTCGATCGCATCTACTCGATCGGTATGTTCGAGCACGTTGGCCACAAGAACTATGCAACGTATATGGAGGTCGTGCGGCGCTGCCTGTCGCCCGATGGGCTGTTCTTGCTGCATACGATCGGTGGGCGGCTTTCGCAAGCCCGCACGGATCCCTGGATCACGCGCTACATCTTCCCTAACGGGATGTTGCCTTCGGCGAGACAGATCGCCAAGGCCGCCGAAGGCGTGCTGAACATCGAGGACTTGCACAATTTTCCGCAGGACTACGATCGCACGCTCATGGCCTGGTACGCGAATTTCGAGCGTGCATGGCCTGAGCTCAAAGCCAAGTACGATGAGCGATTCTTTCGCATGTGGCGCTACTATTTGCTTGCGAGCGCGGGCGGTTTCCGCGCCGGCGGTAACCAGCTCTGGCAGATCGTCTTTTCACGTGACGGCGTGCGAGGCGGTTATACGCCTGAGGGCATAAGGTAGTTCCGAGTCCGTTCCGGGGCGGGCAGGAATACCCCCGTAATCGGTTAAACTACTGGCGTGGACAGAACGGTAAGACAGTGGCAGACGACGGGCGAGGTTAAGGATACCTTGGGCCGTCAGCTGCGCGATCTGAGGATCTCCGTCATAGATCGCTGCAACTATCGCTGCCCCTACTGTATGCCCACCGAAATCTATGGCGACAGCTTCGAGTGGCTGCCGCGGCAGCATTGGCTCACGCCGGGTGAGATCAGGCGCGTTGCCGGACTGTTCACGCAGCTCGGCGTCAATAAGCTACGCGTCACGGGCGGCGAGCCGCTGCTGCGTCGCGACATCGTTGAGATCGTCGAGGCTTTGAGCTCGATCCCCGGTATCGATGATCTCGCGCTGACGACGAATGGTACGCTGCTCGCCGAGCGTGCAGCCGCGCTCAAGGCTGCGGGACTAAAACGTATCACCGTGAGCCTCGACAGCATGGACGAGCAGGTATTCCGTGCCATGAGCGGCAATCGTGGCGAGCTTCGAAGCGTGCTCGATGGCATAGAGACGGCGCGGACGGTAGGACTATCGCCGATCAAGGTCAACGTCGTCGTGCAGAAGGGCAAGAACGATCACACGGTTCTCGATCTTCTGGATCACTTCCGAGGGACGGGAATCATCGTGCGGTTCATCGAGTACATGGACGTCGGTACGCTGAACGGTTGGAGTCTCAATGAGGTCGTCACGTCGAAACAACTCGTCGACATGATCTCCTCGCGCTGGGCGCTCGAGCCGCTCGAGCGCAACTACCGTGGCGAGGTCGCGCAACGTTATCGCTTCGTCGATGGTCAGGGAGAGGTCGGCTTCATCTCTTCGGTTAGCGCGCCATTTTGCGGTGACTGCCACCGCGCGCGCTTATCAGCCGACGGTACCGTTTACACTTGCCTCTTCTCAGCCAACGGCACGTCGTTGCGTGAGGTGTTGCGGAGCGGTGCCAGCGACGCAGACGTTGTGGGTTTACTCCAAAATATTTGGCGCCACCGCGCGGATCGCTACAGCGAGTTGCGTGGCAAAGCGACGAAGATTAAAGACGTATCGAAAGTCGAAATGTACCGGATGGGCGGCTGATGCTGACGCACGTAGACGCGGCCAACCGGCCGACGATGGTCGATGTGGGTGAGAAGTCCGTGACCGTACGCACGGCGCGTGCTTGCGCGACTGTCGTATTCCCGCCCGATGTGCTCGAGGATCAGCAGGCTGGGGCTGAGCTCAGAACGAAGAAGGGACCGGTGTTCGACACGGCGATTGTGGCCGGTGTCATGGCGGCCAAGCGCACGGCGGAGCTCATACCGTTTTGCCATCCGATCTCACTCGAGGATTGCCAGGTCAGTGTCGATTGGGGCGCACCGGGCGAGATCGTCATCGAATGCGCTGTGCGCGCGACGCATAAGACCGGTGTCGAGATGGAAGCGCTTACGGGTGCGACGGCTGCGGCGCTGACGGTTTACGATATGTGCAAGGCGCTATCGCACGGTATTCGCATCGGCGAAGTCAAACTTCTCGCGAAGACGGGCGGTAAGCGCGATTTCACCGTGGACGAGCAGAAATGATCGACGTGACGGCGCGCTACTTTGCGGCCTTTCGCGACAAAGCCGGCCAGGACGCTGAAAGCTTACGCACGCAGGCCAAGACCGCCGGCGAGCTCTATACGGAAATCGCTGCCGCTCACGGTTTCGCCGACACCATGACTCGCTGTAAGGTCGCCGTGAACGACGAGTTCGCCGATTGGAATACACAGCTGGCAGACGGTGACACGGTCTTGTTCTTCCCGCCTGTGGCCGGCGGATGAGCTTCAAGATTTCCAGTCACGCACTGGAACCGGATCGGCTCAAGGAGCAGCTCAGTGCCGATGCGGCCGGTGCATGCGCCTGCTTTGAGGGCTGGGTGCGCGACCACAACGAAGGTGAATCCGTGCGCGCGCTCGAGTACGAGGCGCACGAGGGTCTAGCCGTCAAAGAGGGCGAAAAGATCCTCGCCGAGGCCATCGAGAAATTCGACTTGCACACAGCGGCAGCCGAGCATCGTACGGGTAGACTCGAGATCGGAGACTGCGCGGTCTGGGTCGGCGTGGCGAGCTCGCACCGCGATGCCGCATTCTCCGCCTGCCGTTACATCATCGACGAGCTCAAGTCGCGCCTGCCCATCTGGAAGAAAGAGCACTACGTTGACGGGCAGTCGGGCTGGATCAACTGTGTGACGGGGCAGCTAACCGAACCCGAATAACTGTCACAGATCGTGACTATCAGCTGGCGCTACACACGCAACGCGGCGAGATCCGCTTCCGTGTCGATGTCGACGCCTGCCGCAGGCAAAGGGACCGTCGTGATGCGTGTGCCAGGTCGGCGCAGGATTTCGCGTGCCCCCACGTCACCACGCGCGCGCTTTGCATCGCGCCAGAATCTACGTGGCAGAACTGCCGGAATGCCGAGACGGTTGTCGTAGCTAGAGGCGGCTGCACGTTGTGGCTGCCGTGCCCAGGCTGCGATGAGCCGCTCGAGATCGCGTGCCGATACAAGGGGCTGGTCCGTCAGGAGTATGAGCGCGCCCGTCGCACTTGGCGGCAGTACCTCGAGCCCCCTGCGTAACGACCCGGCCATGCCGTCGCGCCAGCATGAGTTCGTCACGGTAGGGACAGAAGGCTGGCAGTTTCTGAGCACCACGCGCATGCGAAAAGGATGTGCACCCACGACGGCGACGACCCGTTCGGGTGTCAACGTTTGGGCGATATCCGCCGTATGTCGCAGCAATGTCCGGCCGCGTCGGCGCAAGAGCTGCTTCGGCCTTCCGAGGCGCGTTGAGCCACCGGCGGACAGAATGACGGTCCACAAACCTGTAACGCGAGCGCGCATGCGGCCACTATACTTGAGGCCATGAAGATCCGCCTCGGACTCGCGCGTGCGGCCGAAGTGCCCAAGCTTGCGGCAATGGCTCGCTTGTTGGTCGAGCACGATCTGCCGCATACCTGGGACGAGCGGCGCTTGTGTCGTTGTCTTGCCAACAACGATTACGTCGTGCTCGTTGCGCGTGATGGCAAGCGCATCGCGGGCTTCGCGGTCATGGAGTTCCTAGAGCATCGCGCACATCTCTCGCTCATGGCTGTGGATTCGGCGTTTCAAGGCCACGGCGTCGGTCGCGCGCTGCTTGCCTGGCTCGAAGAAACGGCGCGCACGGCTGGCACGTTTCTGATTCATCTGGAAGTGCGCGCCGGCAATGTTGACGCGCGCAAGTTCTACGAGCGCGTCGGGTTCATCGAAGCCGGACGCCGGCGGCACTATTACGCGGGTGGCGAGGACGCCGTGCGAATGGCGCGCAACATCGCCATCGCGTGAATGCCTTCAGTCGGACGGCTTGGGTTCGCGCCATGGTCGCCGGCGTTTCGGTGCGCTGCGGGCGAGATAATGCTGGACGCGCGGCGGGTTCTCGCCGCGGTGGAATGCGCGCGCGACGCGGTTGAACTCGGCTTCTTCGACGGTGACGCGCTCGCCGCGCCGTAAGTGCTCTAGCCAGGTCGCATCGATGAAATACTCGACGTAGCGCCCGGGATCGCTCATGTCCTGAAACAATCCCCACGCGACCGAGCCGTTGCGAAGCCGCATTCGGCGTACGTCGCGCATCGCCGCTTCGAATGCCCGCGCTTCGTCCGGATCGATCTCGTATTCGATGTTCACCATGACGGGGCCATCGTGCGCACCCGGTTCACCGACAGCAGTCGGTTCGTGCGCGATCTCAGCGAGCGAGTGGTCGGCCCCGGCGTGCGCCGTTAGACGCCAGCGCGAGGCGAGCAAGCCGAGAACCGCGCCGGTCGCGACCGCGATCGTGAGCGCAGTCGTCGTGCTCGTCGCCGATGCGACGCGCCCCCAGGTCGCGCTGCCGAGGGCCATGCTGCCCATGAAGGTCGCAATGAACAGCGCCATACCACGTGCCCTGACCCATGCCGGGAGCGACAGTTGTGCGGCCACTTGCAGGCTGGAGACGACGCTGATCCACGCTGCACCGCCCGCGAACATGATGCCGGCCAGTGGCCAGAGCACGCGAACGTTCGCAAGGCCGAGCAGAACAAGTGCGCCGACGATCGTGCCAGCTGCGACGATCGCATCACTCGAGAATTGCGCTCTCAATCTTGGCAACGTAAGCCCCATGCAAACGGCGCCCGTGCCCATGCAGGTCAAGAGTAGTCCGTAAGCCTGCGGCCCGGCCTGGACTTCGACGCGCACGATGAGGGGCAGGAAGGCGAACAGGCCGCTCATCATCAAAAAGAATGCGAGCGCTCTTACGATCACTGTCTGCAGCGCCGGCGACTGCCGAACGAACGCAAAGCCCGTGCGCAATGCGCCAAAGAATCGCTCGGACGGCAACGTGCTGCGCGGCTGCTCGCTGCGGTAACGCAGCATGACGAATATGATGCCGACGAAGCTCAACGCATTGAGCAGGAACACGGGCCCGGGCCCAGCCAGCGCGATGATGCCGCCGGCGATTGCCGGACCGAGCGCGCGCGTGATGTTCTGTGAGATGCCGTTCAACGTCACCGCGCCGACGAGCTCCTCGCGCGGCACGAGATCGGGGATTAGTGCCGTGAACGCGGGCATCATCATGGCCGAGCCCATGCCGAGCCCGAGCGTGAAGGCGATCAGGGACCAGGGCGTGATCGTACCCGTGAACGTCATGAGCGTGATTGCGCTGGCCATGAGCGCCATCCAGCTGACCGACATGAGAATGAAGAACCGCCGGTCGACGATGTCCGCTAGCGCGCCGGCGGGCACCGTAAGAAAAAACGCGGGCAGCACGACGGAGACCTGCACGAGCGAGACCATGAACGGGTCCGGTGCCAGTGTCGTCATGAGCCATCCGGCGCCGACGTCCTGCATCCAGGTGCCGACGTTGGAAACGAGATTCGCGATCCAGATCGTACGAAAGACACGAATCTTCAGCGGCGTCAGCGCGGACACCGAGGTGAGCCCGGCATCGGGCACAGCGGCCGATCCAGTCATTGCGTCACGTGTGTGTAAAGCCTGCGGGAGAAGCGTTGGGTTCGCGCGCTATGATCGCATAATTTCAATTGCGGTCCGACGCTGATTTTCCTATGGTGGTCTCGCCATGAATAAAGAGTCATCCAGAGAGCTCATCCCTTTGCACATTGCGATCTTGACTGTGTCCGATTCGCGTACCGAAGCCGACGACACATCCGGGGATCTGCTGGTCGGGCGGGTCGCGCAAACGGGGCATCGACTGCACGAGCGTGCAATCGTCAAGGACGATGTTTATGCGATCCGCGCGAGTGTATCTAAATGGGTCTCCGATCCTGCGTGTGAAGTCGTGATTTGTACGGGTGGCACGGGCATTACCGGGCGTGACGGGACCCCAGAAGCGATCGCCGTCTTGCTCGACAAGGAAATAGAAGGTTTCGGAGAGATTTTCCGGGCGATCTCCTATGAGGATATCGGCACGTCGAGTCTGCAATCGCGTTGTCTCGCCGGTGTCGCCAACGGCACCTATATCTTCACTTTGCCGGGATCGACGAACGCGTGTGCGACGGCGTGGGACAAGCTCATCGCCTTGCAGCTCGATTACCGTACGCGGCCATGCAATCTTGCCGAGCTCATGCCGCGACTCAAGGAATGAGACATGCCCGAAATGGTGGTAGGCTAACGGCAGCTAGATAAGAGACCGAGGGGTGGTCCGTAAGGACCTGAGAGGCCGGCATCGATCGGCCAACCCTTTGAACCTGATCCGGTTAGTACCGGCGAAGGGACGGGAAGACCACTAATCCCCCATCGCTAGACGGACCGGATCTCACTCTACGGAGGAGATCCGCCATGAGAATCTTGCTTGTCACTGCGGTTTTGCTGCTCACCCTCGCTGCGTGGGCACAAGAGCCGATCACCGAAGAAATCATCGTCACGGCCGATTGGCGCGAGCGGGCAACGGCGGAGCTCGCGACCAGCGTTTCCGTGCTCGATGCCGATACGTTGGCAGACGCGGGTGTGCAGCATTTCGAGGATGTGATGCTGCTCGTGCCGAACCTGAATTGGTCCGGTGAGACCTCGCGTCCGCGCTATTTTCAGATTCGCGGTATCGGTGAGCGCGAGCAGTACCAAGGAGCGCCGAACCCCTCTGTCGGATTCATTGTCGACGACATCGATTTCAGCGGAATCGGCATGGTGGCGACACTTTTCGACATCGAGCAGATCGAGGTGCTGCGCGGTCCGCAGGGAACGCGCTACGGAGCGAACGGGCTTGCGGGCCTCATTAACGTTCAAACGCAAGACCCCACTGCGGAGACTCTGATGCGATCGAAGATCGATATCGGATCGGACGGCCTCATCAGCGGAGGGCTGGCCTTCGGCGGCGCGGTCGGTCGCAATGACGCGGCCTATCGCGTTTCCGTTCAGGGTTATCAAAGTGACGGTTTTCGTGACAACGCTTTTTACGGTCGTAGTGATACGAACGCGCGCGACGAGCTCACGACGCGCGCCAAACTGACGTGGACAGCGGGATCAGATTGGGACTTCCGTGCAACCGCGATGCATGTCGATCTCGATAACGGCTACGACGCCTGGGCCAACGACAACGGATTAGTCACGCGCACGGACGATCCTGGCAAGGATTCGCAGCGCTCGANNTCCGACATCGAGGTCAGTTTCGACGGCGATTGGGGCAACGATGCGTTTTGGGGCGTGCCCTACGATTTTACCTCAGCGACGGGTCGTGCACGCGATACCTGGACACAGGAGTTCAGGTGGTTGTCGCAGCCTGGCGCGGAGCTATTCTCGGGAACGACGAGCTGGATCGCGGGCGTTTATTTGCTCTCAATCGAGGAGAGCAACGATGTGCTCGAGCTTTTCGACGGTGCGGTCTTCCGTGATTTGACCTCGAACTTCGACGCGGACAGTCTCGCGGTGTTCGGTCAGCTCGACCGGGACCTCGGATCGCGTACTGCGCTGTCCGTCGGATTGCGCACCGAACGCCGTGATGCGAGCTACGCCGACACCGACGGCGTTACGTTCTCGCCGACCGAGTCGATGGTGGGTGGCCACGTCTCGCTGACGCACGCGCTCAACGAAGAGCTCACGTGGTTCGGCTCGCTCGTGCGCGGCTACAAGGCTGGGGGATTCAATATCGGTCCGAGCATTCCTGCGGATCGGCGCGAGTTCGATGCGGAGGCACTTTGGAGCATCGAGACAGGTATAAAAGGTCGCTGGCGCGACGGCCGAGTGAGCGGCTCGCTCGGTTTGTTCTATTCTTCACGTCGCGATCAGCAGGTAAGCACTTCATTGCAGCTCGACCCACAGGATCCGTTGAGTTTCGTGTTTTTCACGGACAATGCAGCCGAAGGCTACAACTATGGAATCGAGACCGAGTTCACCTGGCAGCTCAGCAACCGCTGGTGGCTCGACGGCACCCTCGCGCTGCTACGCACTAAGTATGACCGTTTCGATTCCCCGACCGTTGCGCTTGCAGGACGCGAGCAGGCACACGCGCCGAGCTACCAGTTCGCATTCGGTGCGAACTATCGTTCCCCGACTGGCTTCTTCGCGCGAATCGATTATCAAGGCCGCGATGCATTCTTTTTCGACGATAGCCACGATCAGCGCTCGGAGTCCTACGAGCTCGCACATATGCGCGTCGGCTATGAGCGGGATCGCTGGTCTGTCTCCGTATGGGTGCGAAACATCTTCGACGAGACCTATGCTGTGCGCGGATTCTATTTCGCGAACGATCCCAACGATCCGCTGTTTCTGCCGCAGCTGTATACACGCCTCGGTGACCCGCGCCAGGCCGGTGTCACTATGAGCTTGGAGTTCTGAAATTCCCATGCGTATTACTGCAGAGCTAAGCTTGTATCCGCTCAGCGACGATCCGATACCCATTATTCTCGAGTTCATCGATGGGCTCGACGAAAATGGTCAGCTCGAGATGACGGTCAATCAACTGAGCACGCAATTGCGCGGCGAGCTCGAAGTCGTCATGCGCTGCGTGCACGCAGCGCTACAGCGCTCATTTGAGTCCGGTAGACCGCAGGTGCTCGTCGCAAAGTTTCTGAACAGCGATCTGCCGATCGGCGAGCCGCCGGATCTCGATAGTGCTCGCTGATTTGCTCGCCGGGCTGGGCGACTTTTCGGTCGCCGAAGCGGTGGGCGTCGTGCTTGCGATCGCGTATCTCGTACTCGCGATTCGCCAGAACATCCTCTGCTGGTTCGCCGCGTTTGCGAGCTCGCTGCTCTATATCATCGTATTCTTCAGCGCGCGTCTCTACATGGAGTCGGCGTTACAGATCTTCTATGCGGCGATGGCGATCTACGGCTATATTCAGTGGAAATACGGTGGCGCTGAACACACAGGAGTTCGAATAACGACATGGTCGGCGCGCCAGCATGCGCTCGCACTCAGTATCATCGCGACCCTAAGCGGTTCGATCGGTTGGCTCATGACCCGGACGGATGCTGCGTTTCCTTTCGTCGACTCGTTCACAACTGTCGCGGCAATCGTGACGACCTTCATGGTTGCGCGCAAGGTTCTCGAGAACTGGCTCTACTGGTTCGTCATCGACGGCATATCGGTCTTCATCTATATTGCTCGAGGGCTCGAGCTCACCGCCGCGTTGTTCGTCGTCTACCTCATTTTGATTGTTGTCGGCTTTAGGCGCTGGTGGCTCGACTGGCGTGCCCAGGGCGCATGAACGAAGCGCAACACAAGCTCATTCAAGCTGCTTACGGCGATCGAATTGCCGGGATCGAGCATCTCAGCGGCGGATTGCACGGCCGCTGTTACCGCGTGCACGGCGCGGATTTCGATCATGCGGTGCGCATGCCGCCACCTCGCGAGAGCAAGTTTCGACTGGACGCCGTCGATGAGCAGCGCGTGATAGCGAGCGTCGCCGCTGCGGGGATCGCGCCACCAGCCGCCGAGGTCGATGCATCGCTGGGTCTTGTCGCCACCACGTATCTAGCAAATGCGAAGACGTGGACGCCTCGTGACGCGCGGGGGTTGGAGAATCTCGATTATCTCTCGGCCCGGCTCAAGGCTTTGCATGCGTGCAAGCTCGAATTGCCGCCGTACGCGTGTGTTGCCGCTGCTGAGAGCTACGCGCAGACGGCGGCCGAGCATTACGAGTTGACGATGGAGCAGCGTCATTGGCGAGACGAGCTACTGGAGCTAGCGCGTGCGTTCGAGGCGCGCTTTCCGCCGGAGACGCCTTGCCACAACGATCTCGTGGCAAGCAACGTGCTCGATGACGGTGAGATCTGGCTCATCGACTTCGAGTACGCAGTCATGAGTGCGCCAATACTCGATCTTGCAAGCCTCGCGGGTCTCAACGATTTCGATGCGAACCAGCGCGCTCGGTTGATCGGGGCGTATTACGGTCACTACGACGTGCCGTTCAACGCCGATGAGTTCTATGACGCAGTTCGGCTCGTTCGCCTGCTGTCGTATTTCTGGGCGTTGGCATTCGGCAGCGCCGATAACTCGACCGAAAGTATCACGGCTTTTGCCGACTCCATGGTCGCGATGCTAAGGTAACTCAACAAACTAAATGGCGGGCACTCGTCCGCGCGGAATCAATCTCAGTGCAACACGTTACATTTCTCGGCCTCGGTGTCATGGGCTATCCGATGGCAGGGTACTTGAGCGAAGCGGGCCACCGCGTCACCGTTTTCAATCGCACGGCTGAAAAGGCCGCGCGCTGGTGCGATCAGTATCAAGGGCGACACGCCGCAACACCGTCAGAAGCCGTCAAGGACGCTGATGCAGTGTTTACCTGCCTCGGTGATGATCCCGATGTCCGCGAAGTCGTGTTGGCGCCTGGCGGTGTGCTCGACTCGATGCCGCCCGGGGGCCTCTACGTTGACCATACGACCGCATCGGCGGGTCTGGCGCGCGACATCGCCGCGGCCGGAGAGGTGCGCCATATCGCCTGTCTCGATGCGCCTGTCTCCGGCGGGCAGGCGGGTGCCGAAAATGGTGTGCTGACGATCATGGTCGGCGGAGCCGAGGAGGCCTACGCGCGAGCCGAGCCCTTCTTGCGCTGCTATGGTAAGACGATGCGCTTGATTGGGCCGACTGGCTCCGGGCAGCTCACAAAGATGTGTAATCAGATCGCGATCGCTGGCGTCGTCCAAGGGCTTGCCGAGGCGTTGAATTTTGGCTTGCGCGCTGGACTCGACGTCGAGGCTGTCATCGAAGTGATATCTAAAGGCGCTGCGCAGTCGTGGCAGATGGAGAATCGCTGGCAAACCATGATCGAGGACGAATTCGATTTCGGTTTTGCTGTCGAATGGATGCGCAAGGACTTGCGTATCTGCCTCGATGAGGCCCGTAAGAACGGCGCCGAGCTACCGGTCGCAGCGCTGGTCGATCAGTTCTACGCCGACGTTGTCGGCATGGGTGGCAAANNGAGGCACGCAAGAACGGCGCCGAGCTTCCTCTTGCCGCGCTCGTCGATCAGTTCTATGCCGACGTCGAGGGCATGGGTGGCAAACGTTGGGATACGTCGAGCCTGATTGCGCGCCTGAACCGCGGGTAGCGGTCGCTGCCGTGAACGAGCTGCTCGCCGATCTCTTGAAGCTGCTAGAGCTCGAGCGTATCGAGAAAAATATCTTTCGCGGTCAGAGCCGCGATATCGGCAGCAAACGCGTATTCGGCGGCCAGGTGCTCGGTCAAGCGTTGACGGCTGCGAGCTATACGGTCTCGGATCGTCAGGCGCATTCGCTGCATGCGTACTTTCTGCGCGCCGGCGACGTCAAGGCGCCGATCATCTATGAGGTCGAGCGCGCCCGCGACGGATCGAGCTTCAGCAACCGCCGTGTCGTTGCGATTCAGCACGGCCGACCGATCTTCAACATGGCTGCGTCGTTTCAGGTGGTAGAGCGAGGGCTCGAGCATCAAGCGAACATGCCGGACGTACCGGGCCCCGAAGCTCTCGTCGATCTACGCGACCTCACGGGTGATCGGGCCGACGCCGTCCCCGAACGCGTGCGCCGGTTTCTGACGCGCGAGCGGCCGTTCGAGATGCGCCCGGTCGAAGGTATCGATCTACTAGTGGCATCGCCCCGCGAGCCGATTCGCCACCTCTGGCTCAAGAGTGTCGATGCATTACCCGACAACCCGGACTTGCACCGCAACCTCCTTGCCTACGTTTCCGATTATCAGTTGCTCGGTACGGCCACGCTGCCGCACGGGATACATTGGGAGACCGGCAACGTGCAGATGGCGAGCCTCGATCATGCGATGTACTTTCACCGGCCGTTTCGCGTGGACGAGTGGCTGCTCTACTCGATGGCGAGCCCGAACGCCTCGGGCGCGCGCGGACTCGCCTACGGGCAGTTCTTCAATACAAACGGAGAGCTCGTCGCCTCGACCGGCCAGGAAGGCCTGATCCGGATCTGGGAAGAGCCCCGCTAACGACGTTCCTCGTCGGAATCGCCGTCCTCGCCGACGGCGGGCTGTTCGGCCGCCTCATCGTCAAGCTCTTCGACGGCAGCAGGAATCTCTTGGCGTAGATCTTCCTTCGCTGTAGCACGCTCTTTTCGCTCCGTGTGGCGGTGCGACTTGCGCAGAATGTCAGGTGGTCTCGGGTTCATTTTGAATCGTAACTTCTCCGCTGGCGGTTACCCAGCGCGATTATCGCGCGCCAACAAATCAGTGCACTGTAGCGCAGAATACAAGCCTGAGCGCCTGCACAGCGATCAAAGAAGCGAATGCCCGCGATTGCGTTAAACTCGGGCCTATGACGTGTCTACTCGAGCTAATGACTGTCTTGCGTCTCGCCGGCGGTGCGGTGCTGCGCATCGCGGTCGCGGTTATGCTATTTGTCGGCGCTGCCGCGGCTCAGGAGGTCCCCGACTTCACGGGCGTCTGGCTTGCGACGACGCCGCGTAGCGGCAGCCCTGGCAACGTCATGCCTGAGCTCACCGCACGTGCTCAAGCTGATCTCGAGGCTTTCGATCCGCTGACCGATCCTGTCATTCGATGCGTTCCACCTGGGTTCCCACGTTCGGGCCTTATCATTTACCCCCTGCAGATTGTCCAAACCGATGATCTGATTCTGTTTCTGTACGAGTCGTTTGGCATGATCCGCCGCATCTACATGGACGGGCGAACGATGCCGGCTTATTGGCCCCCGTCGAAAACAGGCTTCTCGGTCGGGCGTTTCGAGGGCGATGAGCTCGTGATCGAGACCACGAACCACGCACCGGACATTCTCATCAGTCGTGGTGTTTATCAGTACGGCGACGTTTCCGTCCTCGAGCGCTATCGTCTCGTCGACGATGGCCGCGGGCTCGAAGGTGAGGTTCACGTCACGGCGCCGCAGACCTTCGACGGAACCTGGTCGCGATACTTTACCTGGGAGCTCGATCCGGAGGGTATGATCTTCGAGTCGATCTGCGATCCTGCCGACAGCCGGTTCATGGAGACCGAATGAACGTGAACAGAATTGCCGTCGTCATATTGCTGTTCGGTTGTTCTGCCGTTAGCCGTGCACATCACTCTTTCGTGATGCTTTTCGATCCATCGCAGAGCGTGACAGTTGCCGGCGTCGTAACGGATTTTCAGTTTATCGCGCCGCATGCGTATATCCGCATCGATGTAACTGATGACAACGGCGCAGTTACGGAGTGGGAACTCGAGACAACCTCTCCAGGTCAGCTTATTCGTGCTGGTCTGACACCAGACGTTCTCAATATTGGTGATGAGATCTCAGCGATCGGAAACCCGACACGCGATGGTCGACCGCTCATGCGCCTGTTGACGATTACGCTGCCTGACGGCGAGCAGAAGCAGATTCAATAAGAAGGGCGTGCCGATTCCTCGGCACGCCCCAGCTAGGCTGCATAAGCTTAGTGTGGTCTAGCGGGCTCGATTCGCTCGGCGATCCGTCCGGCGGTCGATCTGATGACCGCGGCGATCCATGCGACGGTCGATCTGCCGACCACGGCGGTCCATGCGCCGATCGATCGTTTCACCACGGCGATCCATGCGCCGGTCGATGCGGTCTCCTTTTCGGTCGAGCCGATCGGCGGCGCGATGTCGGCCGGCCGCGTCAGCGCGGTCACTCGCGCGATCTAGACGTCTATCGGCGACGTCGCCGCGTCGGTCGAGACGTTCTTCGATACGGTCGCCGCGGTTATCGAGCCGTTGCTCTATTCGATCGCCTCGCGCGTCCAGACGCTCGGCGCGGGGCGTGTCATCGGCGAAGGCCTGGCCGCTCGTCGCAGCGATCGCGAAGGCAGCTATCAGAATTCCGTTTCTCATTTCTAGACTCCTCGGATTCATTCAATTCTCGAGGACTACAACGCAGCCAACGCACGATCGGTTGACACGCATGCCAACGGACTGTCGTTATGAAAAATGGAGAGCGGTTCGTTACGGTGTAACGCGATCGAAGACGCGCTCGATTCGGACATTCTTGCCGGTGGTCAGATCGATACTGACGGACCAATGCAGCCGGTTCGCGTCACCTCGATCGAGCCAGAACCGCTCGACGACTTCGGTGCCTGCGTCGAGAAACCGCTCAACATAATAGACGCCGCGGCGCCACTGAGCGTCGACGGTCGCGTCACCGACGTCGATGGTCTGGTCCGTGCTGTAGATAAATGTCCCAAGATCGTCGTATTTGATCCGCATCGTTTCCGGTGACTCAACGATACTCAAGCCGTCGACCGAGTCGGTCAGATGCCGGCGAAGCTTGCCGAGCTCTCCGCGAATCTCATCTTGCGGCTCTTCGCCGTCGGAACTTCGGTCCGGCAACATGTCGGTAACGTCGACGGGGACTCCGAATATGGCGACCCCGGCGCGCACTCCACCGAATCCACCGGAGTCGCGCCGCGTAACGGGTTCTAAAACGTCGCCCGGCTCGTCACTTTCCTCGAGGACGATGCGCCATTCACCGTTGAGATCCTGAGCGTCCGCACGCGAGGCGAGGAAGATCGCCGCCAGCGCAATACCAATGCCGATGGCCCAGGACTTCGCCAAACTCTTTTTCATGTTCGCTTCCTGCGATTGCCGTCGGATGACGGTATATCCATTTGACACAACGCAAGCGCGGGCGTTCCGTTGACTTGCGAAGAATGATTCGGCCGAGCGCTCCTAGGGGCTCCAAGCTGCAACGACGGGCTCGAGCCCCGTTGATTCGATTACCGGAGCGCTGGCCTCTGACGACAGAAACTCGACGAGGTGCTCAGCTTCTTCGGGATTCGTCGCCTCGGTCATGATCCCGGCCGAGAAAAATGCGGTCTCCTGTAACTCGTCGGGAATCGTACCGACGAAGTCAGCGCCCTCGACAGGCAAGATCGCACTGATCTGCTGAAAGCCGATCTCGACCTCGCCGCGCGCAACGACGGCTGCGACGCGCTCGCCCACGATGCGTAATGTCTTAGGCTCGATTTCCTCCCAAATGCCGAGGCTAGGAAAGACCTCCGTCGATAAGCGCGTGCCGCTGACACTCGCCGAGTAGCCGATTGACTCCGCTGCGAGCAACGTAGAAATCAGGGCTTCGCGCGTGGAGATATCGGGTTGTGGTGCACCGGCGCGCACAGCCATGCCGATCAGCGAACGGCCGAGATCGACGCGAGTATCGGGACGCACCTGCCCGCGCTCGGCGAAACCGTCGAGCGGAGGACGGTTCAGAATGACGACGTCGAATGTCTCGCCGCGATCGAGTCGGACAGGGATGGATTGCGGGCCACCGCCCATGGAAGAGCCGTACTCGGTCGTGACGTCGACGCGTGCTGCCTCACTGTAGAGCGGGCCGAGTATGTCGAACGCGGCCGTGAAACCGCCCGATGTAATGACATGCACTTGGCGATCAGTTTCAACGGATTCGCTCAAGCGCCTGCTCTGCGGTACCGGCCGTAGACCTGTCGACTCGATGATGCTTGCGGCGGCCGGGGATGCGAGGAAGTCGATGAGCCTGCGTGCTCCGGTCTCGTTCTCAACGCGTTCGGGGATAACCGTCATGAACGTCGATACTTGCTGGATCTCCTCGGGCACTGTCCCGACGAGGTCAGCACCTTCGATCGATATGATTTCACTGACGGCCTGAAAGCCGATCTCGAGCTCGCCGCGTGCCACGGCGCTTGCGACGCGCTCACCGACGACGCGCGTCGACTTGGGCTCGAGCTCTTCCCAGAGACCCAAAGCAGGAAACACCTCAGTCGACAGATACGTGCCGCTAACGCTCGCCGAGTAGCCAATCGACTCAGCTGCGCGCACCGTTTCAATGAATGCATCCATCGTGCTGATGTCAGGCTTCGGCGCGCCGCTGCGCACAGACATGCCGATGACGGACTCGCCCAGATCGATGCGCGTATCGGCGCGCAGGTAACCGGACTCACGTAGATCCTCGAATGCGGCATCGTTGAAGATCAGCACATCGGCCGCCTCGCCGCGTCCCAAGCGCATAGGCATAGAGTCGGGGCCGCCACCCATCGAGGAGCCGTGGACGACGGTAACCTCGATACCGGTCGCCTGCTCGAACATCGGACCGAGAATGTTGAATGCGGCCATAAAGCCGCCTGATGAGATGACCTTTATCTGGCGGGGCTGCTCGGGCGTCGGTGCAGACTCGCTCACGACCTGCTCGGGCTGCCCGCAGGCGCCGATCGCGAGCGCCACGACTAGGCCCAGCGCGGCGGCTCGAATTCTTCTGGTTTCTCGTGTGGTCGCCATATTGCCCCCTATGCGCCAAAGACGGTAATGGGCCTATTCTACTCACTGCGTGCCTAGATCGTTTAGATTCGCCGGCGTAGAATCGTGGCTTATAAGAATTCGATAAGCAGGGGGATTGCCATGCCCTCCAGGGGAACGCCGAGCACCAAGCTCGAAACGGTCCGGTCAAGCGCGACCGCTGCTGGGCTTGCAGTCCTTTGTCTTCTCGCTAGCCCGCTCGCCGCCCAGGACGTATCGCCGACAGCGGCATTTACCGATGATCCCGAGACGATACGCCGCGGCATGGGCGTCTTTCGACTGCGCTGCGCGGACTGTCACGGCACCGATGCACGCGGCGTGCGCGGACCCGATCTGACGCAGCTCTGGGTCAGGGGTCGGACCGATGAAGGTATTTTCCGGACCATCACCGATGGCGTATCGGGTACGACGATGCAGCCGATTGATCGTGTGCGCACGCGCGATTCCGAGATCTGGGACGTCATTGCGTATCTGCGTTCGCTCGCTGCGCCACCGCATCGCGAGCTCACGGGGAATGCGACGCGCGGTGAGGAGATTTTCGAGACGACGTGTTCCGTGTGCCACCAAGTCAACGCCGTTGGCGGACGCTTGGGACCTGATCTCTCGCGCATCGGTCTAGCGCGCTCGGTGGATTCGCTCGAACGGCGTATTCGCGGCGACTACGGCAAGATGGTCGATCCGTCTTTCGCGCCAACGTCGCTGACGGCGGCGAGCGGCGAGAGCATGCAAGGTGTAAAGAAGAACGAGGATCTGTTCTCGATCCAGGTCATCGACATGGGCGGACGTATTCAGGGTTTCGAGAAGGATCAGCTCGATTCACTCGATGTCTCGACTGAGTCGCTCATGCCCGTTTATTCGCCGGAGGTCTTGAGCGACGAAGCGCTCGAGGACCTACTGAGTTATCTCGTGACGCTGCGTGGGCACGACGCGGCGGTCGAATGAGGAGACGTTCTATGCGCGTTACGGTTTTTCGTTGCGTTTCTGCGTTGGCTGCTTTGCTGACGGTCTCAGCTGCTCTCGCACAGCAAGCGCCCATGCCTCGACTCGTTTCGCAAGAGGAGATCGAGCAGGGTCTGCCCGTCGACGGCTCGCGTTGGCTGACGTTCGGCGGTGACTACGCGAACCAGCGCCACAGCCCGCTGACGCAGATCACGCCCGCTAACGTCGATCGGCTCGTGCCGCAGTGGACGTTCCAGACGGGTGAGCTCGAGAAGTTCGAGACGACGCCGCTGCTCAGGGACAACGTGCTCTACGTGACCGGGCCGTTAAATACGGCATGGGCGCTCGATGCGCGAACGGGCCGTCCGTTCTGGGAGTACCGCCGCGAGCTACCCGAGAACCTCACGGCTTGCTGTGGCCTCGTCAATCGCGGCTTTGCAATGCTCGGCGACAGGCTCTACATGGTCACGCTCGATGCGCATCTGCTCGCGTTCGATAGTGCGACGGGCCGCATTGTCTGGGACGCAACGTTGGCCGACTACAGCATCGGCTATGCCGCGACAATCGCACCGATCGCAGCCAACGGCAACATCATCGTCGGTGTCGCGGGCGGCGAGTTCGGCATCCGTGGTTTTATCGACGCCTACGATGCCGAAACCGGCGAGCGAGCCTGGCGTTTTTACACGATTCCGGGTCCTGGTGAGCCGGGTAACGACACTTGGGCCGGCGATTCGTGGCGAACGGGTGGGGCGAGCGTCTGGGTCACGGGCGCGTTCGATCCTGATCTGAACCTGCTTTACTACGGAATTGGCAATCCCGGGCCCGACTATCACAGCGAGAGTCGCCTGGGCGATAACCTCTACAGCGACTCGATCGTTGCGCTCGATGCCGACACGGGCGAGCTGCGCTGGCACTACCAGTTCACGCCACACGACGTGCACGACTGGGATGCGACAGAGGTGCCGATCCTCGCCGACATCGAAATCGAGAACGAGCAGCGCCAAGTCGTCATGTTCGCAAACCGTAATGGCTTCTATTACACGCTCGACCGCGTGAACGGCGAGCTGCTCGTCGCGGAGCCGTTCGTGCGCACGACCTGGGCCGAGGAGATCGGCGTCGACGGACGACCCATCCTGCTGCCGGGCCATACGCCGACCGAGGATGGCGAGATCACCTGCCCCGACCTTCGCGGCGGCACGAACTTCTGGCCACCGAGTTTCGATCCCGAAACCGGGCTCTTTTTCGTCAACGCGCGTGAAGGCTGCATGACGTACTTTGCTTGGGAGCAAGAGTACATTCCGGGGCAGCGCTACACCGGCGGCGCAGGGCAATACATTCGCGATGATCCCGACATGCCGCATTACGGGGCGCTACGTGCGCTGAACCCGGCGACGGGTGAACGTGTCTGGGAGTTCCGCTATCCGACGCCATCGGGTGCGGGTCTACTGACGACAGCCAGCGGATTAATCTTCACGGGCGATGAGCAAGGAAACCTCATCGCGCTGAACTCGCGCTCGGGCGAGCCGCTCTGGAGCTATCAGATGGGCGCGACGCTCTGGGGCACGTCGGCGATCACCTATATGGTCGATGGGCGCCAGTACGTGCTCGCGCCGGCCGGCACGAATCTGACGGCCTGGGCGCTGTTCGAGTAGAAGAATCGCGGACAGTTACCCGAATTCGAGAATTTAGGGTAACTGTCCCCGTATTGTCTTATTCGCTGCCGAGCAGATTCGGTCGGGCGGCGAGCACCGGACGAAGATCGTCAGCGACCTCCATCATGATGGACTGCAGCGTCGAGTGAAACGTCGCATTGATTCGCTCGTGCGGGCGTGAGGTGACGATGTAGCTCTCACCTGCAACGAGTCCGGAAGGATAGGTCTTCTCGAGTACGATGTTGCCGTTCACATCGTATGCAGTCATTTCGAGCTCGAACTGAATGCTCGGCGTGATGACCGTGGCTGGAACAGGCTCAAAACTCTCGCCCATTGGTTGCATTTCGAGAATCGTGTCGTCGACGTACTGATCGTAGCGGTACGAGAAATCCATGATCTCTGGCTCGATGGCGATGACGTACGGCAAGTCGTCGGGCATCTCACCGGTGAAAACGACACCGTAATTGAAGTGCGACCGGAATACGTTCGCGGTGATCTCTCGCGTGATTGCACCGAGCGGGACACGGAGCATGATTCCCTGACCCACAAATGACTCGGCCGGGCCTTCGAAGACGAAGTCGATGTCCGTGTCCTCCATGAGGACGACGACCTGTGTTTCGGCGAGATAGCTCGGAACGGCGGCTTCGAGGTAGTCGGGCTCGAAGGCCACCTCGACGGGTGCGCAGCCGCCGAGTACGAGCAAGAGCGTCAAAATCATCGGACCGCACAATCGCATGCTACAGCCCCCTTATACTGCGGGATCACTCCCGCGTTGACCTCTAGCCTAGCATAGGCGGCCCCGCCTGCTACTGTGATTTCAGGTGTTCGTCGAAAAATGCCATATAAAGATCGAAGGCTTGCTCCTGCACATCGTCCGGCACAGGAACGCCCTCCCGCGGGCGCAGCAAGACGTAGCCGTGCTCCGGGTGGTCGAACGATGCCCAGGCAACGTCCTTGCCGGCTTCCGTGAGCCATTCATAGAGAAGCTCGAAGATCCCCTGCAAGTGATCGTCCTCACGGCCGAGAACGAGCAGCGGTATGTCGACTCGCCGAATGCGCTGCATTGCACGCGCTTTATCGGCGATCGATCGCGCGACCTCGATGTCCTGCAACTGGATCTCGTCGCCCGCGGCATCGCGCGGGGCCTTGCTCGTGTCCATTGCGAGGTATTCGAATGCGGCCGCTTCGCTCGGCACAGCCACGGCGAGCCCGCCGTTCGCCGTGGCTGTCTTCATGATGATCTCGCCGCTGTGGCTGCTGCCGATGGCGCCGATGGCATTCGCGTCCGTATAGGGTAGTGCCTTGGCGTGATCGATGATCGCGAGATGATCGTCCGAGTCTAACGCCGGTACGGAACGCAGCGTCCGGCTACCGCCGCTAATGGTGTCGGCGACGAGCTCGGCTCGGTCGATATCGTTGTAGAGCTCGGGCACCTCGTTGCGATAGCTTACGAATGCCGCGACGTAGCCGCGCTCAACGAGGCGTGTCATCAGCGTCTCGACGCGGTCCATGTATTCGTCGATCTTGCCGATGCCATCGCTGCCCTGGCCGGAGCCGATCAGAATCATCGGAAAAGGTCCGTCGCCTTCAGGCTTGCGCACACCGATCGGTACATAGATCTCATCGCGCGTCAAAACGAGATGGAGCTCCCACGGCGTGCCCGTGCGCGCGTTCGTGCGCTCGACGAGGATGTATGGATGCGCGGCTTCGGCAATTGCCGCCGACTGCGCCTGGACAACGGTGCTTACGCACGCCAACGTCAGTGAAAGCGTTGCCAGAACGGCATCTCTGCATTGGATCACTATTCTCTCCTATAGCTTTGTCCGGACCAGCGAACGGCCGGCGCCGCGAATTCTACACGCGAATAGGCACGAAACGACTGTTCTTCGCCGAATCCGACTGCGGATAATCGAACACCTAACTTTCTGATCTTCGGTGTTTATCGTCACGATATCGGTACAATAACTGGCCAAGAATCATTGCAACTGCATGAGTACTGCGTACGGGGGGGGCAATTGGCGATTTCACCCGGCACTCGCTTCGGCCACTACGAGATCGGTGAGTCGATTGGCGCCGGCGGTATGGGCGAGGTGTATCGCGCGACCGATCCGACGCTCGAGCGGGACGTCGCGATCAAGGTGCTGCCCGCTTCGTTCGCCAAGGATGCAGATCGCGTCTCGCGCTTTGAGCGTGAGGCGAAAACGCTTGCGGCGCTGAATCACCCGAACATCGCACAGATTTTTGGACTAGAGAAGGGTGACGAGACCACGGCATTGATCATGGAGCTCGTCGAAGGATCGACGCTCGAGGATCGCATCGCTCAAGGGCCCATACCCGCGGACGAAGCACTCGGTATCGCGATGCAGATCGCCGAAGCCTTAGAAGCCGCACACAGTCAAAACATTGTTCACCGTGATCTAAAGCCGGCAAACGTCAAGGTGCGGGATGACGGAGCGGTCAAGGTGCTGGACTTCGGTATTGCGAAGGCGCTCGCGCCTGAGAACCTCACCAGCGGTCCGCAGTCCCCGATCATGACGACACCGGCAACCCAAGTCGGCGTCATCCTCGGCACAGCAGCCTATATGAGTCCGGAGCAAGCCAAGGGCAAAGCCGTCGATCAACGCACCGACATCTGGGCGTTCGGTTGCGTGCTCTACGAAATGCTCACCGGACAGCTCGCGTTCGGTGCCGAGGATGTGCCGACGACGTTGGCTCGCGTTATCGCTAACGACGCAGATCTCGACTCGCTACCGGCTCCGGTCCCGACGGCTGTGCGCCAGACGATAGAGCTCTGTTTCCAGAAAGACGTCAGGCAGCGTGTGGCGGATATTCGCGACGTTAAGCTCGCGCTTGCGGGGCGCTTTGTGCCGAAGTCCAACGCACCCGACCCGGGTTCCGTCGAGCCCTTCGCCGTATGGCGACGTGCCGTTTCGATTGCTTCTATTGCACTACTCGTCGGCGTTGTGATTTCGGGGCTCGCGGTGTGGCGCATGATGAAGTCGGAGCCGCCGATCGTCTCCCGATTCGTCTACGAGCTGCCCAGCGGAGAAGGACTGCGCCGTGTCGGTCGCAGCACCGTGAGCATGGCCCCAGACGGCAGCGCATTCATCTACAACGCAGACGACGGTGTGTACTTGCGACGGCTCGATGAGCTCGAGGCACGACTCATCCCCGAAACGGAAGAGGATCTCAGCAGTCCTTTTTTCTCGCCGGATTCGCAGAGCGTGGCGTACTGGGCTGCTACGCGGCAGCTCAAACGGCTTGCACTGGGAGGTGGTGCGCCGGTCGTCATCGCGAGCGATATCGCGAACGTACAGGGTGCGAGCTGGGCGCATGACGACACGATCCTGTTCGGACAGGGGGACGGTATCTACCGCGTATCGGCAGCAGGGGGTACGCCGGAGCGCGTCATACCGAAGGATCAGGACGGAACAGACATCTATGGCCCGCAGCTCTTACCCGATGGCGATGCCGTATTGTTCGCGTTGACGCAGGAAGGAAACTGGGATGCCGGTCAGATCTTCGTGCAGTCCCTCGCGACCGGTGAGCGCAAGCTACTCGTCGACGGTGGCAGCGACGCGCGCTACGTGTCGACCGGTCATCTCGTCTATGCCTTCGAAGACGGCCTGTTTGCAATCGCTCTCGACCCGGAAGGTCTCACGGTTTCCGGCGGGCCCGTCTCACTCGTCCAGGGCGTCGCAAGAGCGAGTGCTGGTCAGACTGGTGTCGCTCACTACGGTGTATCGGAAAACGGTACGTTGGTCGCGATGCGTGGACTCGGGCAGGGTAACCGCGAGCCCGTATGGGTCGATCATAGGGGCGGAGAGGAACGGACCCATGCGGGCCCCCGGTTCTACCGTCAGATCGCGCTGTCGCCGCAAGGCGATCGCGTGGCAATGACGATTCGGGAGAATAACGAAGGCGACCTTTGGGTTTACGATCTAGGACGCGGTGTGCTGACACGGTTGACCTTTGATTCCACCGACGAATGGCACCCGACGTGGACTCCCGATGGATCGCGTATCGCCTATATGACGTCTGGCAGTATCGCCTGGACAGCCGCGGACGGCACGGGTCAGCCGGAGATTTTGCATGCCGGTGATGGTTCTTTTTTCCCGGATAGCTTCACGCCGGACGGCAGGCAGCTCATCTTCGAAACGTCGGGTAGCGCTGGCTGGGACCTGCACGTGCTCAACCTCGACGAAGAGCAGGACACACGCTCTTTGGTCGTGTTCGAAGGGAACCAGGAATTCGCGCGAATCTCGCCGGACGGCCGCTGGATTGCCTATCAGTCCAATGAGACTGGGCGTTCGGAGATCTTCGTCAGGCCATTTCCCGAGGTCGAGCGAGGCAAATGGCAGATCTCCAGAGACGGTGGCCAGAACGTCAGGTGGTCTCCGGATTCGCGCACGATTTACTTTCGGGCTCAGGGGTGGCTATACAGCGTTGCCGTCGAGACCGAGCCCCTGTTCGAACCCGGCGCACCGACGGAATTTCTCTCGACAGACTACATCCCTGCGCAATTTACGTACGACGTGCATCCGGATGGCGAGCGATTCCTGATACTGAAGGAGGGTAGAGGTCTTGCTGAAGACGGGAGGCCAGAGTTTCTCGTCGTGCAGAACTGGTTCGAGGAGATTCAACGCCTCGCGCCGACGAACTAGCCGACGTTGAGTATGGCTCGATCGTTCTTTTTGTTACTCAAGCCAGAGACGCGATAGGAACAGTCCCTCACTCGCACTTATATCGCGCTGGCTTCCCTCGATAACCAAGAACAAACTCGCGATCTCCGTGCTATCGAGTTGGCGGGTACGTGGCGCCGCTTCAATGTCGCTCAGCGCCACCCGCATTACGGTTCGCTGCGATGGCGGAAGCGTAAGCGTCCTATTGAAGCGGTCGGAGTAGTCGTAATTATGCGCTCGGTCTTGGACTGACAGATGAAGTGGCAGCTCTGCGTTGTTTGGATTGGTGACGTCGAGCACGAGCTCGGAATAGTCCTGCCAGTTTGGAGAAAGTTCAGCGAAATGGATGCCGAGCCAGGCGCCGTTGCCAAACGTCAATTGCATAGCTCGCTCGCCCTGGAACCCGGCCCATGCTTCAGGCATCAGGTTATGCGCACGTGAGGTGCCGAGGGACTGTAGGAAATAGTCATCGAAGCTTACGCGATAGTCGGCGAGGTTCGGGAAGGCTGCCTCGCGCCGCGCATAGGCCTGAATGCATACGACGAGCGGAATCGCGAGCACGAAAAACGGAAATAAACCACTAAACGGCAGACCAATGCGTCCCAACGTGCGCAGGCGGGTATCAAAGACCGCGAATGCCGCGAGTCCGCCCCAGGCGCCGAGCAGATCCGTCTGCAGATCTTCTAGAGTGGCTTCGCGCGGCAACCAAATTTGCAGAGCTTCGGAGCCGAGTCCGAGCAAGCCAGTAATCACAAACGCAGCGCAGTAGTGCATCCAAACTGGCCAAATGCTAGTCCGTTCGCTGTCTCTTAGCACGAGTGCCGCGAGCGCCGCAGTCAATGCGAATGCAACGCCGTGACCGGATGTAAGCACGACATCGGTCCAACGCCCGGGCCCACTCACGGGTGACCAAACGGTACCGAACAAGACGAGCGCAATCGCAAGTAGTAAGAGAAGTGTGTTGCGGCGCCTCAAGCTCATTTGACGGGGTAACTTTAGCCGGAGTTGCGCGCCTTGAGAGCAGCCTTGTAGTACTTGCCGCGCTCGACGTAGTTGGAGACGATCCGCTCGAGCTCGGTGATTTCGTCGTCGCGCACTTCCCGCAATCGGCGCGCCGGCGCACCGATCAGCAACGAACGGTCGGGGAATTCCTTCCCTCCCGTGATTACAGCGCCGGCACCGACGATGCATTGCTTGCCGATCACAGCATCGCTCAGGATCGTCGCACCCATTCCGACGAGTGTGCCGTCGCCGACACGACAGCCGTGCACGGTCGCTGAATGGCCGACGCTAACCCCGGCGCCGAGTATGACGGGCGATCCGGCATCGACGTGAAAGACTGAGCCGTCTTGGACATTGCTGCGGTCGCCGATTTCGATGAGGTCGTTGTCGGCACGAAGCACGACGTTGAACCAAATACTGACGTCGCGGCCGAGAACCGCCTTACCGATGACGGCGGAGTTCGGCGCGATATAGTAATCGTCGCCGCTTGTCTGCACGCGGTCCTCGCCGAGATCGTAAATCATCGTCCGTCAGTCCTCCGTTTCTCGTTCGTTATTCGCGAACAGCTTGCAAGCATGCTCGATTGCATCTAGGCGCCTAGGGATCCTGGTACAACGTTTCAGGGAGTGCAGCATGCCATAACGGATGAACGATCGGACAACGGCTCGACGCAATCCAGTCAAAATAACCGTCTGATCTGCCTCCGCAGCCCGGTCGATGATCGTCTCGAGCGCCAGGGCTGCGCTGTCGTCGATATGTGGGACGTCCGTGAAATCAAGGATGACCCCTTTGTAGCTCGCCACTGTTGCGAGTCGCTTCGACAAGCCAGTTGCTGCACCAAACGTCATTGGTCCCCCGAGATGAATCAGAAGAACCTCGTCCGCGCACGCCGAAAATGCCTTCTGTTCGGCTTCGTCGAGTCCCGGCGCCGCGCCAGACTCAGAGCTGAGCTCGACAGAGGCAAGCTGCAGGTCCGTCATGCGCTTGACGAGCACGAGGCTCGCCATGATGACGCCGACCGCGACGGCTGCGACGACGCTGACGAATACGGCAAGCACCCAGACGACGAGCATGATGAGCACGCTGCTGGGTGGGGCGTATCTGAAACGTTGAATGTAACGCCAGTCGACAATGCGAACACCGATGTAAATCAGAATCCCCGCGAGCACGGCGGCGGGAATATATTGAATGAGGTGCCCCGCAAGGAGCAGCAGCGCGAGTAGCAGTGCCGAATGAATTAAAGCTGATAGCGGCGAGATGCCACCCGCGCGTATGTTGACCATCGTGCGCGAGGTTGCGCCGGCACCCGGAATGACGCCGATCGCGCCTGCGAAAAGGTTGCCGATACCCTGGCCCATGAGCTCCTTGTTGGAGTCATGAAAGGTTCTCGTTGCGCTGTCGGCAGCCATCGAGGTTACGAGACTCTCGAGGGAGCTGATGAGCGCGAGTACGAGCGAAGCGATCCAGATGTCGCCCCAACGAAGTTCAGCGAGAGGCGGCCAGGTCGGTGTCGGCAGGAGTGTCTCGGGTCGTTCGAGCAGCGGCAGTGCGATGTCGAGCATGGCCACGGCAACACTACCGAGCACGAGGGCGAATAGCTCCGCTGGTGCGATCGCGCGCAGCCGTTGCGGGGTGGCATAGCAGATTGCCATCGTTGCGCCTGCTACGAGCACGGTCCAAGGATTGCCTTGGCTCAGGCTTGGCAGAAACTCACGTGCAGCAGTGACCGTGTCGTTGACGCCGGGTTGGCCAAGCAACGGGTTGAGCTGCATCACGATAATGATGCAGCCGACACCGGAGGTGAACCCGGAGATGACGGGGTAGGGGATCAGGCTGATGTATGGACCAAAACGCAGCGCGCCGAAGGCAATCTGCATGAGGCCGGCGAGCATCACGACGACCATCGCCGCAGCGGGTTGATCCGCGAAGCTTGCGAACACGCCCGCCATGACGATGGCCATGGGTCCCGTGGGTCCGGCGATTTGTGTTGGCGTGCCGCCAAACAATGCGGCGAAGATTCCCGTGCAGATTGCGCAGTAGAGGCCGGCTACAGGTCCAGCACCGGAGACGACGCCAAACGCAAGGCCGAGCGGCAGCGCGACCGATGCCGCGGCGAGACCGCCGCGAAAATCCGCGCGCCAATGCGCAGTCGTGACCGGGTTAAATGCGGGAAGCTGGACGAGTGGCTTCAACGTGTCTCATCAGCCCTTGGCTTGATCGGCAACGGCCTTGGCTGCGGCTTCGATGGCTTGCGCATCGCCCAGATACTCTGCGCGCGTCGGTTTTAGGTCGGCGTCGAACTCATACACGCGTGGCACACCGGTCGGGATATTGAACTCCACAATATCCTGCTCGGAGATATTCTCCAGCATCTTCGCCAGCGCGCGCAGACTATTGCCGTGCGCGGCAACGAGCACGTCCTGTCCTGCTGCAAGCTCGGGCGCGATGCGATCCTCCCAATACGGCTTCACACGGTCGAGTGTCGTCTTGAGCGACTCGGTTGCCGGCAGATCCTCCTGCGGAAGCTTGCGATAACGGGGATCGTGATGCGGGTGGCGCGGGTCGTCCGCCTGGAGCGGCGGTGGTGGGATATCGTAACTGCGCCGCCAGATCTTGACCTGATCGGCACCGTGCTTTGCGGCCGTCTCGGCCTTGTCGAGACCCTGCAGCGCACCGTAGTGGCGTTCGTTGAGCCGCCAGCTGCGCTCGACGGGGATCCACATGAGATCCATCTCGCTGAGCATGAGCCAGAGCGTCCTGATCGCGCGTGTGAGCACGGACGTGAATGCGATGTCGAAGTTATAGCCTTGCTCCTTGAGCAGTAGACCGGCCTCTCGCGCTTCCTTAGTGCCCTGCTCGGTCAGGTCGACATCGGTCCAACCCGTGAAGAGATTCTTGAGATTCCAGTCACTCTGTCCATGACGGACGAGCACGAGTCGCCCGGGTCGGGCCTTGCCTGCTGCGCTGTTCATGGCGCGTATTCTATAGAAAACTAGAATACCGAGCTCGAACCGAGGCGTGTGCAGGTGCGGATCAGACTCGATTACGCGAAACCTCGAATCGACCCCGAGTTCACGCGAGGTCGCCTATGTCAGACGCTCTATCTCGCGGATTGCGACCGNNGGAGGCCCGCATGTCATGGACGATCTGACGAACTCGCGCGATATCGTTGCCGCGTTTCTCGAGCCAGTTCACCAACGCCTCGCGAGGTTGCTGACTGCCGCGGGAGCTAAGAATCTTGCCGAGAACGGCGCTTTGCTGTCGGGCGAGGTTCTGCCGCAGTGTGTCGCGGGCTACGGCCTGCCAGCGGCCCTCGACCGTTAGATCCTCGATCTCCTGACGAATCCACTTTATCTCGAGTCCTTGGCCGAGCCCGAAGTAGAGGCGCGCAACCGTGCCCACGTCGAGCTCGTGCTGTTCAGCGATCTCGATGATGTCGAGCGTCTGCGGTAACACGGAGAGTGCGGCGAGCTTTCGCGCGAGCTCCGGGCTGACGCCCATGGCAACGAGCTGCTGCGTGTCGTTGCGAAGGCGTTTCTGGCTCGCTGGGGACTCGAGCTCGAGGACGTGATCCGTGACCGCATCAGCCATCGGCTGCATCTTCGCGACGAGCTCAGCGATGTCGAGCCGTCGCGAATGTCGCTGCAACAGCCAGTAGACGGCACGGCGCAGCCTACGGCTTAATTGAAACATGAGATTGTACTGCAGCGCGGTGGGTACCAATCCGTCCGCGGATTGGATGGATCGCCAGATTGGGCGAATGGAGAACACGTCTCGCGCAATCGTGTACGCGCGCACGACCTGACCGATCGGTGCACCTGTGTCCTCCACCGTTCGGTACGTAAACGCCGGTCCCATCCGATTGATCACGTGATTGGCGATGCGCATCGATATGATTTGGCGGCGCAGGCGATGGTCGCGCATCGATGCCGCGAAACGCTTGCTGAGCCGCGGCGGAAAGTAGCATTCGAGCTCAGCATCGAGATAGGCATCCTCGGGTATATCCGTTTTCATGAGCTGGCTCGTGAGCCCGATCTTTGCGTAACTGAGCAGGACCGCGAGCTCGGGTTGGGTCAGGCCCTTGCCGAGGCTGCGTCGCTCTGTGATCGCTTCTTCCGTCGGCAGGAACTCCAACGCCCGGTCCAATAAGCCCTGGCTCTCGAGCGTGCGCATGAGGCGTGCGTTCTCGCCGAGCCGCTCGAAGCTGTGAGCGTTCATCATGCTCAGCGCCTGCGTCTGGGCATAGTTGTCCTCGAGCACGAGTCCGGCGATGTCGTCGGTCATCTTTGCGAGCAGCGCGTTGCGCTGCGAACGTTTGAGTTTGTCGTCGCGGATGGCCTGGTTGAGCAAGATCTTGATGTTGACCTCGCGATCGGATGAGTCGACGCCGCCGGAGTTGTCGATGAAGTCCGTGTAAAGCAGGCCGCCACCCAGTGCGAACTCGATTCGGCCGAGCTGAGTCAGGCCCAGGTTGCCGCCTTCGCCGACGACCTTGCAGCCGAGCNNGCGTCGATGCGCACGGCGTCGTTCGCAGGGTCGCCGGCATCGATGTGCGACTCGCTGCTCGCCTTGATGTAGGTCCCGATACCGCCGTTCCAGAACAAGTCCGCCGGCATTCGGAGGATCGCTCTTATGAGCTCGAGCGGTGTGAGCTTAGATTGGTCGATGCCGAGCATCGATTGCGCTGCCGGATGCAGCTCGATCGATTTAGTCTGTCGCGAGTAGATTCCACCGCCCGTGGACAATTTGTCGGTGGCGTAGTCGTCCCAGCTCGACCGCGGTAGCGCAAACAAACGCTGGCGTTCCTCATAGCTCGCCGCCGGGTCCGGGTCGGGGTCGAGAAAGATATGCAAATGATTGAAGGCTGCGACGAGCCTGATGTGCTTCGACAACAACATGCCATTACCGAACACGTCGCCGCCCATATCGCCGATGCCGATCACGGTGAACGGCTCGTTCTGAACGTCGGTGCCGAGCTCCCGAAAGTGGCGTTTGACCGACTCCCACGCGCCCCTGGCAGTGATGCCCATCTTCTTGTGGTCGTAACCGGCCGAGCCGCCGGAGGCGAACGCGTCGCCCAGCCAGAAGCCATATTCAATCGAGATCTCATTGGCGACGTCGGAGAATGTCGCTGTGCCTTTGTCCGCGGCGACGACGAGATACGGATCGTCCTCGTCGCGCCGCAGCACACGCTCGGGCGTGACGATGCGATCGCCGACGATGTTGTCCGTAACGTCGAGCAGGCCGCTCACGAAGGTTCGGTAACATGAAACGACCTCGGCCTGCACGGATTCGCGATCGCCTTCGGGAAGCTGCTTGCAGACGAAGCCGCCCTTGGCGCCCGTCGGTACGATGATCGTGTTCTTCACCTGCTGCGCTTTCATGAGCCCGAGAATTTCGGTGCGGAAATCCTCTCGGCGGTCCGACCAGCGCAGCCCACCGCGGGCGACACGCCCACCGCGCAGGTGTACACCTTCGACACGCGGCGAGTAAACGAAGATCTCGAACATAGGTCGCGGCCGGGGCAGCTCGACGAGCTGCTTGGGGTCGAGCTTGAGGGCGACATAGCCTTTGGCCTTGTCGTTCTCGAGCTGGAAGAAATTCGTACGCAGCGTTGCGTCGAGCTCGCTGAGGAACGCACGCAGGATACGGTCCTCGTCGAGGTTCGATACACGCTCTAGCGTCGCGGCGATCTCGGCATGAGCTGTCTTCTCGAGCGCACCTCGAGACTTGGTCGGCAGATCGGGGTCGAACTGCGCCTGGAAACGCTCGACTAGCGCGCGCGCGAAGTTGGGGTAGCGGGCGAGTACCTGTTGCATGTAGGCCTGGCTGAACGGCAGACCGGTCTGTAGAAGGTATTTGCAGAAGGCCCGCAGCAAGGCAGCCTCGCGCCAGTGCAGGCCGGAAAGTACGACGAAGCTATTGAATTGGTCGTTCTCACAGTCACCGTCGAGGGTTGCGAGAACGCAACCCAAGAAGTGCGGCTCGAGCTCAGCTGCGTCGTGAGGGCGAGAGTCGGTCGGCTCGAGATCGACTTCCTGTAGCCACGCGGGGACGGGTGCGGTGCCTATTCGATAGACGCGCTCGCTGAGCACCTTCATGCCCATTCGTTCGAGTATCGGTACCATCGTGTAGAGCGGAATCGCCTTGCCTAGGCGGCAGGTTCGCAGGCGCAGGTGCGTAGGTTCCGAATCCGGTGCAGGGGCTAACGACATCTCGATCCGGCTTGGCCCGTCGATGAGCCGGGCGAGATCCTCGATGTCCTCGCTCGCGTTCAGCGGGCTTACCTCGTCTTGGTAGCTGACAGGGAAGCACGCGGCGAAGCGATGATAGAGCTCGAGGGCTGTTTGTTCCTCGAGGCGCTCGAGCAGAACGGTACGCAGATTGTCGCTCCAGCTCGCGACGGCGACACGCAGCTTGTCCTCGACATCGCGCAGTCTGGGTGCGCTCGACCGCTCCGGTGGTGTGCGGATCGTCGCCTCGAGACGTGCGAGGACCGACTCGGAAATCGTGAGCTTGGTCTCGATATGTGTTCCGCCGAAGCTATCGAGCAGGATCCTCTCGATCCGTTGACGCGTCGGCGCCGTATAGTGGTCGCGCGGGAGATAGACGAAGCAGGAGTAGTATCGGCTCAGCGCGTCGCGTCGACAGAAGAGCCGGACCTGCCGGCGCTCCTGGAGGTCGAGAATCCCGGTACCGATGCGCGCGAGATCGGCGATCGAAATTTGATACAGATCGTCGCGTGGAAAATTGTTCAGGATGTGCTGGAGGGCCTTGCCCCGATGGCTCTTCGCATCGAGGCCCGATTCGCGCATGACTTCCTCGACCTTGAGTCGTACGAGAGGAATGTCGAGCGGGTTCTCGTTGTACGCTGTCGATGTGAATAACCCCAGAAATCTCCGGACACCCGTCGCGGCCCCGTCCTTACCGAAGACCNNGGTGGACCGTGGACCGTCTCTGCGCCTTTGTGATCACCAGCGGGTTTTTCGAGCGCGCTTCACGTTGATCCGGCCCGACCAGATTGAGCGTGCCAGCCGGCTCGCTCGGGTGCTCGCGCAAGAGACCGAGGCCTGTCTCCGCTATTGGCACCAGACGATCCTTGCGCTGACCCTTGCGCAACTGATACTCGCGGTAGCCGAGCAGTGTGAAGTGATCGTCGGCAAGCCAGTCGATGAGCGCGCAGGACTCCTCGAGCATGCCGGGTTGCCGAGGCGCGTGACGCCGAATGTGCTCGACGCTCCGACGCAACTCGGCCAGCATCGGCTGCCAGTCATCGACGGCGAGCCTTACATCGCTAAGCGTCGTCTCGAGCGCCGTCTCGATGCTCGCGATATCCGCCTCGTCGAGATCCTTGCCGATTTCCATATAGATGAAGGACTCGGCGCGTCCGCTTCCGCCATTGCCGTTGGGCTTGAGATCGGTAAGCCTTCCCGCACGCGTGCGCGCGGACCTGAGGATCGGGTGCATCGTGATCTGAATGCTGCGCCCGAGCTCATTGAGGCACATCGTGAGCGAGTCGACGAGAAATGGCATGTCGTCGTTCACGACCTGCACGATCGTGTTGTCGGAGTGCCAACCATCGCGCTCGACATCCGGATTGAATACGCGGACCTTGGCAGTACCTGGGGAGCGGTTGCGTGCCCAACTCAAATGACTCAGGACGGCGCTTGCGAGATAGCTAGGCTCGCAAGCGAGCAGGTCGTCCTCGGCGACATCCTCGCAGTATGCTCGCAGTAGCGCCGCACGCTTCTCGGGTAGCGGGCCGGCGTCGCTGTGGCGCCGCGCCTGTCTGATGACCGCAGCGATATGCTCGCGCGTCTGCTTGGATATTTTTCGGGCCAAGTAAGGCTGTCTCGCTCTGGGGTGGCCGGTTTCTTGGCCACGACCCGGCTATTCTGCACGAATTATGTAAAAGCGTTGCGTGAACCGCCTCTCACAATCTCGGGCCTTGGGGGTCGTTCTAGGGGAGATGCGAGGCAGCGAGGTAGTCGTGACTCTGCATTTCCTCTAGCCGGCTCTGGGTGCGCTGAAATTCGAAACGCAGGCGATTGCCGGCGTAAAGCTCAGCGGTCGACACGGCGGCCGAGAGAACGAGCTTGACCTTGCGGTCGTAGAACTCATCGACGAGTGAAATGAACCGCCGTGCCTGGTTTTCTAGCAGATGCGTAAGCTGCGGTACGTCGGAGACCAACACCGTGTGGTAGCAGCGCGCGAGCTCGATGTAGTCCGCCTGGCTGCGCGGTCCATCGCAGATCGCTTCGAAGTCGAACCAGACGATGCCCTCGGCCTCGCGACGCACGGCCAACTTCCGACCGAGAACTTCGATCTCCGTGTCAGCGACGCCGCCCTCGGGTCCTATCTCGTAGAAAAATGCGGCGAGCTTTTCCTCCGCAGTCGTTCCAAGCGGGAATTGATAGACGTCGGCGCGCTCGAGCGCGCGCAGCCTGAAATCCAAGGGCCCGCCGAGATGCACGAGCTCGGTGTGCTCCTCGATGAGGCGGATTGCCGGGAGGAAGCGCGCTCGCTGCAAGCCTTCCTTGTAGAGCTCCATCGGCTCGACATTCGACGTCGTCACGAGCGTTACCCCGCGTGCAAACAGGCCGGCGTACAAATTGCCGAGGATCATCGCATCGGCGATATCGGAGACGGCGAACTCGTCAAAGCAAATGATTCGAGTCCGCGCTGCAATCTGCTCAGCCACGATCTCGAGCGGGTCAGTTCGGTCGCTGAGCGCACGGAGCTGTGCGTGCACGTCGTTCATGAAGCGATGAAAATGCTGGCGACGTTTGTCCTCGAACGGCAAGCTCCCGAAGAACAGATCCATGAGAAACGTTTTTCCGCGTCCCACGGGTCCCCAGAGATAGATACCCTTGACGGGTCGCAGCTTCCTACCGCCAAGCTGCATTATTCGGCGGCGCCAGCCGCGCGGCGGTGGGACGTTTGCGATGAGCGCATCGTGCAACGATTCGAGTGCGGCGATGGCTTTGCCCTGCGACGGGTCGGGCGCGATCTCGCGCTCGCGAAGCAACCGCTCGTATTGCGCGGCGGGTGTCGTCACGTCGAGAGCTCGGGGCGGTTCTTGAAGTGCTCGAGGGCGTTGGGGTTTGCGAGCGCGTCGACGTTGGCGATTGCTCGACCGTGGACGACTTCGCGCACAGCGAGCTCGACGACCTTGCCGCTGATCGTGCGGGGGATTTCCGGCACGTCGAGAATTTTGGCCGGCACGTGGCGCGGGCTCGCCTGGGCGCGCAGCGCGGATTTCAGACGCTCGCGCAGCGTATCGTCGAGCACGTTTCCAGGTTGCAGCCGTACGAATAGCACGACGCGCAAGTCATCGTTCCAATCTTGGCCGATGACGACGCTCTCGGCGACCTCATCGAACTGCTCGACGACGCGGTAGATCTCGGCTGTGCCGATACGTACGCCGCCGGGATTGAGCACGGCGTCGGAGCGCCCATAAATAATGAGTCCGTCGTGTGATGTGAGCTCGGCGTAGTCGCCGTGATGCCAAACGTTCGGAAATCGCTCGAAATACGCTTTGTGATAAAGACGGCCGTCGGGATCGTTCCAGAATGACACGGGCATCGACGGGAACGGTGAGCGACAGACGAGCTCGCCTTTCTCTTCAGTGACGGGTTCGCCGCGATCGTTGAAGATTGCAACGTCGAGGCCGAGCGCACGGCACTGCAGCTCGCCGCGGTATACGGGCAACATCGGATTCCCGGAACCGAAGCAGCCTATTAGGTCCGAGCCGCCTGCGATCGAGGACAGCTGCAAGTCCGACTTTATGCTCGAGTACGCGAAGTCGAAGCTCGATGGGCTCAGCGGTGAACCCGTGGATAGAACGGCTTTGAGTGCCTCGAGCGCGACCTGCTTGCGTGGCTCGAATCCGGACTTTTCGAGCGCGCTCAGATAGCCCGCGCTCGTACCGAAAACCGTGAGTTTCTCTCGCTCGGCGATCTCCCACAGATGCGCGGGTCCTGGATGAAACGGCGAGCCGTCGTAGAGCAGCACGGTCGCGCCGCTCGCGAGACTCGAGACGAGCCAGTGCCACATCATCCAACCGCAAGTCGTGAAGTAGAAGACCACGTCGCCGGGCTTGATGTCGATATGTAACTCGAGCTCCTTTTGATGCTGGATTAGCGTCCCGCCCGCACCGTGGACGATGGCTTTCGGAACGCCGGTAGTGCCGGACGTGTAGAGGATATAAACAGGATGCGCAAACGGCATTGGCGTGAACTCGAGCGCTGCGCTTTTCTCGAGCAGATCTGTGAAGACATCCGCATCGGGAAAGGCGCTGCGCGCGGCCTGCTCGTCACGGTTCGGTACGATGACAAGCTGCTCGAGCGTGTGTAGCGCAGCGACGAGAGCTTTTACGCGCGGTAACGAGTCGATCGGCTTGCCGTTGTAGCTATAGCCGTCCGTGGCGAATAACACCTTGGCGCCGATTTGCCCGAGGCGGTCGAGTAATCCATCTTTGCCGAAGTCGGGCGAGCATGCCGACCAAATGCCACCCAGGCTCGCCGTCGCTAGCATCGCGACGACGGTTTCGGCGCCGTTCGGCAGAAATCCCGCGACGCGGTCGCCGGGACCCACACCGTATTGTTTGAGCGCGTGTGCAACGCTTGCGACCTGGCGTCTGAGCTCATTTCGGCTGAGCTCCGTGCGCCTGCCCGTTTCGTCGTAAGCGATGAGAGCCGTGGCCATGTGCTCCGGCTTTAGGAGATTCTCGGCAAAATTAAGCTGCGCGCCCTCGAACCAGCGCGCGCCAGGCATGCGATCGAAGTCCTCGACGACTGACGTATACCGAGTCGAACTGCGGATGTCGAAGAACTTCCACGCAGCTTCCCAGAACGCGTGAGGCTTCTCGACACTCCAGGCATAAAGACTCGCGTAGTCGCGCGCGGCGAGCGGTGCGCCGCACGTATCAATGAACCGCTGCATGTTGCTCGCAGCGATGCGTTCCGCCGACGGTGTCCAAAGCGGTGCGGTCATGACGTCACTCGATACTCCGAGCCGGGGTGAGCCGGTCAGCGATGTTACAATGCCGCTCCCTCCCTCTGCAGGTTTTCCCGTGCAACGAGAGGTCCTCGAGTTCGACGTCGTCATCGTCGGTGCGGGCCCGGCCGGGCTTGCAGCCGCCTGTCGCCTAGCACAGCTCGCTGCCGCGAAAGGCGAAGAGCCGAGCGTTTGTGTGCTCGAGAAGGGTGCCGAGGTCGGCGCACATATCTTGTCGGGTGCAGTGTTGGAGCCACGAGCCCTCGAGGAGCTCTTTCCAGATTGGCGTGAGCGCGGTGCCCCCGTGACGGTCGCTGCCGAGTCCGACGTCATGCACTGGCTCGTCAACGAGCGCCGTTCGCTTCGCGTGCCGGGGCCGTTTGTTCCCCGTCTCATGCGTAGCGACGGCAAGTTCATTGTTAGCCTCGGCCGGTTGTGCGGCTGGCTGGCGGAGCAGGCCGAGGCGCTCGGAGTCAACGTGTTTCCGGGTTTTGCAGCCGTTGAGGTTTGTTACGCAGATGACGGCTCCGTTTGCGGTGTCGTTACGGGTGACATGGGTATTGCTGCCGACGGGCGCACTAAGGCTAATCACGAGCCTGGGATCGAGCTCAGGGCGCAGAGGGTGATTTTTGCGGAGGGTTGTCGTGGCAGTTTGGGCAAGGTGCTCGAGCAGCGGTTCGGCCTGCGTGCAGATTGCGATCCACAGCACTATGGCATCGGCCTCAAGGAGATTTGGACGGTCGAACCTGAACGGCACGCGCTCGGAAAGGTCGTCCACACTTTCGGCTGGCCACTCGACGATCATACCGAGGGTGGCGGTTTCCTCTACCACGCTGCCGAAAATGAGATCTATGTCGGCTTCGTCGTCGCGTTGAACTATGCGAATCCGTACCTTTCACCGTTTCACGAGTTTCAGCGTTGGAAGCAACACCCAACGATTCGTTCGATGCTCGAAGGCGGCAAACGCGTCGCATACGGTGCACGCGCGGTTAACAAGGGAGGCTGGTCGTCTCTACCGCGGCTTGAGTTTCCCGGCGGCGTACTCGTCGGATGCGAAGCCGGTCTACTCAACGGCGCGAAGATGAAAGGCATCCATACCGCGATGAAGAGCGGCATGCTTGCGGCCGAAGCGATCTTCACGACACTTTACGAACATGATGAGACCGACTATTCGACGTTGCTCCAGGCTTCGTGGGTTGCCGAGGAGCTCAAGGCTGCACGCAATTTCAGCGCGGGTTTGAACCGTTTCGGCACATTGCTCGGCGGCAGCCTCGCGTTCGTCGAGCACAATCTGTTTCGCGGCAAGGTTCCCTACACGATTCGCAACCCCGTACCCGATCACAACTCATTGCAGAGGGCTGATGCGGCCGAGCCGATCGATTACGCCGCGCCCGACGGAGTGATTTCCTTTGACCGGCTCTCTTCAGTGTTTCTGTCGAGTACTAATCACGAGGAGGACCAGCCGAGCCATCTGCAGCTTGCTGATCCGGAGTTACCCGTGCGAGACACCTTGCCGAATTATGCCGAGCCCGCGCAGCGGTACTGCCCGGCGGCTGTCTATGAAATTGTCACGAGTGAAGACGGTGACCAACGCTTTCAGATCAACGCGCAAAACTGCGTGCACTGCAAAACCTGCGATATCAAGGATCCGGCACAGAACATCACGTGGGTACCGCCCGAGGGCGGCGGCGGACCCAATTACTCGGGGATGTGATCGGGTATTCCGTAAAATCGGTGTTTTGAAAGCGTGATCTGTCCTGTGCGACAGCACTGGCACTTGAGCCCATCGCTCGTGTTCCGATCGAGGTCCGGAGCGTCGCAGTCCCCAGCCATTCGAAAGCGAGATCAACATCACGCAGATCGACGCCAGAGTCTTTATCATCGCGATTGTCGATGTCTGCGCGAGTTCATTCGCGAGTGAACCGGGTACTAGCTTGCGACGCACGTCGGCAGAAACGGCAGCGGAGAGAACGCAGAGCTACGGGCTCATTGCCGACGAGCACGCAGACTTGAGGGTCTCGATCGATCCGACGAGTCGGACTCGATGCGGCGGAGTTGGTAGTATTTCAATAACGGCGGAGCCGGGCGATTAAAATGGGAAATGGGCCGAAACGTTTCGTGCTTGCGACAGGCGCCGGCGTCGGCGTATCGACGCTTTTGTTCCTGCTCATGCATACGCTGATATCGGGTGGTCACGAGTTCGCGCGCGGCGAGCCGACCGGCGGCTCGGTTGACTTCATTCGTATTCGAAAAGACGAAACAGTGCAGCGCAGAGACCGAAGGCCGCCGCAGGAGCCCGAGCCCCCCGAGGAGCCGCCGCCGCCACCGCAGCTGCAAATCATTGCCGAGTCGCCACGAGCGCCAGTTGCCATGTTCGATATCGGCGCGCCGACAATCGCCGTATCGATATCGACCGGAGGTGTACCGTTGATCGGCCAATGGTCGCCGGGAGATTTGGCATCGCAGGGCGATGTAGTGCCTATTGTGCGAACTGATCCGCAGTGGCCGCGCGAGGCCTTGATTGAACGCACAGGGGGCTGGGTCGAGGTCGAGTTCACGATACTTCCGGATGGCAGTGTCGAAAATCCTATCGTTACTGATTCCGAGCCGCCGCGGTTATTCGATCGCAGCGCTAGGCGCGCGATTTTGAGATGGAAATTCAAGCCGCGTATCGTCGACGGCGAGGCCGTTGCCAGACGCGCGACCCAGCGCATCGACTTCGTCTTCAGTCAGTAGCCGGGGCAAGTCACCTGGCTTTGTCCTGAGCAGTCCCATCCAAGTCGGGCTCGCCGAGCCGCGCGAGGATGCTTGCGCGCGTGGCACGAAGCAGTGCCCGGGGCGAGTCGTGATGCTCCGGATCGATGGGTTCGCCGATACTGATCCGCAGCGGGCCGGGTGCCGGCAGCCAAACCTCCGCAGGCAGCTTCGCGCGCGCGCCGTAGATCACGATCGGTACGAGCGGTACGCGGCCCTGCCACGCAGCACGAAACGCGCCGGGCTTGAACGGCCGCAATCCCGGCTCGGCACGGAACGTGCCCTCGGGGAAGAACGCGAGCGCATCGCCGGAGCGAGCCGCTTTGAATAAGCGCCGGGCGGTCCGTTTCTTGTGCGCATCGCTTGCGCGGTCGACGAACTCCGAGCCGATTCTTCTGAGCAGAAAACCCGCGAATGGAAAGCCGGCCATCTCCCGCTTGATGACGAAAGTGAAGTTCGGTGGCAGCGCTGCCGTCAAAATGATGCCGTCAAGATAGCTCGCATGATTCGCGACGACGACGCAGGCGCCGATCGGCATGTTCTGCGCGTCGGCTACGCGAACGGGGCTGCCGATGACGCGAAAGAAGAGCTTTGCAAACCAACGGGTTAGACGTCGGCGCATGCGCCGGCCCGGGGTGATTGTGACGAATACGAGCGCCGGAAAGCCGCAGACGAGAAGCGCGAACCAGGCATAGGGTCCGTAGCTCAGGCGCCAGAGCGACAGCCGGGTTGCGGTAATAGTCACGGTTATGTCAAACAGTAAGCCGTCAGATGGGTCGGCTGCCGGCTGATAGGAAGGGATTTCTGTGACGCGAGTCCATTTATGTCAACGCGCTAGATGATCTGTGAATCCTGTCACGCTGCGCTCCGGGGGGCTCACGCATACTCGCACTCGACTGTCGTAGTCTGAAGTAAGGATGCTGGGGCTACGACAACAATGCGCTGAATTATATATGGATTCCTACGACCTTGGCGTGCGCGAAACGGTGACTGCGGTGACGATTCTGACCGTAACACGACCATCGCTGCGGCCGAGCCGGCGGAGTACACGACAGAGGCAGAATGGCTCATAATTTCTTAGACGCGAGCGCGAATCCGCGGTCCGGTTCTGACACTCCGGAGGATCCGAAGCAGGTGATCGATCGATTCCTCGATGCGATCTGGATGGAGCGCGGCCTTTCGGAGAATACGTTAGGTGCCTACCGCGCAGACCTGCTGGCGTTGAATCAGCGGTTGACAGGCAAGGGGGTGGATCTGGTCGCAGCCTCCAAGTCCGACATTCTCGATTACATTTCCTGGCGCGTCGAAGGCGGCGCGAAGCCGCGGTCGACAGCACGTCAGCTATCGAGCTTCCGGCGCTTTTTCCGTTACCTGCTGCGTGAGGGCGTGATCTCGGACGACCCAACGGCGCAGATCGCCATGCCCAAGATCGGCCGCGCGCTGCCTACGTCACTGACGGAGGAAGAGGTCGATGCGCTGCTCGGTGCACCGAACGTCTCGGAGTCTCTCGGCCACCGTGATCGGGCGATGCTGGAGCTGCTGTATGCGACGGGCGTGCGCGTATCCGAGCTCATCAATCTCAAATTGAGCCAGGTGAATCTCAATCAGGGCGTATTGCGTATCGTCGGCAAGGGTGACCGCGAGCGCCTAATCCCGCTGGGCGATGAAGCCCAGGATTGGCTCAAGGAATTCATCGACGGGCCGCGCGTTGAGATCCTGCTCGAGCGTCAGAGCGAATATCTGTTCCCGACCCGGCGTGGCGATCGCATGACCCGCCAGGCTTTCNNGACGCGCCAGGCTTTCTGGCACATCATCAAACGCTATGCCAAGAAAGCTGGTGTACGCAAGAAGCTCTCACCGCATACGGTACGTCACGCGTTTGCAACGCACCTGCTCAACAATGGCGCCGATCTACGGGTCGTTCAGCTCTTGCTTGGCCACAGCGACGTGTCGACAACGCAGATCTACACACACGTCGCCCGCGAGCGNNCCCGCCACCATCCTCGCGGCTGAGTCTGGGCAGGATAGGGGCTGATCTCCGGGATGGGTTCTAGTCCCGAATCTGCTAGAATCTGGTGCTCTGAACTGAACTTGTATCGGCTCTGGCCAGTCTACAGCTCCAGGCCGCGCGAGCTTTGGACCGCTGCCGGAAGGAGAGCCCCGTGAAGCCCTATTGGACGATCTTCGCATTGACTTTGGTCTGCGCTACCGGCGCGGCTCAGGAGTTGACCATAGAGCAGCTCGCCGCGGAATTCCCCGGCGTAGAGACTGATGACATCCTCGAAGCTCCGGTCGACGGATTCTATGAGGTTGCGATCGGGTCCTCGGTTGCCTACGTCACGAAGGACGCGCGATACATATTGCAGGGCGATCTCTTCGATCTCACCGAGAACGTCAACCTGACCGAGCGCCGGCGATCGAACGCGCGCGTGGAGATGCTGGCCACGGTCGATCCGGAAACAATGATCGTTTTCAGCCCGCCGGCGGAGGAAGTCAAGCATACGATTACGATCTTCACGGACATCGATTGCGGCTACTGTCGGCAGTTTCACCGCGAGATCGAGACGGTCAACGCCTTGGGCGTCGCTGTGAACTACCTTTTCTATCCGCGTACAGGACCCGAGACCGAGTCCTGGTTCAAGGCCGACAAGGTCTGGTGTGCGGAGGATCGCCATTCGGCGCTGACCGATGCGAAACTCGGCGGACGCGTGCCAGAGGATGAGTGTGCGTCGACACCGGTCGAAAGCCACTGGGACCTTGGCAACCTCGTCGGGGTACGCGGTACGCCCACGATCTACACGTCGAGCGGCGAGCACATCGGTGGCTATCTGACGCCCGATCAGCTGCTCGAGCTACTCGAGCAATCCAGCCAATAAGCTAGGCCGTTAGCGTCATCCGGCTCGCCGGAGCCGATTCTTGAATCCAGACCCGTTGGGCGGTAACGTCCGACATCTTTGCGCACTCGTCAGAAGGAAAGTTTATGAGGATCATTAGCAAGCTTTCGCTCCTTGGGCTCTTCGTCGTATCGGCGGCGTACGCGCAGGGACCGGACTGGGCTTATCAGCGCGTGACCGGGGAAATTCCCGCTGCACATCGGCACGACCCGAACGCGCAATTTACGATTCCAGGCAGCGAGCTGAGCCTCACGATGGCCGAGATCGATGCGCTGTACAGTCCGCCGAACTGGTTTCCCGAGCAGACCGGGCCTGTGCCAGATATCGTTGCGTACGGCAAGGAGCCCGACGTTCAAGCTTGCGCGCGGTGTCATAGCTTTTCCGGAATGGGTCACCCGGAGTCCTCGGGGCTCGCTGGCCTGCCGGTCAACTACATCGTTCAGCAAATGGCCGACTTCAAGAGTGGCGCGCGCACGGACCAGTTCTGGATGAACGATTTCGCCCAGCACGTCACGGACGAGGAAGTGCGTGTGGCAGCGGAGTACTTCTCCGCGCGCGAGCCGGTTAAGGCCGTCGTCGACGTTGTGGAGACGGAGACGATTCCACGCGTCTACGTCGGCAGCGGGCGCATGTTGTTCGAGCATCCCGATGGTGGCACGGAGCCGCTCGGCTACCGCATCATCGAGTTGCCGGAGGACCGTTCTCTCGCAACGATCCGGCATCCGACCTCGGGTTTTATCGCCTACACGCCGCCGGGCAGCATCGAGCGCGGCCGCGATCTCGTGACGACAGGCGGTAGCGGTAAGACCGTGCCTTGCCTGGCTTGCCACGGTGCCGATCTCCGGGGCATGGCCGACATCCCAGGGATTGCAGGTAGCTCGCCGATCTACAGCATCCGTCAGCTCAACGACTTCAAGACGGGCGCTCGTGCAGGCACGCTTGCAGCGCTGATGCAGCCAACGGTTGCGAATCTGACGACCGAGGACATGGTCGACATCGTCGCGTATCTCGCGACGCTCGATCCCTAGTT